>ERZ773022.50-NODE-50-length-113155-cov-5.570433_pt1 | contig 113155 bp, 105 predicted proteins | sample MGYA00580839_ERZ773022 | MGnify/ENA primary metagenome ERZ773022 (study PRJEB29015, sample SAMEA2738020) | human oral metagenome | biome: human oral; feature: human-associated habitat; material: dental | place: China | collected 2044 ...
ATAAAAAGACGAGTTCATAAGAACTCGTCATACACTTTAATTATTTTCCTTTCTACTTGACAGGGTGCACTTCAAAGTGAATTTCGGGATTTTTGTTTTTAAGACGAAAATGTTGATATATCAACGAAAATCGGTGTTTTTATGTGAAAACTAAACTAAAAAAATTAAAAATAAGTTTTCTGAAGGAAGTGAGAATAATTCCTATTGTTGAACATTTCGAATATAAATAACAGAGTTTCTATATAAAAAAGATTGTAACGATTAAACCAAATGGGGGAGTTCTATTCTTTTGAGTGTTGAAAAGAGCTGTAAGTGATAGATCATTATAAGTGTTGGTTTGACGCGAATTTTAGAAAAGTAGAATCGGTTTGACGCAATAATTTATGACTAAAACTATATATTTTTCAATGACGTTATTCACTATTTGAATAGCGTTTTTTTAGTGCAATTTTTTTTGAAAAAAAAGTAAAAAGTAGCATATATGTTACAGTAACAAATATGTTACTTTTGGAAAAATCATTCGAAGATAGTTGTTTATTATTGAGTAATTTATAGGAAGTAGCGATATACCATTAACATAAGTAAAAAGAGCAAACAATAAGAATTATTCCTAATAATATCTCAATTAATTCTATTTATGGTTGTGATTTGTTAATGAAAATACTACATATATAAGCAAAAATATAGATAGTTCCACATTAATCTGGAACTAAAGTGAATAAAATTATCTATTAGCGTAATCTATACTAATAGTATGATAAAACGCTTGCAGTGGATAATAAATTGAAGTGGGAGTGTAAACATGAATGCAAGACAAATTTTCTTATTAGATTATTTACTTAAACAACATGACTATCTCTCGGCAAACCAATTATCCGAAAAATACGGAGTTTCTACGAAAACTGTTTATCAAGATATTGATAAATTAAATTCTTTTTTAGAAGAAAGTGAACTTAAAAGTAGAATTATTAAGGTTCCTAGGAAAGGAATAATGTTATCTGCCGAAGAAGAAAAGAGGAAGATACATTCAATCTTAGTAAAGAGTAAGTATGAAACTGGAGTTCAAGATTACTCTCCTGAGTATAGAGAAGCAAAGCTTGTAAAAAGATTATTTATCAATCAAGTTGAGTTAGATCTTTATGATTTTGCAGAGGAAATGTATGTTACAGAGTCAACAGTTCATAGAGATATCGATAAATTAGAATGTAATTTAAGTCAGTTTAATTTAAAGATTCGTATCAAACATGACCATCTGTATATTGACGGAGATGAATGGAATATAAGAAAAGCCCTTCAAGTCTATGTAGATCAGGAACAATTTTTAAAAAGTGAAGAAAAATTGGAATATTTCTTTTCAAAGGAAGATATCGAAGTTTGTAAAGAAGCAATTAGTAGGTTGTGTCAAAAGTATAATTCTCATTTTTCAGAAGAATATTTATCTCTATTACTTCTAGAATGTTTAGTTTTTAAAAAAAGAACAGAAAACAATAGCTATTTAACGGAAAGAACGAGTAACTTGATAAACGACCTTAATCACTTAGAAGTTTACTTCTTTTCGGGAGAATTATTGGAGAGCATTATCAATAAGTCTTTTTCAGAAATTTCTCCTTTTGAGATTGAAGCTATGGCGTACAGTTTACTTGCCTATGGGTTTAGCATCCAATCAGCTGACTATATTCAAAATATAGAACAGCAGGTTAATAAATTGATTGAGAGAGTTTCTAGTTTACTTAGTTTAGATTTAACCGAAGATAATCATTTGAAATTAATGTTATCAAACCATATTTCAAAAATGGTTTTTAGATTACGAAATCAAATTTACATTACAAATCCTGCACTTGAGGAAATAAAAAAACAATATTCAAGCTTATTTAATGTTATATGGATAGCTATTCGTGATTTAAGCAAATGCTATGAGGTCAATATCTCAAATGAAGAATTAGCGTTTATTGTTATTCATTTTCAATTAGCAATTGAAAAGATTGTAAAACCACTTAACGTAGTTGTTATATGTCAAAACGGTATTGCAACGTCTGAATTGATTATGAGTAAAGTACACAAAATTTTTGATTCAGATGCCAAAATTATAAATATAAATGTTCGAGAAATTGATTTATATGATTTGAATAATATTGACTTGATTATTTCGACGATTTCGCTTCCTGAAGTACCTGTTCCAGTAATTGAAGTAAGTCCAATTCTCACAAAAGGTGAAATCAAATCAATTAGAAGTTTCTATAACGAACATATGACCGATAATTATTCGTTAATGAGAACAAGTTTAGATGGAAGAAAATTCAATCTGGAATCATTGCAAACATTGATTAAGACTCCAACATTAATTCGTGCTTCTGTAAAAAATAAAAGAGAATGTATCGAAAAAATGATAGGTGAATGTGATTCAACTAATCAAAAAAATAAGGGATTTAAAAATTCAATTCTTGAAAGAGAAACTTTAGGAAGCACAAGTGTATATACAGGTGTTGCATTACCTCACTGTGATCCAAGGTTTGTTGAACACTCTGAATTAATTTTTATGACTTTAGAAAAGCCCATTAATTGGGGGAAAAATAATGTTAAATTAGTCATTCTTATTGCCGTCGCAGAAAATGACATTCCAATTTTTAAAGATAGTTTAATTGCGTTATATTCTGTGATTGAAAATCAGGAGTTAATGAACGAATTAGTTCTGATGGAAAACGGTGATGAAGTTAAAAATAGACTACTAAAGGAGGTGAGCCAAAATGCTAAATGAAGAAGTCTTTGAAATAAATGTTGCAAACATAAAAACAAAAGAAGAAGCATTAAGCTATTTGGCGGATAAATTAATCAGTAAAGGGATTGTAAAAGAATCTTATAAACAGGCAATTATTGATAGAGAGCATATTTTCCCAACAGGTTTGCAATTTGAAGGGTATGGAATTGCTATTCCGCATACTGATGTAGAACATGTAAATAAAAAACAAATAGCGTTAATGACATTAAAAGAGGCAGTTCCGTTTTATCAAATGGGAACAAATGACGTTGAAGTACCGGTTAGAGTTATTTTTATGCTGGCTCTTAAGGAGGCACATAGTCAATTAACCATGTTGCAACAACTGATTGAAGTTCTTCAAGATAAAGATATTATGGAAAGAATCTTGAGCATGGATGAAAATACATCGAGCTCAGAGATTAAAGAAGTATTAGAATTAAAAAATATTAAATAATTTAGTGGTTTAGTAATAGAGAGGGGGAAAGAAAACTACTAAATCATCAGTATCAGACTGCTATTCTGATTATTATTCATTAGGAGGAAATTATAATGTTATTAGAATTGTTTCAAAAATTTATTGATTTAGGAGCCATTGTTGTTCTACCAATTTTAATTTTTATTTTTGGTATGGCTCTTGGAACAAAACCTAAAAAAGCCTTCGTATCAGGTATTATTGTTGGGGTTGGTTTTGTAGGGTTAAATTTGGTAGTTGATTTGTTAGGTGGTAGCTTAGGACCTGCTGCTCAAGCGATGGTTGAACGCTTTGGATTAAATTTAACAACAATTGACGTTGGTTGGCCAGCAGCTGCAGCAATTTCATATGGTACATTGCTCGGTTCACTTGCTATCCCAATTGGTATTGGAATTAACCTTTTACTTTTATTCTTAGGATTAACAAAAACATTGATGGTGGATATGTGGAACTTCTGGCATGCAGCCTTCGTTGCTTCGCTAGTTTATGCAGTTACACAAGACTTTACATTAGGATTATATGCAACTGCTACTTACTTAGTGATGATTTACTTATTAGCAGATCTTATTGCACCAGCAATAAAAAATTTCTATGGATTCCCTAATATTACATTCCCACATGGAACATCAGCACCTGGTTTCTTAGTTGCTATTCCTTTAAACTGGTTGTTTGATCGTATTCCAGGATTTAACAAAATTGAAGCTAACCCAGAAAGTATTCAAAAGAAATTTGGTGTATTTGGTGAAAGTACAGTTTTAGGGTTAATTATTGGTATTGCAATGGGACTTTTAGCTGGTTATGATGCAAAAGGAGTTCTTCAATTAGGTGTTAAAATGTCTGCTGTAATGGTTCTTATGCCACGTATGGTATCTCTATTAATGGAAGGATTAACACCAATTTCAGAAGCTGCTAACGAGTTCGTTCAAAAACGCTTCCCAGGACGTGAAGTAAATATCGGTATGGACTCAGCGTTATCAGTAGGGCATCCAGCTGTATTATCAAGTTCATTACTTTTAGTACCAATTACAATTCTACTTGCAGTAGTTTTACCAGGTAACCAAACATTACCATTCGGTGACCTTGCAACAATTCCATTCGTTGTCTGCTTAATGGCTGCTGTATTTAAAGGAAATATTGTTCGTACAGTTGTCGGTGGAGCTATTTATATGACAAGTATTTTCTATATCACTTCATGGGTTGCTCCTCTTGTAACACAAGCAGCTAAAGCAGCGAACTTTGATTTAGGTGGAAATACAAGTATTACAGCATTAGCTGAAGGTGGGTTATGGCCAACATGGTTATTTGTCTTTGCTGGACAAACTGCACCATGGGTCATTTTAACAGTTGTATTAGTTGGATCTTTAGCTGGATTATTCTATGTAAATAAAGTTCGAGCTGCAAAATAGGAGTGTATATTATGAAAAAATTACTAGTTATGTGTGGTTCTGGTATTGCAACATCTACAGTAGTTGTAGGTAAAGTTAAACAATGGTTGAAAGATAACGGCTATGAAGATAAAGTCCAAGTATTTCAATCAAAAGTTTCAGAAGAAGTAAATAGAATTGATGAATACGATGTTGTAATTTCAACAACAGTAGTACCTGATTCTATTAAAGATAAGGTCATTATGGGATTACCTTTGCTTACAGGGATGGGCATTGATGCTCTATGGAATGAATTGAAACAAGCATTGGAGGCTTAATAAATGAAAGCAAGAATGAGAGATGTATTGGGTAAAGCAAAAAAGGAACATTATGCAGTTCCTGCAGCTAATATGATTGATTGGAACTGTGCTAAAGCATATTCAGAAACTAGTGAAAAATTAGGATTACCATTAATTTTAGCATTTGCACAAGTGCATTCTCAGTACTTAAGTCTAGAAGATGCTGCAGCGATTGGTCGTTATTTCCAAGAAGTAACAAAGACACCGGTTGTATTGCACCTCGATCATGGGCAAGATTTAGAATTCATTAAAAGAGCTATTGAACTTGGTTTCAATTCAGTAATGATTGATGCTTCTTTGGATTCATTCGAAGAAAATGCACGGAAGACGAAAGAAGTTGTTGAATACGCTCATCAATTAGGTGTAGATGTCGAAGCTGAAATTGGTTTTGTTGGAGCAAATGCTGCAGCAAGTAATGAAGAAGTAAAATCAATTTATACTAGTGTTGAAGATGCTAAGAAATTTGTTGAAGAAACAAATGTAGATTCATTAGCAGTTTCTATTGGGACTTCGCATGGTTTATATAAAGGTACTCCAAAATTAAATTTTGAACGTTTAGAAGAGTTAAATGAAGCCCTTGCTGTACCGTTAGTATTACACGGAGGTTCTGGTTCTGGAGATGATAACCTAAATCGTTGTGCTACTCATGGAATTTCAAAAATCAATATCTATAGTGATTTTATTTACTCAGGTGCAAAAGCTGTTACTGAGGGACAAATTGAAAACTATATAGATATTGTTAAGTTATCAAGAGAAGGTATGAAAAATACTCTTGAACATTACTACAAAGTATTTGAAACCAAATAACTTAGGAGGAGAAATATGAAATCTGTAAAAAACAAATTCTTCATCTTCAATCCAAAATCATATTTATTTGGTGATGAATTACTAGAGTTGGCCAAAGAAGCAGATTGCTTAGCGGAACGCTTCCCAGAAATCAGTATTTTTGTAACTTGTCCATATGCGGATATTAATAGAGTAGCGAATGAGACTAAACACATTATCGTGACTGCTCAACATTTGGATGGAATTGATTGCGGTAGAGGCATGGGAGCTGTATTACCAGCATCGTTATATAATGCTGGTGCTAGAGCGACTTTCTTAAACCATGCTGAACATCCATTAACAACCTCTCAAGTAGTTGCGTCAGTGAATAAAGCAAAAGAACTAGGAATGATTACAGTTCTATGCGCGGATTCTATTCAAGAAGCGAGAATGCTAGCAATGTTAGAACCAACCATTATGCTTTGTGAACCGACAGAGCTTATTGGAACTGGACAAACGAGTGACGAGTCATACATTGTTAAAACGAACGAACAAGTGAAGTCAGTAAATCCTAACATTTTGATGATGCAAGGTGCAGGAATTATGAATGAAAAGGATGTCTATAGAACTATTAAATTAGGCGCAGAAGGAACTGGCTGCACAAGTGGAATCGTGAAAGCTGAAAATCCAAAAGAAATGTTAAGATTGATGGTTGAAGCTATTGATCAAGTGATGAATGAGGGTTAATCATGAGTGTATTTCAAAAAGAGTTTAAAGTTGAAACAAAAGAAAAAGCTGTGTCCTATGTAGATATCACTAAGAGTGTAAAAGATACTATTTTAGAAAGTGGTATTACTTCAGGAACATGTACAGTCGTAACAGCGCATACCACATGTTCTATCTTCTTTGAAGAAGATACACATGACCGAGATGAAAATGGAGTAGATTTTTTACAATCTGATTTGAATCGAATTTTAGAAAATATTGTTCCACCTCATGTAAATGCACAAAGTTACAAGTACCCTGGTGAAGCACATTATAAAAAAGTTGAATCATGGCCAAATCCTGAAGAATGGCTACCTAATGGAGATCGTAGTTACCTTTGGAATGGAGATGCTCATATCAAAGCCACTATTATTGGTGCAAGTGAAACATTAGCGGTAGTAGATGGACAATTAGGGATTGGTAAGACAGGATATGTATATTTTGCCGATTTTGACAAAACTAGAGAAAGAACAAGAAAATATCGCGTAATCGTTATGGGTGAATAAACTTGTTCGAAACTAGATTAAAAAAAGATGAATAATAAAAAAATGGAATTGCCAAAAACTGTTTAAAAGATTGTTCATTAAAATAACATTTAAAAACACCGATGCAATTGCATCGGTGTTTTTGTACGATGCCAAAGGGATTCGAACCCCCGACCTAGCGTTTAGGAAACGCTTGCTCTATCCTGCTGAGCTATGACATCTTGTTACCTTAATTGAACCACACAACCCCATCATCTGTCCATACACAGTCACATATTTTTTAAAATGAGCATTGACAATCTTCATCCTCACAGCAACCCTAAAGACAGAGCGCCATCATTTCTTTTCTATTTTGAAGGTTTAGAGAGTGTTTATGCTATGAAAAGGAAGATGGAGTCCCTTGGGATTCTATGGTAGGAGTAAGAGTGTTTGGTAACTGATGCGAATTTGAGGCTCTAGGAATTTATTCCGTAGAGACTCATTGAGGCTCAGTAGGTGAGAGACTTTGGCTCGAACCGGTACAGCTCTTATCCCTACCATGAAGATATCCCAAAGGGACGGAATCCAAAGATTTTCTTGGTGAGTTGGTTTGTGATGAAATGGTGCGGTTATAGTAGCCATATTAGGGAATCGCATTGAAGCTTCAAAGGTGCAAGACCAAGGCTTGCACCGGTGCCCTAATATAGCAACTATAACGAAACTCACCATTTCTAAAAACAAACCAACGGACAAATAAAAAACCACCAAAGAAAATCTTTGGCAGTTTCAGGTACATCTATTTAGTTTGCTGATTGACGGCGTGAAGATTGCCAATGCGAATACAGACGGAAAATCGAATCGACCGTAAAGATAGCCAGTGCAATCATACCAGCAGTAATCATCGTTTGCCCAAAGAAGAATTTCCCTTTTTCAACATCGCCCACAAAGAAGGCGTATACGGTACGGTACATGCCGGCACCAGGAACGAGTGGGAAGAATCCAGGGATAAAGAATACCGTTACAGGGGCTTTGAAATAGCGTGCTGCTATATGCGATAAAAACGCAATTGTAAGACCGCTATAGTAAGTAGCTAGTTGTAATCCAGAACTATCCAAGAAGAAGAGATATACAAACCAGCCAATGCCTCCAATAATCGAAATATGAATGAGGAGTCGTTTTGGTGCTTCAAAGACAATACAACTAAAGTAGACGGCGATAAGAGCACTAATTACTTGATAAATCATAAGGGGTTTGCACCTCCTGCTAACACGAGTCCCAGAGCAACAGCAATAGCGACGGAAAGAGCCGTCACAAATGCTTCAATTGCCCGAGCTGCTCCTGAGTTGTAGTCTCCGCGTAATGTATCGCGAATCGCATTTGTAATGGCGGTTCCAGGCACAGCAGGCATGATTAATCCAACAATGGAGATGCCGATTCGAGCGTCCGGAACAAAATGTTTTTGAATCAAAATGATAATGACAATTGCTGGAATAATCGAGATGAGGTTCAACACGAATGTTCCTAATTTTAATTTTGGATCTAACTTATAAATAAATGGCATGATAATCGCTGCTACTGCCGCAATCATGAGTTCAATTGGCGTTGCGCCAAATAGAGCAGCGTAAAACCCGCACATCAGAATCAGGCCAACATCTTTTAGCCACTGTGGATATTCAGATTCTTTTAAGTCCTGTAATCGTTGATAAGCCGTATCGAGGTCAATTTCCTTTGTCACTAATTGACGAGAGATGGCGTTAACTTTATAAATACGGTTTAAGTTGGTGTCTCGATTTGGAACACGACGGATTTCTGTAATAGAATCGATACAGTCATCATCGAGAGTCGCAAAGATTCCAGTCGCCATCGCGAAGGCTTCGCAAGTTTCAAAGTTTGATGTGGAGAGAATATAGTTCATCGTTTCTTCCACTCGATACGATTCCGCATTGCATTCGAGCATGATTTGTCCAGCCAGAATAGCGGTATCCATTAGTTTTTTAGCATATGATCGCACAAAGCCTTCCTCCTTCATTAAATACTCCCTAAGTATAGCATACAAGCCGTGTTTTGCTAAGTAGAAATTTTTATGAAATGAAACTGTACTATTTTCATATTCCTTGAAAATTAGTACAGTTGTTCTTTTGATGATTGTTTTAACATTGTACTGTTTTTTTAAAAGTATTTAGTGTATTATTAAGATAACAAAATTTTGGAGGGATATCCGTGGAATTATTTGAAGAATTATCACTTAAAGTGAAAGGGAAAGACGTTAAAATCGTATTTCCAGAAGGAGATGAACCAAGAATTATTGGTGCAGCAGTTCGTTTATTAGCAGATGGACTTTGCAAACCAGTCTTACTTGGAAATGTGGATGCTATTAACGAAGTAGCAAACGCTCGTGGATTTAACATTTCTCATTTAGAAATTATCGATCCTGAAACTTATGCAGATGATAAATATGCTGAAATGGTAGAAAGCTTCGTAGCACGTCGTAACGGTAAAGTATCACAAGAAGATGCTGAAAAATTATTACGTGACGTTACTTACTTCGGTACAATGATGGTATACATGGGCTTAGCAGACGGTTTAGTATCTGGTGCGGTTCACTCAACAGGGGACACTGTACGTCCAGCATTACAAATCATCAAAACAAAACCAGGTGTCTCTCGTACAAGTGGTGCGTTCATCATGATCAACAGCGACAAATCTAAGAAATACTTATTCTCAGACTGTGCTATCAACATCAACCCTAACGCACAAGAATTAGCTGAAATTGCAGTAGAATCTGCTAAAACAGCTGAATTATTCGGTATCGAACCAAACGTTGCAATGTTAAGTTTCTCAACAAAAGGTTCTGCTAAATCTGAAGAAGCATTAAAAGTAGCTGAAGCAACTAAAATCGCTCAAGAATTAGCTCCAAACTACAACATCGACGGAGAATTACAATTCGACGCTGCTTTCGTACCAAGCGTTGGTAAACAAAAAGCTCCAGACTCACCAGTAGCTGGACAAGCAACAGTATTCGTATTCCCAGAAATCCAATCAGGAAACATCGGATACAAAATTGCACAACGTTTCGGTAACTTCGAAGCAATCGGACCAATCTTACAAGGATTAAACAAACCAATCTCTGACTTATCACGTGGATGTAACGAAGAAGACGTCTACAAATTAGCAATTATTACTGCTAATCAGGCATTGATGGAAAATTAAGGTGCGACAAAGTGCGTTCAAAAGCGATGACGGTTCGAACTTTGCCGTAAACGACTTGAAAAGTCGTGCGGACAAAGTGAGAAAGGCTTGAGCTTTTGCACTTTGGAGCCCGATTTTAAGAGAAAGACAGAAGACAAAATAAGACTCGCAGTGCGAGTCTTTTTTGCTTCGTCGTCTTTCCCCCGCAAAGCTTATTAGATGTTCTTGAATCACAAGTGATGAAAAGAACATCAATAAGCTACTGCTCGGTGTGGTAGTATACTTCTGCGTACGTTCCGGGAAGCAAAACTTCACAGTGCGAAGTTTTGGGCCTGTGAGCTCGAGTTCAACTACACAAAAACGACTCACAGTGTGAGTCGTTTTTCTTTATATATTGTCTAAACTCAATTTTAGCAGTTCATTTTTACTCAAAAAAATTTTTATCATTATAACGTATACATTATAATGATATTTTTAATTTCCATTTTAAAACGCCATGATATCAACGTTTCTAAGAGTTTTTCAATTTTAAAAAAATATTTTTTCTGAGCAGATAAATTGCTTTAACGCTTAAGTGATGATAATCTAAATTCACTCCCAAGAGAGAAGACGTCACTTTCTTGGTAAAACCACTTATGAAAAGAGGAAAAGAAGTTGAAAAACATTTTATTTGTAGTAGGTAGCTTACGTAAAGGTAGCTTCAACCACCAATTAGCAGAAAAAGCAGAACGTATTTTAGAAGGAAAAGCAACAGTCACTTATTTAGATTACTCAAACCTTCCATTAATGAACCAAGACTTAGAAACTCCTGTATTACCTGAAGTACAAGCAGCACGCGATGCATTCGGAAAAGCGGATGCAGTATGGATCTTCTCACCAGTTTATAACTTTGCAATTCCTGGTACAGTGAAAAACTTATTAGACTGGATGAGCCGTGCGTTAGACTTATCTAATCCAAGTGGACCTTCAATTCTACAAGATAAAGTTGTAACAGTATCAGCAATGGCAAACGCAGGACATGAACCATTATTCGCAGCTTACAATGCATTATTACCATTCATCCGTATGCAAGTTGTTGGTGAATTCACTGTCGCTAAAATTAACCCAGAAGCTTGGGGAACAGGCGTTGTGACTTTAAGCGATGAAGTCGTAGCAGGACTTGAAAAACAAGCTGAAGCATTATTAAATGCATAATTAAAACTTAAAACTTAACTTTTATAGGCAGTCTCTTTGATAAGAGGCTGCTTTTTTTGAACAATAGGCGAACAGACATTTGCCCTAGACCTTCCTGTTATGCTAAAATTGTACTGATATAGACAAAAAAAGGAGCATCATTCATGTATGAATATTTAAATGGAGAGTTAGCGCACATCTTACCAACAGCGATTGTTGTCGATGTGCACGGCGTAGGATATCAAGTGGTTTTTGCAAACCCATACCGCCTACAAGATTCTCTGAAAAAACAAATTAAAGTGTTAGTACAACAAGTTGTTCGTGAGGATTCCATTACCTTATATGGATTTATTTCCAGCGAAGAACGAGAACTATTCCAACGATTAATTAGCGTTTCTGGTATCGGTCCAAAGAGTGCGATGAGTATTTTAGCAAATGACGATACAGAAGGTTTCGTGAATGCTGTAGAGAGTGGGAATGTCACTTATTTAACAAAATTCCCTGGCGTTGGAAAGAAAACAGCACAACAAATTATTTTAGACTTGAAAGGGAAGTTTGAAGCACTCCCTGAAGAGGCGACGAAAGCCGTTGTTCCAACAAACCAAGCAACTCTAGAAGAAGCAAAAGAAGCCTTACTTGGCCTTGGGTATTCTGCAAAAGAAATTACAAAGATTTGGAAGTCGCTGGAAGCTGCTGCTCCAAGTACGACGCAAGAGGCATTAAAAGTAGCCTTTAAACTATTGATGAAATAATGGAGGATTATCGTGGAGGAAGAACGTTTTATTGACGGAAACCCGCTTGACGAAGGGGAAGTACAAGCCGAATTATCACTAAGACCACAGACGTTGCAACAATATATCGGTCAACAAAAAGTAAAAGAAGAACTGGCCATCTATATTCAAGCGGCGCGTAGTCGTTCTGAAGCCTTGGATCACGTGTTACTATACGGACCTCCAGGACTTGGAAAGACGACCTTAGCGATGGTGATTGCCAACGAATTAGAAGTCGGCATTAAGACGACGAGTGGCCCTGCGATTGAACGCCCAGGTGACTTAGTGGCTCTCTTAAACGACTTAGAAGCTGGAGATGTCTTATTTATCGATGAGATTCACCGTTTGCCACGTGTCGTGGAAGAGATGTTGTATTCTGCGATGGAAGATTTCTTCGTAGATATCGTGGTTGGTCAAGGGCCGACTGCGCATCCGGTACATTTTCCATTGCCACCGTTCACGTTGATTGGAGCGACGACTCGTGCAGGGGCTCTTTCTGCACCGCTTCGTGACCGTTTCGGAATTGTGGAACATATGGAGTATTACGATGAGGCTTCACTCTCTGAAATTGTAAAACGCAGTGCGAATGTTTTTGATAGTGAAATTAAAGATGAGGCAGCTCTTGAGATTGCGCTTCGTTCTCGTGGAACACCGCGTATTGCCAACCGCCTTTTGAAACGTGTACGCGACTTTTCTCAAGTGTACGAAGAAGGCATGATTTCAAAAGAGATTACGCAGCAAGCGTTGAAGGTCTTACGTGTAGATGCTAAAGGGCTTGACCATATTGACCGTAAATTGTTGACGGCTATGATTGATTTATACGATGGTGGCCCAGTTGGACTTGGTGCCATTGCGGCAAATATTTCAGAAGATGCGGAAACTATTGAAGATATGTATGAACCGTATTTATTGCAAATTGGATTTTTAAAACGGACATCACGCGGTCGTGTAGTGACGCCTGAAGGATATGCTCACTTAGGGCGCTTATATCCTTTATCGTAAGAAAGGAACTAGAAATGAACTATACAACAAAAGATTTTGACTTCGATTTACCCGAAGAATTAATCGCGCAAACCCCATTGAAAGACCGTACGTCTTCACGTTTATTAGTGGTGGATAAAACCACACATAGCATTGAAGATAAACATTTTTCTGACCTTTTAGATGAGTTGGAAGAAGGAGATACACTGGTTGTCAATAACACGCGTGTATTGCCAGCACGTCTTTATGGAACGAAAGAAGAAACGGGCGCTTATATTGAGGTCTTACTATTAACGAATACGGAAGGCGACAAGTGGGAAACGCTAGTGAAACCTGCAAAACGAATGAAAGTGGGTAGTGTTGTTACTTTCGGAGATGGCCGACTTAAAGCAACCGTTGTCGAAGAATTAGAACAAGGTGGACGTATTATTGAGTTTTCTTACGAAGGAGTATTCCTAGAAGTGTTGGAATCTCTTGGTGAGATGCCATTACCACCGTATATAAAAGAACGTTTAGAAGATAAAGAACGTTACCAAACAGTTTATGCGAAAGAAAATGGATCTGCAGCAGCACCAACAGCTGGATTGCACTTTACCGAAGCGTTAATGCAACAAATCCGTGACAAGGGTGTCAATATTGTTCCAGTCACATTGCACGTAGGGTTGGGAACCTTTAGACCCGTTTCGGTGGATTCGCTAGAAGATCATAAGATGCATTCTGAGTATTACAATGTATCAAAAGAAACTGCAGATATGATTGAAGCGACAAAGAAAGCTGGTAAACGAGTGATTGCTGTAGGGACGACTTCGATTCGTACGTTAGAAACTGTTGCGAGGGATAATAACGGGCATGTGGTGCCTGCGAGTGGGTGGACGGATATTTTCATCTCACCTGGATATGAGTTTCGTGTAGTGGATGCGTTTGTAACGAATTTCCACTTACCAAAATCAACGCTAGTGATGCTTGTCAGCGCTTATCTTGGACGTGAATTCACACTAGAAGCGTATCAGCACGCCATCGAAGAACGTTACCGCTTCTTTAGTTTTGGCGACGCAATGTTTGTGCATAAATAAAATAATATAAGATCTTCGGTCTAACTTCGAACCATAGGGATATCTTCATGGTAGAGATAATAGCTGTACCGGATTGAGCCTTTTGTCTCAATCCTACCGAGCTTCAAACTGACTCTAGGAAATAAATTTCCAGAGTCAGTAATTCACATCGGTTACTAATCGCTATTACTTCTACCATAGAATCCCTATGGTTCTTCGTTTGACCTTGGTCTTTTTGCTTATTTATACAGAAACCTGTCTAAATAAGCAATAACTGAAAATAATCGAAGCTAATTGAAAGAAAATTAGCTTCGATTAATTTTTTATAAAATATAAACCGAGAGAGAAAATTAGAGATTGCCAAGCTAAGGTTAAGAATATACTATATAGTGCAAAAGAACCAAAATAATGTTGTTGAAAGTATAGAATCAATAGTGTGAGCGTAGAAATAAACATGAACGAGAGTAAAATTTTTACGGTGGAAATCTGTTTATTAATGGAAATTAGTGGGAATAGTGGTAGTAAGTATATTCCACTGAAAATGAAAAAAAGAATTATGAAGTTCGATTCTGAAGTCATAATATTATAATTATCAGGTTTAGGGGGATCCACTACTAAAGCTATAAACGATAATATTATCCAAAAAAAATGATATGCAACACAATAACTAACAAATTCTTTTATAGAGTGTAATTTTTTCATAGATATTGTTCTCCTATAGACTTTTTAAAGTAATTATACTGCTATCATCACTGAATATACATTGTATTTAATAAATTTTATGTTTCTGTTGAATATTCAGTTGATGTACGAGAATATGTGCTCATCAAAGAAAAAGGATTATCTGCAGTATGTTCCGTAAGGTGACTCTCGTAAAAATACACCTATCGAAAGCTTCCAGTCTTTCCTAAAGTGCAAAGATGAAGTAATAACTTCTTCTAGTGTGATTTTGTGATAGATAGAATTTCAACGTGAAAAAAGCGTGTAATTTCGAAGTGTTAAAACAAATAAAAAAACAGAAGTTAAGTTTGAAAGCTTAACTTCTGTTTTCTTTTGATTTCATAAATACGTGTTGGATGATAAAGATAGCTGCAGTTACAAGTACTCCTACGAATATAGCGCTTTGTACGTTGTAAGGTGTTTGAGAGAGTGCACTTCCTAAATAATAAGTCACTTGGCTAAGTATCAATCCCCATATGATGGTAACAATATATTTCACGGACAACCCTTCTTTCATTTCTCATTATAGTACAGAAGACTTTCTTTTGACAATAGATGGGCCGGAAAACTTTTCAAATGGGAGCACGAAAGGGGAAGATATGCTATAATAAGGCGACAAATATGAGAGGAGGAACCCTATGCCATTTACAACATTACAAGTATTCAGTAGCTATTCGTTACTCAAGAGTACGATTCGTTTAAATGAGTATGTAGAAACTGGAAAATTATTAGGATACAAGCAACTTGCCTTAACAGATGATGGAGTTCTACATGGTGCTGTTGAATTTTATGAGCGTTGTATCGCAAATGGTATTCAACCGATTTTAGGATGTACTTTCGAAGTCGCTTGGAAGAGTGATTCCTCTAAAAAAGAAATGGTTATCGTTTATGCAAAAGGCGAAAAAGGATACGAATCCCTCCTGAAACTCTCAACCCTTTATCAACAAGGATTAACTTGGACTAAGGAAATGACAGAGTGGGTTAAAAGCCACAGTACAGATGTAAAATTCGTCCTTCCTCCGATGGATAGTGAATGGGTTGCTGCTCATTCGAAAGGTAGACAGGGAGCTGTTCTTCGCGCTGTGAAGGAAGAGTTCTCTGGAGTAGAAATTGCTGTAGGGATTACACGTGAAATGGTTGAACGTGGTGAGTTCCAACAAATGCGTTTAGAGATTGAAACATCTGGTGTGATTCCAGTTGCGTTTAGCGTCTCTCGTTATTTAAACACAACAGATTATTTCCCGTGGAAAGTTCTTCAAGCTATTCGATTAGGTGAAACACTTTCGTTCACGCAACAAGATGCTACAGGCAGTGAATCTTTACCGGAAGCAACGTCGATGACGAAAGTTTTCCAATTAGCAGAAGATGGAGTGTTGTTATCAAATCTAGAACATTTTACGAGCGATTTAGCCGTGAAAATTCCTCTACAAGATACAATGCTTCCAAAATTCAAGGTTCCACAAGGAAAGACAAGTGCACAATTCCTTTATGAATTATGTGAAGCGTCCATGCTTGAAATGGGTGTGACAACACCAGTTTATGTGAATCGTCTTAAAGAAGAATTAACCGTTATTCATGATATGGGGTTTGATGATTACTTCCTTATCGTTTGGGACATTATGCGTTTCGCTCGTGAACAAGGCATTCAAACAGGTGCTGGGCGTGGTTCTGCGGCAGGTTCTTTAGTTTCTTACCTTTTACGAATCACGGGTGTGGATCCGATTCATTACAATTTATTATTTGAACGTTTCTTAAATCGTGAGCGTTATACAATGCCCGATATCGACTTGGATTTTCCTGATGATAAGAGGGAAGATATTTTAGCGTATATTGTTTCGAAATACGGTAATCAAAATGTAGCGCAGATTGTGACTTTTGGTACGCTTGGTGCGAAACAAGTCATTCGAGATGTCTGTAAAGTTTTTGGTGAAAATATTATCACCGTTCAAAAGTTTACGAATAATATTCCAAGTCAAGGAAAAGTGACGTTGGAACAAATGTATAAACAAAATAAGGCGTTTAGAGAGCATGTTGAAAGCACTGAACGTAATCGTCAATTATACCAAGTGGCAAAATCCCTTGAAGGACTTCCACGTCATTCTTCAGTCCATGCGGCAGGGGTCGTTTTATCCCAAGAGGAGTTAACGAAGACAGTTCCTTTAATGAAACGGGATAAGCATTATGGAACGCCTCTTTTAGAAACAGATTGGATGTTGACGCAGTATGCGATGCAGGCCGTTGAAAAAGTAGGTCTATTAAAAATGGACTTGCTGGGCTTAAGTAACTTATCTCTGTTACATAGAGCCGTTCAACAAACACAAAAGATGACGAAGAAGAAACTTGACGTGACGAAGATTCCTTTAAATGATCCGCGTACATTCGAGTTATTCCAAAAGGCGCAAACGAATGGAATTTTCCAATTCGAGTCTGATGGAGTTCGACGTGTCTTAAAAGACATGAAACCAACGGAATTTGAAGATTTAGTAGCCGTATTGGCATTGTATCGTCCAGGTCCGATGGAACAAATTCCACATTTTATTAATCGTAAAAGGGGAACGGAAATTGTTCAATATCCACATGTGTCGCTTCAGAAAATTCTAGAGCCAACGTATGGTATTTTAGTGTATCAAGAACAAATTATGCAGGCGGCTAGTGAAATGGCAGGATTCTCACTAGGAGAGGCAGATATTTTACGTCGTGCGATTGGTAAGAAGAATAGTGACGCGATTGCTGCACAAAAAGAGAAGTTTGTTCAAGGAGCACTTTCAAAAGGATATAAGAAAGAAGATGCGGTGACCGTATATGATTATATCGAGAAGTTCGCCAATTATGGATTTAACAAATCTCACGCGGTGGCTTATGCGATGCTTTCTTATCAATTAGCGTACTTGAAAGCCAACTATCCAATAGCATTCTTTACAGCATTATTCCAAAATGCCAGTGCAAAAACGGCGAAATTACAAGACTATCTCGTGGAGGCACGCCAATTAGGCATTAAGATTCTTGCGCCAAGCGTCAATCGTAGTTTCGCAGATTTTGTGGCTGACGATAGTGGAGTCATTGTTGGTCTAAATAATATTAAGGGCATTCGCCGAGACTTTGTTGAAAGTATCGTGAAAAATCGTTATGAGTACGGGCCTTTTAAAGGATTCCAAGACTTTGCGTACCGAATGGGTGCACAATTTACAAAAGAGCCGTTATTATTGGCGTTAATTAATGCAGGTGCTTTTGATGAATTCGGCGATACTAGAGCAACACTAAAGGCAAATGTCGAAAAAGTGACAAAGAGTGTGAAGTTCCATGGGTTGAATTTATCTCTAGACGAAGATTTAGAGGTAACTTTTACTCAGTTAGAAGAAGAGCCGCTGTTACAACGTATTGAAGAAGAAATTAAAGTACTTGGCTTCTCCGTATCTCCACATCCATCGAATAAGTATAAATCGCTTGTCGATAGCGGATTTGTAACTCCGGTTCAGACAGTATTTGAAGAGGGGTATATTCGTTGTATTGGATTAATCGTTGATATTCGTAAGATTTCAACAAGAAAAGGGGAGCAGATGGCGTATGTAACCCTTCAAGATGCTTCAGGGATGATAGATGTTGTTGTCTTCCCGTCAACTTTAGCGGAGGTGTATCAATACCTTCAAGAAAATACAATGGTGTTTATGGAAGGTCGCGTGAAAAGAGGGCAAAAGGGACAATGGCAGTTGCAGTTGAACCGCATGTATCCGATGAGCTTTGCAGATAAGTTGCTGGAAGACTCAACAAAGAGATTACAAATCGCGATTCGTCTTGAAAAACATAATGCTGAGGTTTATGCTCAAATTAAGCAATTAGTCGAGAAGTATAAAGGGGTCACACCTGTCGAATTATTCCTCGTGAATAGTAAAACGCTCGTAAAGAATTCTTTTGCAAACGGTGTAAATCTTGAATCAAAAATAATACCTAGCCTTATCGACATTTTAGATAAAGAATGTATAAAAATTGTAAATGGAAAAAGTTTATGAAAATGAAAGACATTTCCTTCTAAAAGTGATAGAATAAGTACGAATGGGCTTGTTCCAGTTAAAAAAATTATCTAAGAGGTGAATCTTTGTGAAACGCATTGCTGTTTTAACAAGTGGAGGAGATGCTCCAGGTATGAATGCCGCTGTACGTGCGATTGTACGTAAGGGTATTTATGAAGGGTTTGAAGTCTATGGGATTAACTATGGATATGCCGGTTTAGTAGCTGGTGATATTCGTAAATTAAATCCATCAGACGTAAGTGACTTAATTGGTCGTGGGGGTACATTCTTGTATTCTGCACGTTATCCTGAATTCGCAAACCGCGAAGGTCAAGAAAAAGGAATCGAACAATTAAAGAAATTCGGTATTGAAGGTCTAGTTGTTATCGGTGGTGACGGAAGCTATCAAGGTGCCGTTGCTTTAACAAAACTTGGTTTCCCAACAGTTGGGGTTCCAGGAACAATCGACAATGATATTCCAGGTACGGAATATACAATCGGTTTTGATACAGCAATCAATACTGTATTAGAAGCATTAGACCGTCTTCGTGATACTGCGACATCACACGTTCGTACGTTTATCGTTGAAGTTATGGGTCGTCGTGCTGGAGATATTGCACTTTGGACAGGGGTTGCCAGTGGTGCAGAACAAATTTTAATTCCTGAACAAGGTTTTGATTTAGAGGAAGTTGCTAAAGAAATCAAACAAGGCCGCTTAAACGGTAAGAAGCATACATTAATCCTTCTTGCAGAAGGCGTAATGTCAGGTGACGAACTTGCGAAAAAACTACGTGAATACGATAGTGATTTCCATACTCGTGTAACAGTACTTGGACACGTACAACGTGGTGGTTCTCCATCAGCGCGTGACCGTGTTCTTGCGAGCCGTATGGGTGCTAAAGCAATTGATTTATTAAAAGAAGATATTGGTGGCGTGTGTGTTGGTATTAAAGCTGAAGAAATTATTTACAGCGATATCGTTGAAACATTAGCAAAGGGCAAACATTTACCTAACTTAGAGTTGTATCAACTAAATAAAGAAATTTCATTCTAAAACTAAAGGAGTCAACATAAAATGAAAAGAACTAAAATTGTATGTACTATTGGACCTGCTAGTGAAGCGCCAGAAAAATTAGCAGCATTAGCAGAAGCAGGAATGAACGTTGCACGTCTAAACTTCTCACATGGGGACCATGAAGAACATTTAGCTCGTATCAACGCAATCAAAAAAATCCGTGAAGAAACAGGACGCGTTATTGCGATTCTTTTAGATACAAAAGGACCAGAAATCCGTACGCACGATATGGAAAATGGTGCGATTGAATTCCACACTGGCGACGTTGTTCGTATTTCAATGACTGAAGTGTTAGGTACAAAAGAAAAATTCTCTATCTCTTATCCTGAATTAATTAACGATGTTAAACGTGGATCAATCATCCTTGTTGATGATGGTTTAGTAGGTTTAGCAGTTACTGAAGTAGATCATGCAAATGGCGAAATCGTCTGCGTGGTAAACAACAGTGGTGTTGTTAAAAATAAAAAAGGAATCAACGTTCCTGGCGTTAAAACAAACTTACCTGGTATTACTGAAAAAGACCGTGCGGATATTATCTTCGGTATCGAAAACGACATCGACTATATCGCAGCAAGTTTCGTTCGTCGTGCTTCAGACGTTCAAGAAATTCGTGAATTATTAGAAGAACATAACGCAACTCACATCCAAATCATTCCAAAAATCGAAAACCAAGAAGGTATCGACAACATTGACGAAATCTTAGCTTTATCTGACGGCTTAATGGTTGCTCGTGGAGACATGGGTGTTGAAATCGCTGCGGAAGAAGTTCCAATCGTTCAAAAAATGTTAATCAAGAAATGTAACACATTAGGTAAACCAGTTATTACTGCTACTCAAATGTTAGACTCAATGCAACGTAACCCACGTCCAACACGTGCGGAAGTTGGTGACGTAGCAAACGCTATCTTCGACGGAACAGATGCAGTTATGTTATCTGGTGAATCTGCAGCAGGGGATTACCCAGTAGAAGCAGTTCGTACAATGGCAAATATTTGTGTTCGTACAGAACAAGAAATCCGTGTACGTGATAAATTCAAATTAAAAGCATTCAACGAAAACGATGTAGCTGAAGCGATTGGTCGTTCAGTAGCTCATACAGCTAAAAACTTAAAAGTGAAAACAATCGTTGCTGCAACTGAATCAGGACATACTGCGAAAATGATTTCTAAATTCCGTCCTGACGCAACAATCTTAGGTGTAACTTCAACAGAACGTCAACAACGTGCTTTAGCATTAATCTGGGGTGTTAAACCAGTAATCGTTGATCGCGCTAAATCAACTGACGAAATGTTTGATTTATGTCTTCAAGCAGTACGTGACCACCACACTGCTAAAGAAAACGACTTAGTAATCATCACTGCTGGTGTTCCTTTAGGAATTAAAGGTACAACAAACATGATGAAAGTAGCTCGCTTATAATTCATCAAAAAATGAAAGGTTTGAACGAATCTAAAAGGTTTGTTCAAACCTTTTTTCTATGAAATCAGGTGTGCTCGTGTAAGTCGGTCAAAGAATTCATCAGACTCGATAATAAAACAGTCAAAAACACAGGATAAAAATGACTGTAAGCCCTATTTTGTGGTAAAATAAAAGGACAAATGTAAAGAGAAGGAGGTTTGTTATGACAAGTGAATTATCGACCGTTGTTCAAGCCATTATCACGGATGAAAATGAGAAGTACTTTTTCGTTCAAAAGAGTGGAGAAACATTCCGTCTAAAAAAAGACGATACTACAGAATCACTCAAAATTGGAGATGTAGTAACGGGGTTCTTATATGAGAATTCTTCCCGTAAAAAAGTCTTCACCTTAAAGGTTCCAGAAGTAACAAATGAAAGTTATGGATGGGCGACCGTGACTCAAGTCAGAAAAGACTTAGGAGTTTTCGTAGATATTGGTTTAGAAGATAAAGATATGGTAGTTTCATTGGATGAACTTCCAAGTATGAAAGAATTGTGGCCAAAGAAAAATAATCGTTTATATGTCACTCTGATTAAAGACAAAAAAGACCGCACATGGGCAACGATGGGAGATGGACAGGCCCTAGAAGCGAAAGTGATTCGTGGACATAAAGGCCAGTTGAATAAAGACCTAACTGGAACGGTAACACAAGTAAGACTTGTAGGAACGACCATCATCACACCAGAAGGGTACAAGTTATTCTTACATCCTTCAGAGCGAATGTACGAACCAACACTTGGAGAAGAAATTACTGTACGTGTGATTGGTTTGCGTCCAGATGGTGTTCTGAATGTATCGATGCGTCCACGTGCTCATGAAGCGATTGGAGACGATGCAGAGATGATTGTGGCGATGTTGAAGAATCGTCCAACACGAACACTTCCATATTGGGATAAAACAGATCCAAAGACGATCAAAGAAATTTTTGGAATTAGTAAAGGGCAATTTAAACGTGCCATTGGTAATTTATTAAAGGCAAAACGAATTACACAAGAGGAAGGATTTATCCATCTGATTGAAGACTAATGAGTGGAGGCGAGTCGCTTGTCATCTATTTCTATTGAAGGGATTCAAAAGAAATTACAAAAAGAAGGATTCAAACTAACCCTGCAGAGGCAGGCAACCGTAGAAATCCTTCTAGAACATACAAATGAACTCCTGACGGCTGAAGAAATTTACATGTTCGTGAAGCAAAAGTATCCAGATATTGGACTAGCTACTGTGTATCGAACATTGGAGATTTTAACGGACTTAGGAATCATTTCTAGAAATCTGTTTGATGATGGCATTGGGCGCTATCATCTAAAGCAAACCGTGAATCGTCATTTTGCGCATCATCTGTTATGTGTGAAATGCGGTCAAATCCAAGAAGTTGAAGAGGATTTACTGGTTGATGTCGAACAAAAAGTACTAGAGCAATTCCAGTTTCAAGTGCTGGATCATCGTCTGACTTTCCATGGGATTTGTAAAAATTGCCAGCAAAAGGAAGTGTAGAAGATGAAAGAAATACACTACTTCCTAGATAGTATTGCCGTTCAAGGGCTATCTGAGAATACCGTTATGAGCTATAAACGAGACTTGGAGAAGTTTTCCAACTTTCTAGAAGAACAAAAAATTACGCGTCTGCAAGATGTGGACCATACAACGATGGTGCTTTTTCTTCAAAAGCTAAAGAAGGATGAGTACGCCGTTAGTTCAACGAGCCGCATGATTAGTTGCTTGAAGAAATTCTTTCAGTTTCTCGTGCAAGAGCGAATGATTGAACGAGACCCAACCCAACAAATTCATCCTCCGAAGCCGAAGAAGCAGTTGCCAAAAGCGCTTAGTATAGACGAAGTAAATCGATTGCTGGAGGTACCTGACACAACAACGGTTTTAGGACTCAGAGATAAGGCGATGCTGGAACTCTTATATGCAACAGGGATGCGGGTGAGTGAGTTAATCAGTATTGAACTTAGTGATTTGCATCTAGAGCTTGGATTTCTACAAACGATTGGGAAAGGAAATAAGCAACGCATTATTCCAATCGGTCAAGAGGCCACCAACTGGATTCATAACTATTTAGAGTATGCTCGTCCGACCTTAGAAGATGAGAAGAAGCTCTCGAATGTCTTGTTTTTAAATCATCGTGGAGGACCGTTTACGCGTCAAGGTTTCTGGAAGAATTTGAAGAAAATTGTTCAGACGGCGATGATTACAAAGGAAGTGAGCCCGCATACGTTGCGCCATTCCTTTGCAACACATATTTTAGAAGCGGGTGCCGACCTTCGAATCGTGCAGGAATTACTCGGGCACTCGGATATTAGTACGACACAAATTTATACACATATTACCAATGAACGAATGAAGGAAATTTACAAACAAGCACATCCTCGTTCGTAAATAAAGAAAATGGAGATGGATTATATGAAATTTAAAAGAATACATGTCATTGTAATGGACTCTGTAGGGATTGGAGAAGCACCAGATGCTGCAAAATTTGATGATGCAGGTTCACATACGTTAGGACATATTTCTGAAACAGTAGGCTTAAATGTGCCAAATATGCAACGTTATGGTTTAGGAAATATCGCTCCTTTAAAAACAGTTCCACCAGTAGAACATCCTGAAGGAAGCTACACGAAATTAGAAGAAGTTTCTGTAGGGAAAGATACAATGACAGGTCACTGGGAATTAATGGGATTAAATATTAAAACTCCTTTCCGTGTATTCCCTGATGGTTTCCCACAAGAATTACTAGACCGTATTTCTGAGTTTTCAGGAAGAGGAATTGTATGTAACTTACCTTATAGTGGGACAGCCGTTATCGATGACTACGGTAAACACCAAATGGAAACAGGCGATTTAATCGTTTATACTTCTGCAGACCCTGTAATGCAGATTGCAGCGCATGAAGAAATTATTCCACTGGAAGAGTTATACCGTATTTGTGAATACGCTCGTGAAATTACAAAAGACGATCCATACATGATTGGTCGTATTATCGCACGTCCTTATGTAGGTGAACCAGGCAACTTCCAAAGAACTTCAAACCGTCATGACTATGCATTAAGTCCATTTGGTGAAACAACATTAGACTTCTTGAAGAAAGATGGATTTGATGTCATTGCAATCGGTAAAATTAACGACATCTTCAACGGACAAGGGATTACTGAATTTGTTCGTACAAAAGACAATATGGATGGCGTAGATAAACTAGTAGAAGTATTGAAGAAAGACTTCACTGGTTTGAGTTTCTTAAACTTAGTAGATTTCGATGCGGTCTATGGACACCGTCGTAATACGAAAGGATACGGCGAAGCACTTGAAGCGTTTGATGTTCGTATTCCAGAAATTGTAGAAAATATGCAAGAAGATGATTTATTAATTATTACTGCTGACCACGGAAATGACCCAACATTCAAAGGGACAGATCACACTCGTGAGTACATTCCAGTGTTAGCAATTAGTAAATCATTGAAACATCCAACACACTTACCAGAAGGACACTTCAGCGATATCGCAGAAACAATTAGCGAAAACTTTGGTGTTGCGTCAACTGGTAATGGAACAAGTTTCTTAAAAGAATTAAACTAATATAGAAAGAGGGAACAACATGAGCAAATACGAACAATTAGTTGAAACAAAAGCATTTTTACAAGAAAAAGGCATTGGTCACATTGACTTTGGAATGATTTTAGGATCAGGTCTTGGTGAACTTGCTGGAGAAGTAAAGAACCCATTAATCTTTGACTATAAAGATATTCCAAACTTCCCAGTATCAACAGTGGTCGGTCATGCTGGCCGTCTTGTATATGGTGAATTAGAAGGAAAATTCGTTTTAATCATGGATGGACGTTTCCACTACTATGAAGGTTACGATATGGAAACAGTAACGTTCCCAATTCGTTTAATGAAACTATTAGACGTTGAAACCATTATCGTTACAAACTCTGCAGGTGGTGCAAATCCAACATTTGAACCAGGGGACTTAATGATTATTACAGATCAAATTAACTACACTGGTACAAACCCATTAATCGGACCAAACGACGACCGTTTTGGACCTCGTTTCCCTGATATGAGCCACGCGTACCACGAATATGGACAAGAAGTGGTTCGTAAAGCAGCGAAAGAATTAAACATCAATATTAAAGAAGGAGTATACATGGGATACTCTGGACCAACTTATGAAACACCAGCAGAAATTCGCTTCACGCAAGCTATTGGCGGGGATGCTGTTGGAATGTCAACAGTTCCTGAAGTCATTGTGGCAAACCATGCTGGAATTAAAGTGATTGGGATTTCGTGTATCACAAACTTAGCTGCAGGAATGCAAGCAAACTTAAACCACGAAGAAGTGGTAGAAACAACACAACGCGTTAAAGAAGTGTTCAAATCATTAGTTCGCCGAGTACTTGTTTTATATTAAGAGACGAACTTCGAGGAGGAATGAATTTGTTAGTACCTTATTCAGCAACGAATAAAAAAATTGCAATGGGATTGCTTTCCTACATCCCAGAATTCAAGGACTTTAAACTATTGCAAGAGCAAATTGAAGAAATCGCGACAAATCCATCTATCAAATGCTGGCTCTGGAAAGAGTCTGAAAGCGATAATTTTATCGGATTGATTGGCGGAGAAAGTACAACAGACACAATTGTGATTAAATACTTATCGATTTCACCTTCGTTTCGTGGGGAAAATAAAACATTCCAAATGTTAGAAGATTTAACAAAGATGGAAGATAAAGTATTAAGCGGAACGATTGAAACAAGCGTCATTCTCGCAAAATGGAATAAACATCGTGTAAGTGAGGGACCATGGAAGATTTAACGATTAAAGTAGCTGAATACGAAGGACCGATGGACGTCCTCTTACATCTGATTCGTGAGATGAAAATTGATATTTACGATATTCCGATGAATGAGTTAACAAAGCAATATTTGAACTTCATTCATTCGATGAAGACATTGGAATTGGAAGTGGCAGCTGAATATTTAGTAATGGCATCGACCTTATTAGAAATTAAAGCGAGAATGCTTCTTCCAAAACCAAAGTTAGAAGAGTTGGACGAAGATGGGGAACCCATTGTGGAAGATCCTCGTGACCAGCTGGTGCAACAACTATTGGAATATCAACAAATTAAAGAAAATGCCAAAAAACTTGAGGAGCTCTCTTTCTTAAGGGGATTACACTTCGGAAAAGAAGCGAGTGACTTGTCTTCAATGCAAGAGATTATCCCTTTGAAAGAAGGGGAAGTGACCACTCAAGATTTATGGAATGCGTTAAAGAAATTAGCGCGTAAGAATATTGCGAAAATGCCGCTCAAGGCTAATATTCAACATGAAACGCATACGGTTGAAGAATTGATGGATTCGATTATTTCAAAAATTGAGCATACAGATAAGAAACAAGTTCCGTTTGAGGAATGTTTCCCAGCCTTCAATCGACATGCGATTACAACGACATTTTTAGCGATGTTACAGCTTGTTCGTGAACATCGTGTCCGTTTTATTCAAAGTTCTCCATATGAGGATATTTTGATTGAGAAAAGACAAGAAAAGGAGAAAGAGAGTGACTAATTACATTTCAGTACTAGAAGGCTTACTATTTGTGGCCGGAGATGATGGGATTTCATTAGAAGAAGCAAGCTATATTTTAGAACTCGAAAGAAGCGCCGTTCGTCAGTTATTAGATGAATTAAAGAAACGCTTAGAAGATGAAAATAGTGGATTAGAGCTTCTTTTGACAGCTTCTCATTATAAACTCGTGACAAAAGCAAGTTTAAAATCCTATATCGAAAAATATGCAGTTTCTCCATATTCTTCTCAATTGTCTCAAGCGTCACTAGAAACGTTAGCGATTATTGCGTATAAGCAACCTGTCACACGTGTAGATATTGAATCGATTCGTGGGGTTCAAAGTAGTGGTTCGATTCAAAAACTATTACTAAGAGATTTAATCGAAGAGGCTGGAAGGCTCGATTCGCCTGGTCGTCCAAAACTATATAAGACAACAGCGTACTTTATGGATTACTTTGGATTAGAATCTCTTGATGCCCTGCCAGATGCATCTGATTTATTTGATTTAGATTCTGAAGAAGCGAACCAATTGTTTAGAGATAATCATGATTTATTTGAAGAGTTGGAAATGCGCTCTAAAGAACATCATGAAGTAGAAGAAGAGAAAGAGTAGGTTTTTTTGTGGAAAGATTACAAAAAGTAATGGCACACGCTGGTGTGGCATCCCGCAGAAAATGTGAGGCATTTATTCAAGAAGGCCGTGTTAAAGTCAACGGTGAAGTGGTCAGAGAACTTGGCTATAAAGTCGGTGCCAATGATAAAATTGAGGTAGACGGTATTCCAATTTATAAAGAAGAACCGGTATACTTCATGTTTTATAAACCAAAAGGCGTGCTTTCAAGTGCCAGTGATGATAAAGGAAGAACCGTTGTTACAGATTATTTCAAAGAGGTAGAGCAACGCGTGTATCCAGTAGGTCGTTTGGACTACGATACAACAGGTCTTCTTTTATTAACGAATGACGGAGAGTTTTCAAACTTGATGACCCATCCAAAGCATCACGTAGAAAAGAAATATATTGCGAAAGTTAAGGGGATTCCGACTCCTAGACAAATGCGTCAATTGGAACGTGGAATCGTCTTAGATGGCAAGAAAACGTCAAATGCAAGAGCTCAAATTTTATCGGTTGATACAGATAAAGGAACAGGGATTGTAGCTTTAACGATTCATGAAGGTTGGAACCATCAAGTGAAGCGTATGTTTGAGGCTGTAGAGTTACCTGTTATGAAATTAAAACGTGAAGAGTTTGGATTTTTAACATTGGAAAATTTACGCCCTGGAGATTATCGTGAATTGCGACCTTTTGAAGTACAAAAGCTTATAAAACTCGCGTTAGACGATGAGAAATAAAGCCTATTAGGGAGTAATACAAAGAGAAAAACGGACTCACAAGATGAGTCCGTTTTGTTTATTCTTCAGTAAATGGAGTATTTTTCCTTTTGATGGCACCAGTTGGGCAGGCTGTGTAAGCCTCCTTGAAGGATTCTATCGTGTCTTCTGGTAGCGGAAGTGTTCCAGTATTTTGATCCTGTTTTACAAAGGCAATTCCTTCTGCATCATACTCGAAGATTTCAGGAGAACGTAGTTGGCAAATTCCACACGCAATACAAGATTCGCAATCAACTTTTGCATAAATTTTTGAAAGAGAGGATTTTTTATCCATGAGTCAATACTCCTTTTATCAAATTTGGATATTACATGCGATTAAGTCGTATGGTTCGATTCCGTTAAATCGATTATATCGTATTTTAACAGGAAATCGTACCATGTCGACTTTAATTGGCGTGACTGAAGATAAAGCAGAAGTATTTTTTGCAAGTTTGCCTCATTTGAAAGAAGAGCATTTCCATCAATTATTAAGAGCATTGATTAGAGAAGGACTTGTGTTAGAAGAGTACTCTACGTTTAGTTTAGCTAAAGAACTTCCTGACTTACCCCTTGTTACTAAAGAGAGTCATCCTGTCAATTACTTAATGCATCCTTATTCATTTATGCAATTAAGAGATGTCACAAGACTGTGGATGGAATGGATTAGTTACCACCGTTATGAGGAAACGAAATATCGACCTCTCATTCAAAATGTATGGTTACAGCAATTATTTAAACGATGGTATAAAGAAGAAAACATAACAACGGATTGGTTTGATAGAGTTGTGGAAGAGTTCAAGGTCTGGACTAATAGGCAAGAGGGCTCTGTTAAAGGACATTGGGTCGGCCTTTTTAATGGTGCCAAATCAACAGCAGCCTTGGAAGAAGAGCTCGTGTCATTATGGGAATTCTCCACCGTTGAAGACTGCGAATCTCTCTCAAGATTGGTATTTATGAAATGGGTGAGTGATGTTTTTGAAGAGGACGAACAGTACCCAATTACTCATAATTGGTTTGCAAAAATGTTTCAATGGATTTCTCATGAAACGATTTCTGTTCAAAAAACGGTTCGCCTCTTTGAAAGAGGAATGAAACGAACAGAGATTGCTCGTCTTCGCAAATTAAAAGAGAGTACGATTAACGATCATATCTTAAAGTATTTTCTGCTTACAAAAAACGCCTACTATAAACGTGTGGAAGAAAGCTCCATCGTCAAACCATACAAAATGCTGTTTAGCGATGGAGCTTATCCAAAATACAAAGAGGCAAAAGAACAGTTTGAAGCGGGAGGAAAGAAAATGGACTTCTTCTTATTTAGATACTATCAAATTAAAGCCTTAAAGGAGCGTGGTTGACATGGATCCAATATTGAATCGATTTGGATATGCGGAGTTCCGGGAAGGCCAAAAAGAAGTCATCACGGCTCTAGAGAAAGGGACGGACGCAATTGCGATTCTTCCAACAGGGAATGGGAAATCGTTTATCTATCAATATATTGGCTTAAAAGAAAACTGTAGAGTTGTGATTGTGTCGCCACTGATTGCGTTAATGGTAGACCAAGTGGCCAGTTTGAAACAAATGGGGATTCATAGAGCCGTTGCCATCACTTCTTTAATGACATAGTCGGAGAAAAACTATATTTTAAGTACACTAAATGAATATCAGTTTATCTTCGTATCTCCAGAAATGTTACAAGCACCAAGATTCTTTAAGCAATTATCAAGACTTGATATCGGACTCCTCGTTGTGGATGAGGCTCATTGTATTTCACAGTGGGGATATGACTTTAGAAGCGATTATCTATTCATTGGTAAAATGAGAAAAAGCCTAGGAAATCCAAGAACATTAGCATTAACTGCAACAGCAACCACTCAAGTGATTCAAGATATTTATACATTTTTAGGACTGAACAAAGAACAGACTGCCTATTTTCAAGGACATGCGTTCTTGAAAAATCGAGAAATTGATATTCTCACAGTTGAAGGACTTCGAAGTAAGAAGCTGAGTGAAGTGCTGAAACGAGTGGAGTTTCCGTGTATTGTCTATGCTTCGACGATAAAAGAAATCGAAGGACTCAAAGAAAATCTTTTGTCTGAAGGTTTTACGAAACTGGATACTTTTCACTCTAAACGTCACCCTCAAGATAGACAGATTATTCAACAGAAATTTTTCAGAGGGGACATTAATATCCTGTTAGCTACAAGTGCTTTTGGAATGGGAATTAACCAGTCTAATATTCGTACGATTATTCATTACCAGCTTCCACAAACACTAGAAGATTATGTGCAGCAAATTGGACGAGCAGGGCGTGACTTAGAATTTAGTCGCTGTATCGCTTTCGTTCATCCAGATGATTTTCCTGAGATGGGACGTAAAATTGGACGCTCCTTTGACGTGGAGAATGAAGAAGAAAACGAAATTCATCAAAACATTAAAGAAATCGCAAAAGCCTTTCGTTGGAATAGCGAACAACAAAAGGAATTTATGCAACTTCAACGTGGCCGTAAATTAAAACAATTGGGGCAAATAGAAGAGTTTGCTACAACATTGATGTGTAAAGAACAGTATTTAGCGCAATTTTTTGGCGAAAAGCGTACAGAGGCTTGCGGTAAATGCAGTAGTTGCAGACATCTAGATTTATTTTTACTGGAAATAGGAACGAAGTGGAATGAAATAGAAAGTCGTAAAAATTCCTTTGAAGAAAGCTTTAAGAAATTATTTAATCTCTGACAAAATAGAGTGTTTTTTTTAGAAATTATGCTACAATAGTACTAAAGTAAAAGTTTGCCCTGAGTGTAAGAATATGCTATATTGTGTAGTGAATTGACTGAGGATAGCATTGGGTCAAATTAGGAGGATTTTTGAATGAGCGATAACTTTAATAATAATGAAGATTTAAATCAAACAGAAGAACAACCATGGGAAAGAAAATTTGGCGAAGAAGAGAATTTAAAGAACCGTCAATTTTCTCGTAGTGCTAGAAACTCAGGTGGGAAAGCAGTAGCACCATTATCAAATGTTTTATTATTTGTATTCTTAATTGTCATTGTAGCACCAGTATTATTTATGATGTGGTTCTCAATTAGCAATAATAGCAATCAAGTGAAACCTAGAACTGCTGATGATGTAATGTTAACGAAGACTGTTGAAACGACAACAGCAACTCCGGAAACAACAGCTGCTACAACAAAACAAGAGGCTACAACAACAGCTCGAGAAGCTACAACAACAGCTCCTCGTCAAGCTGAACAAACGCAACAAACACCAACTACTCAAGCGCAACAACAAAACGGTAACTACGGTACTTACACAGTTAAGGCTGGAGATACTTTATACCGTATCGCAGTAAATCATGGTATGGATGTTGCAACATTAAAACGAATTAATGGTCTTTCAGGAGATAATATTGCTCCAGGAACTACATTAAAAGTAGCACAATAATATACGACTAAAATACAAGAAGTCTGAGACGCAAGACGTTTCAGGCTTTCTTTTTGAGAAGGAGAGAGAGTATGCAAGTTGCAATTGATGGACCAGCTTCATCTGGTAAAAGTACAATTTCTAAATTAATTGCTAAAGAAACCAATTTTCTTTATTTAGATACAGGTGCGATGTATCGTGCGACCACATTAGCGTTTTTAAGAAATCATATTTCTGTTGATGATGAAAAGGCGATTGAAGAATTATTAGAGCATTTAGACATCAGCTTTAAAAATACCGAAGATGGCCAACTTGTCTTCTTAAATGGAGAAGATGTCACTCGTGAAATCCGTGATCTTGAAGTGACCAGAAATGTATCTGAAGTTTCAGCGATTAAAGCAGTTCGAGTAAAACTTGTTCAAATGCAAAGAGAAATTGCAGAAAATCATTCGATTATTATGGATGGTCGAGATATCGGAACAGTGGTACTTCCTAATGCTGAATTAAAGATTTTCTTAGTAGCTTCTGTTAAAGAACGCGCACTTCGCCGTTATAGAGAAAACCAAGAGAAGGGTATTGAGTTATCTTTAGAAAAATTAGAAGAGGAAATCGCTCATCGCGACTTTTTAGATAGCACTCGTAAGGAGTCTCCTTTGAAAAAAGCGGATGATGCAATTGAAATCGATACAACAAGCCTATCAATTCAAGAAGTTGTTTCTAAAATTACGAATCTTATCCAAGAAAAGTTAACGAATTAACCAGTTTTTGCAAAAAAATACTAGAATTCGTTTTCATTTAGTGGTATGATTGTAAGTGGATAAAAAGTTTGATTTTACACAAAAATCAAACTTTGTGTTCGTATGAATTGTCGCGCTTAGGAGGAAGTCACATGTCAGAATTACAAACAATGCAAGATGCGCTAGATATCGTAAAAGATATTCAAATCGGAGATTTAGTACAAGGTGAAGTATTAACTCTACAAGATAAACAAGCCATCGTAGGAATTATCGGTGGAGGAGTTGAAGGGGTTATTCCTTTCAATGAATTATCAACATCACCAGTAGAACGTGTAGAAGACGTTTTATCTGTGGGAGATGTCGTTGATTTAGTAGTCATCAAACAAATCAAAGATAAAGAAAATGGAAGTTTCTTACTTTCTAAAAAACGTGTAGATGCACGTAAAGTTTGGGAAGATATTCAAGCTAAATTCGATAACAAAGAAATCATCGAAGCTCCAGTTGTGGATGCTGTTAAAGGTGGTTTAGTAGTGGATGCAGGAGTTCGTGCTTTCGTACCAGCTTCAATGGTGTCAGACCACTATGTTGATAACTTAGCTCAATTCAAAGGCCAAACATTAGCTTTTGAAATCGTGGAAATCGAACCAAGCGAAAATCGTTTAATCTTATCACGTAAAAACTTAGTTGCATCTGAAAAAGCAGCTAAGCGTGCAGCTGTATTTGAAGCAATTCAAGAAGGTTCTGTAGTGACTGGTAAAGTTGCTCGATTAACAAACTTCGGTGCGTTTATCGACTTAGGTGGTGTGGATGGATTAGTTCACATCTCACAAATCTCTCACGAGCACGTTGCGAAAGCAAGCGACAAATTAAAAGTTGGCGAAGAAGTTCAAGCTAAAGTTATCTCTGTAGATCCAGAAAGTGGACGTGTATCATTATCGATTAAAGATACATTAGCAGGACCATGGGATAACATTGAAGAACGCGCAGCAGTTGGTTCTGTATTAGATGGTTTAGTAAAACGTCTAACTACATTTGGAGCATTTGTTGAATTATTCCCTGGAGTAGAAGGATTAGTTCATATCTCACAAATTGCTCACCAACACATCGCAACACCACACGAAGTTCTTAAAGAAGGTCAAGAAGTTCAAGTGAAAGTTCTTGAAGTTCATCCAGAACAACAACGTATTTCTTTAAGTATTAAAGCTTTACAAGAAGCTCCAAAACCTGAAAAAGAAGAAGTTGAAGAAGTGGTTGAAGAAACATACGAATTACCTGAAGAAGATGTTTCATTCTCTTTAGCAGATCGTTTAGGAGATCAACTTTCTGAACTTAAAGTCGAAGAATAACAATAAGATATAAGTTAAGTGGAAATAGTCTGGACTGGTTCCAGACTATTTTTATGATAGAATTAGAGATAAAGGAGGAATAGTATGTCAACACCAGTTATTGCCGTTGTAGGAAGACCAAACGTTGGGAAATCTACAATTTTTAACCGTATTGTCGGAGAGCGAATCTCTATTGTTGAAGATATCGCCGGAGTTACTCGTGACCGTATCTATTCTGAAGGTGAGTGGTTAGGACACTCCTTTAATATTATTGATACAGGTGGAATTGATATTACGGATGAACCGTTTATGTCGAACATCCGTATGCAAGCAGAAATCGCGATGGAAGAAGCCGATGTCATTATCTTCCTTACAAGTGTGAAAGAGGGTGTGACAACGACGGATGAACACATTGCAAAACTGCTCTATCGTACGAACAAGCCAGTTTTACTTGCTGTTAATAAAGTAGACAACCCTGAATTACGTTCTGAAATTTTTGATTTCTATTCATTAGGATTTGGTGAACCATTCCCAATTTCAGGAAGTCATGGATTAGGTCTTGGAGATTTATTAGATGCAGCTGTTAAAGCATTCCCTGAAGATAAGGATGACGAAGAGGATAAAGATGTTATTAAATTTAGTTTTATCGGACGTCCAAACGTAGGAAAATCAAGTTTAGTCAATGCGATGCTTGGAGAAGAGCGTGTGATTGTTTCCAATGTTGCAGGAACGACTCGTGATGCGATAGATACAACATTTGAAGACGAAGAAGGTACTAAATTCAAGATGATTGATACTGCCGGTATTCGTAAAAAAGGTCGTGTCTTTGAATCAACTGAAAAATATAGTGTCTTACGTGCCTTAAGAGCGATTGAACGAAGCGACATTGTTTGTGTGGTCTTGAATGCAGAAGAGGGAATTCAAGAACAAGATAAGAAGATCGCAGGGTATGCTCATGAAGCCGGTAAGGGTGTCGTTATTTTAGTGAATAAATGGGATACGCTTGAAAAAGATAATTCGACTTACAAAGAATTTGAAGATAAGATTCGTCAAGAATTCTTATACTTATCTTATGCTCCAATTATTTTTGTATCTGCAAAGACAAAACAACGTCTTACAAAAATCCCACCAATCTTAAAAGAGATTCATGAAGTGCGTTCACGTCGAATTCCATCTTCTGTATTGAATGATGTATTAATGGATGCAATCGCAATGAACCCAACTCCAACGGATAAAGGGAACCGTTTGAAGATTTACTATATGACGCAAGTAGCGATTCAACCACCAACATTTGTAACCTTTGTAAATGATGTTGAATTGATGCATTTCTCATATGAACGTTTCTTAGAAAACAGAATTCGATCAGCATTTGGCTTTGAAGGAACACCCATCCATATGATTACGCGTCAAAGAAAGTAAAAAAATTCATATAAGCCTTATAAAACAAGATATAAAACATTGAAACTATAGAGTTTGAATGGTATAATCTAGAGGAAATCAAAACTAATTTTCGATTTCCAGACAAGTTGGACCACTCAACGAACTCTGATAGAAATTTTTATTTGACGGAGGTGAAACTAAAATGGCAAACAAAGCAGAATTAGTAGATCGCGTTGCTAAAAAAACGCAATTAACAAAGAAAGATGTTTCAGCAACTGTTGAAGCGTTATTCGAAACAATTCAAGAAGCTTTAAAAGCAGGTGAAAAAGTTCAAGTTATCGGATTTGGTAACTTCGAAGTACGCCATCGCGCTGCTCGTAAAGGACGTAACCCTCAAACAGGTAAAGAAATCAAAATCAAAGCTTCAAAAGTTCCAGCATTCAAAGCTGGTAAAGCTCTTAAAGATGCAGTTAAAAAATAATTCCTCTGAATTATTTTTCATAGCATGAAGTTTTGTTTGGTGTTATATTAGAGGTAACTCTATATAACACCTTCTTTTTTTGGTGTAAAATATCAAACTTAGTACATATTTAAATGCAATATTTTTTGCAAAAGGAGAAATTATGACACAAGTAATCGACGCAATTGAACAAGCTTTACAAGAACAAGATATTGATAAAGTCTATGAACACTATCATCAATTTTTTGACAATTTTGACCCAGAAAAAGATCTTCAGGAGATGGCAGACTTAGCGACTTATTCTGTATCCATCGGATTCTATGAGGAAGCAAAACGTGCCTTATTACGACTAACAGAAGTGGAACCAGATGAAGCCATTTGGACGATTTTATTGGCAGAGATTTTAGTTGCTGAAGGAGAAACAGACCAAGCTTTGTCGATTTTATATGATATTCCAGAAACGGACCCAGATTATCCAAGTGTCTTAGTTGTTCAATCGGAAGCTTATAAGGAAGAAGGCGACTTTGACCTAGCAGAGAAAAAATTATTAAAGGCAAAAGATTTAGATCCGGATGAACCAATGATTGATTTTTATCTTGGAACATTATTGTTTGAAGCAGGTAGTTTTGAACGTAGTGCTTTCTTCTTAGAAAGATTCTTAAAGCAAAATCCTACTGAAACTGGCGAAGAAGAACGCGCACAAGAATTATATGTCGAAGCTACTCTTAGAATTGGGAATAAAGAGCCTTTAGAGCAATATATTGGAGAAGAAAGTATTGATGGCCTTTCTAGTGATTTATTGCTTCAAATGGGGACATATGAGTCTATTGAAGGCAACTACGAGAAGGCGTTAGAGTATTATTTAGAGATTCTTGAACGTGAAGAAGAGAATCCTGAAGTGACATTAAACGTCATTCAATGTCTATTGATTCTAAAACGTGAAGAAGAAGCAAAAACCTATGCTAAAAAATGGGTGGCGTTTGATAGTTTAAATGATGAAGCCCATCGTATTTTAGGGCAGATTGAATTAGCTACAGGAGAAAAAGATGAGGGACTTCTTTCATTAAAAGAAGCAGTAACCCTCAATAATGATTCGCTTTTAAATGTGACTTCTTATATAGAAGCATTGAATGAAGAGGAAGAATACGACGAAAGTATTGCTTTCCTTCAGAGTCTTGAAATTAAAGAAGATGCAGTCATTCTTTATTTGTTTGCGAAAACCTATGAGGAAATGGAAGAGTATGAGAAAGCATTTGAGTACTATCAAAAAGCCTATGAAGCTGATGAAAGTTCAGTAGAATTTCTAGAAGACTATATTCGTTTCATGATAGAAGAAGGACGTAAAGATTTAGCAGCTCCAGCCTTACAAGAAGCCTTAAAGGTCGATTCACTTAACCCTGAATTTATTCGCTATACATTTATTTTTGAAGAGTAGGAGGGATACTTTGTTTAACCCTAGTTTAGAAACAAAGAAGAAGTTTATATCGTGGTTTATTTCAAATCATTCATTAAAGAGAAGAGAGTCTTTATGGATTCTAAATTACTTGTTAAACCATGAGTTGTTGTTGAAACAAATTCATTTTGTGGAACATGTGGAAGCTACTCCAAAAGGAATGTTGTTTTCAACCATTAAACCTGCTCAGGAATCTTTCTTATTTTTTAAAGAAGGAACGAAATTCGATAATCCAGAAGTCGCTTTTCATGATATGCGTCTTCACTGGAAAGAGGATTGCTACGTTGAATTAGACTTCCCAAATGCTTATAAGAGTATGGTGAGTTTTTCAGTGTTAGAGAAAAATCCGTATTACATCCAAGAAGCCGAAGAGATGGAAGTAGTGGAGGATGAACTAGATCTTATACAAAAAGAAGTGTTAATCTCTCAATTAAAATCAGAAATAAATGAGGTGCTCGAATCAATGGACTCGGCGCGATTTATGGAACTAACGAATCGATTAAAGGAGTTAGAAGATGAGTGAATTTAAGGGAAAAGTAGACATTCAAGCAGTACCACTCTTTGTGGATGCACTTCCTGTTCTTCAAACCTTAAAAAACGCTGGACATGAGGCTGTCTTTGTTGGCGGTTCTGTTCGTGACTTGGTGCTAGGAAAAGAAATCTCTGATGTTGATATTGCAACGAGCGCAACTCCAGAAGAAGTAAAGAGTCTCTTTGCACATACGGTTGATGTGGGGATTGAACATGGTACAGTTCTCGTGTTGCATCATCATGAGAGTTATGAGGTAACGACATTTCGTACAGAAGGGACCTATCAAGATTTTAGACATCCAGAATCTGTAACCTTTGTTAGAAGCTTAGAAGAAGACCTGATGCGTCGCGACTTTACAATTAATGCACTGGCACTAAATGACCAAGAGGAAATTGTAGATTACTTTAATGGAATCGAAGATTTACAGCAAAAAATAATTCGTTGTGTAGGGAACCCTCTGGAACGCTTTAATGAAGATGCACTGCGAATGATGCGTGCAGTGCGTTTTGCAGGGCAATTAGGCTTTAAAATTGAAGAGGCGACATTTGATGCCATTCGTGTGTTAAAAGAGAATTTAGAACGTGTAGCTGTGGAGCGAATGAAAGTAGAGTTTGAGAAGATGATACTGAGCCCATATCGACAGCTTGCGTTTAATGCTTTTGTGGAAAGTGAACTCTATCATTCTTGCCCAGATTTTAAAGAAGTAAAGGAAACACTGTTAAAGATTGGTGAATTTCCATTAGATTCTATCAGTATCACCCAAGCGTGGATTTTATTTGCGTATTACGAACGTTTGAATCTTTCGCAGTTAAAAGCGGTATTAAAGAATTGGAAATCATCTAATGAACAAATTTCTACTATATTAACTGGCTATAAAACATTACTAGCGCGTCTTGAAAGAGAGTGGGATGCATTTTTAGCATATGATTGTCCAGAAGACTTAGCTGTTGAAGTGGAACAATTATTACCTGGAATCGGTAAAAAACTGCAGCTAGAAGTGATGAAAGAAGTCTATTTGAACTTACCAATTCGATCAATGAAAGACATTCAAATTGATGGATTTGGTGTGAAAGAGGCACTTGGTTTAGAGAAGATGGGGCCTCTCATCGGAGAAGTGCTACAAGCACTTCAGACCGAGATTTTATCAGGAAAATTAGCGAATGAAAATACGGAAATTGTTTCATGGATAAGAAACAATTTCAAGGAAAGTAAATAGATTTACAATGAAATGAAAAACATTTTTTTGAAAGCTATTTAAATGATGATAACTCTTGAATGAAAGGCGTTTCAATGGTATTATCATTTTGTAAGCAATAATTTATTTTAAGGAGTGACCCTATATGAAAAAGGTTATGTCAGGTTTACGTTTTGTATTTAGAAATGGAGAAACATGGACGATTAATCGTCGTTTGATTGGTGACTTATGGATTAAAAAAGTTACTACATCATTTGGTCGTATTAACGGCGGAGAATTCCAAGAAATTCACCCATGTGAATCATTACGTATCGAAATCTACCCTGAAGCTGACCACGTTATGTCAGAAGACATCAACTTAGGTGGTTTAGAATTAGGTATGTTCGAACGCGTTAAAAAATATAGCGATATCGAATTAATGGATATTTTATATGTAGATGGAAATCATCCAAAATCAGATGTAATTGTTGAAAAAGATCGTGTTTATTTCCCATACAGCCCAGTAGATGAAGATGGAAATGACAACAAATACCAAAGTTCAGCAATTGGTTCTCACGGTAACTTATTCATCGTGATTGACCCAGAAAAATCTGTGGAAGATATCTACCCAGAAATTTAATTGCCTTTAGAACCTAGGACATTTGTCCTAGGTTTTTTGTATAGTTTTTGATATTAAATTTATTATATAAGAAGCCTAGTTCTTTTCATGATTAAAAGGTATAATAAATTTAGCACAAGTTAAAGGAGTGAAATTATGAAAGTTTGTTTTATTGCAGCTGAAGCAGCTCCATTTGTTAAAGTTGGAGGTTTAGGAGACGTTATCGGTTCCTTACCAAAAGCTCTTCGTGAATTGGGGGTAGATGCACGCGTTGTTTTACCTTTATATTCTAGTATTGACCGCGAACGTTTTGGTCTAAAATACAAAGCCTATCAATTTGTGGATTTAGGCTGGAGACATTCTTATTGTGGAATCTTCGAAACAGAAGTAGACGGGGTTCCTTGTTATTTTATTGATAATGAACAATATTTCAATCGTGATAGTATTTATGGACAAATTGATGATGGTGAGCGTTTTGCTTTCTTCTCAAAAGCAGCACTAGAAATTTTGCCTTCCCTAGATTTCAAGCCAGATGTTGTGAATGTGAATGACTGGCATACAGCACTATCTGTTATTTATTTAGATGTATTAAAGAGTCGTGAAGCAGAATTTTATAAAGATATGAAAAGTGTTCTTTCGATTCATAATATCGAATTCCAAGGACGTTTCAATCCTTATGAAATGGGAAATCTATTTGGTTTAGAAAACAAGTACTTTGATGCACTGATTTATAATGGGGACGTGAACTTGCTGAAAGGAGCTATTCAATTAGCGGATCGTATTAATACTGTTAGTGAAACATATGCTCGTGAAATCTTGGACCCTTATTTTTCATATGGTTTAGATAAGATTTTAACAGTTGAGCAAGGAAAATTAAGAGGGATTATAAATGGGATTGATGTGGATAAATTCAATCCAAAAACAGATCCAATGATTCCAGTGAACTACGATTTGAATACGTTTGAAGATAAGGTTCAAAATAAACTAGCGTTCCAAAAAGAGATGGCTTTAGAAGTGAATGCGGATATTCCATTAATCGGAATGGTGACTCGTCTTACTCATCAAAAGGGAATTGATTTAATTTTACAAGCAAGTGAAGAAATCCTTAAAACTGGGGCACAATTAGTGATTCTAGGGACAGGAGATGCTCATTATGAGAGTGCTTTACGTTCATTAGAACATTACAGACATGATCGAGTACGAAGCATTTTACTATTCTCTAATGAGATGTCTGCGAAAATTTATGCAGCGAGTGATTTATTCTTAATGCCTTCTAAGACAGAGCCTTGTGGATTGTCACAACTCATCTCAATGCGTTACGGAACAGTTCCTGTTGTTCATCGTGTGGGTGGATTACGCGATACGGTTATTCCATTTACAGGAGTAGAAGGAAATGGGTTCACGTTTGAAAGTTTCCATGCTGGAGATATGATGGATGCGATTTATCGCGCTGTTACATGCTTCTATCAATCACCAGATGAGTGGAAACAAATTATCAAGAACAATTTACAAAAAGATGTTAGTTGGGAACAGTCAGCTAAGAAATATTTAGACTTATACCATGAAGTGGTGTAAAAATCAGAAGGAGGCTCTTAAATGGGCGAAAAAAGTTTAACCAGTCGTGTAGAAACTTCATTAAAGAATCAATTCGGTGTCACCATCTCGAATGCAAGTAAGAGACAAGTATACGAAGCGATGATGAGATCCGTTCGTGATATTTTAATGGAAAAGAAATTCAGCTATGAACAAACATTAAAACAATCACGTCAAAAACGTGCGTACTATATGTCAATGGAATTCCTAGTAGGACGTACACTTCGCAATAACTTATTCAATTTAGGCATTGAAAAAGAAGCAAAAGAGTTTTTAAGTGAATATGATTTTTCACTAGATGAAATTTACAATATGGAACCAGATCCAGGTTTAGGAAATGGTGGTTTAGGTCGTCTTGCGGCTTGTTACTTAGACGCTTTAACAAGTAATGAATATCCAGTAACGGGATTCTCAATCCTTTACGAATACGGTATTTTTAAACAAGTCATTACAAATGGATGGCAACAAGAATTTCCAGATCAATGGTTAGACCTTGGTAAATATGGGTTAGTGTACCGTAATGATGAAGAAGTGGAAGTTCGTTTCGGTGGTGAATTAGAGCAAGTGATGACAGAAACTGGCTTAAAAGTGAATCACAAAAACTATACTTCGATTCAAGCGGAACCTTATGATTTATTAATCTCTGGTTATGATTCTTCTGCTGTAAATACATTACGTTTATGGGAAGCAAAAGCGAAAACTGGTTTCAATATGAAACTTTTCGAACGCGGCGAATATTCTAAATCATCAGAAGCAGAAGCCATTGCGTCTTCAATTTCTAAATTATTATATCCAGCTGATGTCACCAACGAAGGTAAAGAGTTGCGTATCAAACAACAATACTTCTTTATCAGTGCGTCGTTACAACAATTAGTGAAGAACCATTACCATGAATTCGGTACTTTAGAGAACTTCTCTGAACATGTGGCTCTTCATATTAATGATACTCACCCTGCAATGGGAGTGGCAGAATTAATGCGCTTATTGGTCGATGAGTATGGATATGATTGGGATAAAGCTTGGAGCATTACAACTAGGACTTTTGCTTACACAAACCATACCATTATGGCAGAAGCTTTAGAAAAATGGCCAGTATCCTTATTCCAACCAATTCTTCCACGTGTTTACTCAATTATTGAAGAAATTAACAAACGTTTCTGTGCTTGGGTTATCGAACAAGGTAAAGAATACACATTACGGGATACAGCGATTATTTATGACGATATGATTAAGATGGCAAATCTTTCAATCGTGGGGAGTCATTATGTCAATGGTGTATCGAAACTCCATAGTGATATTCTTGTTCGTGATACTTTTAAAGCATTTAACGACTTATATCCTGGAAAATTTGGTAATGTGACAAATGGGATTGCACACCGTCGTTGGTTAGGTCAAGCAAACCCAGAACTTGCTTCTTACTTAGAAAAATTAATCGGAGATGACTTCATTAAAGACCTATCCAGTATTTCTAAATTGAACACATACAAAGATGATGAGAAAGTTCTAAAAGACTTACAAGCGATTAAATTAACGAAGAAAGAGCAATTAGCAGATTACATTAAGGAAACTCTTGCAATTTCGGTAAATCCTCATTCAATCTTTGACGTACAAGTGAAGAGATTACATGAATACAAACGTCAATTATTAAATGCGTTACACATTGTATATCTTTACCATGAAATTAAATACAATGGATTACGTCCAACTCCACGTACATTTATTTTCGCTGCGAAAGCTTCTTCAGGCTACCAAATGGCGAAAAATATTATTAAATTCATCCACTCAATTTCTCAGATGATTGAAAATGATGAATTAGTACGTGAATACATTAAAGTAGTATTCATTCCAGATTACAAAGTAACATTAGCAGAAATTATCTTGCCAGCTGCAGATGTGAGTGAGCAAATCTCTCAAGCCGGTAAAGAAGCAAGTGGTACTGGGAACATGAAGCTGATGTTAAATGGAGCCATTACGCTTGGTACAATGGATGGAGCAAACGTTGAAATCTATGAAGCTGTCGGAGAAGATAATATCGTTATCTTCGGTTTAGAAACAGAAGAAGTAGAGGCGTTATACGCTAAGGGGTACAAACCTTGGGAATACTATAATAACTCACCTAAGATTAAAACCGTTCTTGATTTCATCCGTACGATGACGGTTGGTGGTATGAACTTCAATTTCATCGTGGATTATTTACTAACTCAAGATCACTATATGTGTCTTGCAGACTTTGACAGTTATGTTGAAGCGCAAGAACGCATCGAAAAAGCCTACAACGATTCATCTAAATGGATGAAGATGAGCCTTGCAAATATTGCAAATTCGGGTATCTTCTCAGCTGACCGTGCTGTAGAAGAATATGCAAAAGACATTTGGCACATTAAACGTGTTCAAGGATAATGAACTAAAAAAAAGAGATTCTCACAAGTGGGGTTGCCCCCCTGTGAGAATCTTTTTATATTGATTTATTAAATTTGATAAGCAGCAAAGCCATTTGCAGGAACAAGAAGTCCATTTGGATGATTTCTTGTTTTGTGACTTGCAAAAATTTGTTTACCATGAAGACCTTCAATGTACTTTGTATGTTCATTCATATTGACAGCACATAGAAGAGACTCACGTTGGAAGACAAGACATCCTCCGTTTTCATATACAACGTTAAAGTTTCCTTTGAAGTCTTCTTTATACTCAGTTCTAAAGGCAGTTAATGCTTTGTAATGCTCAAAGATTTCTTCATTGATTTCTTTTTTGCTAAATGTCTTACGGTTGTAAGGATCACGGAAACCTTGCATTCCAATTTCATCTCCGTAATAAATCGAAGGAACTCCTGGAAGAGTGAATTGAATGAAGCTTACGATTTTGAGTTTTTGAATCGTATTCTCAAGTTCTTTTCCAGTTAATTCGAGAGTTGGACGTTCATGAAGAGGCACTGCTTCCGTATTGCTAAATCCAATTTTTGTAATAATCCGTTCTGTATCGTGACTATCCAATAAGTTCATAAGAACTTCAATTGCTGGTTTTGGATAATGATCAATTAATTCTTCAATGGCAAAGCGTAAGGCATGAGCATTCTTCGTTTGAACAAACTCAATAATGGCATCTTTCCAAGGATAGTTCATCACGCTATCGAGTTGTTTTCCTAAGAAATAACGACGACGATGATCATAGGCAAACTTAGTTGTAGCGTCTTCCCAAACTTCACCAATAATGAGAGCTTCGGGATCTGTTTGTTTTACGGTTACGCGTAATGCATCTAAAAACTCATCAGGGAATTCGTCGGCTACGTCTAAACGCCAACCACCAATTCCTAAATGTTGCCAGAAGGGTAGTACACCCGTTTTAGGATCATTGATGAATTTCATATATTCTGGATTTAATTTATTCACCGTTGGAAGGTTTGTAAATCCCCACCATGAGTGATACGTATCTGGGAACTCCATAAAGCTAAACCATGGATAGTATGGTGACTCTTTTGAGTTATACGCACCCACGCTATCATAATGACCTTGCTTGTTGAAGTAGATACTGTCGTCTCCAGTGTGACTAAATACGCCATCTAAAATAATTTTGATTCCATGTTTTTTAAACTTCGTACATAGTTTTTTAAAGTCTTCATTCGTGCCTAAGTAAGGATCCACATTGAAATAATCCGCAGTAGAGTAACGGTGATTATCGGGGCTTTCCATAATTGGGTTTAAATAAACACAGTTTACATTTAAGGCTTTGAAGTGTTCGAGTTCTTCTTCAATTCCTTTTAAATTCCCAAGAAAAAAATCCTGTGCTTTGTAATTTTCGTGTGTGATACTCGATTGAGGCAATGCATCCCAGTCCTCATGACGGTAACGAATATCTTCGTTCGCTGTTTTTTTAGCTGTATATTGATCACTTTTCTTGAAACGGTCTGGGAAGATTTGATACATAATTCCACCCTTAAACCATTCAGGAGTTGTAAATTGATCTTCATAAACCGTCAATTGCCAACTATTAATCTCATGATAGTTCAGAACAGGAACTGCTTGGAATTCATGATTACTAAGGTAGTAAGTTCCGATTTCAGAGCGAACTTCAAAATAGTAGAAATAAAGTCCTGTTTGTAAAGGTGAAATTTCAAATGAGAATAACGTTGCATCCGCTTCAATCGTAGAGCGACTTGGATGATAAATTCTTGTTGTTTGTATTAAGTCTTCTTTTAAAACTAATTGGATAGAAGAGAGATGAGTATCTTTCGTAACTTTTACTTGAATAAAAATAGTTTGCTTATCCGTCACTGCTCCTGATGGATACTTATTTTTTAGTGAGTGATAGAAAATCATAATAGGCCCCTTTTTTGTCAATCTATGTTCATTGTAATATAAAGTAGTGAAAAGTGATACCAAAACGGTAATTATGAAAATTAATGAGAATAAAACAAAAATTTTCAAGAAAATTCATGAAAACCTATACGAATACTCAAGAAATATGTTATAATCATAACAAGAGAATTTGTTTGGGAACCAAGCTTCTCTGACTTTTTTATAGCGAAAATGAAAACGCTTATTTTATTTTTGTTAGCGAATGCGAAAAGGAGTGATGTTTAGTGCAACAACTAGCAGAATATTTATTTCATGAGGGAAGAAACTTTCACAGTTACGATTTCTTAGGTAACTTTCCTGGTGATAACGAATGTACATTCCGAGTTTGGGCTCCAAACGCTAAAGAGGTCTATGTAACAGGTGATTTTTGTGACTGGAGACCAACAGAATATCGAATGGAACGCATCAATCCTAATGGAATCTATGAAATAACCATTCCCAATGTGAAGCAATTCGATTCCTATAAATATGTTATCGTTCCTCATCATGGTGACTGGTTATGGAAAGCCGATCCATATGCACGTCATGCTGAGACGAGACCACAAACCGCTTCTAAAGTGTATCATTTCCCAGATTTTTCTTGGACTGATGAAAAATGGATGAAGAATAGAACTGTTCCGTTCCAAGAACCTTTGAACATTTATGAAGTCGAGCTAAGCTCATTTAAGAAAAAGGAAAATGGGGATTCATATTCATATCGTGAAATGGTAGATGTGTTAATTCCTTACGTAAAAGAAATGAATTATACACATATTGAATTATTACCGATTACGGAATATCCATATGACAAATCTTGGGGATATCAAGTAACAGGCTTTTTTGCAGCAACCTCTAGATTTGGAACGCCTGAAGATTTCATGTACTTTGTGGATGAATGTCATAAAGCAAATATTGGTGTGATTTTAGACTGGGTACCAGGGCATTTTACGAAAGATGCCTTTGGTTTATATGAATTTGATGGAACGCCTTGCTATGAGTATGGCGACCCTCGCATCCAAGAACATAAAGGGTGGGGAACTCGTGTCTTCGACTATGGAAAGACAGAAGTGCTTTCATTCCTTTACTCTAGTGCAGTATTTTGGCTTGAGAAATTCCACATCGATGGACTTCGAGTGGATGCTGTAAGCTCAATGTTGTTCTATAACTATTGTCGCAGTGAAGAAGAGGCTGCACGTAATATCTACGGTGGATTTGAAAATCTAGAAGCAATTCGCTTTATTCAATCTCTAAATGAATTTGTTCGTAATGAGTATCCTGGAGTAATGATGATTGCTGAAGAGTCTACTGCATTCGCTGGTGTTACAAAACCAGTTGAAGAAGGAGGCCTTGGTTTCCACTTCAAATGGAATATGGGCTGGATGAATGACTCTCTTGATTATTTAGAGAAAGACCCTCTATTCAGAGGAGGTATTCACAATCAATTTACATTCTCAATGATGTACGCCTTCTCAGAAAACTATATATTGCCGATTTCTCATGATGAAGTCGTTCACGGTAAAAAGTCTCTCTTAGATAAAGCGTCCGTTCCTTATGAAGACAAGTTTTCCAGCTATAAAGCTTTCATGGGTTATATGATGGCTCACCCTGGTAAAAAGTTAAACTTCATGGGAAATGAAATTCCACAAATGATTGAGTGGAATGAAGAACGAGAATTAGACTGGTTCTTATTGAAATATCCAATTCATGATGCGACTCATCGCTATGTGAAAGACTTGAATGCTTTCTATAAGAAACATTCAGAGTTATGGCAATTAGATGGTGGCTGGACTGGTTTCAGATGGCATGAAGTTGAAGATGTTTGGAATAACTGCTTCGTCTTCTCAAGAATGAATTCTAAAGGCGACGCTGTGATTGTTATTTCTAATTTCTCAGGAAACTACATTAAAAACTACGAAATTGGCGTTTCAAAATGGGGTAGTTACAAAGTAGTTTTAAACTCTGACGCTAAAAAGTATAACGGAAGCGGAGTGGTTAATCGTGGACTTCACACAGTTACCGAACCACACAAGGGCTTTGATTATAAACTCGCGGTGAATATTCCACCGTTTTCAACAATGTATATTATTAACAATCAATAATCGGAGGTTGAACGTATGGCAAGAAAGCAAGAAATCGTAGCAATGCTACTGGCAGGTGGACAAGGAACTCGTCTGCAAGTACTGACAAAGGATATGGCAAAACCAGCTGTTCCTTTTGGTGGAAAGTATCGTATTATCGATTTCCCTCTATCAAACTGTTCAAATTCAGGGATTTCCACTGTAGGGGTTTTAACTCAGTTTATGCCGCTTGAACTGAACTCTTATATGGGGAACGGGAACCCTTGGGACTTAGACCGTGTTGACGGAGGATTAACTATTCTTCCACCGTATACTGCGGGTAAAACAGGGGAATGGTATAAAGGAACTGCGAATGCAATTTATCAAAATATTAAATATATTGAGCAGTACGATCCAGAGTACGTATTAATCTTATCTGGAGACCACATTTATAAAATGAACTACAACAAGATGCTTGGATTCCATAAAGAGAAAAAAGCAGATTTGACGGTCGCTCATATTAATGTTCCTCTTGAAGAAGCAAGTCGTTTCGGTATTTTAAATACAGATGACGATTTACGTATTGTTGAATTCTTAGAAAAGCCAGAACATCCGGTTTCAACAAAAGCATCCATGGGAATTTACATTTTTAACTGGAAAGTATTAAGAGAATACTTAATTCGTGACGAAGAAAATCCTGAAAGTGAAAAAGACTTTGGTAAAAATATTATTCCGATGTTGCTTGAAGAAGACCGCCGTATTTACGCCTTCCCATTTGCAGGATATTGGAAAGACGTGGGTACGATTGAAAGTCTATGGGAAGCAAATATGGACTTAATTAAACGCAAAGATGAGTTTAATATTGCTGATAAAACATGGAAGATTTATTACCGCCACGAAGGAAGACTTCCTCAATATATCGGAGATAGCGCCGAAGTGACAGATTCTATGATTTCAGATGGGACAATTGTACTCGGAAAAGTTCATGAATCAATTGTATCTTCTGGGGTATCGATTGCACGAAACTCCAAGGTCCTAGGTAGTATCATCATGCAAAATGCGGTCATTGAAGAGGGAGCAACAGTTGTCAACTCTATTATTGCAGAAGGCACGGTTGTGAAATCTGGTGTGACTGTAGGCCATGAAGAAATTGAACTTGGAAAAGATATGATTACCGTTATTGGCAATTTCGAAGTGGTAGAAGAAGATACGAAAGTTGGAGGAAATTAATATGATCAAAGCGTTTTGTGTATTGTTTGCAGATAATTATAGAAATGACGACCTTCAAGGATTAGTCAGAAATCGTACGGCAGCCGCTTTACCAGTAATTTCTCGTTATCGTATGGTGGACTTTATGCTATCTTCTCTAGTGCATGCCGATATCGATAATATCGCATTACTAACGAATCATAATTATAAATCATTACTCGATCATGTCGCTTCAGGAAAAGATTGGGATTTAAACCGTAAGCACCGTGGTTTGAAGATTATTACTCCGATGTCAAACTATTTATCTACACGTATCCCACAAAATAAAATTGAAGCCTTAGCGAATACAATGGTCTATACGCAAGACCTTGATGAAGAGTTCGTTATTTTAGCAGATACAAATATTATCGGTAAAATTGATTTCAAAGAAATGTTCCAATATCACTTAGATACAGGTTCTGATATTACTGTTGCGTATACGTATCGCAAACCAACAGTAGGTGAGTCACAAATTATATTCGATGAAAATCATCAAGTATATGAATCTCTTTATCACTTTGATGGTTCTGACAATGAATGTGCGACACAAGTAAAAATTTATATTTTAACGAAAGAACTATTCAATGGCATCGTTAAAAAGGGATTAACACTTGGTTGGGAAGATATCTTACGTGACTACATCGCGAAGAACCTTGAAACATTGCGTGTATTTGCTTATCAAATCAAGGGATACTTGAAAGTTGTAAATACAATTAAAGATTATTATGATTTGAATATGGAAATGCTTGATTTTGAAAATCTTCATGATGTATTCCTTTCAGGAACTCAAGTGATTACGCGTGTTAAAGATACGGTCCCTACAAGCTATGGTAAGAAGGCGTTAGTGAAGAACTCCATTCTTGGGGATGGTACGAAGATTCGAGGTACCGTTGAAAATAGTATTATCTTCCGTGATGTTATTGTAGAAGAAGGTGCTGTCGTTCGTAACAGTATCATTCTTTCAAATACAGTCATTAAATCAGGGGCTCACTTAGAGTATGTGATTGCAGATAAAGATGTGACTGTAAAACAACATACTGTTTTAACAGGTACTGAAGAAGTACAAGTGGTTATCGACAAAGGTAAAACTGTTTAATCTAATAATTGAAAGCAAAGAGGCTTAGGCTAATAGCTTAAGCTTCTTTTTTTTGCATGAAAACCGTTGTTCTTGTTGCAACAAGAGATATAAGTTAGTAAACTGGATAGGGTAGGAATACTTAGAAAGGAGCGATTCATATGCAGAAAAAATATGCGGTCATTGATTTAGAAACGACTGGCCCAAAATATGAATTTGGAGATCGTATTTTTCAATTTGGGTGCACACTAATTGATGATGATCAAATCGTTGAACATGTTTCGCTCAATATAAATCCTGAAAAGAGTATTCCATTTGAGATTCAATTATTAACTGGCGTAACGAACGCAGATGTCGCAAAAGCACCTTATTTCGATGAAGTTGCGATGACGATTTATAATCTTTTAGAAGATCGTACGCTTGTGGCACATAATATTGGTTTTGATGGACCATTTATTGCATCTGCACTAAAAGATACACTCGGTTTAGATTTGAAAGTAACTTATATTGATACGGTGCAATTGGCACAAATTTGCTATCCGACTGCACTTAGTTATCGACTCAGCGACTTAACGGAGTGGTTAGAGATTTCTCATAACCAAGTGCATACGGCAGGTAGCGACGCGCGTGCAACTGCTGAGTTATTTTTAAAAATGAAAAAAAAGCTTCGTACATTATCATGGATCACTTTGAAACAACTAACCGAATTCGCAGGTGAATTGCTAGGAGGTACGGGTACGGTTTTTGAGGAGATTTTAGAAGAAAGTGTAAAGGAAGAACAGAAAGAACTTCCGATTGAACAAGGATTCGTTGTTTCACCGAATGCATTGGAAGAGGTTGAGGTGAAGAGTCCTAAACGAAAAATCAATGCACTTGAGGCATATCAAAAATTAGTAGATATTGGATTTTTAGAAGATAAATCCAGTCAACGCGAGATGATTTCAACTATTGCATCAGTACTTGAAAAGGATGAACCTTTGCACTTTATTGAAGCAAGTCCTGGTTCAGGGAAGACATACGCATACTTACTAGCAGCCTTTGAAAAAGCTAGTAAGCGTAAACCAATTTGGATTGTAACGTCGAATTTGTTGCTGCAACAACAATTGATGGAAGATAGTATCGCACCACTTGTTTCTGAATTGAAGATAAAGACGCCAGTGGTATCCATTAAAGGACAACGACATTATATTGATTTGTCTGCATTTAAACGAGCAGTTGGGAAGTATAAGGAAGAAAGAAGTGCCAGAAATAGCCTTTCCATCATGGGCTTATTAGTGTGGATTACCAAGACGCAGACGGGAGATTTATCGGAATGTAATCAAGTACTTCATCAAGCAACATTGTGGAAAGACATTTCAGTGAAAGAGGCCCAGGAAGAAGGAAGTCTTTATTGGGACAAGGCGGTTGCTTATGTACAACAAAGTCCTGTTGTGGTAACGAATCATGCTTTCCTTATCCAGTATGCCTCAACGATTGCTCATCGAATGAAACCTGTTGTTCTTCTTGATGAAGTGCAACAATTCGAGCATGCGTTAGAACAATTTGGCACGACTACCGTTCAGTTCTCTCATCTATTTGAAGTGCAACAATTGTGGTCGGATCATCACTTAAATGCGATGTTTCATTTCTCCAAAGAAGAGGAACATCTGTCTCGTATCATGAATCGTAAGTTATTAGAGATTTGTGATTTATATGAAACGTGGTTCGAAGAATTGAAGACAACGCAACAACTGTCAACTTCTTTTGTATTCACTTCTTCCGAGTGGAAATATTCCTTTCACTGTGAAATGGTGAAGGCGATGCAAAAGGCATTGACTGGCGTGATGAATCTATTACAAGCAAATGCAGAGAAGACGAGTCTATACGAAGAAAGTACGCATTTATTACAAGAGTTAATAGAATCTATTGCTCAATTTCAAAAGGATGGAAATGAGTATTTTGTCATTGAAGAAAAAGAGCAATATGGACAAAATGTACTCGAACTATTAAAAGTTAAACCAGTTATTGAAGTCTTTATTCAATTTAAAGGGAAAATCAGACAACTGATTGGGATTTCTGCAACGATTCCAACGTTTACGCCACTATTCCATGAGCTAGAAGCAAAAGAGAAGCTTACGGTAATAGATACTGAAAAGAATAATAGTAATCATCATATATTCATTCCTAATGATTTAGTGGCTGTGAATTCTTCTTCAAGTCAGCAATATCACGCACAAATTGCAAGTTGTATTAAACAAATTTATGAGCGTAAGGGTGGAAGAATGCTTGTATTAATGCATTCAGTTGAAGCCCTCTTAGCAGTAGAGAGTTTGTTAGAAGAATTTTGCCACGCTCATCAGGTTGACTTGCTTGCTCAAAAAGGTCCTCAGATGGGACGAAGAATCCAACGAAGATTCCAAGATCGAAATGAAGCAATTTTACTGGGTGTCTATAGTTTCTGGGAAGGCTTTGATAGTGGTGGACAATCGATTGATTCATTAGTCATTACAAAACTACCATTCCCAAATCCAGTGACTACGGGGCAGCAAATTATTCAACTTGAAATGAAAGAACAAGGACGTTCTTATTTTGGTCATTATGCTATGAAGATGATGCTTCTTCAACTGTATCAAGGCTTAGGTCGATTTACTAGACCTCATCAAAAAAATGCGGAGATTTGGTTACTAGATGTCAGGGCTTCGATTAGTAAATACTCGCAGAAAGTAAAGAGTGTTTTTCCGAAGAACGCCACAGTCATCGAGAAACCAGTTAAGAAGTGTTTACACGTTGGAAAAAATAGAAATCGTTAATCATGTGCATGGTGGTATTTTTGCCTTAAATAGCGTATAATACGATTATCTATGAAGAATTAGAGTAGAGGAGAGAAATTAATGAAACGAAGATCGATGTTTATTCTATTACTCACTTTATTTCTATTATTTTTAGCAGCTGCAAGTATTTTTGTAGTTAGTGTAGATCCTAAAATTAAGAAACGTAATGATGCATTAACATTAATGGCACCGACAGTAGAATTTTCGAAAGTGACGAAATTTTACTTGTTTAATACGGATAAGTCTTATTACACAATTATGGGTGAAGATAAAGACGGGAATGCCATCTATGCGATTACTCCTGAAGAAGGTGGAGATGTAACAATTCTTCAACAATCAGCAGTGGTCAATGAGCAAGAAGCTCGTTCTATTACATTACAAGACAAACCAGACGTTGAAGTACTCGAAGCACGCTTAGGGATTTTAAACGGAGAACCTGTATGGGAAGTCAATTACCGTATGAGTAATCAACGCATTGGCTATTACTATATTTCAGCGAAAAATGGTAAATGGATTAAAGATATTGAGAATATATAGAAATTGGTGATATATGGTAAAAATTTCAGATAGAGTATCGAAAATATTGCCTTCAGGAACTTTAGCGATGACACAAAAAGCTAGAGAACTAAAAGCTCAAGGGAGAAAAGTCATCAGTCTGTCGATTGGAGAGCCTGATTTTAATACACCTGAAGTTATTACAGAGGCAGCCATTGATGCTTTACGAAAACATGAAACCGATCATTATACCCCTGCTTTGGGATTAGATGCCTTAAGACAAGCTATTTGTGATTTTCATAAACGCAAAGATGGAATTGAAATCCAAAAAGAGCAGGTAGCGACTTTTGCTGGAGCAAAATTTGCACTGTATTCGGTATTTATGACATTAGTGAATCCAGGGGATGAAGTATTAATTCCGATTCCTTATTGGGTAGGCTATGCTGAACAAATTCAATTAGCAGACGGCGTACCAGTGTATATTGAAACGAAAGAACGGAATTCATTTAAGCTAACAATTGATTTGCTAAATGAATACGTAACAGATAAAACAAAAATCTTATTACTGAATGCACCATCGAATCCATCTGGGCTCATGTATTCAAAGGACGAATTACTAGCGATTGGAAATTGGGCATTAGAACATAATGTGTTTGTCGTATCTGATGAAATCTATTATGAATTAGTGTATGATGCACCATCCATTAGTATGGCAAGCTTATCCGAAGAGATTTTTAATAACACATTAGTCGTAAATGGATTATCAAAATCTGTTGCGATGACTGGATGGCGACTCTGATATGTATTTGGTCCAAAACGAGTTATCCGTGCATTTAATGATTTAACGAGCCATACAACGAGCAATCCGGCCTCTGTTGTACAATATGCAGCAATTCGTGCTTTTGAAGAAGATGTTGAAGTTGCTAAAAAAGAAATGCGCGACCAGTTTCAAAGAAGAATCGACGTATTCCATGGATTATTAAACGATATAGAAGGAATTAAGTGTGAGAAGCCTAAAGGAGCGTTCTACTTATTCGCAAATGTGAAAGTAGCCATGCATATCGTAGGCGTTGCTTCTTCAGAGGAGTTTGCCTTAAAATTACTCGAAGAGGCTGGAGTTGCAACAGTATCCGGAGAGAACTTTGGATGCAATGGTTTCCTAAGACTTAGCTGTGCCAATAGCGAAGAGGAATTAAGGGAAGCCGCTAATCGAATGAAGGAATTTATTGAATCATATAAGTAAAGGAAGAGTGATATTTTGAAAACTATAACCATGAATCAAGCAAAAGATTACGTTGGACAAACTGTAACGATTGGTGCTTGGGTGACCAACAAACGTTCTAGCGGGAAAATCGCGTTCTTACAATTACGTGATGGAAAAGCTTATTTCCAAGGGATTGTAGTAAAAGCTGACGTTAGTGAAGAAACTTTTGAATTAGCAAAAGGATTAACTCAAGAAAGTTCTGTATTTGTAACAGGTGTTGTTCAAGAAGATACTCGTTCTAAATTAGGCTATGAGTTATTAGTAAAAGACATCGAATTAATCGGAGAAAGTCATGAATATCCAATCACTCCAAAAGAGCATGGTACTGACTTTTTAATGGACCACCGTCATTTATGGTTACGTTCAACAAAACAACATGCCATTATGGAAATTCGTAATGCGATTATTTATGCAACATACGAGTTCTTTGATAAAAATGGATTCATTAAATTCGATAGCCCAATTCTTTCAGGAAATGCTGCAGAAGATTCAACAGAATTATTCGAAACAGATTACTTTGGAGATCCAGCGTTCTTAACACAATCTGGCCAATTATATTTAGAAGCAGGAGCAATGGCATTTGGTCGTGTATTCGACTTCGGTCCTGTATTCCGTGCAGAAAAATCTAAGACTCGTCGTCACTTAACAGAGTTCTGGATGATGGATGCTGAGTATTTATACTTAACACATGACGAATCATTAGATTTACAAGAAGCTTATGTGAAAGCCTTAATTCAAGGTGTATTAGATCGTGCACCTCACGCTTTAGAAACTCTAGAACGTGATACTGAATTATTGAAGAAATATATTAGTGAACCGTTCAAACGTATCACATACGATGAAGCGATTGATTTATTACAAGCGCACGAAGGCGATGAAGATACAGACTACGAACACTTAGAACATGGAGATGACTTCGGTTCACCACACGAAACATGGATTTCAAACCACTTTGGAGTACCAACATTCGTAATGAACTATCCAACTGAGATTAAAGCTTTCTATATGAAACCAGTTCCTGGAAATGAAAGCCGTGTACTATGTGCGGACTTACTTGCACCAGAAGGATATGGTGAAGTTATCGGAGGAAGTGAACGTGAAACGGACTACGATAAATTATTAGACAGAATCAAATCAAACGGATTAAATCCAGATGATTATGCATTCTACTTAGATTTACGTAAATACGGTTCTGTTCCTCACTCAGGATTCGGTCTTGGTCTAGAACGTATGGTAACATTTGTTGCTGGTACGAAACATATTCGTGAAGCAATTCCATTCCCACGTTTATTAAACCGTATTTATCCATAATAAAGAGAATAGGAAAGAGCCTCTGATCTGTGTCGTTGGCTCTTTTTTAAAAGAGGGAGGTCAAAAAATGGCATTAACATTCCAAGAACACTGGATTTATAGTGGTAGCACGTCTGTTCCAAATGCATTACTTCAAAATTATCGTAAATTGCAATTGTCTGCAGATGAGTGCTTACTGATTGCTTGGTTAATGCAGAGACATCCGGAAGAGTCATTTGTACTTGATATCAAAGAAACTTGTGTGCAATTTGGTGTAGATGAGAGACAATTATTCAGTATTATTCAACATTTAATGGATCGACAAGTGCTAGAGATTAAGCAACGTGAAGTAGCAGATGGGAAGAAAGTAGATTACTATAGCTTTAAGCCTTTACTTCGCCAATTAGAAGTGTTGTTTAAGCAAGGGTCTTTTAGTGTTGAAAAGATGTCACAAAATGATGTCAATGTGCTAACTTTAATTGAGCAAGAATTTAATCGCCAATTAAGTGGATTTGAAATTGAGATGATTTCTGGATGGATTCATAACGACAAGTATCCACAGGAATTAATCGTTGCAGCTTTAAAAGAGGCAGTCTTGAATCAAGCACACAATGTAAAATATATCGATCGTATTTTACTGGCATGGAAGAACAAAGGAATCAACTCGATTCAACAATTAGCAACTGCTGAAAATCGCACAAAGAATGCACAAGTGGAAGTAAAACCAAATGATACAGGAAATCAGTCGGTTCCTTTAGTGAATTGGGTGAAAAGATAGCTATGTTGTCAAAAGCAAAAACATTACAAGCAGTTTTAGAAATGCAAAAACTCTTCCCAGATGCGCATTGCGAACTGAACCATGAGACGCCATTTCAATTACTTATTGCAACAATTTTGAGTGCACAAGCAACCGATAAAGGAGTGAATAAGGTCACTCCAAAGTTATTTGCAATTTATCCGAATGCGCATGCGTTAGCAAATAGTGAAGAAGAAGTGGTGATTGAGTGTATTCAATCATTGGGACTATACAAAAATAAAGCGAAAAATATTCGCCTCTGTGCTCAACAATTGGTTGAACGCTTCAATGGAGAAGTTCCGCAAACAAGAGAAGAACTCGTACAATTAGCAGGCGTTGGTAGAAAGACGGCAAACGTAGTCTTAAGTGTAGCCTTTGGATTACCTGCATTTGCGGTGGATACTCACGTGGAGCGGATTTCTAAACGACTCCAAATGGTTAAGCAATCAGCATCCGTTTTAGAAGTAGAAGAGACACTTTGCAAGAAAATACCAAAAGAATTATGGGGAAAAGCCCACCACTGGATGATTTTCTTTGGGCGTTACCACTGTACTGCAAAAAAACCTAAGTGTGCATCCTGTCCGTTGCTGGATATGTGTGCATATGGTAAAAAAGAAGTATAAACAAAAAGGTTGGACATTTGTCCAACCTTATTTTATTTAAATTGTTAAGAAGAATCCGTATAAAACAGACATAACGACTAAGTACCAATGAAGGTATGTAAATAATCGATTAATAGTGTACTGCTTTCTAAAGTGGATTTGGTAAAGAATCGGAATTAATAAGGATAATGAGAATAAGATGATTCCCAAAATATTAATGTTATTCAAATACCATAAGTAGTAAATAATCGTTCCAATTAGCCATGATAAACTCACAAAAACATTAAAAATAGCAGCAACAGCTCCAAAGTGGCGTTTTCCTTCACGTTTTTCCGTCAGTTTAGTTTTAAGATGTAAAACATAAAGACCGTAGAAAACGTATTGGAAGAGTTGAATACTTACAACAGTTGTTACATTACCGCTAAGAACATATAAAGTCACAAAGTTTGCAATGTAGTATTTTGCGATACCATTCAGTAGTAAATGGTAAATATATGAAACTTCATTTGGACCAATCACAAATAAGTTCGTATGATTAAACAGTACAATTGCAAATAAGAGAAGAACAACTCTGATTGCTACTGTTTGATAAAAATAAAATAGCAGAGCCAATAGGGCAATATTCGTAATTGCAATCACAGGCCATTTCTTCAATTCGGGATGAAGTGCTAATTTTCGATATGAATTTTCTTGTAAGTATATAGTTACAAAAAATAAAAATAGTACGACAAAATGCAAAAATTGAATTTGCTGTTGTCTTAAGGCAAGAATCAATCCAATAAAGCAATAACCAAGTGGGGCAAGTATATAACTAAGCCACGGCGAAGTCGCTTGGTTTAGAACGCTTTCGATTGATATCGTATGCGATTCATTATTCATAAAAATACCTCATTCTTAAGTATAGTTTAATGATAGGTAATTATGGTGTTCTTGTCAAGGTGTGGAAGTTTTTAGTGGTTTTTAAAGGATAAAATGATTATATGTTTTATTATTTTCTAAACTAAAGAAATTACAAAAAAATTAAAATTTTTAATGTATTCTTTAAGAAAATGAGGAGAGCACGATGAACAAAAATGGGGAAAAAATGGGGAGTTTTTCGTTCTTACTATTTTTATTAACAGCACTTTTTGCATTAGCTTCGGGGAATGCATCTGCTGAAGAAACAACACCTGCAGTGAGCGTAACTGGTAAATTTGCGGATACCATTACGATTGTAAATGTAACGAATAACGAAGGTGGAAATCTAAATTGGGACTTAGAGCAATGGGCTACCTTCCGTATTAATGCAACCTATGATTTAGCAGGTAAAAATGTTAAAACAGGTGACCAAACTGTAGTTACAGTACCTGATGCATTAATTATCACATCTGATAGTTTTGAAATTCGCGATATTAACACAAATGAAATTATTGCTCATGCTACTGTAAATGCTGAAAATAAAAAATTAACATTAACTTATACAGACTATGTTGAAAAACATTCCGACACAAATGGTTCGTTCTTCTTCTATGCACGTATTGACTTTAAGAAACATCCACAACAAGGTGAAGTTCCCGTTGTTGTGACAGTCAATGGTGTAACAAAAGTTGCTGGTAAAGTTACCTTTAAAGGGATTGGCGATGGGAACCCAAGAACTTTAACAAAGACAAGTTGGGTAAACAATACTGATTATAAGACAGTTTCTTATACAATTTCTGTTAACCGTAACCGTCAAAATATTAAAGAAGTAACATTAGAAGACCATTTGAAATTTACAAATGCTACTTATGTGAAAGATAGTATTAAAGTTATCAAAGGTAAATTTGCATATGTAGATGGAGAATGGCAATTTTCTGACCGTGTCGATGTTACAGCTTAACATAAAGTTACAGTCGCTGAAGATGGACAATCTTTTGTCATTGACTTAGGAGATATTACTGAAGCGGATCAATACCGTATTGCATATGATGTTCGTTTAAACTACCAACCAGTTGATGGTGAATTATTAAAGAATGACGCTACATTAAAAGGGAAAGGTGTCGTTATTAAAGAAGTAACCAATGCTTCTGCAGTTCAAATTGCTGGTGGTGCTGGTATTGGTTATGTATTTACAATTAATGTTCATAAAGTAGATGACGCTAACCAACCTATTAAAGGTGCGAAATTTAAAGTAGTACGTGAAGCCAACAAGCAAGTAATCGGTGAATACGAAACCGATGAAAATGGTAATATTACTGTTAATGCTTTATTAAAAGATAAATATATCTTGACAGAAACAGAAGCTCCTGCCGGATATGTGCTTAAAGATGCAGACACTGTAATTAATGTTGAAGACTTTGGAACTGATCACGCAGTAACAAAAACAATTGTGAATCCAAAAGAACAAACAACAACTACTACGACAACGACGACAACGGAAGCTCCTACAACAGTAACTACAACTACAGAAGCTCCTACAACAGTAACAACTACAACTGAGGCACCTACAACAGTTACTACAACAACAGAAGGCCCAAGTACAGTTGTGACAACTGAAAACACAACAACTACTGAAGAAAAACCTGAATTACCAAATACAGGTACAACAAACTATAATCTTCTAATTGTGATTGCAAGTGTGTTATTAGTTGGCGCATACGCAATTGTTCGTAAAGAAGTAAAATAACAGAATTAAATCCTCATGAAGAAGGTCTAGGTCTTTGAACTTAGGCTTTTTTCTTTTATTAGAAAAAATCTTCATACAATAGTAGTTTTTGCTATCTTTTTTGCTAATAAATGCTATAATGAGAAAGTTAAAAATGATATTCCCGAAAGGATACACATTGTGTAGATGCCTTGTAACCGGAATTGAATGGGGGAAAAAGAAATGGAAAAAATTTTATTTACATCGGAATCCGTAACAGAAGGACATCCCGATAAAGTTGCTGACCAAATTAGTGATGGTATTTTAGATGCCATTCTTGCTCAAGATCCAACAGCGCGTGTAGCCTGTGAGACGGTAGTAAACACTGGTTTAGTCGTTTTAGTAGGAGAAATCACAACAAGTGCAGTTGTCGATTATCAACAAGTTGCTCGTGATACAATTCGTAAAATCGGTTATACAGACCGCAAATACGGATATGACGCTGATGCAGTAGCTGTGATGGTTTCTTTAGATAAACAATCACCTGATATTGCAATGGGCGTTGATGATGCGTTAGAAACTCGTGGACAATCTGAAGAGTTTGGAGCAGGAGACCAAGGTTTAATGTTTGGTTATGCTACTAATGAAACAGAGTCTTATATGCCATTGCCAATTGATTTAAGTCATAAGTTAGCGTATCAATTAGCAAAAGTTCGTAAAGAGAAACAATTAGATTACTTAGGACCAGATGGAAAAGTTCAAGTAACGATTGAATATACTCCTGAACATATTGTAAAACGTATTGATACAATTGTTGTAAGTACACAACATGATGAAGAAATTTCTCAAGAGCAAATCAGAAAAGATGTACTAGAGTATGTTGTTAAACCTGTAGTACCAGCTAACTTACTCGACGAGGAAACACGTTACTTCATTAATCCAACTGGTAAATTCGTTATCGGTGGACCTGTTGGAGACTCAGGCTTAACTGGACGTAAAATCATTGTAGATACGTACGGTGGTTATGCTCGTCATGGAGGTGGAGCTTTCTCAGGTAAAGACTCTACTAAAGTTGACCGTTCTGCAAGTTATGCAGCTCGTTACATTGCCAAAAACGTTGTAGCAGCTGGTCTAGCTGATAAATGTGAAATCCAATTAGCCTATGCCATTGGGGTTGCACAACCTGTTTCAATCGCTGTAGATACATTTGGTACGAACCATGTTCCAGAAGATAAAATCATTGAAGTCATTCGTAAAGAGTTCCGTTTAACTCCAAAAGGAATTATCGAAACATTAAACTTACGTAGACCAATTTATCAACAAACAGCCGCTTATGGTCATTTTGGTAGAACAGATATTGAACTTCCATGGGAACAACTGGATAAAGTAGAAGAGTTAAAAGCTCATTTTGCTTAAATGATTATGAAGAAAGCCAACCTCATTGAGGTTGGCTTTTAGTTTAAAGTAGACAATTACCATATATGGTAATCGTCTACTTTTTTTCTATCACATAACAAATCGGAGGGCAGTTGATTTGATTGATGAATTGATATTTTAATACAGACCATTCCTTTTGTGGCAGAGCTGTAATAAGTTCCTCAACAGAATCTTTCTCTTCTAAACCACCGTTATGACCATAGTAAGAAACGACGATTATTTTTCCTTTTTTCTCTAATCGATCTAGTAATATTTGGATAGCTTCTAAAGTAGAAGGAGGAGTTGTGATGATTTTTTTATCACTTCCTGGTAAATATCCAAGATTAAAAATCGCTAATCGAACAAAATCTTTTTCATCTAAATAATTTGAAATCTGGGCGTGAGAGTCCAAAATACACGTTACTTTTTCTTCTAAGTCATTGTTTTGTAATAATTGTCTTGTTTGTAAAATAGCTGACTCTTGAATATCAAAAGCAAGAATTTTTGAACCTTTTTCTATATGTTGTGCCAAGAAAAGTGTATCATGTCCATTTCCTGCGGTTGCGTCAATAAAAATCCCATCTTCTAAATTGACAGAAAGAATCATTTCGTGACTAAATAGTTGTGCATTCTTCAAAATAAGCACCTCTTAACTAAAATTTTACAATTTGTTACATAATTTTTACGGATATTAAGAGTATACGACGTTTTGCGTGTTCGTGCAACGTTCCCCTACACAAATGATTTTACCCTACTATAATGGGTTACGAATTAGTTTTTAGATGGAGGAAAAAGGGATGAAAGAAACAAAACACGAAAGATATTTACGTTTAAAAAAAGAAAAACAAATGAAGGCTTTAAAATCTGCAAATAAAAATTTACAAAAGACAGTTGCAGTAGTTGGAGCAACTACTGTGGCAGGGTTAGCGTTAGCGCCAAAATCACATGCATATACTGTGTCTTCATATCAAGGGCAAACACCAGCGCAACAATTCTTAAATAAAATAATTCCTGCTGCTCAACAAGCAACAGAAGGACAAGATGTATATACTTCAGTAATGATTGCACAAGCAGCATTAGAATCTGCTTGGGGACAAAGTGCATTAGCTTCAGAACCAAACCATAATTTATTTGGTGTAAAAGGGAGCTACAATGGTCAATCTGTAAACATGTATACTTTAGAAGATGCTGGAGCTCAAAAATATTATGGTATTTACGATAACTTCAGAAAATATCCTTCTTACAAAGAGTCAATGGATGACTATGTTGATAAAATTATCAACGGTATTAAAGGTGCGCCAATGTTCTATGCAGGAGCATGGAAGAGCCGTACAAACAGTTATCAAGATGCTACACGTTACTTAACAGGACGTTATGCAACGGATACTGCATACTATTCAAAATTAAACCGTATCATTGAACAATATGGTTTAACAAAATATGATAATGGAGTAGTAACAAAAACAAATAATTCTGTAGTAGCAAGTAATGTAAACACACAATCTGGAGCTACGGCGGCAAATGGTTACTATACTGTTAAAGCAGGAGATACTTTATATGGAATTAGCCGTAAATTCGGTATGAGTTTATCGCAATTAGTTTCAGTAAATGGAATCTCAGCTTCAAGTCTAATTGTACCTGGACAAATTTTACGTGTTGCTGGTGGGGAAACTATTTCAACTGTAGTGAAAACAACTGCGACAACTTCTCGTACAAGTGGAGGAAACTACCTTGTTCAACCAGGGGATACTTTATATAGTATCGCACGTCGTTCAGGAATGAGTTTAAATTCATTATTAACTCTTAATGGTTTATCTCAATCTTCAGTGATTTATCCTGGACAAAGCTTAACAATTAGTCAATCAGATAATCGTTTAGCTACAAAATCTAGTTATACTGCTAAACCTCTTGCTTCAGGTGCATCAACTTCAGGTACTTATACAGTACAAGCAGGTGATACCTTATACAGTATCGCTCGTCGTTCAGGAATGAGCTTAAACACATTATTAAGCTTAAACGGATTATCACAATCATCAGTTATTCACCCTGGACAAACGTTAAAACTATCTGGAGCTTCAAATGCTACAGTCGCTTCTCCAGTAAGTTATAAATCTACAGCGTCAAGCGCATCAACTTCAGATACTTATACAGTACAAGCAGGTGATACTTTATACAGTATTGCACGTCGTTCAGGAATGAGCTTAAACACATTATTAAGCATCAATGGATTATCACAATCATCAGTAATTCGTCCTGGACAAACATTATCTGTTTCAGGAAGTGCTAGCCAAACAACAGCTACACCAGTAAGTTACCAAACAACAGCTACTTCAACTGGTAACGGTACTTACACTGTTAAAGCAGGAGATACTTTATACCGTATTGCTTATAACCACGGTATTTCATTAACTACATTGTTATCAATCAACGGCTTATCAGAAACAAGTACAATTCGTCCTGGTCAACAATTAGTAGTATCTGGATCAGCAAAAGCAACAACTTCAACAACTAAAGCGACAACAGTAAGTTATTCAACTGGTGCATCAACGCACACAGTACAAGCAGGGGATACTTTATTCCGTATCGCTAAGAATAACGGATTAACATTATCTGAATTAAGAGCTTTAAACGGCTTAACTTCAAACACAATCCGCGTTGGCCAAGTGTTGAAAGTTTCTAAATAATCTGCTAGAATAATACTCACAAAAGCAGATAGAGGAATAGTAAGTTTCTTTGATAGACGTAGAGAGTGCATGGCTGGTGAAAATGCATCATTTCAATAAACTGAACTCGCCTTTTAGCCGAACTCTGAACGAATAGTAAGAGTATCCGCCTCGCCCGCGTTACAGGTAAGATGAGTAAAAATTATTAGGTGGTAACACGTATTGCGTCCTATCTGTCAATGACAGGTGGGGCGTTTTTTATTTTGAAAGGAGTGAATCAGATGACATTTAATCATCTAGAAATCGAACCTAAATGGCAAAAATATTGGAAAGCACATCATACGTTTAAAACAACAGAAGATCCTTCTAAGAAGAACTTCTACGCATTAGATATGTTCCCTTATCCATCTGGACAAGGACTTCACGTAGGGCACCCAGAAGGTTACACAGCTACAGATGCTGTTTCTCGTATGAAACGCGCACAAGGATATAATGTACTTCACCCAATGGGATGGGATGCATTTGGACTTCCAGCAGAACAATATGCGCTAGATACAGGAAATGACCCTGCAGAATTTACGAAAGTGAATATTGCAAACTTCAAACGTCAAATTAATGAATTAGGATTCAGCTATGACTGGGACCGTGAAATTAATACAACGGATCCTGAATACTACAAGTGGACACAATGGATTTTCACAAAATTAGTGGAAATGGGACTTGCGTATGAAGCTGAAATTCCAGTGAACTGGTGTCCAGCGCTTGGAACAGTACTAGCAAACGAAGAAGTCATTGATGGAAAGAGTGAACGTGGAGGACATCCTGTTTACCGTAAACCAATGAAACAATGGATGCTTAAAATTACTGCTTATGCCGATCGTCTTCTAGAAGATTTGGATGATTTAGATTGGCCAGAAAGCATCAAAGATATGCAAAGAAACTGGATTGGTCGTTCAGAAGGAGCGCAAGTTCGTTTCAATGTAAAAGGAACAGACGAAAGCTTTGAAGTCTTTACAACTCGTCCTGACACATTATTTGGAGCTACTTACAATGTATTAGCACCAGAACATGAATTAGTTCAAAAGATTGTCACTCCTGAACAAAAAGAAGCAGTGGATGCATATATTGCTGCAGTTTCTACAAAATCTGACTTAGAACGTACAGAACTTTCTAAAGAAAAAACAGGGGTATTCACTGGAGCGTACGCCATTAATCCAGTAAACGGAAAAGAAATTCCAATCTGGATTGCAGACTATGTATTAAGCACTTATGGAACAGGTGCGATTATGGCTGTTCCTGCGCATGATGAACGTGACTATGAATTTGCAAAAGTATTTGGATTAGACATCATTCCAGTTATCGAAGGTGGAAACGTTGAAGAAGAAGCGTACACTGAGGACGGTGTCCATATTCATTCAGAATTCCTTGATGGATTGAATAAAGCTGATGCAATAGCAAAAATGAATGAATGGTTAAAAGAACATGGAGTAGGAGAAGCAAAAGTAAGCTATCGTCTTCGTGACTGGTTGTTCTCTCGTCAACGTTACTGGGGTGAACCAATTCCAGTCATTCATTGGGAAGATGGTACGATGACAACTGTTCCAGAAAGTGAATTGCCATTAGTATTGCCAAAAACAGACAAAATTCGTCCTAGTGGTACAGGTGAATCACCACTTGCGGCCATCGAAGACTGGCTTTATGTAACAGATCCTGTAACAGGGAAGAAAGGTCGTCGTGAAACAAATACAATGCCACAATGGGCAGGAAGCTCATGGTACTTTGTACGTTACATTGATCCACATAACAAAGAAAGAATCGCAGACCCTGAAAAAGTAAAACAATGGTTACCAGTTGATTTATATATTGGTGGTGCAGAGCATGCCGTTCTTCACTTACTATATGCTCGTTTCTGGTATAAAGTGTTATACGATTTAGGCGTTGTTCCAAACAAAGAACCTTTCCAAAAATTATTTAACCAAGGAATGATTCTTGGTGAAGGTAACGAAAAAATGTCTAAATCTAAAGGGAATGTTGTCAACCCTGATGATGTTGTTCGCCAATATGGTGCAGATACATTGCGTGTCTATGAAATGTTCATGGGACCACTTGATGCTTCAATTGCTTGGAGCGAAAAAGGACTTGAGGGTAGCCGTAAGTTCCTAGACCGCTTCTGGAGATTGATGATTGACGATAATGGTAAAATGCGTGACCGTATCACAAAATTCAATGATGGTAAGTTGGATAAAGTGTACCATCAAACAGTGAAGAAAGTGACAGAAGACTTCGAAGAGTTGCATTTCAATACTGCAATCTCTCAAATGATGATTTTCGTCAACGAAGCATACAAAGCAGATGCATTGCCATTTGACTACATGAAAGGTCTTGTACAATTGATTGCACCATTAGCACCACATATGGCTGAAGAAATCTGGAGTAAATTCGGATTTACAGAATCAATCAGTTATGAACCATGGCCAACATACGATGAATCTAAATTAGTCGAAGATGAAGTTGAAGTCATTTTCCAAGTAAATGGAAAAATTAAAGCACGCGTAATGGTTCCAACAAACGCAGATGCTGCTGCTCTTGAGGCACTTGCAAAAGAGCATGATTCAGTGAAATCTGCCATCGAAGGAAAAACAATCCGTAAAGTCATTGCGGTTCCGGGACGCTTAGTAAACATCGTTGCGAACTAATGAAGTTTGAAAGGATAGTAGAATGATTTATTTAGATAATGCAGCAACAACAAAAATTTATGATGATGCATTAACGAGCTATGTTCAAGTCAGCCAAAAGTTCTTTGGCAACCCATCGAGCCTACACCAATTAGGAGTCGATGCCTATCAAGTGTTGACCAAAGCAAGAACACAAGTGGCAAGTTTATTATCAGTTCAACCTGAGGAGATTTTCTTCACCTCAGGCGGAACTGAATCGAATAACTGGGCCATTAAAGGAACCGCTCTTGAGAAATCTGTATTTGGGAAACATATCATCACCACAAAAATTGAACATCCGTCAGTCATTCAAACCTGCAAGCAGCTAGAACGTTTCGGGTTTGAAGTGACTTATTTAGATGTCGATTCTAAAGGGATGATTAGTGTTGAACAATTAAAAGAGAGTCTCCGTAAAGATACAATTCTAGTAAGTGTAATGGCTGTGAATAATGAAGTGGGAGCAGTTCAACCAATTGCAGAAGTTGCACAAGTGTTAGAAGCATACCCATTCATTCATTTTCATGTGGATGCTGTTCAAGCCGTTGAACGTGTAAGCCATTTACTAGCCATTGGACGCATTGATTTATTGAGCCTTTCTGCGCACAAATTCCATGGGCCAAGAGGTGTTGGCATTTTGTATAAGAAGTTTGGACGTAAGATTCAAACTCTCTTAACAGGAGGCGGTCAGGAAAAAGGGGAACGTAGTACGACAGAAAATCTTCCGGGTATTGTGGCCGCGACAAAGGCGTTACGTATGGCTTTAGAAGAAAAGTCGATTACAGGAGAACTTCGCAATCAACTATGGAATGTGCTAGTTCAAAAACCGGAAATTCGCATCTTCTCTCCAGAAGAGGGAGCAAGTCATATTCTTTGTTTTGCGATTAAAGGGGTTCGTGGGGAAGTGTTAGTTCATGCGTTTGAAAATCATGGTATTTACATTTCTACAACCTCTGCTTGTTCCAGTAAAAAAGCAGATTCATCAAGCACTTTATATGCGATGGATGTTCCAACTGAATGGGCAACAGGAGCCGTTCGTGTCAGCTTATCAAACGACAATACAACAGAAGAAGTCGAACAGTTTGTTGATGTTCTTCATCAGTTAATGAAACAATTTTCGTTTTTAAAATAAAAGGAGGAAACCGTTGAAAACTAGAATTTTGATTCGCTATGGTGAACTTTCTACTAAAGGTAGAAATAAAAAAATGTTCACACAAAAATTAGCGTCAAATATTAAAAAGGCTTTGGTTGATTACCCTCAAGTTAAGGTGATTCCAGATTATGACTTTATGTATTTAGATTTGCATGAAGCGCCTGAAGAAGCCGTAATTGAAAAAGTGAAACCGATTTTTGGGATTCAATCGATTTCTCCAGTCTATATTATTGAGAAAAATATGGAAGTGGCTAAGAAAGTCGTTCTTGATTTATTAAGCCAAGAAAATCTTGAAGGTAAGTCGTTTAAAATTATGACAAAACGTTCGGATCATACATTCGAGATGGATACCAATCAAATCAACTTATTTTTAGGGGATGCCGTGTTAGAAACATATCCTGAAATTAAGGTTCAATTGAAACAACCAGATATTACAGTTCGTATTGATGTTCGCCGTGAGCACTTAATGGTAAGTTTAAAGACCATTCAAGGCGCCGGAGGGCTTCCAGTTGGCACAAGTGGTCGTGTAATGCTGATGCTTTCAGGAGGGATTGATTCTCCTGTTGCAGGATATTTAGCTATGAAACGCGGTATGGAGATTCAATGTGTTCACTTTGCGAGTCCACCGTACACAAGTCCACAGGCGCTGGAGAAAACAAAACTCTTAGCAGCAAAAATTGCGCGTTTTGGAGGAAGTATTCAATTCTTAACGGTACCATTTTCTAGAATCCAAGAGGAAATTAAGAAGAGTGTACCAGAAGCGTACTTAATGACGATTATGCGGCGTTTTATGCTTCGAATTACGGATCAACTAAGAGAAAATGCACGCGCCCTTGCGATTGCTAATGGGGAATCTGTAGGACAAGTTGCTTCTCAAACATTGGATAGTATGGTAGCGATTAATGATGTTACAAATACACCGATTATTCGACCAGTGGCAACAATGGATAAACTCGATATTATTAAAGTTGCTGAAGAAATTGATACGTTTGAGTTATCGATTCAACCATTTGAAGATTGTTGTACGGTATTTGCACCACCAAGTCCTAAGACGAAACCAAAATTGGAGAAGGCACGTCAATATGAACAACGTCTTGACGTAGAAGGATTAATTAAAGAAGCTGTAGAGCAAACAGTGATTGAAGAAATTACTGCAAACTATACAACTCCAGTAGAAACAACAAGTCAAGAAATTGATGATTTATTTTAAAATAAAAAGAAGCGATGCTATTCCATGTGGAGTAGCATCGCTTTTTATATGGTTATTGGAAGTATTCTTTTAATGCGTTAGCAATACTTTTAGCGATATTTTGTTGATATTCTTCAGAAGAAATCACTTTATTATCACCTTGGTTGTTTAAGTATCCAAGCTCTAAAAGAATAGAAGGACGAGCGTTATCTCGAAGAACCATGAAGTTTTGGAATCTACTTCCTTGATTTTTCAATGGAAGGTTTCGAGATAAATATTTATTCACAGTTTGACTTAAGCTTTCACTCTTATCACTGTAGTAGTAGGCTGTTGTTCCACTTGCACTGTCATCTTCTGAAGAGTCAAAGTGGATACTAATAAATGCATTTGCATTATTTTTGTTACTAATTTCTGCACGTTCAGCAAGAGATACGGATGTATCACTAGTTCTTGTTAAGATAACTTTAGCACCCATTGCTTCTAGTTCTTTCTTCACAAGTAGAGCAGTTGTTAATGTATGGTCAGCTTCGTGTTTTTCACTGAAGTTTACAACAGCACCTGGATCTTCACCGCCGTGCCCTGGGTCGATGACGATTGTTGCATTTTTAATCCCTTGTGGAATTGTATCGTCAGTTTCTATACCTGCAAAGTTTGTAGTCACTAACCAGTAAGGAATGTACCCAAACTTACCATTTCCAACGGATACTTTATAGAAATCACCTTCACGATCTTCATATACAAATTGAGTTCCTTTATCGACAGTTCCGATTAAATCAGAAGTGATGTTTGCAGCTGAGTAAATTGGTGTTTCTTTTAGTTTTGTAACAAACATCTTATTCGAGTCGATCGTTGTTGGAAGTCCAGCTTGCTTATTAAGAATCTCTTGAATTATTTCAATAGCATAGTTGGTAGAGTCGCTGTCTACATAACCTTCTTTATCGAAATAACGAACTTTTAAGACTTTATCGTTTACTTCTTCAATAAGATAGAAGAGTTCACCGTTTGGAATCGTTAAGAGAACTTTCGAATTTGCATCTTGTGTCTCACGTAATTTCAATCCATCAGACGCATAGCCTTTCATCATCGTAGTAATGAGAATATCCTTGTCCTCGACGTAGGCTACTTGGTCACCGTATTGAACTTGAACCCAACCATTATCAAGTTTATGTAGCGCCAATAAATATTGGTTTTTAGAAAATTCGCCAACTGGAATACCTTTAGCATCCATTGTATGGTAGACCTTAATCGGTTTATCGCTTGTATTGACAGCGAACTCGACAATTTTATTTTTAACCATAGTGGATGTTTGGGTAGCAGTGTTTGAACCATTATTATCCGATTGGTTTTGTTGAGTATTTGCTTGTGGTTTTACTGTTGAACTTTCACTCACTAAAGGATGTGCAATGATCCAAAGGAGTAGAAGTGAAACAAGAAAGCCCAGCAATTGCTGTATATTTTTCTTTTTAAAGAATTTCAGTACTGAATCCATAGGGGCTCCTTTTTTTGTATATATTTCTTTATCATTATACCAATAAAACCGCTATTTGTGTATAAAAAATTGCTTACAGCTTGATTGCAGAAGAATTATTTTAGTAAAATAATGGTGAATATTGAATTTTATGGAGGATTATTATGTTAATTGGGTCTCATGTTTCAATGAGTGGAAAAGAAATGTTGCTAAATTCTGCGCGTGAAGCAGCAAGTTATAATGCAAATGTGATGATGGTTTATACTGGAGCTCCGCAAAATACAAGAAGAAAATCCATTGAAGAGTTGAATGTTGAAGCAGGGAAAGCGTTTATGAAAGATAATGGAATCGAAGAAGTTGTCGTTCATGCTCCTTATATTATCAATTTAGCCAATACTACAAAAGAGGGATATATTGATTTTGCAATCGAGTTCTTAAAAGAAGAATTAAAACGTGCAGAAGCTGTAGGTGCAACTCAAGTCGTTCTTCATCCAGGTTCACATGTAGGTGCTGGTGTTGATGTTGGTTTAAATCAAATCATTTATGGATTAAATCAAGTATTAACTAAAGATCAAAAAGTTCAAATTGCATTAGAAACGATGGCTGGTAAAGGGACTGAATTAGCTCGAACATTTGAAGAAATTGCACGTATTATCGATGGAGTGACTTATAATGAGCACTTATCGGTTACATTTGATACTTGTCACGTTCATGATGCAGGATACGATATTAAACATGATTTATCAGGCGTATTAACTCACTTTGATAAAACGGTGGGTCTGGATCGCATTAAAGTACTTCACGTAAATGATTCGAAAAACCCTATTGCTTCTCATAAAGATAGACATGAGAACTTCGGTTTTGGTGAGATTGGTTTTGATGCCTTAATGAACGTTATTAATGTACCAGAATTCAAAAATCTTCCAAAAATTCTTGAAACGCCATGGATTAAAGTAGAAGACAAAGTTCAGATTGCCCCATACAAAAAAGAAATTGAAATGATTCGTTCCGGACAATTTGATGCACACTGGATTGAAGAATTATTAAACCAAGAAAGAGGGAAATAATATGCATTCACACGATCATTGTTGCGGTCACGACCACTGTGAGCACAAAAGACATCACCATAGCCATTCACAACAACATGTAGAAGAAGCATTGGAGATATTAAAAAAAGCAGGTTATAAGCATACTAATAAACGTCAACGTCTTGTTGAAATTTTAAATGATGCGAATCGTTATTTATCAGCAAAACAAGTGCAAGAATTAATTGCTCCTGAATTCCCACAATTAAGTTATGATACGATTTATCGAAATTTATATACATTTGTACAATTAAATATTCTAGAAGAGACAGAGTTTAACGGTGAAAAATTATTTAGATTCCGTTGTCAAAGTCATGGACATCACCATCATTTTATTTGTGAAAAATGTGGAAGTACAAAAGAAATCGATATGTGTCCAATGGACTTCTTTAAAGAGCAACTAGAAGGGTGTGAGATTCATTCACATCGTTTTGAGATTTTTGGTCTTTGTGAAAAATGCGCATCTAAAGCGTAATTTAAGGCTTTCCTAAAAAAGTTAAAAGAACCCTAGTAAAGTTGATTGACATTTTATGGAACCTTTCCTATAATAAAAAAAGGACATTTCGTTTGTTTGGTTATTCTATTCAAAAGAAAACAGTTACTTTTTATTGCTCGGAGGGAGGGAATAGGATATGTCAAAAACAGTTGTTCGTAAAAACGAATCACTTGATGATGCTCTTCGTCGCTTCAAACGTACTGTTTCTAAAACCGGAACTTTACAAGAGGCTCGCAAACGTGAGTTTTATGAAAAACCAAGTGTAAGACGTAAGAAAAAATCAGAGGCAGCTCGTAAACGCAAGTTCTAGTCAACTCTGTGTATCATAGACTATGTCAGGCTGGGGCTTTAGGTCCCAGTCTTTTTTTATCAATCAAACGAAATATATAGAATGGAGAGAGAACAATGTCATTAAAAGAAACGATTAACAACGATATTAAAACTGCAATGAAAGCAAAAGATAAAGAAACATTAGCTGTATTGCGAATGATTAAATCTGCTATTCAAGCTGCAGAAATCGATAAAAAGTCAGAATTAACAGAGGAAGAAGAATTAACAATCTTATCTCGTGAAGCAAAACAACGTCGTGATTCGATTGCTGAATTTGAAAAAGCGGGTCGCCCAGAATTAGTTGAAAAAACAAAAGGCGAATTAGTGATTGTTGAGAAATACTTACCAGCACAACTTTCTTTAGAAGAAGTTCAAGCAAAAATTGCTGAAATTGCTGAACAAGTAGGAGCAACAACACAGAAAGAATTTGGTAAATTAATGGGTGCTGTAATGCAAGCTCTTAAAGGGCAAGCAGACGGTAATGTCATTAAAGAACAAGTAAAAGCACACTTAAATAAATAAGTGTGGATTGGAGGATAACTGATTGGAAAATGAAACCGTAAAAGCAAGTGTTGAATTAAGTGATAATCCACAATTAATTCAATTATTTGGTTCACAAGATCAGAATATTCGTTTTATTGAAGAGTCATTTCAAGTGCAAATCACTCATCGTGGTGAACAGCTATTTATTACAGGGGAAGAAGCAGTTTCTCAAGTTAAAGAACTCATTAATCAACTTCAAGACCTGATTGCACGTGGAATTAGTATTTCTAAAACAGATATCATTACTGCGGTAAAAATGGCAAAACGTGGTACTTTGGATTATTTTGTTAATTTATATAACGAAGAAATAGGACGTACATTTGCTGGGAAAGCGATTCGTGCTAAAACGTATGGTCAACAGCAATATATCCATGCGATTAAGAAGACGGATGTTGTGTTTGGTATTGGACCAGCCGGAACTGGTAAAACATTCGTTGCTGTTGTAATGGCAGTCCAAGCGTTGAAAAAAGGTGAAGTGAAGAAAATCATCTTAACTCGCCCAGCGGTTGAAGCGGGTGAGAATCTTGGCTTCTTACCAGGGGATTTAAAAGAGAAGGTAGATCCTTATTTACGTCCGTTATATGACGCATTATATACCGTATACGGTATGGAGCATACGAATCGTCTTCTGGAGAGAGGAGTCATTGAAGTTGCACCTCTAGCGTATATGCGTGGACGTACACTTGAAGATTCATTTATCATTTTAGATGAAGCTCAAAATACGACAAGAGCCCAAATGAAGATGTTTTTAACACGTCTTGGATTTGGGTCGAAAATGATTGTCAATGGGGATAAGTCTCAAATTGACTTACCAAAAGGGCACCAAGCGAGTGGACTTTTAGATGCTGAACGTAAACTAAAAGGAATTAATGGAATTGCCTTTGTTGAATTTGATGCAGGAGACGTCGTTCGTCATCCAATCGTATCAGAAATTATTAATGCTTACTCGGCTTCTACAACTACTGAAAAGGAACGAGGTGAAGAAAGTGAGACAAAAGCTCCGTAAGTTTCAAGAAACTTTAGGGATTTTATATGTACCTGCGCTATTAGGCGTCACATTCCTATTTTTATTAATTTTAGGATGGAGTAATGTACAGCCAACTTCGTATTCGCTGGCATTGAATCAAGTGGCTAAAGAAACGATTCGTTCCCCTAGAACTGTTGAGGATAAAGCGCAAACTGAGAAGAATCAACAGATGGCGATGGATGGCGTTGGAGATATTTATGTTTTTGACCAAAGTCGCGAGCAACAACAAATTGATAAAGTGAAGCAGTTCTTCCAAGCCATCAAAACAGTGGCTGCAAAGGCCTCAAGTGAAATCTTTGCGACTGATTCTACAACGACGACGTCAGGTGAAGTGTCAACAAGAGTCGCAACGATTCAAGATCGTCTCACTTATTTCAAGAAAAGTCTAGATTCAGAAAACAAATCGATTCGAGATTTTGCTTTGTATATTCCAGATAGTGTCATCATTCAATTGCTTTCTGTTAGCTCAGATAAATTAGATGATTACGAATCCGCTCTGGTGAATGCGATTAAAGAGCAAATGAACAAATCGATTACAGAATCTAATTTGCTTCAAGCGCAAGAAGCCGCAAAGAAATCATTATTTAATGGTGGATTTACAGATAATGAACGAGAAATGTTGGGACAATTATTAACGAACAGTATTGTTGTCAATAATGTTGTTGATAAAGATGCAACGAATAGTGCTAAGGAAAAAGCAAAACAAAGCGTTTCTCCGGTTCGTATTTTACAAGGACAAGTATTGATTCAAGAGGGGCATATTATTACCCAAGAAGACTTGAGAATTCTTGAATTGTTAGGAATTGATGGCAATTCAAGTAATTATCATCAACTTTATAGTTATTTGTTATTCCTAGGAATTTTAATGATTTCGCTATTAGCATTCACTTTCCGCTTTAAGCTTAGTGCCTCTAAGAAAGAGTGGGATACACGCGTTAATGAATTGACTGTTTTCTCAGTTGTATTTTCGATTGGGGCTACTTTGTTGAAGATTCTTTCGTTTCTTCAAAATCGTGGGATTGATTTCATTGGTGTTGCATTCCCGATTGCAGGATTCATCTACATCATTTATAAGTTAACGACGAAGTTTTACTTCACGATTATTGCGATGGTAGTATACCCAATTTTAGTCTGGTTTATGTTTGGTAGTGATAGTATTAATACGGAAATCGCCTTAACCACAGTTTTCTTCTCGTTAGCTGCATGGCTAGGTGTGATTCAAGAAGTTTACTGGAAAGATTTATCTTGGATTAAACAGTTACTATTACACATTTTTATTCCAGTTGCATTGATGCCTCCATTTATATTCTTTAGTAACTATGAATTGATTTCCACACAATCAGGTTGGCTAATTGCTTTTGCTGCAATCAGTGGATTTTTATCCTATTTGATACCGATTATTTTAATGCCGTACTTTACTTACTTATTTGAAGATAGTTCAGTATTATTATGGGCAGAATTGTCAAATCCAAACCAACCGTTGTTAAAAGAGTTGATTACAAAAGCTCCAGGAACTTATCATCATAGTTTAATGGTGGCAAATATTTCTGCAAACTGTGTCGAAGCCATTGGTGGAGATTCGCAATTGGCAAGAGTAGCTTGTTATTATCACGATATTGGTAAAACAGAGCATCCATTCTTCTTCATTGAGAATTTGCCATCCCATATGGAAAGCCCTCATAAAATGATTGGACCATATGAATCGAAAGAAATTATTTTTGATCACGTTCGTAAAGGTGTAGAAATTCTAAAACAAAATCAATTACCACAATCAGTGATTGATATTTGTGCAGAACACCACGGAACAACGTTAATGAAATATTTCTATGCAGAAGCCTTAAAGGAAAATCCAGATGCAGATGAAGCTGATTTTAGATATCCAGGTCCTAAACCTCAGACGAAAGAATCAGCGGTTATCAATATTGTGGATAGTGCAGAGGCGGCAACTCGTGCGATGAAAGAACCAACGCTCGAGAAGGTTCAAAACTTAGTCCATTCGATTATTATGAATCGCTTAGAGGATGAGCAATTTGTTGAATGTGATATTACGATGAGAGAATTAGCGATTATCGAAAAGAATATCGTGGCTTCTTTAAACGGAACATTCCACTCAAGGATTGAATATCCAAAATTACCGAAAAAACAATCATAAAATATAGACTCCCTTCTATATTGGGCACAGTTCCAATAGAAGGGAGTATTTTTATGGAAAGAGTGGATTCTTCAGCCTTCAAAGTTCCAATAATGTAGGGAGTTTGTTACAATAATAATGACTTTAAAAAAGGAGTAATAATTATGATTATCGAAATTATTGATGAAACAGAAGTAGTCCCAGAAAGCCATCAAGAGCTTGTGCATAAAGTCGTTTCTTTTGCAGCAGATTATTTGAAAATTCCTGCAAATAAAGAGTGCAGTATTTCGTTTGTTTCCAGCGAACGTATTCGTGAAATCAATCGTGATTTTAGAAATATTGATAAAGTAACAGATGTCATCAGCTTTGCACTAGATGATTCAGATGATGATTTCCAAAGCATGCAATCCATCATGGAAGAAGACGATAGTTTTGTAACGTCTATCGGAGATATTGTAATTTCTTTAGACCGTGCTAAAGAACAAGCGGAAGACTATGGACATTCGCTCGAGCGTGAACTTGGATTCTTGGCATTACATGGTTTCTTGCATTTAAATGGATATGACCACCAAACAGAAGAAGAGGAAGCTGAAATGACAGGATTGCAAAAGGAAATCCTAGAAGCATATGGGTTAAAACGAGATGACGCATAAGCAGACTGAAAAAAATTCTAACTTTCTAACATCGCTTAAACACGCTCTTCATGGAATCTTGACGGTTATTAAAGAAGAGAGAAATATGAAAGCTCATTTATGCATTGCATTTTTAGCCATTATTATTAGTTTCTTTTCTAAATTATCGGCACTCGAATGGTGTTTTATATTACTTTGTATTTTTATCGTTTTTCTCATGGAAATTTTAAACACCGTTGTCGAAAATTTAGTCGATTTATTAGTGAAGAAGGAATATCATATTGAAGCAAAGAAGGCAAAAGATATTGCTGCAGGTGGAGTGTTGTTAAGTGCAGGCTTCACGGTCATTATTGCGATTATCATTATTTTGCCGAAATGGATTCATTTTTAAGGAGAGAATATGACAAAATCATTTAAATCAGGATTTGTAGCGATTGTGGGACGCCCTAATGTCGGCAAATCAACATTTATGAATTATGTGCTTGGACAAAAGATTGCGATTATGTCTGACAAGGCACAAACTACAAGAAATAAAATCCAAGGAGTCTATACGAAAGAGGATGCGCAAATCGTATTCTTAGATACACCAGGGATTCATAAACCAAAACATGAGCTTGGCGAATTCATGGTAAAGAGTGCCTATTCTGCGTTGAAAGAAGTAGATGCAGTCTTATTTATGGTTAACGCTAGTGAAAAACGTGGACCAGGGGACGACTTCATTATTGAAAAACTTAAAGGCATTAAGACACCGATTTTTTTAGTGTTGAATAAGATTGACCTTGTCACACCAGAAGTATTATTAGAACGTGTGGAAAGTTATAAAGATGCACTCGATTTTGCGGGTGTATTCCCAATTTCAGTACTACAAGGCAACAATGTCAATGAACTGATGGAAGGGTTGATTAATGCACTTCCTGAAGGGCCACAATATTATCCAGCAGACCAAATCACCGATCACCCTGAGTACTTTGTTGTCTCAGAATTGATTCGTGAGAAAATTTTACAGTTAACGCAGGAAGAAATTCCGCATTCAGTCGCTGTAACAGTGGATAAAATGCAAAAGGATGAATTCGATAAAGTTCATGTGTATGCCAATATCATCGTGGAGCGAAAATCGCAAAAAGGGATTATTATCGGTAAAGGTGGACGTCTCTTAAAAGAAATTGGGACGAGAGCTAGACATGATATTCAACAATTACTTGGAAATAAAGTATACCTTGAATTGTGGGTAAAAGTTGAAAAAGATTGGCGTAAGCGTAAGAGTAACTTACAAGAATACGGATATCGAGATACAGACTATAGAGATTAGGATGGAAACGAATGGAGTATTATCACTATTTTGATGGAATCGTCTTAATGAGACAGGTGTATCGTGAGAAAGATATGCTCGTTAAAATTTTGACGAGGGACCACGGAAAGTTAATGTTCTTTTTACGGAATGCGCAACAGAGCAATCATCCATTGACAGCTGCGACACAGGTGTTTACAAGGGCGACTTTCTTAGGACATATTCATCAAAATGGGTTTAGTTTTCTAAAGGATAGTCACGATGTGCAACCTGCGACGATTGTATTACAAGATGTTAAGGCACAAGCAGTTTTAGCGTATTTAACGCAATTAACAGATGCTGTGATGGATGACCATATTGTCAATCAGACGGTCTTCCAATTACTTTGGGATTGTATTGAAGCCATTAATAACGGAGTCGATGCTGAGGTGATTTTACACTTCTTTGAAATCAAGATTCTACGGTATTACGGAGTAGAAGTGGAATGGCAACATTGTGTTGTGTGTCAGAAAGACACAGATTTAGTTGATTTTTCAGTACAGAAACACGGCTGTTTGTGCACTCATCATTTAGATGAAGACCTGTACCGCATGCAGTTGTCTAGAAAAGCATTATACGTTGCAAGGCAATTAGCTCTTGTGAATTCTCCAAAACAAATCGGGTCGATTCAGCTTTCCAAAGAGACAACTTCAGAGTTAAGACGGCTCTTTGATACCATTATGGAAGAATATGTAGGGATTCGTTTAAAAAGTAAAAAATTCCTAGATCAGATGGTCGCGTGGGAGACGTTAATGCAAGAAAGAAGTAAGGATCACAAGTAGTGTAAATTGCTGTCTTTACTTGACTTTTTAAGCAATTATCGGTACTATAGTGAAAGATTAATAGGACGTTGACGGTGAGTTTTTTAATGATAAAATGTCGAAGAGAGTATGGGCTGGTGGAATCCATATCATGGTTCATTAAAAATGGCGCACAAGAGTCTATCAACAATGAAGCTTGGTTTTAAACCAAGAAATTAGGGTGGAACCGCGATTAGTCGTCCCTATGTATGCTATTAGTGTACATAGGGACTTTTTTATTTATATTAAAGGAGGAAATAATATGGATTTTACAATGATTATCCCTGCGTCAGAATTCAAAGATTTTCAATTAAAGGTGGTGTCTCTAGCACCGATTAAAGTAACCGTTATTGGACATGAGGATGAAGAGTTGGAGCAATTCCAAACAAGTTCAAGCTACTCAATGTACGGGTTTAAAACAAAGAATGAAGCCATTAAAGAAGTAAAATGTGAAGTTATTCCTGGAGTGATTTATGAATTCTATCCAGTAGTAAATGCATTATAGAAAGGGGATTTATTATGGCAAAAAAATTAAGCGTTCAAGAAATTATTTTAACATTACAAAATTATTGGTCTAATCAAGGTTGCTTACTTTTACAAGCGTACGATACTGAAAAAGGTGCAGGGACAATGAGTCCTTATACATTTCTTCGTGCGATTGGACCAGAACCTTGGAATGCGGCGTATGTAGAACCTTCACGTCGTCCAGCAGATGGTCGTTATGGAGAAAACCCAAACCGTTTATTCCAACACCACCAATTCCAAGTGGTAATGAAACCATCTCCTGAAAATATTCAAGAATTATATTTAGGAAGCTTAGAAGCCCTAGGAATTAACCCGTTAGAACATGATATTCGTTTCGTGGAAGATAACTGGGAAAATCCATCTCTTGGATGTGCTGGTTTAGGATGGGAAGTATGGCTTGATGGAATGGAAGTCACTCAATTTACTTACTTCCAACAAGTAGGTGGATTAGAATGCCACCCAGTCACTAGCGAAATTACTTATGGTCTAGAACGTCTTGCTTCATACATTCAAGAAGTAGAGAGTGTCTATGATTTAGTATGGACGGGAGATGTGAAATATGGAGATATCTTCACTCAACCTGAATATGAACATTCGAAATATGCTTTTGAAGAAAGCAATGCAGAATTATTAATGCAATTATTTACAGACTTTGAAAAAGAAGCGACTGTATTAATGGAAAAAGGTCTAGTGCACCCAGCCTATGACTATGTTTTAAAATGCTCTCATGCATTTAACTTAATGGATGCTCGCGGAATTATTTCTGCAACTGACCGTGCAGGGTTCCTTGGCCGTATTCGTAAGATGGCTCGTACGATTGCGAAAACTTTCGTAGCTGAACGTGAAGCGCTAGGATTCCCATTATTGAAAGAAAAATAAGAGAGTTTGGAGGAGAGAGAATGACACAATCATTATTATTAGAAATCGGTTTAGAAGAATTACCTGCTCAATATGTTCGAACAAGCTCTGAACAATTAGCAAAACGTGTGGAAGACTTCTTCAAAAATGAAAACTTAGCTTTTGAATCTGTAGAAGCTTTTGCGACTCCAAGAAGATTGGCAGTTCGTGTCAATGGATTAGATGAAGAACAAGCAGACCGCGAAGAAATCTTTAAAGGACCATCCCTAGCAATTGCTCAAAAAGATGGAGCTTGGACAAAAGCTGCTGAAGGATTTGTTCGTGGAAAAGGATTAACAACAGATGACATTTATGTGGAAGCAGTAAATGGAGTTGAATACATTCACGTAAAACAACATATTGCTGGTAAATCAACAAAAGAAGTTGTTAAAAACTTATCTTCTGTGATTACAGATATGAAATTCCCTGTCACAATGCGTTGGGCGGCTCATACATTTGAATACTTACGTCCAATTCACTGGATTGTCGCTTTATACGGTAGTGAAGTCATCGAAGAAATCGGCGTATTAGATGTAAAAGCTGGGCGCATTTCAAGAGGACATCGTTTCTTAGGAAAAGAAGCAACGATTGAAAATCCTGAAAGCTATGAAAAAGCTTTGGCTGAACAATTTGTCATCGTGAACCAAGATGAACGTAAAGCCCTAGTACGTAAGCAAATTCAAGAATTAGCTGCTAAAAACAACTGGATTATTCCAATTGATGAAGACTTACTTGAAGAAGTAAGCTCAATCCTTGAATATCCAACTGCGTTTGCGGGTACATTTGATGAAAAATACTTAGTGGTTCCAGAACCAGTATTAGTGACATCAATGAAAGAACACCAACGTTATTTCGTTGTGTATAACCAAGAAAAACAATTATTACCTTTCTTCGTTTCAGTGCGTAACGGAAATGACTACATGATTGAAAATGTAGCTAAAGGAAATCAAAAAGTATTAACAGCTCGTTTAGAAGATGCTTTATTCTTCTATGAAGAAGACTTAAAGATTCCTATGACTACTTTCTTGAAGAAATTAGAAACATTAAACTTCCATGCCAAAATTGGTTCTATGACAGAGAAAATGGATCGCGTGCAATTACTTGTAGGACGTCTTGCAAAAGAGTTGAACTTACCAAGTGATGTGGTTGTCACAGCTCAACGTGCAGCTTCCATTTATAAATTCGACTTAGTCACAAATATGGTTGGTGAGTTCCCTGAATTGCAAGGAATCATGGGAGAAATCTATGCATTAAAACAAGGAGAAACTCCTGAAGTAGCCCAAGCGATTCGTGAACACTATATGCCAACAAGTGCAGATGGCGAATTACCTTCGTCTGTTCCAGGTGCATTACTAGCGGTTGCTGACAAGTTGGATACATTCTTAAGCTTTACTGTTGCAGGTATGCTTCCAACTGGTTCAAACGACCCGTATGCACTACGTCGTCAAGTAATGGGGCTAGTACAAATACTTGAAGCCTTTGATTGGAACATCGAAATTGAAGACTTCACTAAATTATTATTAGGTCTTGATTACGCAGAATTCTTATCTGGTAAAGAGGAAGAAATTGAAGCGTTTATCTTAAGCTTTATTCGTGAACGTGTCGAACAACGTATTGCTACGATTACAAAACGTCATGATATTATCGATGCGGTTGTAAAAAGTAATACTTCATCAGTTCCTGAACAATTGAAGGCGGCTAAAGTTCTTTCAACTGTTTCAGAAGCTGAAGAATTTAAAGGAATTACAGAAGCCTTAAACCGTGTTATCAATATTAGTGCAAAAGCTCAAGAGGATGCGAGTGGTGAAATTTCAGAAGAACGTCTTGAAACAGAAAGTGAACGTACTTTAGTGAAAGCTATTAAAGAACTTCAATCAAAAGTACAAACATTAACTCCTGAAGAGTTGTACAGCCATTTAGAAACAATGGCACCAAAAATCAATGATTTCTTCAATGAAAATATGGTTATGGTTGACGATGAAGAGACACGTCGTAATCGTTTAAGATTCTTAGGATTACTATCTCAAATTATTTTAGACTTCGCAGATTTTACATCATTAATCGTTAAATAAGAACCCTCACACAGAAAGGAGAGTGAACGAAATGGCAGTATTTTATGATCGTGCCACGATTCAAGTCAAAGCCGGAAAAGGCGGAGACGGAATGGTTGCGTTTCGTCGTGAAAAATACGTACCAGACGGTGGGCCGGCTGGTGGTGACGGCGGTAAAGGCGGAAGTGTTATTTTTAAAGTTGATTCAGGACTTAGAACCTTATTAGATTTCCGTCATAAACGTCATTTCAAAGCAAAACCTGGTGAAAACGGCATGAGTAAGAGTATGTATGGCCGTGGAGCAGAAGACTTAATCGTTAAAGTTCCACCAGGAACAATCGTTAGAAATGCGGAAACAAAAGCTTTAATAGCTGACTTAGTAGAAGATGGGCAAGAAGTAGTAGTTGCTAAAGGTGGCCGTGGTGGTCGAGGAAATATTCGTTTTGCAACCCATAAAAATCCAGCCCCTGATATCGCTGAGAACGGTGAACCAGGGGAAGAGTTCGAACTCGAATTAGAATTAAAAGTACTAGCTGATGTTGGTTTAGTTGGATTCCCATCTGTAGGGAAATCCACTTTACTATCTGTGATTTCAAGTGCAAAACCAAAAATTGCAGACTATCACTTTACAACATTGAATCCTCAATTAGGAATGGCGCAGGCTCCAAATGGTGAGCAATTTGTCGTTGCAGACTTACCAGGATTAATTGAAGGAGCGCACACAGGTGTTGGGCTTGGAATCCATTTCTTAAAACATATCGAACGTACAAAAGTATTACTTCATGTGATTGATATGGCCGCAATGGAGGGCCGTGATCCTTTCGAAGATTACAAGATTATTCAAGAAGAACTAGGAAGTTATCACTTGCGTTTATTGGAACGTCCAATGCTGATTGTGGCAAACAAGATGGACCAACCTCAAGCGGAAGAAAACTTAGAGAAGTTCAAGAAAGATTTAGAAGATAGTCTATCCGAAGGTCAAGAAATGCCTGAGATTTTCCCGATTTCTGCATATCGTCGTGAAGGACTTCAAGCATTACTTGCTAGAACGGCTGAAGTTTTAGATGAAACAGAATTCTTCCCATTAAACGAAGAAGTAGTGGAAACACACATCGTTTATGGTTTAGAGGAAGAAGAAGCGCCATTCAAAGTAACAAGAGATCCAGATGGTACTTGGGTATTATATGGAGATAAGATTGAAAAACTATTCAAGATGACAAATATGGAACACGATGAGTCTGTAATGCGATTCTCACGTCAATTACGTGGAATGGGTGTGGATAGCACCTTACGTGAAAAAGGCGCCGAAAATGGTGATTTAGTACGTATTCTGAACTTCTCATTTGAGTTCGTTGATTAAGGAGTTTTGAATATGATTGATAGAAGTGAGATGGAAAAACGTTTTTACGTATCTTCCTTTGATGGCCTAAGAGCGATAGGAATTCTGAGTATTATTATTTATCACTTGTATTCTTATCATTTGCCGGGAGGATTTCTTGGACTAGACATCTTCTTAATTTTAGCGGGATACTTTATGACGAACCGCTTAATGACAAGTTTGATGAATGATGGCAAGATTCCTCTGAAGCAGTTTTTATTAAAACGTCTAGCACGTATTGCACTACCTTTAATTGCAATGCTTGTTCTAGTGTTCATTTATATTACGCTGTTTCAGAATGAAATGTTGGTGAATCTAAGAGGGTCATTTACTTCCAGTTTAGTCTTTTTAAATAACTGGTGGCAGATTTTAAGAGCACAAACATTTATTCCAAACTTATTAACTGAAAATCCATTTGAACACTTATGGTATATTTCATTAGCCTTTCAGTTTTACCTATTGTGGCCAATTATGTTCGCATTTTTAAGTATATTTCTTAAGAAGCATAAATCATTGTTTGTGGCGATTGTAGTGTTAGCAACAGCTTCATTTGGCTTAATGGTGTTAAGTTATAAAGGGGCAGAGTCTTTAACGTACGTCACAATGAGTACTGGTACACGACTCTTTTCAATGTTAATTGGCTCATGTACAGCTTTGTTATATCCTTTAGATCGTTTTCAAATGGAGTATAAATCTAAATTACCTTATGAACAGTATTTAAGATTAATTCCAATTGTTTTAATGGTGATTTTATTATTTACATTAGGTCGTAACGAAGATATTACGTATCGTGGAGGAATGCTACTATTTGATTTAACAGTTGCAGCTATTATTTTGATGAGTGTTCATCCAAAAGTAGCGACAGGAATTTTATTCCGATTTAAACCATTAACAATGATTGGTCGTAGAAGCTTATCGTATTACTTATGGTTCTTACCGATTATTGTTTTGTATCAAGCAAAATTAGGAATTACGGATTCAAGTAATTTTGTTCACGGAATTATTCAATTTGCTTTAATTGTCTTCTTTGGTGAAGTTTGGTATCAAATTTTCGAAAAGAGACGTTATATAACGATTAGTCGCAAGATGATGAGTTTATTGAAAGAAAAATCTCCTTATGGAAAACAAATTTTCTTTGGAATCTGTGCAGTACCGTTAATTATTTTGGCGGTAGGACTTGTTCAATCGACAAGTAAATTATCCGAACAAGAGATGACTCTTACAGAATTGATTCATGCCAATCAAGAGATTGTAGATAATACTCAATTAACGGATAAGAAACTATTAAAGACCATTAATAATGTGGTAGGACTTACTCGTGAAGAGACCGTTTTTAGCAGTAATAGTTCGATTACCTTTATTGGGGACCAATCGCTATTAGCTATCGCAAATGAATTAACAACCATTTATCCAAATGCTGTGATGCATGCGACAACAATTGCCCAAGTAACAGATTTAGCTTCAACCATTAATGAACTGAAAGCAAAGAATCTGTTACATGACACTGTTGTTTTAATGTTTGGGGCAAATAGTGCATTTACTAAAGGACAATTAGAACGTGAACTAAAACGTATTGGGATGGAAAAACAAATCTTCCTTGTTACAACAACAACGTCTAAAACGTGGAGAGATGATGTGAATGCTGTTTACAAAGCTATTAGCGAAAAGTATTCTAATGTCCATGTTCTTGACTGGAATGAATATTCAAAAGACCAAGACTGGTTTTATTCACATAAGTCTTATGTAACAGAAGTAGGAGCTCATGAAGAAGCGCTCTTCTTTGCTAAGAAAATTTATGAGACATTGAGAGGAAATTAAAATGGAATTGCAATTTTTAGGAACAGGTGCTGGCGTACCTTCTAAAATGAGAAACGTCACTTCAATTGCATTAAAGCTTCTCGATGAGATTAATGAAGTGTGGTTATTCGATTGTGGAGAAGCTACACAGCAACAAATTTTAAATACAAGTATTCGTCCTGGTAAGATAAAAAAGATTTTCATTACACATATGCATGGCGATCATATTTTTGGCTTACCTGGACTACTCACAAGTCGTTCTTTCCAAGGGGGAGAAGATGAACTAATCGTATACGGGCCTAAAGGGATTAAGAACTTTATTGATACAACCATCGAAGCGTCTTGTTCCAAACTTGGATATCCTTTAAAAGTAGTTGAATTTGAAAAAGAAGGTCTTCTTTTCGATGACAAAAATTTTAAAGTGGAATTAAAACGACTCGAACATGGGATTCCTTCATATGGATTCCGTATTACAGAAAAAGACCAACCAGGAGAGCTTCAAGCTGACCGTTTAAGAGAATTAGGGATTCCTTTTGGGCCACTCTATGGCAAGTTGAAAAAAGGAGAAACGATTACTCTTGAAGATGGTACTGTCGTGAATGGACAAGATTATATTTCACCGGATATTAAAGGACGCGTTGTGACCATTTGTGGGGATACTCGTAAATGTGAAGCTAGTGAAATCTTAGCGTACCGTTCAGATGTACTTGTCCATGAGGCAACGTACGAAGCAGATAAAGGACAACAAGCCTATCGTCATTTCCATTCGACGAGTCTTCAAGCGGCTGAAATTGCGAAAAATGCTGAAGTTAAACGACTCTTGTTAACGCATATTAGTGCGCGCTATATTGGGAAACAATCTCAAGAATTAGAGGAAGAAGCAAAAACGATATTCGAAAACGTTGCAGTCGTAAAAGATTTTGATATTGTTCCTGTTGAAAGGATAAAACATCATGAAGGATGCTAAATGGTTTTCAAATCAAGTGGCTCTTGTGACAGGAGCTAGCGGAGGACTAGGTGCACAAATTGCGCTTGAATTAGCCAGAAGAGATGTACAGTTAATTCTAGTGGCTCGTAATGAACCAAAGCTAGAGCAGGTAGCAGACGAGTGCAGATCGTTCACCTCTAAACCGGTCGATATCTATTCGTGTGATTTAACACAGGATGCATCTATTAACAAGTTGCTAGCTACACTAGATGAATCATACAAAATTACGATGGTAATTAACAATGCAGGCCTAGGTTATTTTAAATTAGCCACAGACTTAAGTGAACTTGAGATTAATCAAATGCTTCAGTTGAATTTGAATGCATTAATTAAAATCACACAACATTTTGTTCCTCGTTTTATCGAAAGTAAGAGCGGAGTGTTTGTCAATATTGCATCTCAAGCTGGAAAATCAGCGACGGCTAAATCTTCCGTCTATTCAGCAACTAAATTTGGAGTATTAGGATATTCGAATGCGCTACGTTTAGAATTAAAACCTTATGGCATCCATGTGATGACTGTGAATCCTGGACCGATTGCGACAGACTTCTTCGATAAAGCGGAGCCAACTGGAAAATACTTAGAGCAATTAGGCTCTGTAGTACTAGATCCAGTGAAGGTAGCAAAAGAAGTGGTTAAAGGAATTGAAAGAGAAAAACGTGAAGTGAATTTGCCAAAAGCGATGAACTTTGCGAGTAAATTAAATGTTTTATTCCCGAAAATAGGAGACAAACTATTAGGGAGTATTTTCAATAAAAAGTAGAGGAGGTGTACGATGAGTTTTGCAAATTATGCATGGAAGTTAAAAGAGAATGTGGATGAAGAACTCGTAACGTCTCTTTCAAGTGAAAGTGGCGTATCCGAAAATCTTGTTCGTTTATGCGTGGAACGTGGAGTGCGAACTGTGGAAGACTTGCAAGAATTTCTTTCGCCAACACCACATCTTATCCACGACCCATTCCTATTGCATGATATGGATAAAGCAGTAGCACGTATTCAAGAAGCCATTGAAAATGGTGAATTCATTCATATTTATGGCGACTATGATGCAGACGGAATTACAAGTACTACGATTCTCTACGAAACACTTGAAATGCTAGGAGCTCAAGTATCGTACTATTTACCGAATCGCTTTACAGATGGCTATGGTCCCAATATTCCAGCGTTCCAACGTGCAATCGAAGAAGGTCATACACTCATTATTACAGTGGACTGTGGAATTGCTTCTCTTGAACCGATTCGTTATGCGATGGAAAATGGGTGTGATGTTATTTTAACGGACCACCATGAGATTCCAAGCGACATTCCAGAAGCCTATGCTGTTGTCCATCCTCGTCATCCAGAGGGAAACTACCCATGTGGAGACTTATCGGGTGCTGGGGTTGCATTTAAGCTTGCTCATGCGCTTTTAGGAGAGTTTCCAGAAGAAATGGTAGAGTTAGCCGCGATTGGTACTATTGCGGATTTAGTCAGTCTTACTGATGAAAATAGAACGATTGCTAAACTTGGAATCAGTCAAATGAAACAAACACAACGTATAGGCCTTGTTTCATTATTAGAAAAGCTATCTGTCAAAATAGATAAACTAGACGAGAAGACGATTGGATTCCAAATTGGGCCACGTTTAAATGCGCTAGGTCGACTTGGAGATGCTACTCCGGGAGTTCAATTATTAACAACATTTGATGATGAGGAAGCTTCAAGTATTGTTGACTTTATGCAATCTGAAAACGAAAGACGTCAGGCAATTGTGAATCAGATTGTTGAAGAAGCCACTCCACTGATTGTTTCTCAGGCACAGCAACCAATTCTTGTCTTAGCTCAACCAGCTTGGCATGAAGGAGTTCTTGGAATTGTAGCGAGTCGAATCGTCGAACAGACTGGTAAACCAACCATTGTGTTAGGCATTAGTGAAGACGGCTTAACAGCCAAGGGTAGTGGTCGTTCGTTTGGAGAATTTAATCTCTATGATGCGTTAACTAGTGTTAAAGATCATCTTTTAAAATTCGGTGGGCATCATATGGCGGCTGGATTAACAGTCGAAACGATTATGCTTCCAACGATTATCGAGGGTCTTGAACAGTATGCGAAAGGCCATCAAGATTTATTAGATGCGAAAGCTACTTTGATAATTGATGAAGTTCTTCCATTAAAAGATATTACGGTGGATTGGATTGAATCATTAGCTAGCCTTAAACCATTTGGTACGGATAATCCAGAACCAGTTGTTTCTCTAGAAGGGATTCAAGTGGTGTCGACTCAACTATTAGGAGCCGATAAACAACACTTGAAGTTAAATTTGAAAGAATCTAATTCTACAAACACACTGCAAGCGATGGCCTTTAGTAAAGGGGAATGGGCAGCTTCACTTCAGCCAGATACTAAGATAAGTATTGCTGGGACATTAGAAATTAATGAATGGCAAAATAATCGACTACCTCAATTAATGGTGAAAGATATCGCTGTTCAAGGTAGAGTCGTGATTGATTGGCGTACTTCAAAGATTACAAAAGATCATCTTAGTGTTGAAAATAGTTTATATTTAGCAACCAATGAAACTTACTTGAAGGAGTTAGCAACAAGAATTCCAAGTACTTCAAGTGTGATGGAGTTTTCATCTTTTGTGGCTTCGCAAGAGAAACCAAATGCAAAAGCGATTGTCCTGTTCGACTTACCAGAAAAAGTAGAAGAAGTGGAAGCCTTCTTTAAAATGGACTGGACACAGCCTCTTTATGTCATTGCCTATACGAAGAATTCGGTAGTGACAACAGGTATCCCTGATAAGCCTAAGTTTGGTAGCGTGTATAAATATATCCAGTCTCATGGCCAAATTCCTTACAATGAAAAATTAGTATCGGTTGCTGGATTCCTCAAAATTCCAGTTGAACAATTCCGAGTTATATTAAAAGTGTTTTTTGAGTTGGAATTTGTTAAAATAGTAGATGGACATTTAATGATTAACGAAAGTCCAAAAACAAATGACTTAGAAGAGTCAACCTTATTGAAAAAGTTAAATGAACAAATGTTGCTTGAAAAGAAATTCAACTATAGCCAGTTCCAAGAACTTAAGAGTTGGATGGATTCACAACAAGGTAAATAAAAGGAGGAGTTCTAAATGAACTTGAAAGAATATATTGCTAGTGTTCCAAATTATCCTAAAGAAGGTATTATTTTCCGTGATATTTCTCCATTAATGGCGGACGGAAAAGCTTATCAATATGCAACACAACAAATTGTTGATTATGCTCGTAGAATCGGCGCTGAAATGATTGTTGGACCAGAAGCACGTGGATTCATCGTTGGTTGTCCAGTAGCATACGAATTAGGAATTGGATTTGCACCAGCGCGTAAAAAAGGAAAATTACCTCGTGAAACAGTGGCTGTAGAATACGATTTAGAATACGGTTCAGCTGAATTACACTTACACAAAGATGCTGTAAAACCTGGCCAAAAAGTTCTAATTTGTGATGACTTATTAGCAACAGGCGGAACAATGGTAGCAGCTGCTAAATTAGTTGAAAAACTTGGTGGTGAAGTTGTTGGTTTAGCTTTCTTAATAGAGTTAACAGATTTAAAAGGTCGCGAAAAAATTAGCGAATACGACATCTTCACATTAATGGAATATACTGAAGACGAAAGATAATAAAAAAAGAAGACTTCCTTAGCACAAGGCTAGGGAAGTCTATTTTTTATTTTCTTAATTCTTCTAATAGAGCTTTGGCAGTTTCTTGATTTAAGTGAGGGGCTTTACTGAGTAAGTTCATAAGGAGTGGCAGTTCTTCTTCGGATGCTCCAACTGCAAGGCCTAATGATTTTGCTTGGAGTCTCATATGCCCCTTTTGAATACCGTCAGTCACAAGAGCTCTAATGGCTGCAAGATTTTGCGCTAATCCAATCGAAGCGATGATTCCAGCTAATTCAACTGCACTTGGATGTCCCAGTAATTCGTGCGCAAATTGGGCTCCTGGATGAATTGAAATTGACCCACCTACCGTTCCAACAGGAAGCGGAAGAGTGATCGTTCCCATCAGATTACCTTGTTCATCTTTTACCCATTGTGTTAATGGTTGATACTGACCACTTAAACTCGCATAGGTATGAGCACCAGATTCAATCGCACGCCAGTCATTACCTGTAGAGATGACTACAGAATCAATTCCATTCATAATTCCTTTATTATGCGTTGCTGCACGATACGGATCTGCTTTTGAAAATTCACTTGCTAAAACGATTCGATCTCGGACCTCTTCACCTTTTGTTGTTTTAGTATCTAAGATTCGTGGAGAGAGCACACATTTAGCTGTTACAACTGAGTTTGTTGCAAGATTCGAGAGAATAGCCATGATGCTTTCGCCTTCTGTCAATGCTTCAATTGGAGACACGAGTGCTTCGAGGATGGTATTGAGCATATTGGCTCCCATCGCTTCCTGTGTATCAACGGATACGTAGAAAATGTAGAATCGTTCCTTGTCAGAAGATTTTTCTTCTACCCAGATATCACGAATACCACCACCGCGCTTCACAATAGAAGGGTGAGCATTATTTGCAATTGTAAATAGAGATTCTTTTTGATTCTCCAGTTTAGTTTTTACTTCGTCTAGTGTGAGCGGTGAACGAACAATGGCGATTTCACCAATCATTTCTCGTTTCTTTTGAAGAGTAGTTGTTCCGCCAGCTAAGTTGATTAATTTCGAAGCATAGCTTGCAGCAGCTATTACAGAAGGTTCCTCGGTTACCATTGGAACGATATAACTTTTCCCGTTTACAATTAATTCAGGAACAATACCATAGGGTAGTCCGTATATTTCAATTTGGTTTTCGACCATTTGGTTTGCGATGGATTCTGGAAGTGCAAGACCATTTTTTAGTAACTCTTTAGCTTTAGTAGTTAAAGTAGGATGATTGATTAATGTTTCTTTTCTTTCTTCAAGAGATTTTTGATAAAACTTATAAAAAGGGTTGTTTTGCATCGATATGCTCCTTTCATGCTTTCATTCAGTATAACAAATTTTTAAGGTTAGCGGGTAAATACAGGTAAATTTTGCTGAAATGAGGTACACTAGTAGACGTGGAAGGAGAGATTTTATGGAATTTATTCGTGAAGTAAATGGAAGTCGCTTAATATTAGTGGCTGATGGAGAATATCAAAAAGAAGCAGAAGATTTGCTTTCTTTCGTAGAAGAATATTTCGAGGAGAATTGGGATGAGGTAGATACTTTAATTCCAATCCATTATGGACAAGTTAAAGTGATTCCTAAAGGTGAGGATTACCAAGTCGTAGTTCAAAATTACGAACATAAATTATTAGATGAATGGGTTGAAGATTTCTCTTATTTCTTAGAGATTATTCGTAAAACGATTCAAGCTGGTAAACGCACAAAAACATTAGGTCGTTTAATTCCATATCGTTTTGACGGACCTTTAGTTGTCGCAAATCATACTTTCGAAGTGGATGAGTGGTATGCACACCGTTTTGATGATGAAACGTGGTATATCGCACCGATGGATCAAACGATTGAAACGCAACCTCTTGAAGGAAACGAAGCATATGAAATCTTTCCGGATTATCCTGAATTATATGAAATCATGCACTTGCCAACAGACTATATTGTTTTATTTAAGGGGCATGAAATCATTTCAGTCTTAAATATTGATAGTGAAGATGTTTGGAACTAGGAACAAGTGAAAGGATATGATATGGTAGAATCTATTTTACGTATGAATCATGTTGTGAAGGCTTATGAATGTAATTGGAAAGGAGAATTATCCTTAAGTCATGTTGTTGGGATTATGATGCTAGCTTCGCGCAAACAAGAGCGTTCGTTAGCTCACCCTGATTTAATTTATCAAAAAGGCTTATCTTGGATTGTTATTCAGAACCAATTAACGGTAAATCGTCTTCCGAAATTAGAAGAAGAAATCATTATTGAAACAGAACCAGTTGGATATAATAAGTTCTTTACTTTCCGTCGTTATACAATTTTATCTTTGGATGAAGAAGTACTGGTAGATGCTCTGACAACTTTTTCAATGATTAATATTGAAGAGCGAAAACTCATCTCACTGGATGAAGAAGTACTTAGTGAATATCCAATTGAGAATAAAAAGGATAATCGCCGTAATCCAAGAGTTCCAAAAATTGATTTGGATCATGCGAATGTTCAAACGTACCGAGTTCGCTTAAATGATATCGATTATAATCAACACGTTAATAATGCGAAGTATTTCGATTGGGTAATGGATAGCTTAGGTATGGAATTTGTTGGAAGTCATCGTCTGAAATCCGTTCTTGTAAAATATGATAAAGAAATTTTGCCAGGAGCGTCTGTTAAGAGTTTTTATGAAATTCGACAAACTGAAAACGGGGTTCAAACATTACACCAATTGGAATCCGATGATCAAAAATGTTGCCACTTATCTCTTGAGTGGGAAGTGAAGTAAAATTCTTGTATTTTCATAGGAAATAGGGTACAATACTTTTTGTGTAAAATATGCAGCAGAAATATAGAAGCTCGTCAACAGTCCTAGCCTTTAGGGTAAGGTAGTAACCGCGGCTGCAAAGGTGAACCCTTGTAGTGACTGCACGAATCGAAGATTTCGCGATTATTTTACTCCAAAAAAATAAACAATTATTGGAGGAATGTTCAATGTCACGTTACACTGGACCAAGCTGGAAGTTATCTCGTCGTTTAGGCATTTCACTTTCAGGAACAGGAAAAGAAATCGCTCGTCGTCCATACGCACCAGGTCAACACGGACCAAACAGCCGTAAAAAATTATCTGAGTATGGTCAACAATTACAAGAAAAACAAAAACTACGTCATATGTACGGTATGAACGAACGTCAATTTGCTACTTTATTCAAAAAAGCTGGCAAAATTAAAGAAGGTAAACATGGTGAAAACTTCATGGTTCTTCTTGAACAACGTTTAGATAACGTAGTATACCGTTTAGGTTTAGCAACTACTCGTCGTCAAGCACGTCAATTAGTAAACCACGGTCACATCACTGTGAACGGTAAACGCGTAGATATCCCTTCATTCCAAGTACAAGTTGGCGATGTTGTGGGTGTTCGTGAAAAATCACGTAATTTAACAATCATTAAAGAAGCTTTAGAAGCTTTATATGGTCGTCCAGAGTTCGTTACTTTCGACGAAGATAAATTAGAAGGTTCATTAAACCGTCTACCATTACGTGACGAGTTGACTTCTGAAGTTGACGAATCACTAGTCGTTGAATACTATAACAAACTTGGCTAATCTTATTAGACAATTTCAGAACTGGAATTCACTATTGTGGATTCCAGTTTTTTTATTTATAATTTTTATGAAGGTATATTAAATGATTACATATAAGGAGGGTGAATCAAATGATCCGTTATGTTGAAAATCCAGCTCTCTCTTTAGAAGAGGTTCTGCCTTTATATGAGGCAGTAGGATGGACCAATTACACGCAGAATCCAACAATGCTTAAAGCAGCTTACAAAAATTCTCTTCACATATTAGGAGCGCTTAATGAAGAAGGAAAACTCGTTGGGGTGCTGCGTGCGGTTGGAGATGGAGCGTCTATTTTGTTTATACAAGATATTTTAGTATATCCTGAATACCAACATCAGGGAATTGGAACAAAATTGTTACAACAAACGTTAGAAAAGTACAAGAATATGTATCAAATTCAACTAGCAACTGATGATTCAAAGAAAACAATTTCTTTTTATGAGTCTAATGGATTCACAAGTCTAACATCTCTAAATTGCGTTTCATTCATATATACAGGAAATAAGTGAGCAAACTTTACTGACTTTTTATTATTTTATGATAGAATAAGAGAGTAAATAAAAGGAAAGAGTGGATACAATGCAATTAACAATCGATAAAGAAGCGCAAGCATGGTTTGAAGAAGAGATGGGTGTATCTAAAGAACGTGGTGTTCGTTTCCTAGGAAAGGTATACGGATGCAGTCCAATTCATGAAGGGTTCTCTCTAGCTGTTGAAGTAGATGCTCCGAGCAATCCTTATGTCAGTGTTATAGAAAACGGCATTACCTATTTTGTGGAAACAGGGGATGAATGGTTTTTCCAAGGGCATAATTTAGTAGTAAGCTTTGACGAAAAATTAAAAGAACCAAGTTACAATTATACGAAAATTATAGATTAATATAGTAGAAGAAAACGGGAGTGAAGTGCGAGCTAACTCCCGTTTTTATTGGACTTTTTGTGATTTGTAGAGTACAGTTAAATAGTTATGAAACGAAGAAAGGATTTATAAAATGACAGAACCTGCAGTAAAATATAGACTGATAAAAACAGAAAAACATACAGGCGCTCGTCTTGGAGAAATTATAACACCGCATGGTACTTTCCCTACACCGATGTTTATGCCGGTTGGAACACTTGCTACCGTGAAATCTATGTCTCCGGAAGAGCTAGATGAAATGGGCGCTAATATCATTTTAAGTAACACATACCACTTATGGTTACGTCCAGGTGCAGATATTGTAGACGAAGCTGGTAAACTCCATAACTTCATGAATTGGAAAAAAGGGATATTAACAGATTCAGGTGGTTTCCAAGTCTTCTCACTTAGCGATATGCGCCGTATTGAAGAAGAAGGAGTTCATTTTAGAAATCATTTAAATGGATCTAAATTATTCTTATCTCCTGAAATTTCAATCGATGTACAAAATAAACTAGGTGCGGACATCATTATGAGTTTTGACGAGTGTCCAGATTTCCACCATACACATGATTATGTGAAAGATTCGATTGCTCGTACAACTCGTTGGGCAGAACGTGGATTAAAGGCGCATAAATCACCAGATACACAAGCGTTATTCGGTATCTTACAAGGTGCTGGTTATAAAGACTTACGTATCGCTCATGCTAAAGATATGATTTCATTAGATTTCCCTGGATATTCTATTGGTGGATTGTCCGTTGGTGAAACAAAGCAAGAGATGAATGAAGTGTTGGATTACTTAACACCACTCATTCCAGCTAATAAACCTCGTTATTTAATGGGAGTGGGTTCTCCTGACTCATTAATCGATGGTGTCATTCGCGGAGTAGATATGTTTGACTGTGTACTACCAACACGTATTGCTCGTAATGGTACATGTATGACAAGTTCTGGCCGTCTTGTAGTCAAGAACGCGAAATATGAACGTGATTTCCGTCCATTGGATGAGAAATGTAATTGTTACACATGTCGTAACTATACACGTGCTTATATCCGTCATTTATTTAAGACAGATGAAACATTCGGCTTACGTTTAACAAGTTATCATAACTTGTACTTCTTATTAAACTTAATGAAACAAGTACGTCAAGCGATTATGGATGATAACTTATTAGAGTTTAGAGAAGCGTTCTTTGAAGAGTATGGGTTCAACAAAGAAAATGCTAGAAATTTCTAAAGAATATAGAAATAGAGTAACTTTTTTGATAAAGTAAAAACATAGAAATTTGAAATGAGGTAAATTTATGGAAAATATGACATTATTAATTGCATATATTGTTATTGCAGGGGGAGCGTTTTGGTTCTTTGGACGTAAACAACGTCAACGCGCACAACAAATGCAAGCACAACGAGATGCAATGAAAATTGGAGATAAAGTCATTACGATTGGTGGATTACACGGTGTAATTGATAATATTGACACTGTAAATAATACGGTGGATCTAGATTGCGAAGGAGTCATCCTTACATTTGAACGTATGGCCATTCATCGTGTTGTAACAGAATCAGCACCAACACATAATGAAGTATATACTGACGAAGTCGCGACTGAAGAAGAGTAATCAATGGATAAAGAGAGTTTAAAAAATCTATATAAGACTTGGTTGTATTATAAAGTTGTTGAATTTAATGAGTTAGGCTATTCAACAATTGAAACAGAAGATTTAGCTCATTACTTTGCAGATTATCGTTGGAAGAAAAAAATTCCTGAAAATCTATTTGAGCAGATTTTTCAAATTAATCAATTAAGTATTAACGAGTATTTCGATTTTGAATCTTTAGAAGCACAAACGAATAAAGAAATCTCACTTGAGGATATCAATTTAAGTGAATTATTTTAAAAAGGAAGCTAGCGACGTGCTGGCTTCTTTTTTTGTATAAAAATTGTAAAGGTTTACAAAAAGTTCCGAAAAAGTATTGTTATTTTGGGAATAATGGGTAGAATGAAGATATGGTTAGGGATTTTTATGAAAGGGGAAATGAAAATAAATGAATCTGTTTTCAAAGGATATTTTTTCAATGAAAATAGTTTACATTTTTACAAAAATAGTGTAAGATAAGAATGTGATAAAAATAACAAACACTGGGGGAAATCACAAGTGAGTGAAGAAAAAAACAACAACAAAGTACAAGAAGAAATCAACCAACTCGTAGAAAATGGGTTGAAAGCTCTAGATGAATTTCGCTTGTTAAATCAAGAACAAGTGGACTACATTGTAGCAAAAGCATCTGTTTCTGCCTTAGACCAACATGGTGTATTAGCACAACATGCTATCGAAGAAACAGGACGTGGGGTTTTCGAAGATAAAGCAACGAAAAACTTATTCGCCTGTGAACACGTGGTGCACAATATGCGTCACACAAAAACAGTTGGTGTTATTTCAGATGATGAAGTAACAGGATTAACTTTAATCGCAGAACCTGTTGGGGTTATCTGTGGAATTACACCTACAACAAACCCAACTTCAACTGCAATTTTCAAATCGTTAATCGCATTGAAAACACGTAACCCAATCGTATTTGCATTCCATCCATCAGCTCAACAAAGTTCTGCACATGCAGCACAAATCGTTCGAGATGCAGCGATTGCAGCAGGTGCTCCTGAAAACTGTATTCAATGGATTGAACATCCATCAATTGAAGCAACAAACGCTTTAATGAACCACGATGGTATTGCTACAATTTTAGCAACAGGTGGTAACGCGATGGTTAAAGCTGCATACTCTTGCGGTAAACCAGCTCTTGGGGTAGGTGCGGGTAACGTTCCTGCTTACGTTGAAAAATCTGCTAATATTCGTCAAGCAGCTCACGATATCGTAATGAGTAAATCATTCGACAATGGTATGGTGTGTGCGTCTGAACAAGCAGCAATTGTTGATAAAGAAATTTACGATGATTTTGTTAAAGAATTAAAGAGCTATCACACTTACTTTGTAAACAAAAAAGAAAAAGCATTATTAGAAGAATTTTGCTTTGGTGTTAAAGCAAACAGCAAAAACTGTGCTGGTGCTAAATTAAATGCGAACATTGTTGGTAAATCAGCTGCATGGATCGCAGAACAAGCTGGATTCTCAGTTCCAGAAGGTACAAACATTCTTGCTGCTGAATGTAAAGAAGTCGGCGAGAAAGAACCTTTAACTCGTGAAAAACTTTCTCCAGTTATTGCAGTACTTAAATCTGAATCACGTGAAGACGGTTTAGAAAAAGCTCGTCAAATGGTTGAATTCCACGGTTTAGGACACTCAGCAGCGATTCATACAGAAGATGCTGAATTAGCTAAAGAATTCGGACGCGTCGTTCGTGCGATTCGTGTTATTTGGAATGCTCCTTCTACTTTCGGTGGTATCGGGGACGTTTACAACGCATTTATCCCATCATTAACATTAGGTTGTGGTTCTTACGGACGTAACTCAGTTGGGGATAACGTAAGTGTTGTAAATCTATTAAATATCAAAAAAGTAGGGAGACGTAGAAATAACATGCAATGGTTTAAAGTTCCATCAAAAATCTATTTCGAACGCGATTCAATTCAATACTTACAAAAAATGAAAAATGTAAGCCGTGTAATGATCGTGACTGACCAAGCAATGGTTAAATTAGGATTCTTACAACGTGTTATTGAACAATTAGAATTACGTCCAAACAAAGTAATTTATGAAGTATTCTCTGACGTAGAACCAGATCCAGACATCACAACTGTAAACCGTGGTGCTGAAATTATGAAGAGCTTCGAGCCTGATACAATCGTTGCACTTGGTGGTGGATCTGTAATGGATGCTGCGAAAGTTATGTGGATGTTCTATGAACAACCACAAGTGGACTTCCGTGACTTAGTTCAAAAATTCATGGATATCCGTAAACGTGCATTCAAATTTCCAGAATTAGGGGAACGTGCTAAATACGTTGGTATCCCAACAACTTCTGGTACAGGTTCTGAAGTAACACCATTCGCGGTAATTTCAGATAAAGCGAATAACCGTAAATATCCATTAGCGGACTACTCACTAACACCAACAATTGCGATTGTTGACCCTGCGTTAGTTATGACAGTTCCTGATTTTGTAACAGCTGATACTGGTATGGACGTATTAACGCACGCAATTGAAGCGTACACTTCAACTCTTGCAAATGACTATACTGATGGTTTAGCTCTGCAAGCAATCAAATTAGTATTTGAAAACTTAGTAAGCAGTGTGAAAAATGCTGATTTCACATCACGCGAAAAAATGCATAATGCTTCTACAATGGCTGGTATGGCATTTGCCAATGCATTCTTAGGAATGAGCCACTCTATGGCGCATAAGATTGGTGGATTCTTCCATACTGTTCACGGACGTACAAATGCGATTCTATTACCTTACGTAATTCGTTACAATGGTACTCGTCCTGCTAAAGCAGCTACATGGCCAAAATACAACTATTACCGTGCGGATGAAAAATTCCAAGACATCGCTCGTATGTTAGGATTACCATCTTCAACTCCTGAAGAAGCAGTAGATGCACTTGCTAAAGCTGTTTACGAATTAGGGGAAGCTGTAGGAATCGAAATGAACTTCAAAGCACAAGGCGTTAACCACAAAGAATGGTTAGCTACAATCCATGAGATTGCAATGCTTGCTTATGAAGATCAATGTTCACCTGCGAACCCTCGTTTACCAATGGTAGCTGATATGGAAGAAATTCTTGCTGACGCATACTTTGGATATAAAGAACGTCCAGGTCGTATCAAATAATAAATTTTGAATCTAAAGAGTCTTAGGAGTTTCCTAAGGCTCTTTTTTTGCTCTGTTTTTCAGCCGTAAAATATGCTATACTGTTAGGGAAATGAAAGGAGATGGCTTATGACTCCAAATAAAGAAGATTATATTAAAGCAATCTATAAATTAGGTGGCAAGGACGAATTTGTGTCTAATAAAGCCATCAATCAAATGTTGAATCTTTCAGCAGCTTCTACAACGGAAATGCTAAATAAACTTGTACATGATGGGACAGTAGAATACATTCGTTATACTGGAGCTAAATTAACAAAAAAGGGTATTAAAGTTGCAGAACGATTAATTCGATCTCATAAAATTTGGGAAGTATTCTTAGTGAACTCCTTAGGATTCAGTGGTGAAAGTGTCCACGAGCAAGCGGAAGTTTTAGAGCATTCATCGTCTGTGGAAATGACAGAACGTCTTGCAGAATTTCTAGGAAATCCAACTCACTGTCCTCATGGTGAAGAAATCCCACCTTATTCAGAATAAAGAGATGTTAAAACTGGTCTTTTTAGGCCAGTTTTTTTATTTTTGCTCTAGTATTCCGACTAAAATTTTAGTACAATAATAGTACAGTTTAAGTAGGGTGTTTCTTTTTTTTAATACAGAGGGGATATTATGACATCAAAACATCAACAAATTATTCGTTATATTGAATCATTACCAGTAGGAGAAAAAATCTCTGTTCGTTCCATAGCAAAGAATATGGAAATGAGTGAAGGTACAGCGTATCGTGCGATTAAAGAAGCTGAAAATATTGGGATTGTTTCTACCATCGAGCGTGTAGGGACGATTCGTATTGAACGTAAAACAAAAGATAATCTTGAAAAATTGTCGTTTGGTGAGATTATTAAAATCATCGAAGGAGAAGTTTTTGGGGGACATGACGGTCTAGATAAAATACTAAATCGCTTTGTTATTGGTGCGATGACTCTTGATGCAATGACGCGTTATATTCAACCAGAATCACTTGTGATTATTGGGAACCGTGAAGACGCGCAATTACTAGCATTGAATCAAGGAGCAGCCGTTTTAATTACTGGGGGCTTCCAAGCAACACCACAATTGATTCAAAAAGCGGATGAATTAAAAATTCCATTAATGGGAACAACCTATGATACATTTACCGTTGCTAGTCTCATTAACCGTGCGATGACAGACCAATTAATTAAGAAAAAAATTATGATTGTCGCAGATATTTATAATGATATTGAAAATACGAATTATTTGAGAATGGACCAAACTGTTAAAGAATATCGCCAATTGAGCGAAAAAACAGGGAATTCTCGCTTCCCAGTTATTAATCATTCGAATCGTTTAGTGGGTGTTGTTTCTGCTAAAGATATTCTGGGGAAAGCTGATACTCTTACAATGGAACGTGTGATGACGAAGAATCCATCCGTCTCAAAATTACATGCTTCTGTTGCTAGTGTAGCGCACTCAATGATTTGGAATGGATTGGAGATGCTTCCAGTTGTTCAAGACAATATGGAATTGATTGGAATTATTTCTCGTCGTGATGTCATGAAGGCGATGCAACTAACGCAACGTCAACCACAAGTGGGAAATACTTTTGAAGATGATGTTAGTGAAAACTTAGAAATTGTTGAAGTAAACACTACAAGTGCTTATTTTAACTTTACTGTAACCCCACAAATGACCAATAACCTTGGAATGCTCTCATTTGGTGTATTATGTGAAGTTGTATCAGTTGCTTCTAAAGAGTTTATTCATCGTAGCCAACGTCGTAATACAGTCATTGAGCAATTAGAAATGCATTACTTAAAGATGATTCCTATTGAAAGTAAAATTTCAATTCAAATACAAACCTTAGACAATGGACGTAAAGTCTCTAAATTAGACATTTCTGTGTTGCTAGAGAATTCTGTTGTGGCTAAGGCAATTATGTCAAATCAATTAATGGAAAGAAACTAAGTATGAATTACAAAACATTATTAAAAGAAATCATCGTAGAAATTGCAAAAGCAACCTCAATTGTCATCTTAAGACATCGAAACCCTGATCCTGATGCATTAGGGTCGCAACTAGGTTTAAAAGAATTGATTAAGACAACATATCCCCAAAAGGCTGTTTACGCAATCGGCGATATGCCAGATAACTTGAAGTATATCGGTGAGATGGATGAAATTAGTCTAGAGACGTTTCAACAATCATTGGTAATTGTAACGGATTGTTCTACACCAAGACTCATTAATTGTCCTTTTGAGGTGAACGTTGATGATGTGATTAAGATTGATCATCATCCAAATGTAACGCCGTATGGGAAAATTTACTATGTAGATACGACCGCCGCAAGTGCAAGTGAAATTATAGCAGAGTTTGCGTTTGATGAGGAGACACCTTTTCAAATGAATAAAGCAGCAGCAAATATTATTTATGCAGGCATTATTGGGGACACAGGACGCTTCTTATATCCATCGACAACCTCTAAAACTTTTGCGCTTGTATCAAAATTGATACAGTACGAAGTAGACATCGCTGGAATTGCAGACAAGATGATTACGAAACCGCTCAATATTAATCGAATGACAGGTTATATTTATGAACATTTGCAAGTATCGCCTGAAGGGATGGCAAGTATTGTCTTAACAAAAGAAGTACTCGAGCGATTCGACGCTACGGATCAATTAGCTTCATTAGTAGTTTCTGTACCTGGAACGGTAGAAGGAATTTTAGCGTGGAGTATGTATGTGGAACAAGAGGATGAAACCTTTAGAGTTCATTTACGTTCAAAAGGTGTAACTGTGAATCATATCGCTCAGAAATTTGGTGGAGGCGGACACACACTTGCTTGTGGAATCCCATCTGTTACAAAACATCAGATTGCAGAAGTTGATAAAGCATTGGAAGTTGAAGTTTCTAACTTTAACAAAATTTGAAATCACTCTTAAATAAGAGTATTATTATATGTTGTATTTACAATAAATATGAGTCCATTTATTGGATGAAAGGAATTATGAATAAATGAATTATACAGAGAGCTTTAAAGCTATTGACGCAGAAATTAAAAAAGCTGATTCAATTGTGATTTTACGCCATGAATCTCCAGACCCTGATGCAATCGGGTCGCAAGTTGGTTTGAAAGAAATAATTCGTGCAACTTATCCCCAAAAAACAGTTTACTTATTAGGTGAAATGCCAAAATCGTTAACGTATATTGGAGAAATGGATGAGATTTCAAGGGAACAATTTGATGCTTCTCTCATCATTGTATTAGACTGTGCGAATACGCCTCGTATTGATTGTCCGTTTGAAGTAGATCCTTCTAAAGTGATTAAAATTGACCATCATCCAGATAGAGATGTATATGGAGCTATTTCATTTGTGGATATCAACTCAAGTAGTACAAGTGAAATTTTATGCCGCTTTATATTTGGCGAAGAAAGTACATGGAAAGTTTCTAATGAAGCAGCAAATGCATTATATGCGGGTATTATAGGGGACACAGGTCGCTTCCTTTATCCAGCAACTACAGCTATCACATTTGCGATGGTCTCTAAATTGCTAGAGTTCGATGTGGATATCTCTGGTATTGCATACCATATGATTACAAATCCAGTTTCAGTGAGCCGTTTAGCAGGATATATTTATCAAAACATGGAAATTTCTGAAAATGGGGTCGCAGCAACTATTCTTACACAAAAAGATTTAGAGCACTTTGGAATTGAAGAAGACCAAACGCATGGAGTTATTTCTCTTCCAAGTACGGTTGAAGGGATTCATTGCTGGGCATTATTTGTAGAGCAACCAGATGGTAGTTACCGTGTAAATCTACGTTCTAAAGGCCCTATTGTTAATGTCATTGCACAAAACTATGGTGGCGGCGGTCATCCACTAGCATCAGGGGCGATTGTTCAGACTCTAGAAGAAGTGAATGAAATCGTAGAGGAATTAAATGAATCATCAAAAGAATATTTAAATAAATAGTTGAGAAGAGTCGGGTAACCGGCTCTTTTTATAATTTATTTAAGTCATGAAAATTTTTTCTTACGAAAACAAATTATCAATATTTTACGGTTATGAAAGCCTTTTGATTTTTTGCAAATTTTTCTATAAATGAATTGACTTTAACACGTTTCAAGAATACAATAATATTATGTGTTAAATCACATTTAACCATAAAATTTATCAATGCAATTTATTTTGATTAAAAATTAAATAGAGACGGAGGTGACTCAATGGACTCAGTAGTAACAGGTGGCCTCGCGATCTTAGCTTTAATAATTGGAATTGTTGCTGGATATATTGGTTTCAAATCAAATTACGAGAAAAAGTTAGTAGCAGCTCGCGAATCGGCTGAAATGATTATCAAAGATGCAGAAAAAGATGCTGACCGATTAAAAAAGGAAGTATTACTAGAAGCAAAAGAAGAAAATCATAAATATCGTGCTGAAGTTGAAAATGAGTTAAAAGAAAGACGAAATGAAGTACTTCTTCAAGAAAAGAGAATGATTCAACGTGAAAAGAATTTAGATCGTAAAGATGAAATTCTAGAAAAACGTGAACAATCTATTGAATTGAAGGAAACAAAAATCCAAGAAAAACTTGAGAGAGTAACAGAGAAAGAACAGCAAGCTGAAGCTCTCGTTGCAAAACAACATGAAGAATTGGAACGTATTTCTACAATTAGTAAAGAAGAAGCACAAGAAATTATTATGAAGGACATGACCGAACAGTTAAGTAAGGAACGTGCCATCATGATAAAAGAGTCTGAGCAGCTTGCAAAAGATGAAGCAGATAAAAATGCTAAAAATATTATTCTTCAAGCGATTCAACGTTCTGCAGCGGACTTAGTTTCAGAAAACACAGTAACGGTTATGACGTTACCAAGTGATGAAATGAAAGGACGTATTATCGGACGTGAGGGACGTAATATTCGCACCCTTGAAGCATTGACAGGAATTGATGTGATTATCGATGAAACACCAGAAGCGGTGGTATTAAGTGGGTTTGACCCAATTCGTCGTGAAATCGCGAAAATGACGCTAGAAAAATTAATTTCTGATGGTCGTATTCATCCTGCTCGTATTGAAGAAATGGTTGAAAAATCTCGTAAAGAAATGGATGAGCGTATTCGTACAATCGGTGAACAAGCAACGTTCGAAGTTGGAATTCACTCATTACATCCTGATTTGATTAAGATTTTAGGTCGTTTATACTTTAGAGCTAGTTACGGTCAAAACGTATTGAACCACAGTATCGAAGTGGCTAAGCTTGCTGGAGTGATGGCAGGCGAATTAGGTGAAGATGTGAATCTTGCAAAACGTGCAGGTTTACTTCACGATATTGGTAAAGCACTCGATCATGAAATTGAAGGTTCTCACGTTGAAATCGGAGCAGAAATCGCTCAGAAATATAAAGAGAATAAGATTGTTGTTAATGCAATTGCTTCTCACCATGGTGATGTTGAAGCAACTTCAACAATTGCAGTACTTGTTGCAGCAGCCGATGCTTTATCAGCAGCTCGACCAGGTGCAAGACGTGAATCAATCGAGAACTATATTCGTCGATTAGAAAGATTAGAAGCCATTGCCACTGAACATGAAGGTGTTGAACGAAGCTTTGCGATTCAAGCTGGACGTGAAGTTCGTGTAATGGTACAACCTGACAAGATTAGTGATGAAAAAGCGATTATTTTAGCGCATGACATCAAAAATCAAATTGAGGAAGAACTCCAATATCCAGGACATATTAAAGTTACAGTTATTCGTGAGACAAGAGCAGTCGAATATGCTAAGTAATCATTGATTGACTTTGACTCTACTGTGAAGTAGATGTAAAACTGGAAAACCCATGACAACTTGTCATGGGTTTTTATTTTGGTTTAAGAATAAGCTAAAAGGCCATTCTCACTTTGAGAACGGCCTTTTCATTTGAACTATTGATTACGAGCTTCTTGAGTCGTTTGTTCATTATTGTTGTTATTGTTTTGCTGACGATTGTTTTGTTGCTGGTTTTGCTGCGTTTTACGTTCTTCACTTGTTGTTGGTTGTTCTAGTTTGAACTCGTTTGTAATTGGGTCCGAATTATTCTTACCAACAGTTACAACAAGAGTAACAGAAACGCTTGGTCCACTAATATTTTGGAATGTTACAGAATTTCCAGAAACTATTTGTGATTGACCGTTTGCAGTTACTTTAAATTGTGGTTTATCTTTAGAATCTGTTTGGTATTTATCCCATGTTACGGTTAATGTCTTTTTAGCTTTATCATAAGTTGCTTTTAAACCTGAAGGAGCATCAATCGTTGTACCGTAGTTAGTTGATTGTGCGGTAGGGACGTGACCTTTAACAAATAATTCTGTAGCAATCATATTTCCTGGAGTTCTAGGTCCAGGTAAGCTTAATGGGTCAGAGCCGATTTCGATTTGCTGTTTAACAACACTATCTGGTTGTACCCAATCATCTCCACTAGAAGATTCCGCCATATATTTCATTAGATAGTAATAAATGAGTCTTGAATATTCTTGTTCAGTAGTATCTACACCGCCGCCTTTTTCATATGGATTATCGTAACCGGTCCATGCAGAAATTGTATAGTCGGTAGAGTACCCGATAAACCAAGAGTCGGGAATGATATCTTCATAATCACTAGCACCCATTGCACGTTTTTGCTCAACCGTGTAGTTAGATGAACCAGTTTTGGCAGCTGTAGGTAATCCTGGGATAGATGCTTGAGTTGCGAAACCATATTTGAATGAATCTTTAAGAACATCCGTAATCATATAGGCTGTTGAATCTTTCATCGCTTGTTTTTGTTCTGGTTTAAATTCAGTTACCTGACCATCACGAGTTGTGACTTTTGTTACCGTATATGGTTTTGAATAAGTACCGTAATTACCAAATGCGGCATATGCGGCTGCCATTTTAATTGGTGAAATATCTGCACCAATTGAGTTACTTTCTACTAAATAGTCTTGACCATCATTTTTAATTTGAATATCTAGATTATTCAAGAATGATTTGATATTTGTTTCGCCAACAGCTTTAAAGGTTTGGAGAGCTGTTGTATTTCTCGAGTAAACGAGGGCAGTACGTAATGTCATTGCACCTTTGTGACTGAAATCCCAGTTGTTTAACTCAACGCCATTTGAATAAGTAGTTCTTTTATCCATGATGGTTTGCCCCGTAGAATAATTTAAGTATTCAATAGCAGGGCCGTAGTCGATAACCGGTTTAATGGTTGAACCGGTACTACGTGAATTGTCAGTTACTCGGTTATAGCCTAGTAGTGTAGTTTGTTTACGGCCACCGTTTACAGCACGAACGGCACCAGTTTTTGTATCAAGCATAACAACCGCATTTTGAATCTTATCATTCACATATTGAATGTAATCATTTGTATTTACGATATCGTATAAACGCTGTTGTACTTTTGAGTCAATAGTTGTTTCAATTGTAAGTCCGTCGTTATAAGGATCGAGTCCTGTTTTATCTTGAACTTCTTTTAAAACCATGGTGACAAAAGAATCGTAAACAAGTGCTTTATCATTACTATTTACGCTGTTATCATGTGCGATTAATCCTTCAGTAACTGGAGTAGCAACCGCTTGGTCATATTGTTCCTTTGTAATTTTCCCATTTTCTTTCATGGAGTAGAGTACTAAGTCACGACGTTCTTTTGCTTGATCAGCATTTGCATATGGGTCATATGAATTAGGTGCTTGCGGCATACCAGCAAGTAGTGCAACTTGTGGAAGAGTTAAATCAGATAATTCTTTATTAAAGTAGTAATGGGATGCAGTACCAAATCCATAGACATTATTTGCCATATAGACTTTGTTTAAGTAATACGTCAAAATTTGTTCTTTAGAGTAATTACGCTCTAATTGAAGTGCGAGCATAATTTCTTGAATTTTACGTTTATAGGTTTGGTCTTCTTTCTTCGTTGAGAATACAGCTAGTTTCACTAATTGTTGAGTGATGGTACTACCACCTTGAGTGATTTGACCGGCTTTTGCGTTTCGTAGGAATGATCCTGCGATACGGATTGGGTCAATCCCCATATGAGAGTAGAAGCGTTTGTCTTCAATCGAAGTAATGGCATCTTTTAGTAATTGAGGAACTTGTTCACTGGTGATAAGATCTCGTTTTTCACCACCCAGCGAATAAATTAGTTCTCCATCTTTATCAAGGATTTTTGTTTCAGTAGCTCCTTCTAAATCACTTGCTTGAATTGTAGGAGCAGTCGCACCGTAGTAAGCGAAGATTGCGACGATAGTAATAATAGCCACAGTCACAAAAGCAGCGATGCCAATTAAAATTTTCTTCCAGAGTTTTTTCTTAGAAGAAGCAGGCGCTTTTTTCTTCGTATGACGATGCTGTGATGAACGGGTTTGTTCAGTATTATTTTCAGTCATAGTTGACCTCCTTTATAATAAAGTATCCACTGCGTCTAAATAATTGAGAGTCATCTGCAGTGATAGCTCGATTTTTTGACCTTTTTCTCTAATATAGGTCAAAGGAATGGATTGACGTGTAGAGTTTGAATGATAAACGAACTGTTCAATCCATTTATATTCAAGTAAATAATATTCCTTCAGACTAGAAAAATAGAAAATAACAAATGCGATACCGCCTTGTTCACAGCACTCTTTCATATGTTCTAGCTGATGCGTATGAATATTCTTTAGAGGGAATGAAGTTTTATTTTTCGTTTCCTTCGCTTCAAAGTCGATATATCTTCCTTTATAGACACCATTATAGTCAGTCGTTGATGCCTGACGAAAATAGGCTTCAGTAATTTGGGCTGCACTTCTGGCAGGGTAGTTTACTTTAACGACTTGAATCGGCGTTGGTTTCTTATGGATAACGCCTCGCTTTTGAAGGCGATAGAGTTCATTGGTTTGATTCAATATATGCTCTAAACCCATACCGCGACTACTGTAATTTGTTTCCATTGTTTGAGATCGAGTAGCGCGTGATAATCGTTTTTGTCCTTTTGGATATTGAATCATTTTATCCCTCCTATGGCGTCTATTATAACATTTTGGGCGAAAAATGAGAAAAACTATTGCTTTTGTTACCTTTTCTTAATCTCTATTCAAAATTCTTGTTAAATTAAACCTGAATAAGTCAATTATGTTTTACAAAAGAAGAAGAGTATTGTAAAATAAATGAGTATGTAAATCCATTCATCTTTAAGATGAATAATGAATTTATGGAGGAATAATATGACAGCAAAATTCGAAAAAGTTGAAACTAATAAAGTTGTTTTAACATTTGAAATCTCACAAGAAGATATTAAAAAAGGGCTAGACCAAGCGTTCAACCGCGTTAAAAAGAACGTGAACGTACCTGGTTTCCGTAAAGGTAAAGTAAGCCGTCAAGTGTTTGAAAAAATGTACGGTGAAGAAGCTTTATACCAAGATGCATTAAACATTCTTTTACCAGATGCATACGATAACGCAGTTGAAGAAACTGGAATTTTCCCAGTAACTCAACCAAAAATCGATATCGAATCTATCGAAAAAGGTAAACCATGGGTTATCAAAGCAGAAGTAATTGTAAAACCTGAAGTTAAATTAGGTGAATACAAAGGTTTAACTGTTGAAAAACAAGATCGTACAGTATCTGAACAAGATGTTGAAGATCGCTTATTACAAGAACAAGCTCGTGCAGCTGAATTAGTTGTAAAAGAAGATGCAGCTGAATTAGGTGACACAGTAGTAATCGACTTTGAAGGTTTCTTAGGTGACGAAGCTTTTGAAGGTGGAAAAGGTGAAAACCACTCATTAGAATTAGGCTCTGGTTCATTCATCCCTGGTTTCGAAGACCAATTAGTTGGCGCTAAAGAAGGCGATGAAGTAGAAGTGAAAGTGACTTTCCCAGAAGAATACCATGCTGAAAACTTAAAAGGTCAAGATGCAGTATTCAAAGTAAAAGTTCACGAAGTTAAAACTAAAGAATTACCTGAATTAACAGATGGATTCGCTAAAGATGTTGATGATTCAGTTGAAACATTAGCAGAATTAAAAGAAAAATTCCGTAAAGAATTAGAAGAAGCTAAAGCAGCAGCTGCTGATGAAGCAGTAGCAGATGAAGCTTTACGTAAAGCAGTAGAAAACGCTGAAATCGTTGAATTACCACACGAAATGGTTCACGACGAAGTTCACCGTCAAATGGAACACTACTTAAATGATATGCGTCGTAACGGAATCTCTCCTGAAATGTACTACCAAATCACTGGTACAACAGAAGCTGATTTACACAAAATGATGGAAAAAGACGCTGACATTCGTACTAAGACTAACTTAGTATTAGAACAAATCGTTAAAGAAGAAGGCATTGAAGCTACTGATGAAGATGTAGCTAACGAAGTGAAAGAATTAGCTGCTCAATATGGTATGGAAGAAGATGCAGTTCGTGCTGCTGTTTCAGTAGATATGTTGAAAAACGATATCGCAATGAAGAAAGCATTAGCTGTGATTACTGATTCTGCTAAAGAAGCTTAATTTTATAAAATTAAATAAGAGAGCGCCGGTTTCGTTAGAGACCGGCGCTTTTTGAAACAACATTTCTTGTTGAAAATAGTGACTTATGGTACTCTTAAATTGAGAAATCAGGAAAAGAATGGGGGTTTCAGATTGTATAAAGATGAAACAAAACAAGTAAGATGTTCATTTTGTGGAAAATCACAAGAACAAGTAAAGAAAATTATCGCTGGTCCTGATGTGTTTATTTGTAATGAATGTGTTGATTTATGTAAAGAAATTATCGATGAAGAGTTTTCTTCGATGACAATGGATGAAATGATTGAGGTATTAAAACCTCAAGAAATCCTAAAGGTATTAAACGATTACGTCGTTGGCCAAGATCATGCAAAGAAATCATTAGCAGTAGCGGTTTACAATCACTATAAACGTATTAATCACTTATTTAGTGAAGATGATGATGTTGAGTTACAAAAGAGTAATATTTGTTTGATTGGACCAACTGGGTCTGGTAAAACATATTTAGCTCAGTCATTAGCGCGTATTTTAAATGTTCCATTTGCGATTGCGGATGCGACTACATTAACAGAAGCTGGTTACGTTGGTGAGGATGTTGAGAATATTCTTCTAAAACTATTACAAGCGACAGACTATGATATTGAGCGTGCTGAAAAAGGGATTATTTATATTGATGAGATTGATAAGATTGCCCGTAAGAGCGAAAATGTATCCATCACTCGTGATGTAAGTGGTGAAGGGGTTCAACAAGCCTTACTGAAAATTTTAGAAGGGACTATTGCTTCTGTTCCACCTCAAGGAGGACGTAAGCATCCACATCAAGAACTCATTCAAATCGATACAACCAATATTCTATTTATTGTTGGTGGGGCCTTTGACGGTATTGAAACAATTGTGAAAGAACGCCTGGGTGCTAAAGTGATTGGATTTGGTTCTTCAAATAAAAACTTATCAAGTCACGAAAGTTTAATGCAACTGATCATTCCCGAAGATTTACAAAAATTCGGTTTGATTCCAGAGTTTATTGGACGACTTCCAATTACTGCTGCGTTAGAACCATTGAAGAAAGATGATTTAGTCGATATTTTAACAAAACCAAAGAATGCTTTGGTGAAGCAATATCAAAAACTTTTCGCAATGGATAATGTGGAATTAGAGTTTGAACCAGAAGCGTTACAAGCAATTGCTGCAAAGGCCATTGAACGTCGTACTGGTGCACGTGGGTTGAGAAGTATTATTGAATCTGTAATGATGGATTTAATGTTTGAAATTCCTAGCCGTGAAGACATCACTAAAGTGGTTGTGACTGAAGCGATTGTGAATGGTACTGGTGAACCTGATTTATATGATGAGGAAAATCGATTGATTTCCTAGGGATTTTCAACAAAATATGGTAGGATAGAATGTGATATGATGGGTACATTATATTGCATTCTATTTTTTATAAGAAAATGAATTAAGGGAGCTAAATACATGAAAGGTTTAAAATCCTTAATAGCAAAACACTATACAAAAGAAGAATTTGCTTGGATTATGCAAGACTGGGCTAATTCGGTTTATTCTTTAATGATTACGACGGCGATTTTCCCGTTATATTTTAAAACAGTATCCACTAACGCTGGTCTTAGTGCAGCTGATTCAACCGCGTTCTTAGGGTATGCCAATTCCATTGCGACATTTGCAGTATCGATTATGGCGCCAGTACTAGGAGCTTTAGCGGATTATAAAGGTTATCGGAATCCTATGTTTACATGGAGTACATTGTTAGGTGTATTCTCAGTTATCGGTATGATGTTTGTTGAAACGGACCAATGGATTCTATTACTAATGTTGTATACTTTATCAGCAATCGGATATTCTGCTTCAAACATCTTCTATGATAGTTCAATTATGGATGTAACGACGTATGATCGTATGGATAGAATTTCGGCAGCTGGTTATGGATATGGCTATATCGGTAGTGTATTCCCATTTGTGCTCTTTATGATGATTATGCAGTTTAGCAGTTTAAATTCTAATGCTATCGTTATGGTAGGTTTCTTTATCACTGCAGCTTGGTGGTTTATCTTCACCGTTCCGTATTGGCTTTATGTTAGTCAAAAATCATTTATCGAACAACCAAAAAATCCAGTAAAAGATAGTTTTGTTCGTTTATGGGGAACGATTAAACGTATCGGAGAACATAAACAAGTATTTTTATTCTTACTCGCTTACTTCTTCTATATCGATGGGGTAGGAACAATCATTAAAATGGCAACTGCGATTGGTTCTGATATGGGACTTGATAGTAATAGCTTAATTGTCATCTTATTAATTGTTCAAATCGTGGCCTTTCCATTTAGTTTACTTTATGGGTACTTATCAAAACGCTTTGGCAATAAGAAGACTTTATTCCTTGGAATTGGAACGTACATTGCAATTTGTGTAATGGCATTATGGCTAAATTCATATACAGACTTCCTTATCTTAGCGATTCTTATCGGTACGGCTCAAGGTGGGGTACAATCACTCAGTCGATCACTATTTGGCCAATTAATCCCTGCGAATAGAGCAAATGAATTCTTTGGATTCTATAATATTTTCGGGAAGTTTTCATCTATTCTAGGAACAACATTACTTGGAATTACTGCTCAAATAACAGGAAATTCTTTAGATGGAGTATTCTCATTAATCATCTTATTCGTAATCGGTTCAGTATTACTGTTCTTCGTGAAGTTGCCTACTCAGAAAGGACTAGAAAATGAAGGTTAATAAAGCTGAATTTACAATCAGTGCAGTTGGACCTGCTCAATATCCATCTGGGAATCTTCCAGAAATTGCCTTATCAGGTCGTTCTAATGTTGGAAAATCTTCTTTTATTAATAAGTTGATTCAACGGAAAAGTCTAGCACGCACATCAAGCAAACCAGGGAAAACTCAAACATTAAACTTTTATCATATTAATGATCAGTTCTATTTTGTAGACGTTCCAGGATATGGATATGCTAAAGTATCAAAAAAAGAACGTGAAAAGTGGGGTAAGATGATTGAGGAGTATATTACTACTCGCGAACCTCTTCGTTTAGTTTTAATCCTAGTAGACTTTAGACATGAACCAAGTCAAGAAGATGTTCAAATGCGTGAGTTCCTTGAATACTATGAGATTCCATATCGCATTGTGATGACAAAATGTGATAAAATTCCTCGTGGAAAATGGAATAAGCATATGTGCGTCATTCGTAAAGCTTTTGGGAAACCGCCTGAAGATTTATTCTTAACTTTTTCATCTGAAACAGGTGAAGGAGTAGAGAAAGCTTGGGCGTGGATCGAAGAATTTATTGCGGACTAAAATAACAAGTGATACCGTATACGGTATCACTTATTTTATTTGAGAAGAAAAAGTAATTGAATTTGTTAACTTTTAAGGAAATTAAAACTTGCTCCATTGCATTAAATCGCGAATTGTGATATATTATATGCTGTATTATTAGGCGTAGTGTATGGAGGGAGTTTTTTATGAGTCAACGATTATCAAAAGA
>ERZ773022.54-NODE-54-length-110701-cov-7.015952_pt1 | contig 110701 bp, 112 predicted proteins | sample MGYA00580839_ERZ773022 | MGnify/ENA primary metagenome ERZ773022 (study PRJEB29015, sample SAMEA2738020) | human oral metagenome | biome: human oral; feature: human-associated habitat; material: dental | place: China | collected 2044 ...
AAAAAGCACCCCAAAAGTTAGATTTTCTGTCTAACTTTTAGGGTGCACTTCAAATTATCATATATGATAATTTCGACATTTTTTCACGAGAAAAACTAGCACAAAACTCGCACTACCATGCTAAAAAATAGGCTCTCAAAAAAGTCTGATTTTTGGAGTTTGTTTGGTTGACTATTACTAAACATAATGTATAATACTCTTTGTGTTAGTAAACAATTAGTTTAAAAGGAGAAGACAATGGAAATCGGACATCAACTGCGTGCCTTGCGAATTCAAAAGGGATTAACGCAAGAAGAGTTAGCGGAGAGAACAGATTTGTCAAAGGGATACATTTCGCAATTAGAAAATGATTTGAGCTCGCCATCCATGGATACATTCTTCGATATTTTAGAAGTATTAGGATGTCCTGCTGCAGACTTTTTTGATGAAGGTCCTGAAGAAGCTCTCACGATTTACCGTGAGGAAGATATGACGATGATGGAAGATGCTAAACACCATACAACGGTGACCTGGCTTAACCCAGATTCGAATGAGCATGAGATGGAACCCGTGATTCTGGAGTTTCAAGTTGGGGGAGCATATAAAACATTCCAACCGTCACTGTCGGAGACGTTTGGGTATGTACTTGAAGGTTCTGTTCAAGTCAAAGTCGGAAAACAAGTTGAAGTAGTTTCCAAGGGAGAGTCCTTCTATTTTGAGGCGAAAGCCAAACACCAAATTAGCAATGCCGCTAAGAAACCGTCAAAAGTTTTAGTCGTGGCGACAGATTCATATTTATAATTAAGAAAGTTAGGTGCTAGCAATGTCAAACAACACCATTATCTCATTTGAGAATGTGAACAAATTTTATGAGGATACTCATGTATTAAAAAATATTAATTTCGAAATCGAAAAAGGAAAATTCTATACATTACTAGGGCCTTCAGGATGCGGTAAGACAACGATCTTACGTATCATTGCTGGATTTACAGATGTATCAAACGGAAAAGTGACTTTAAACGGGGAAGACGTTACAAAACTTCCGCCGAACAAACGTAAAGTAAATACAGTCTTCCAAGACTACGCATTATTCCCACATATGAACGTATTCGAAAACATCGCGTTCGGCTTACGCTTAAAGAAAACTCCTGAAAACATCATTAAAGAAAAAGTAGCAGATGCTTTAAAAATGGTGCAATTATCAGGATATGAAAACCGTGAAATCTCACAAATGTCTGGTGGACAACAACAACGTGTAGCCATCGCCCGTGCGCTTGTCAATGAACCAGAAGTACTACTACTCGATGAGCCATTATCAGCGTTAGACTTAAAACTTCGTACAGACATGCAATATGAACTTCGTGAATTGCAACAACGTCTAGGCATCACATTTATCTTCGTAACGCATGATCAAGAAGAAGCGTTAGCGATGAGTGACGAAATCTTCGTTATGAGTAAAGGGGAAGTCATTCAATCAGGAACACCAGTAGATATTTACGATGAGCCAATCAACCGCTTCGTTGCGGACTTCATCGGTGAAAGTAATATCGTGGATGGGGTCATGAAGGAAGACTACCTTGTAGAATTCGTTGGAAAAGAATTCGAGTGTGCCGATGCCGGAATGCGTCCGAACGAAAAAGTTGAAATCGTGATTCGCCCAGAAGATTTAGCGTTAACGACGATTGAAAAAGGAAAATTAACCGTTGAAGTAGATACTCAGTTATTCCGTGGGGTTCACTACGAAATCATCTGCTATGACGAAAATGGCAATGAATGGATGATTCACTCCACTCGTAAAGCAGAAGTAGGATCAAAAGTGGGCTTATACTTTGAACCACAGGATATCCACGTAATGCGTTTTGGAGAAAGTGAAGAAGACTTCGACGCTCGTCTAGAAAGCTACGAAGACGAGGTAGAAGAAAATGACTAAACAATCTCGTTTCTTATTTTCCATTCCATACTTTATTTGGTTGTTATTATTCGTAGTAACACCGCTTGGAATGATTTTTTATAAATCATTCTTCGACATCAATGGACAAGCAACTGTTGGAAATTATACAAACTATTTTGCGTCAGGGAACTATTTAGAAATGACGTTCAATTCTGTTTGGTATGCATTTCTAGTCACTCTAGTAACATTGCTAATTAGTTATCCAACAGCTCTATTCCTTAGTCGTACAAAACATAAACAATTATGGCTCTTATTAATTATTTTGCCTACATGGGTTAACCTCTTATTAAAAGCCTATGCATTTATTGGAATCTTTAGTCAAACAGGAACAGTTAACCAATTCCTTTCCTTATTTGGAATTGCACCACAAGAGTTCTTGTTTACAGACTTCAGTTTCTTAACGGTAGCAGCGTATATCGAGTTACCATTTATGATTTTGCCAATCTTCAACTCCATTGAAGAATTACCAGGCTCTCTGATTGCGGCAAGCCGTGACTTAGGAGCGACGAAATGGGATACCTTTAGACGTGTTATCTTCCCATTAACAATGAATGGGGTTCGAAGTGGAGTACAAGCGGTATTTATTCCATCGCTCTCACTCTTCATGTTGACTCGTTTAATTGGAGGAAACCGCGTCATTACACTGGGTACAGCCGTTGAGCAACACTTCCTTGTAACGCAAAACTGGGGAATGGGTTCAACCATCGGCGTGGTATTAATCGTAGCGATGATTATTTTAATGTTTGTTACAAGAGATCGTAAAAAAGGAGGCGTATCAGAATGAAATTAGAAAATAATAACAAGTGGAGTAATCTCTACTTAGCGTTTGTATTTGTAGTCTTATATGCCCCTATTTTTTACTTGATTTTTTACTCCTTTAACAGTGCTGGTAGTATGAACGGATTCGAGAGCTTTACACTCGACCACTATAAAGCCGTTCTTGCCGACACACGTTTAATCGGAATCGTGCTCGACACATTAATTCTTGCACTCTTATCTTCGTTAATTGCGACAGTGATTGGAACACTTGGAGCGATCATGATCCATTACATTCGTTCAAACCATCGTAAACAAATATTATTAGGCTTTAACAATATTTTGATGGTATCGCCAGACGTTATTATCGGTGCCAGCCTTTTAATTCTCTTTACAGTGATTGGATTTAAACTCGGCTTCATGTCTGTATTACTTGCGCATATCGCATTTAATATTCCAATTGTCGTGTTAATGGTTTTACCAAAATTATCTGAAATGAATCCATCAATGATTACAGCGGCTCGTGACTTAGGAGCAACAAGTTCTCAAGTGTTAACACGCATCGTGTTGCCATCGATTACACCAGGAATTCTTAGTGGATTCTTTATGGCATTTACGTATTCATTAGATGACTTTGCCGTGACATTCTTCGTAACAGGGAATGGATTCTCAACAATTGCCGTTGAAATCTACTCACGTGCGCGTCAAGGGATTAGTTTAGAAATCAATGCTTTAAGTACGTTGATGTTCCTATTCTCATTATCCCTCGTGATTGGCTATTACTTCATTCAAAAATTCCAACAAAAACGATTGAATGGGAAGACTTCTGAGAGTGACTTATTGAAAGGAGTCACATTATGAAGCGACTAACGCTCTTAATCGGGGCGATTTTAGTTTCTTGCCTATTGCTGTTTGGAGTTCGTAAAAACTTTGAAACGGCGACAGCTGGTAGCCCAGAAACGATTATCGTTTATAACTGGGGAGACTATATTGATCCAGAGTTGATTGCTCAATTCGAAGAGGAAACTGGATATAAAGTCATCTATGAAACCTTTGATTCGAACGAAGCCATGTTAACCAAGATTAAGCAAGGTGGAACGAATTATGATGTTGCTATTCCAAGTGAATATACGATTCATAAAATGGTCCAAGAAAATCTATTAGAGAAATTAGACTATTCGAAAATCAAAGGTATAGAACATATTGACCCACGTTTCCTTCATCAGTCTTTTGATCCTGATAATACGTATAGTATTCCTTATTTCTGGGGAACTCTAGGAATTGTATACAATAAAAATGTCTATCCCGAAGGAACCATTAGTGAGTGGAGAGATTTATGGAAGGAAGAATTTAAAGATTCGATCTTATTCATTGATGGCGCCCGTGAAATGATGGGGATTGCACTTCAAACACAAGGCTACTCTTTAAACGAAAAAGATGAAACCATTGTGAAAGAGGCGGGCAAGTTCTTGAAGACGTTAATGCCAAATGCGAAAGCCATTATTGCCGACGAAATGAAGACATATATGATTCAAGAAGAAGCGAATATTGCGGTGACATTCTCAGGGGAAGCTGCCAAGATGATGAGCGAAAATGAAAAACTTGCCTATGTAGTTCCAAGCGAAGGAACGAATTTATGGTTTGATAATATTGTCATTCCAAAAACAGTGGGTAATAAGGAAGGCGCCTATGCGTTTATCAATTTCATGTTGCGTCCGGAAATCGCAGCGAAGAATGCTCAGTATGTGGGGTATGCAACGCCGAACAAGGATGCGTTAGCACTCTTACCTGAAGAAATTACTTCGGATGAGAGTTTTTATCCGACAGAAGAGGCGATGAGTAAGATGGAGGTTTACGAAAACTTAGGAACCGACCTATTATCGCTTTACAACGACCTCTTTTTAGAAGCCAAGATCTTTAGAAACTAACAAAAGTCGAGACACGCTCTCGACTTTTTTTGTGCAAAAAAATGAATAAAGGACCTTCGTTCCTTTGAAATTCGGGTGCAGAAATAAAAGAAGAGAAAATAGAATAGAGTTTTATTCGCCTTGAAATCCAACGGATATCTTCATAGTAGTGATAGTGGCTGTACCGTGTTGAGCCTGTCGTCTCAACTACTACCGAGCTTCAAAGTGACTCTAGGAAATAAATTTCCAGAGTCACTAATTCACATCGGTTACAACCGCCACTATTCCTACTATAGAATCCGTGGATTTTAGGCTCATTGAACTTATTGATAAATGACACTTCCTTTATTTTGCCGAATTTCAAAGTAACGAAGATTTTTTTGAAAAAAGGAGAGTGTGCGGACTTTTGGAGTTCTGCTTCTAGAATGAGATGTTGGAAAGAGGAATAGGTCTTAGGGACGGCTAGAGGAACGGTGAAGAGTGCAAAAAGGGTGCGAAGAGGTTGTTAGTGCTCCTAAAAAAGCCCTCGTCCGAATGGAGAGGGCTTGGGGTTAGTTTGTGTAGTAGAGATTTGTGCCAGCAAATTGTGGTTCGCAAGTCACCATGACTCCGAGGCTTCGGAAGGTATCTTCGTCGGCTTTTTGAAGGATGACGGTGCTGTGTGCTTGTAAGTGGCGTAAGTTTTGTAATTGGTTTTTGGCGGCTTCTGCGGCAGGGTTTGTGACTGCTGAGATGCTGAGTGCGATGAGCACTTCTTTGCTATCGAGTGAGCGGCGTTGATGTTTTAAAACGTCGCTTCCGAGTTGACCAATCGCGTTTAAAATGACAGGTGGTAATAAATGGATGGAGTCGCCAATTTCTGCTAATTCTTTAATGCAGTTGAGTAGGCAGGCTGCGCTGGCGGTCATGGTATCCGATTGTTTTCCTGTAATGATTTTGCCAGTTGGAAGTTGTAAGGCTACTACGGGAACTTTTGCTTCGGCTTCTTTTTCAAGAGCGGCTTTTACAACTGGACGGTCTTGTGGAGAGAGTCCACTTTCTTCCATGATGTACTTGCCACGTTGAGCCGCTTCAAGTGTTCCGATACCGCGTTTGTAGTCACACTGACCTGCATAATAACGGCGAATAATTTCTTGATTAGAAGCTTCGCGAACAACTGCATCATCAGTGATAGCAAATCCGACACGGTTCACGCCCATATCTGTAGGAGAGTTGTAAGGAATTGGAGCGTCACCATAAATCTTCCTTAAGATACGACGTAATAGAGGGAAGGCTTCAATATCTCGGTTGTAGTTCACCGTTGTTTCACCGTATTTGGCAAGGTGGAAGGTATCAATCATGTTGACATCTTCTAAGTCTGCAGTGGCTGCTTCATAGGCCACGTTCACAGGGTGGTTTAATGGTAAATTCCATACAGGGAATGTTTCGAATTTAGAATAGCCGGCACGACGACCGCGTTTGGTTTCGTGATAAAGCTGGCTTAAGCATGTCGCTAGTTTTCCGCTGTTGGCACCAGGAGCTGTTACGACGACAAGTGGGCGAGTTGTTTCGATAAATTCATTTGCGCCATAGCCTGCGTCACTAACGATGGTTTCAACATCCATTGGATAGCCTTCTGTGTAGCCGTGTGTATACACTTTAATGCCGCGACGTTCGAGTGAGTTTTTAAATTGCGTTGCAGCAGGTTGGCCTGTGTAACGAGTGATGAGGACGCTGTTGATTTTAAGGTCCCAATAGTGAAGGTCGTCCATTAGGCGAAGCACATCTTGGTCATATGTGATTCCAAGGTCACCACGAATTTTGTTTTGTTCGATATCGCCAGCATACACGCAGATAATAATCTCTGCTTGATCACGTAGGCGGTGAAGTAATTTGATTTTTCCGTCGGGATCGAATCCTGGCAATACGCGCATCGCGTGGAAATCACCGATTAACTTGCCTCCGAACTCTAAGTATAGTTTGTCATAAGCGTTCACTCGTTGAAGAATGTATTGACTTTGTTCTTCAAGGTATTTCTCGCTATTAAATCCTAATTTCATACAACAACCCCCTTAATTTCATTTCAGTAGTATAGCACGAAAAAAAGGGGAATTCTATAGAAAATGACGGCTTTTTGCCCCATAGGAAAAAGAGTTGCAAGTGCCATAATGACAGAGTAGAATAGTAATGGACTCACTCAAAATAACGGAGGATTTTCGTATGAAAAACATGTTGGATTATATTAAAGAGTTTGGACACGTTTCGTTTGAAGAAAGAGCTTTTTCTGAAATCGACGCTTTAGTATTGACGGAATTAGAATATTTACCACTTGAAAAAGTCGTTCCAAGCGATGAAAATGGTGAGAACTTTGTAACGGTGAAAGAAATCGCCGAGTATATGAAGGAACATAAAAAACAATTATTCGACGAGAATCCAATGATGATGACACCGGAGCGCCATGAAGTATCGCAAATCATTGCGGATGCACCTCGTTTCCAATCGATGAAATTCTTCGGTGTAGTAAGCGAATGGGATAAAGATACAACCAAACAATTCGCAGCCGTTACGGTAGAGGTAGAACCTGGTGTTAGACTTGTTATTTTTAGAGGGACAGATGATACGCTGATTGGCTGGAAGGAAGACTTTCTGATGACATATTCACCACTTGTTGCGGCGCAAACGGATGCCAAGGAGTATTTAGCCAAACAAGCCAGTTTATGGGGTGGGGACTTAATGGTCTCAGGACATTCAAAGGGTGGAAACTTAGCGCTTTACGCTGCGGCCACTCAAGCAGAAGACGTGCAACTGCGCATTGTTGATATTTTCTGCTTTGATTCTCCAGGAATGTCCCGTTCTGTACTTGAAACAAAAGGATATCAAAATATAGTACCGTTAGCGATGCGTTATATTCCACAAGATGCACTGGTTGGATTAATGCTAGAGTCAGAAGTGCCATATGTCATTGTCAAAAGTAATGCCGTAGGTGCGATGCAACATAGTGCCATGACTTGGGGTATTGAAGATGGTCAGTTTATTAAGGTGGAAAAATTAACTAAAAATAGTTTGTTGAATGACCAAACTTTTAAGAAATGGACAGAATCAGTTAGCGACGAAGAACTTGAATTGTTCTGGAATGTGTTCTTTGAACTACTATTTACGGCTGGAATTGAGACAGTGAATGATGTATACGGACAATTTATGCATTATGTGCAAGAGTTCTTGAAGGCAGCAGGGAAGATGGACGAAGAAAAACGTGAATTGTTAACACGTGTTGCGTTATTACTCGTTTCAACCCGATTTGAAGTTTGGAGAGACTCGTTCGATATGTCTGAGATGATACCGTTTGAAATGCCGGAAGTTCGCTTACCAACGTGGGAGGAGCTCATGACTACTTTAAGTTGGAAGAAGAATGGCTTTGAGATGCATTATCATGCGACTGAAGAAAATGAAGAGATTCGCGCGTACTATCAACAGCGTCACGAACAAAAGAAACACGAAGAAAAATAAAGTTACAGGATTACGAAGAATCTAACGGATTCTTTGTAATCCTGAAATTGATTTACTTCTTTGTTCAGTGGACAGTTAAAATAAAAAAATAGAGTTGTCCGAAATTCACTTATAAGTGAATTTTGGGCAAATCTTCTTGTTTATACTATTGTTCGCGTTCAATTGCGACGGCAATGCCCATGCCGCCACCTACACAGAGGGAAGCGACCCCGATTTTACCATCGAGTTGGTTGAGTGCATTAATTAGCGTGACCACAATACGGGTACCTGAAGCGCCGATTGGATGGCCTAGTGCAATGGCACCACCGAATGGGTTAACTTTCTCCGTTGGAATCTTTAAGTCTTTGATGACCGCCATGCTTTGTGCGGCAAAGGCTTCGTTCAGTTCAAAGACATCCACTTTTTCAAGCGGAATGCGCGTACGTGCCACTAATTTTTGAATCGCAGGAACAGGTCCGATTCCCATAATCGAAGGATCGACCCCAGCTTCGGCATAGCCTTTCAACGTGGCGAGAATTGGAAGGTTAAGCTCTGTTGCGTATTCACGCGTTGTCATAATGACACAAGCAGCTCCGTCATTAATTCCAGAGGCATTTCCGGCTGTAACCGTTCCGTCTTTCTTGAAGGAAGGTTTGAGACCAGCAAGAGTCTCCAGTGTCGTGTTTGGACGGATAAATTCGTCCGTTGCTTTTAAGTCTTCGGATTTTGTTTTGCGATTGAAGACCGCTACAGGAGTGATTTCGCTAGCGAAACGTCCTGCTTCTTGCGCTTTAGCGGCTTTTTGTTGAGAAGCCACAGCGAAAGCGTCTTGTTCTTCGCGGGTGAATCCGTATTTTTCAACGATGTTTTCTGCGGTAATCCCCATCGCGTCTTGTGAGTAAGCATCCGTTAACCCATCATTGAATAAAGAGTCTACTAATGTCACAGGACCGTTTTTTGGAGCGAAGCGTTGTTGTAACAAATGTGGGGCAAGACTCATATTTTCCATACCGCCGGCTAAGACGATTTTGGCATCTCCTAGTCGAATCGTTTGTGCAGCTGAAATAATGGCTTTTAGTCCAGAACCACAGACTTCATTAATCGTTACGGCAGTACTTGTATGATGAAGTCCAGCACCAAGTCCGACTTGACGGGCTGGATTTTGTCCAAGTCCTGCTTGTAACACATTTCCAAAGATGACTGTATCAATTTGTTCAGGTGAAAGATTCGCTTTTTGGATGGCAGCTTTTGCGACCGTTGTTCCTAATTCGATAGCGGAAGTTGTAGCAAATTGCCCGCCAAATTTACCAATCGCAGTACGTGTGGCACTTACGATGACGATATCATTTCCGTTCATATTTTCATTCCTTTCCAGTCTATATTTCCTATTTCGTTTCTATTTTATAAGATTTCGTATAAGAAACCTATCAATTTAGTACAAATAATTAGTAAAGAATTGTTTAAATTCCCTAACATTTGGTGAATTCAATTGTCCTAACGGCGAATTTTTGCTACTATAGTGTGTGCTAAGAAAGAACAGGAAGCTCTTTTTGTGTTTGGAGAGTTTCATTCGTAAAGGAGAACAATAATGAATATAGGGATAGATAAGATTGGCTTCTTCGTACCACCAACTGCGTTAGATATGGAAACACTAGCAGAGGCGCGTGGAGTAGAGCCAGCTAAATACACGATTGGAATTGGCCAGTCTACAATGGCAGTAGCACCAGTGACTCAAGATATCGTGACTTTAGCCGCAAATGCTGCATTATCCATTATCGATGATAAAGACCGTGAATCTATTGATATGATTTTATTTGGGACAGAAACAGGAATCGATCAATCAAAATCTGCTGCCGTTTATATGCAACGTATGCTTGGATTATCAAACCGTGTTCGTAGCGTAGAATTAAAACATGCCTGCTATGGAGCAACAGCTGCCCTACAATTAGCTAAAGGGCATATTGCCTTAAATCCAACTTCAAAAGTATTAGTCATCGCAAGCGACATTGCTAAATACGGATTAAATTCTGGCGGAGAACCAACACAAGGGGCTGGAGCAGTCGCAATGATTGTTTCTAGTGACCCACGTTTACTCGTTTTAGAAAATGAAACAAGCTTATTCACCGATGACGTGATGGACTTCTGGCGGCCAAACTACGCGGCGTATCCAATGGTGGATGGAAAATTCTCAAACGAGCAATACATCCGTTTCTTTGCAGAAGTATGGAATGACTATCAAGCAAAAACAAATGCGCAGTTCTCAGACTTTGACGCGATTTGTTTCCATTTACCATATACAAAAATGGGGATGAAAGCCTTCAAGCCATTCTTAGAAGAAATGAGCGAAGAGGAACAAGAACGCTTCACAGCGCGTTACCAAGAAGCAGCCGTGTATAACCGCCAAGTCGGAAACATCTACACAGGTTCATTATTCTTAAGCTTCATCTCATTATTAGAAAACAGTTCTGTTTTAGTAGCCGGAGACCGCATCGGATTCTTCAGCTATGGATCAGGAGCCGTTGGGGAATTCTTCGCTGGCGAATTAGTCGAAGGGTTCGAAACCCAATTGCATATCGCAGAACATAAAGCGTTACTAGATAACCGCAAAATGTTGACAGTAGCAGAATACGAAGAAATTTTCACAGAAGTGGTGGACACAAGCGGTGAACAAACTTTCACACGTGAAGACAACAGCCCGATTACATTAACAGCCGTTGTTGACCACCAACGTCAATACACCATTAAATAAAGCGCAAACCGTAGCCAAAAAAGGCTGCGTTTTTTTTGTTAAAGATGAAAAAAATAAAAATGTAGCATATATGCTACAGTAGCATATATGTTACATTTCAAATTTTAAAATGAAAAATAAAATATAAATGTTGAAATGATGCGGTTTTTAGCGGTCTGTTCAGCAACTTGTTTTTGGACTCGTTGCACGTTTTCGGAAGATAGTAGTAATAATTCCTATAAAAAATCAAAAAATTTTTTTCAGCAATTCCCTTCTTCCAATTATCCAAAACCTCAAAAAAACACCGTCGCTATGCACTTTATACCACTCTGCACAGGTTCTTTCCGAATGAGTGGTGAAACACTTTTTTTCATTTTTTATAAGGGATTTGAATGAAATATACAAAAAGTGATACTGAAGAAATTTGCGTATTTTATAATCGCAGTAACAGGGGATTGCATCGGATGTGAGGGAGAAAGACAGAAATACTCTAAATACATTAATGATTTAGAGTATTTCGTTTTCTTTCCCCCACAAAGTTGAATAGGTATGAGCGAGCTAGATATAGCGAAGCTCATTCCATTCAACCACTGTGCTTAGGCGGAGTAGGGACTTGTCCCGTACTCCGCGTTTGAAGCTTCGAAAGTGCAAGACCAAGGCTTGCACCGGTGCCCTGTAACAGCGATTATAAAAATAATCCGCAAGGATTCGAAGGTATCACTTTTTTGTGCGTATTTACTTACAAATACTTCAGCACTTTTTGCTATTTTGTGGTATCCTATGTAAAGAGAAAATGAAAGAAAGTAGTAGCGCCATGAAGAAAATTATCGTCATAAACACCGGTGGTACAATCGCCATGAGTGAAGACCGCTCAACCGGTAACGTAACCCCAACAAGCACAAACCCATTAACAAACTCTGACACCATTTTTGCACCCATCGCAAGTGTTGTCGTAGAGGATCTATTTAACCTTCCGTCTCCACATATGACGGAGGAAAAAATGTGGGAAGTTCAAAAGCGAATCGTTCAAGCGCAACAGGAAGGCTTTGACGGTGCGGTGGTGACTCACGGAACCGATACATTAGAAGAAACAGCGTATTTCTTAGAGTTAACAACGGATGGAACATTCCCAATCGTTTTAACAGGAGCGATGCGTTCTAGCAATGAAATTGGAGCAGACGGATTAGCGAACTTACGAAGTGCCATTATTACGGTAACGAGTCCAGAGAGCGTGGATAAAGGCGTTCTTGTCGTGATGAACGATGAAGTTCATGCGGCAACGTATGTGACAAAGACACATACTACAAACGTGGCGACTTTCCAAACACCAACCTTTGGACCTCTTGGATTAGTATCGAAGAGTGAAGTGATTTACTTCCAAAAATTCTTACATCATGAATACTATCCGATTAAAGAACTCGTGGATAAGGTCTACTTATTAAAAGCATATGCTGGAATGGATTCAATGTTATTTGATGCGATTGCCGATTCAGATGCGAATGGATTAGTCATTGAAGCTCTTGGGGCAGGGAATCTTCCACCGATGGTCCTTCCTGGGTTGCAACGTTGTTTAGATAAAGGAATTCCGGTCGTGCTTGTATCCCGTGCATTTAACGGTGTAACGTATGACGTCTATAATTATCTTGGCGGAGGCAAACAGCTTCATGAAGCAGGAGTGATTTTCACAACTGGACTTAGCGGACAAAAGGCTCGTGTAAAATTATCGGTGTTATTAAGCGCTCATGCGAATAGAGAAACAATCGTTAGAGCATTTCAGGTATAGGAAAGAGGAATAGATATGGTTAGAAAAATTGGACGAGTGCTTCGTCAATATGAAGGAAAACCAATTATATACGGCATGCCACTAGAAGAGCTAACAGCTTGGTTTGAAGCAAAAGGCGAAAAGAAATTCAGAGCAGGACAATTATGGGACTGGCTTTACCGCAAACGTGTGACGAGTTTTGAAGAAATGACAAACTTACCAAAATCGCTGATTGAGGAGTTGCAAGAAGAGTTCACATTCCCAGTGTTAAACGAACGTATCAAACAACAATCAACAGACGGAACACGCAAATTCCTCTTTGAATTAGCAGATGGCCTCTTAATCGAAACGGTATTAATGCCACAAGAATACGGCTTATCCATCTGTGTGACCACACAAGTAGGATGTAATATCGGATGTACTTTCTGTGCCAGCGGAATTATCGCAAAACAACGTGACCTTGTTGCTGGGGAAATCGTAGCGCAAGTAATGCACGTGCAACGTACTTTGGATGAAGTGTCTCCTGGAGACCGTGTCAGCCATATTGTAGTCATGGGGATTGGGGAACCGTTCGATAACTATGATAACGTGATTAAATTCTTGAAAGTAGTCAACTCTGATAAAGGTCTTGGAATCGGAGCTCGTCATATCACGGTATCTACAAGTGGTTTGGCTCCGAAGATTCGCGAGTTCGCAGACGAAGGATTACAAGTCAACCTTGCATTGTCACTTCATGCACCAGATAACGATACACGTTCTCGCATCATGCGTATCAACCGTAAATATCCAATCGAAGTGGTGATGGATGCCATTAATGAATATATCGCTAAAACCAATCGTCGTGTAACCTTCGAGTACATCATGCTCGATCACGTGAATGATTCTGTGGAACAAGCGCAACAATTGGCCGACCTTCTTGCGGATAAGAAACGTCTGTCATACGTCAATTTAATTCCTTATAACAAAGTTCGTGAACATGACCAATACGAACGTAGTGGAAAAGAGCGCGTAGTAGCTTTCTACGATGTCTTGAAGAAAAACCACATCAATTGTGTTGTTCGTAAAGAATTCGGACATGATATCGAAGCAGCCTGCGGACAATTACGTTCAAGCCAAATGAAACGTGACCGCGCTGAAAAAACAAAAGCTTAATGAAATAGATGAACCGCACCTGAATAGGGTGTGGTTTTTTTGTGCAAAAATCAAATAAGAGCAGATATTTTTATAGGATTTTAATTGAAAATACAAAAGAACTCTATTTTCTAAAAGAAAAATTTGCTATAATTTCACTAAAGAAAGCGATAACAGTTATAAAATGAACCAATAAGGAAAGGAGTCGCTCGAATGCTAGAAGTTCATATTAAAAGTTTTTCATATGGAGAAAAAGAGGTTCTAAATCAGATTGACTTGCATCTTCCACCATCTCAGATTATTGGACTCGTAGCACCAAATGGTGTAGGGAAATCTACGCTTATCCAAATACTGTCTGGACACTTAAGAAATAACGGCATTTTGGTGTCTTATCAAGGGAAAAATTATACAACGGATACATTATTTATGAGACAGCATATTGTGAAGATGCCGGATCAATCTGAATTATACGATGAGTTAAATGGAATCGAACATTTGAATTTCTATGCCTCGATGTGGAAAGTAGCTTCTGGAACTGTTCAAACTGTGGTAGAACAGTTGAAAATGGAAGACTATATTCATCATAAGGTGGGCGAGTATTCACTCGGGATGCGGCAACGCCTTTGTTTTGCATTAGTACTGGTCACAAAAGCAGATTACATGCTTGTTGATGAAGTGATGAACGGATTGGATCCGGATAATGTGGAATTAATTTCTAGAGTGTTGAAACAGTTAAGAAATGAAGGGAAAACAGTTGTGATGGCTTCTCATTTACTCAACAATCTCGATTCGATTGCCGACAAGATTTATTTTATTAAAGAGAAGCGAATCGCGTTAGAATATTCACCGCAAAAGGAAGGGATTGATACACTTCAATTGACCTTTGTTTCAAAAGAGCGTTTCGAAAAGTTTGTAGAAGAATTTCAAAGGGAAATAGAAATGATGAATAGCGAAGAAAGACAGCTGAGCATCCACCTTACGCCTGGAGAGTATTCAGAAGAAAAATGGAAGTGGATATTTGAAGACATCCATCAATGCAGTGAAATTAAGATTGGAGTAAAAGGGTGTTATGCCCTTTATAAAGAACTGTACCGATAGTACAATCGAAAGTTTAAAAAGAGAGGAGAAGATACAATGAAAACGCAAATATTGTTGATTGTTCGAAATCGATTAATGAAAATTCAGTTCATCGGTTGTGTATTGCTGATGGTTGTTTTTCTTATGATGAATTTTCAACAAAAATCTTCTCTCAATGATCTTTTAAATAGTACTTTACATCAAGGGGATAAAATTCATTTGATGATAATCAATGAATATGAAGAAGAAGCAAAGAAAAGAAGTTTAACAGAAACAGAGGAAAAATGGTTAGAGGATGCTCTTGCCTATCATCGTTCAGTAGCAGCATTCCAAAAGCAAGATTATAAAACTTATATTAAAGAACAGATTCATTTTTGGGAGCTACGTCTTGAGTTACGAGATAAAGAACACTCACCCCTTCCAATTTACAATACAATTGGATTTAATCCTAGTAAGCAGGAACAGTTAGAGTATAAGAATGTCAAACAACATTTAATGGAGTTTCGTTTTTTAGACGAACAGGGACGCTATCAATTAGACGATATTTTACAAATGGTCAATCGAATTTCTTGGATGGAATGGACAAGATATAATGAACCGATGCTTTACTGGTTGCCAGTTCTATTTTCAATCTTACTACTACTTATCAGTCCCATTCTGTTAGATGATTGGAAGCATCGAAGTATATTAGCGGTGAAGCCGATTCGCGAGTGGAAATATTTATTACAAAAGATCAGTAGTTACTGGTTGGTAAATATGTCGTTTGTAATTCTTGCTTTGTTTGGTATTTTTCTAGTACAGAGCTTATCTTTTGGCTGGGGGGACCTCAATTCGCCATTCCTTGTATTTCGTGGGGAAGAGGAGGTTCTCATGTTTCCGTTACAATTTATCGGGACCGCCCTACTTTTAGCATCGTGTGTGCTACTATTCTTAATCAATCTCATCGCGTGGTGTAATCAGTTGAGTAGAAATAAGATGCTAGGTTTTATCGCAGGCCTGATGGTTGTTTGGGCAGAGCCTATCTTACGTTCTATGAAGATTTATCCTTCTTTTGCAGATAAGTTGCCACTGTACTATGTGAATTTTGGTTCTGTTATCCAAGGAATGAAAGATGATTTTTATGCGATGGGTACGTTTACGATTTCAAATGGCTGTGCTAGCTTACTTGTGGGAGCGTTCGTGTTCTTCTTATTGACGGTTGGAACTTCTTGCTGGCAAGAACGTCTGAGACGAGGTGGTTCGGTATGAGTAGATGGGTTCAATTAGATAGAATGCATTTAAAGAAAAAAGGATTTTTCTATAAGATACCGCTTCTTATTTTAGTAGTTGCGATGTTTGTCGTGGGATATCATCACTTTGCAGGGAAACCGGCCTTAAAAGATGTGATTGAGCGACAGTTTTCTCAGATAGATATTCTTAAAGAATCATTTGAGAATCAAGTGACTATCGATGAAGATACAAAGAAAGCACTGAATCCTACTTTTCAAGCGCTCTATCAAACCTATGCACAAGAAAATGGAATATATACGATAAAAGGAAAAACAGACCGACTGATTCCGATTTATGAAAAACGATTGGAATTGGTTGAATCTCTTTTAAGGAGCGGCCCAGAAGAATGGGCGGATTTGTTAGAGAGTCCTGTTCAAATTAGAGCTAAACTTCAATTATTTCATTATTTAGTTGAGAAAGAGATATCCTACCAAACCTATTATCAGTATGGTGATTTTATACAGACAAGTTTTCAACTTCTTGGCTATGGCTTGCTTACCTTCTTTTTTCTTGTACAAGTTGGGGAATTTTTAGAAAGAAAACATCGGCATCAAACACTACTCGAAGTAGTGCCGATTTCTAATAAAGAAGAATTAGCCGCAGAAACGCTCTATTCTTTAAAATACTTTTATGCTTTTCCTAGTCTACTGGTGATTCTGTCTTTGGTGATGTATGGAATCATTATCCATGAGAATGTTTTTCTATTTCCTGTATCGTATGTTTCTAATCAGGAAATAATCTTTATTTCAGCAGTTCGAGGAATCTTATTGGCGATTGGATATCCATTGCTAGCAATTGTTGGCTTATTCATTGCGCAAATGCTTCTTTTTTCTTGGGTGAAAGATACGATGATTTCGGCGGTTGTCCTCTTTATACTTTGCTATTTGAGTATTCAAGGGTATCAGTTAGGAGAGATTTTACCGTTCAGTTTATTACCAGCCCTACAACATGGAATCCCGCTTGTGATAGGAGCTTTTGCAGGAGTGGTCTTCTCCATTGTGTTCATTGGCATAAGACTAAAAAATATAAGGAAGTGAGGAGTTAAAAATCCTCACTTTTCTTTTATTTTCCTACAAAAGTCCTATATACATTGGATTAAGACAATGTTACACTATGAACATAATCATCATTTGAAGTGGAGCGAGTGTGTATGAAGGTTGTTTTTCAGAAGTTTAAAAAAGAAGTGTTCATTATGGTCACGTTGCTCACCCTCATTGCAGGGGCGGAGCTTGTATCCAGTGTCGTTAATGCGCAAACTTTAGATACTTTAGTAAATATGGATATTCATAATTTCTTTTATAAGGCTATTTGTTTAGTTGCTATTTTTGCATTTTATCTATTGTTTACGTATATGTTGATTCGCTATCAAGCCTACTTTAATCAAAAAGTAGCGACGTGGTTACGCGATCGTATTAGTCATTCTATTGAAGAGACGTCTTATGGACGCTTTTATGAAAAGAATAGTCAAATCTATATTTCATGGTTTACAAGCGATTTGGAACAGATTAAAGGGAATGCGATTAATCCAACCTTTGAAGTCATCGGAGGAATTATTTCTGCAACTATTTCAGCGATAGCATTGTTTATGTATCATTGGTCTATCGTCTTGCTAGCGGCTATCTGTATTGTCATTATGGCGGTGTTGCCAGCTTTATTCTCAGCAGAACTGACAGATAAAACGATCAAAGTGTCAGAAGCCAATGAAAAATTCGCAAAATCCATTTCAGATTTGTTGAGTGGATATGATACGCTATTCGTCTTTCGTAAGCTGGCCTATTTAAGAGACAAAATCCATGAAAAATCGGTTGAAGTAGGAGATACGCATCGCGACTATAGTAAAACAATGGCGAAAGTTGCCGTTAGTGGCGGTATCGGGAATGTCTTTAGTCAAATTTCCGTATTTATATTAACGGGATACTTAGCTTATATTGGCGAAGTAAGTATCGGGAGTATTCTAGCATCGATGGCATTAAGTAGCACCATCTTCAACGTGCTCGGAAATATTAGTCAGAAGATTGGTTCGATTAAGAGTACAAATTCATTGTTTAAAAAATATGAGCAATTAGAACCTGCATCTCTTGTAGAGGAAGCACCAGAAGTGGAACCACGCACTCTGATTGAAGTGAAGGATGTTTCGTTTAACTATGGAGAAAAGGTGATTTTAAATCATGTTTCTCTGGACTTTAATGAAGGGCAAAAATATGCGATTACTGGCGAGAGCGGAACAGGGAAATCAACGCTGTTAAATATTATTGCTGCTAAATTAACGGAGTATTTAGGAGAAGTGAAACTTGCTGGAGTCGATGTGAAGAAACAGTCCTATGATGAGTTATATCGTCAAATGGTCTATATCGCTCAAAAACCACACATTTTTACGGCGACCATTCGCGAGAACGTAACGCTCACAGAAGAGTATACCGACGAAGAAGTTTGGGAATCTCTTGAAAAAGTCGGACTCGCCACCATCGTTCGAAGCTTACCGCAAGGACTAGATACGGTCTTAGGCGATGGCGATTCAAATCTCTCAGGCGGGCAGTTGCAACGAATTGCTTTTGCGCGTGGATTGATGAAACGACCAAAACTCTTCTTACTTGATGAAGTTAGCTCCAACTTAGATGAAAAGACAACTATTGAGGTGTTGAAACCAATCTTAGAAGATAAGAGTGTGACAGTCCTATGGGTAACGCACCATCTTCCTGAAGCGTTAAAAGAAAATATCGATCAAACGATTCAAATGAGTGAATTAAATCAAACGGCTTAACGAATGTTTAGCGACCTTCCTAAGGATGAATAGGGAGGTCTTTTTTGATGACTAAAATGTCGGAAAAAGTGCGAATTGATAACTTTTTACCTCAAAAAGGGACCAAAAACAATGTAATAAATGAAGAAAGTATGGCCGAGAATGTAAGAAAATTCTACGAACGTGTTACAGAATGGTTTCGAGTATTACAGAAACATATGTTCTTGTCATGTTTTTGTAACAATAACATCAGAAAAAGTCAAAAAAATTAAGTGACTTTAACAAACCGCATAAAATCAACATTTTAAATTTTTCCTGTGCTAAAATAATTAGCATCAATTAAGTTCGCAACCAAAAAATCCAAGCGAACGAGGTTTTGGACTTTTAAAAAAGTCGAAAATCGGAAAGGAAAAATATGAAACCAATCAAGAAACAATTCATGATGGTGACAGCATCACTTGCTTTATTTAGTTTTGCAGGATTTTCAGCAACAACAGCAAGTGCTAACGAAGTAGAATGGACAGCACGTACTGTTGAACAAGTAAAACAAGATGTGAAAAAAGACGACAAAGGTGTACAAGAGTACACAATCAAATGGGGAGATACATTATCAGTCATTGCTGAAGCAACTGGGGCATCATTAGATTCATTAGTTCAAGTGAACGAAATTCAAGATGCAAACCTTATTTACCCGGGTACAGTTTTACGTTTCTCAGCTGATCAAAAAGAAGTATCAGTAGATAACGGAACAGAAGAACATTCATACCGTGTACAAAATAACAATGAAGTGAAAGAAGTAGAGAAGTCTGAAGCAACAACTCCAGTTACTCCAGCAACCGAAGCAACTGAAACAACACAAGCAGCTGCAGCTTCTTCAAACCAAGGTGGTTACTACTTAACAGTTGAAGCAACAGCTTACTCTTATAACGAAGCTGGTTTATCAAACTACACAGCTGATGGAACAAACCTTGTAAGTGAACCAAACGTAATTGCGGTTGACCCAAGTGTCATTCCATTAGGATCATATGTTGAAATTCCAGGCTATGGTATTTACCGTGCTGCGGATACAGGCGGTGCCATTTACGGGAATAGAATTGACGTACACTTAGTAAACTTAAATGATGTTTACAACTTCGGACGTCGTACAATCACAATTCGTGTATTACAATAATCACAATATTTTTTGAACTAAACTTAACTTAGAGTCAGGCAATACGTCCTGGCTCTTTTGTTTTTTAGAAAGTTAAGAAAAAGTAAGAGATGGTTAGAAAAATAGGCAAGTGCATCAAACTGTGGTATATTAATAACATCGACTAAAAAGAAAACCGATTGGAGAGGGAATTTTATGAAGAAAAAATTCGTAGGAGCATTAGCGCTTGCATCAACTTTCGCATTAGCGGCATGCTCAAATGGCTCAGCAGAAAACGTTGCAACGACTAAATACGGTAACGTTACAAAAGATGAATTTGTTACAGCAATGAAAGATTCTGTTGGGGAACAAACACTACAACGTTTAGTATTAACAAAAGTACTAGAAGGATCTATTGAGGATGCAAAATCTCTTAAAACAGCTGCAGATGAAGAAGTGGCTAAATTAGTTGCTCAATATGGTGGAGAAACTAAATTATTAGCGGCTTTACAACAAAGCGGAATCACTTCTGTAGACGCATACCGTCAAACACTTTACTTAAATAAATTAATGACTGAAGCAGTGAAGAAAGCTGCGAACTTCTCAGAAGACGATATTAAAGCGTACTATGATGCGTGGGAACCAAAAATTACAGTTCAACATATCTTAATTTCAGCGAAATCTGATGCCTCAGATGAAGAAAAAGCAGCTGCAAAAACAAAAGCTGAAGAATTAATTAAACAATTAAAAGATGGTGCTGACTTTGCGGAATTAGCAAAAGCAAACTCTGCGGATACTGGTACAGCTGCAAAAGGCGGTCAAATTGGACCATTCAAACGTTCAGACATGGTACCTGAATTCTCAACAGCAGCTTATGACTTGAAGAATGACGGAGATATCACTGAAACTCCAGTTCAAACTCAATTCGGATACCATATCATTAAGTTAGTATCTAAAGAAGAGAAGAAACCATTTGATGAAATGAAAGAACAAATGGAAAAAGAAATGTTAGATGCGAAATTGAAAGATGCTGCATACTTACACCAAACAATGGTTGATTTAGTAAAAGCTGCGGACGTGAAAATCACAGACGAAAGCTTACAAAATGCTTTAAAAAATTTCTTACAAGCAGCTGACTCTGAAACAACAACAACTTCTGCTAAATAAGAATGTTTTACCTCTGCACAAACTTTTGTGTGGAGGTTTTCTTTGTGCTAGGGTCAGTTTAATGGTTTTGTTTCTGATTGAAAAACAAATATCTCTCTATGATAGAGTTTTGTTGACTTTCAAAAGAATGGGCGTATAATGGACTCCATAACGCAATGAAATGGAGAGTACTCGTCGAGACACTGAGTAGAGAGCTTAGGGTTGGTGGAACTAAGTAGTGACGAAATGGGGAAGATGGCCATTGAGCGGACTTTCTAAGCAGTTGTAAGGGAAGTACGGGACGCCCGTTATAGCGGTACGATTTCAATGCACAGACGTGGAATCGGGTGAGGTTTATCTAGTGATGGATAAACGAATAAAGGTGGTAACACGGTATTTTTTAAATGATCGTCCTTTGTCCTTTTTGGGGCAGAGGATTTTTTTATTGTGTTCGACAGGATGGAGGAATGTGTCAAATTATTTTTCAAGTACCACAAATAAATATAGAACAATCGGAGGAAAAACAATATGAAAATTAAAAACTTATTATTAACAGCCGTTGCAGCATTCACATTAGCAGCATGCGGAAATCAAAGTTCACAACAATCTAGCGAGGCTTCTAAAACAACAGAAGCACCAGCAGTAAACGTTAAAGTAGCCGTAGTAGGTAGTGCAGCACACGAAATCTGGAATTACGTAGCTGAAAAAGCGAAAAAAGAAAACATCAATATCGAAGTTGTCGAAATGAACGACTACGTATTACCAAATACAGCCCTTGAAGAAGGTTCTGTTCAAATGAACGCATTCCAACACCGTGCATACTTAGCACAATGGAATAAAGATAAAGGGACTGATTTAAAAGAAATCGGAACAACATTTATCACGCCATTATATTATTTCTCAACAAAATATAAATCATTAAAAGATTTACCAGAGAAAGCAAAAGTATTAGTTCCTAAAGAAGTGGCTATCCAAGGTCGTGCATTAGTAGCATTGCAAACAGAAGGCTTAATCACATTAAAAGAAGGCGTTGGAACAAAAGCTTCATTAGCAGACATCACAAGTAACCCTCGTAACTTAGAAATTATCGAAGCAGAATCAGCACAAGCTCCACGTTTATTACAAGACGTTGACGCAGCTTCTATCAATGGTTCTATGGCACAAGACGCTGGTTTGAAAATCGAAGACAACATCTTCTCAGATGCAAACCACTTAGATACAATTCCTAAAGATCGTTACAACATCATCGTTGTTAAAGCAGCAGATGCTGAAAACCCAACATACAAAAAAATCGTTGAATTATATCAATCAGACGATGTAGCGAAGAAAATGAATGAAATCGCACCAGGGCAATACTTCCCAGTGTGGAAATCAGATAAATAAGCCTTTAGACGTCAGAGTACAATGGTGCTCTGACGTTTTTTTGTAACTCTACGATTTATGTTCGTGTTTAGGCGTAAAAATGTTATTTTTATAAAAATTAACTGCAATGTACCTTTTTATAACGAACGAAAAATAATTCAAAGAGTTAAAATATACGTATTTTGTGTTGTAAAATAAAAATAGTTCTAGTATACTTAAGTCGTCAAATAAACCAATAAAAAGGAGTTATCATTTCAATGGATAAGTTTTTTAAACTGAAAGAGAACGGCACGAACGTTTCAACGGAGTTTGTGGCAGGGTTAACGACATTCTTCGCGATGTCATACATCATTTTTGTCAATCCGAACATTCTCAGTAAGACAGGGATGCCATTCCAAGCAGTCTTCTTATCAACGATTATCGCAACAGTTGTCAGCACATTAGTGATGGGTCTTTTCGCAAACGTTCCTTACGCATTAGCACCAGGGATGGGGTTAAATGCGTTCTTTACATTTACTGTTGTATTCGGCCTCGGATTCACTTGGCAAGAAGCGTTAGCAATGGTATTTATTTGTGGTTTATTCAATATTTTTATTACTGTAACAAAAGTTCGTAAGATGATTATTAAAGCCATTCCAGTCAGTATGCAACATGCCATCGGGGGCGGAATTGGGATTTTCATCGCTTATATCGGTTTAAAAAATGCCAACCTATTAGAATTCCTTTCTGATTCAAATACAATCACTCAAGTAAATGGTGCTGCGTATAATGTCGCAACAGAAGCGTACAAAGGCGGCGTGTTCAGCGTGAATTCAAACGGTGGAATCGTTCCATCTCTTGTAAACTTCACGTCTCCAGGAGCACTCCTTGCAGTGATTGGTTTAGTGATTACTGTAGTCTTATTATTGAAAAAAGTTCGTGGAGCTATCTTAATCGGGATTGTTTTAACAACACTTTTAGCGATTCCGATGGGGGTTGTCGATTTATCAAAAGTAAGTTTTGAAAGTAACTCTCTTGGAGCAGCGTTCAATGACTTAGGCACCACATTCATGGCTGCCTTTGGTTCAGAAGGAATCGTAAAACTCTTCTCTGACCCATCTCGCTTACCTTTAGTATTAATGACGATTTTCGCATTCAGCTTATCGGATACATTTGACACACTTGGAACATTTATCGGTACAGGTCGTAAAACAGGTATCTTCTCTGAGGAAGACGAACGTCAACTTGAAAACGGATCTGGATTCTCTTCTAAGATGGACAAAGCCTTATTCGCAGATGCCATCGGTACTTCTATCGGGGCTATCTTTGGGACTTCGAATACTACAACATATGTTGAAAGTGCAGCCGGAATCGGTGCGGGTGGACGTACTGGTTTAACAGCAGTCGTGACGGCAGGTCTCTTTCTATTATCAACTCTTTTAGCACCATTCGTAGGAATCGTTCCTGCAGAAGCGACAGCACCAGCGTTAATTATCGTTGGGGTGATGATGCTTTCTTCATTCGCTGATGTGAAATGGGACGAATTGGACGAAGCAATCCCAGCGTTCTTTGCCGGAATCTTCATGGCACTTTGCTACAGTATCTCTTACGGGATTGCAGCAGGATTTATCTTCTACTGCTTAGTGAAAGTCATTACTGGTAAAGCAAAAGATATTCACCAAATTTTATGGGTCGCTACAGGATTATTCATCCTGAACTTCATTATCTTAGCTCTTCTATAAGAGTGAAAATCAGCGGATATTGAACGATTTTATTTAACTTTGGCCGTAATAGGGCACCTAGGTATTTTTGCTTAGGTGCTTTTCCTTTTATTTCATGATAGGATAGAGGAGACAGAAAGGGAGTTGACTATGACAGAACAAACAACTGAAATCACTGCTTACGAGCGTTCCGTAGCGCTTGTGAAGGCAGAACTCACTCAATATAAACCAAAACAAATCGATATAGTATTAAGTCTCTTACAAGATGGCAATACCGTACCGTTTATTGCACGTTATCGTAAAGACCAAACCGGTTCTTTAGATGAGGTGCAAATCCGTGAAATCGAAGAGCGCCAACGTTATTTGGAAAACTTCGAAAAACGTAAAGAAGAAATTAGCCGTCTCATTGACGAACAAGGCAAACTCACACCTGAGATTACAGCTGCTTTAAGCAAGGCAACCACCTTAACAGCATTGGAAGATATTTATCGTCCGTATAAACAAAAACGCCGCACGAAGGCAACGATTGCTAAAGAAGCAGGATTAGAGCCGTTTGCATTATGGTTACTCATGACGACGAAGGATTCCGTAGAGGAAAAAGCGGAAACGTTTATTAACGAAGAAAAAGGGATTCTAACAGTCGAAGATGCGATTAACGGTGCCGTAGAAATTATCGCTGAATGGATTTCCGATGAAGCGAAATACCGTAAACAATTACGTCAATTTACGCAAAAGAACGGTATCGTGAAGTCTGTTGTGAAGAAAGAAGAGCTCGACGAGAAGAAAGTCTACGAGATGTACTATGACTACGAAGAGCCAGTGAAATCTATCGTTCCTCACCGCGTACTTGCCTTAAACCGTGCAGAAAAAGAAGACGTCGTGCGTGTGACGATTGAAGTCGATGTGACAAACCCTCTTACAAAGATTAAAGAAGAGAAAATCAAAAATCCTTCTTCACCATCTGCACCGATTGTCGAAGGCGCGATTGAAGAAAGCTACAAACGATTCATCGGACCGGCGATTGAACGTGAAATCCGTAATGAATTAAGTGAAAAGGCGCAAACACAAGCGATTGCGATTTTCGGGGAGAATTTGAAGAACTTATTATTACAAGCGCCAATGAAAGGCCAAGTGATTCTAGGGCTTGACCCAGCGTACCGTACAGGATGTAAATTAGCGGTTATCGATGAAACAGGAAAAGTGCTAGGAAAGTCTGTGATTTACCCTCACGTAGGAGCTTCAGAAGCCAAACGCGCTCAAGCAGGCGGACAATTCCGTCGCATCGTGGAACAATATGGAGTAACACTTGTAGCGATTGGGAATGGAACGGCTAGCCGTGAGTCTGAACAATTCGTGGCAGAACAATTACGACAAATCCCTCGAAAGGTGGTGTACACCATCGTCAGCGAAGCAGGTGCCTCTGTGTATTCTGCCAGCGATATTGCACGTCAGGAATTTCCAGATTACCAAGTCGAAGAGCGTTCCGCAGTTAGCATCGCTCGTCGCTTGCAAGACCCATTAGCCGAATTGGTTAAAATCGATCCAAAAGCCGTTGGAGTTGGACAATATCAACACGATGTGCCAGAAAAACAATTAGATGAACAGTTAGACTTTGTCGTTGAAACAGCCGTGAACAAGGTTGGGGTAAACGTGAATACGGCGAGTGCCGCTCTCTTAGAGCACATTGCCGGATTAACGAAAACAACAGCAGCTAACGTGGTCGCTTTCCGTGATGAAAATGGTAAGTTCACAAACCGTACGCAATTGAAGAAAGTACCTCGCTTAGGGCCAAAAGCTTACGAGCAAGCCGTTGGGTTCTTACGAATCATCGATGGAACGAATCCATTTGACGGTACTGACATTCACCCAGAGTCTTATGATGTTGCTAAAGCCATTTTGAAAAAAGCCAATGCTGAAAAATTAGCGCTGGGTTCACCAGAGTTGGAAGAAGCTCTTAAAGGACTGAATACGAAAGAGTTGAAAGAAGAATTTGGTATCGGGCAAGAAACGCTGGAATTAGTGCTGGATGGATTGTTGAAACCAGGGCGTGACCCACGTGAAGAAGTCGCAGGACCAATCTTACGTAGTGATGTCTTGAAGATGGAAGACTTACAAGTGGGAATGGAACTCGAAGGAACCGTTCGTAACGTAGTCGACTTCGGTGCGTTCGTGGATATCGGTGTGAAACAAGACGGCCTTGTGCATATTTCGAAATTGAAAAAAGGCTTCGTGAAACATCCAAGTGATGTCGTTGCCGTTGGAGATATCGTAACGGTTTGGGTGACGGAGCTTGACCTTAACAAAGGTCGTGTCGGCCTCTCTATGACTGGACCGGAAAATAAATAATTACGCTGCTATTACTGCGTTCTGAAGGAACTCTTATAGTAGCGACAATAGCTGTAACGGGATGAGCCTTTGAGTCTCACTCCCTACTGAGCCTCAAGTTTGTCTTTATCAATTAATACACTTTATTGATTTTGATGCAGTAGACAAATGGATTGACCGTTACTGGCAAGCAGTTTGGTCAATCCTATTTGTCCTTGCGGGGGTAAGACAACGAAGAAACAGAAGTGCATTGTTTCTTCTGTTTTACTCCCATTTCGCATCAGTTACGCGCGCTATTGTTGCTACTATAGATTCCTTGCAGAACTTCGTAATAGCTTTTTTTGTCCAATCATAAAGATGCCTTAGTGGGAAGGAAGCGTGTATGGCAGTTCCTAGTTGGAAGACTTTCTAATAGCGACAATAGCTGTACCGGGGGGACTAGTGTCTCACGTCATTTTTGTGAACTCATAAAGCGGGAGAGTGAGTGCATAGCTTCTGCTAGATGGAAAGGAGCATTCTCTTTTAGTTGCATGCACAAAAAACGACTAACAAAGTGGAAAGCAAAAAAATAAGTGGCTGCATAAAGATGATTCCGCAAAGACTAACGGATTCTATAATCACAGTAACGTGATACGCATCGAATGTGAACTACTCGGAGTAGGGACTTGTCCCGTGCTCCGAGTTTGAAGCTTCGAAGGTGAGAGACCTAGGGGCTCGAACCGGTGCAACGTTACCGTGATTATGAAGATATCCGTTAGGAAAGGCGGAATCATTTTTGTTATAAAGAGCACGCACCAAAGCACACTTAAATTTTCAGTAAATTCCACTTGCATTAGTGGTATTTTTTTGTGGATGCAAGTATACTAAAAGAGTATATGCTTTGAGCATGGAATATAGAAAGGGGAGTGTGAGATGACTCAAAATCCTGCTTTAGTTCAGTTGACAGAAAATGCCAACCAAATTTATCAACTCATTTCAAAACAAAAAACACATCTTTGCTTGGCAAAATGCCCAGCATTCGAAGAAATTATCGATACACAATTATTCGGTTTATCGAAACAAGTGGATTTCGCAGTTTCACTTGGATTAATTCACGCGAACGAAGGCCACAAAATTATGGCCGATTTAGAATACGCATTAAACGACATGTATACGCAAGTGTACGAAGAGTCGCGCCAAAATTAGAGGAGGCTTGACGTGTTAAACTTTCATGAAAAAATGAAGCACCTTCTCAATGTGGACCCGCTCATTATGGGGTTGTATTCGGTACTTTCAATTTTCGGACTCGTCATGATTTATAGTGCAAGTAGTTATTACGCTCTAGCCAATCAAGGAAACTCAGAAGCCTTCATGGTGAAGCAGTTTGTCTTTATCGTCATCGGAATTATGATGGCACTAGGGATTTCTGTTCTTCCTGAGAAATTCTTGAAGAATCAAAAAGTCATGATGGGAGTAGCAGGCGTGATTTTTATCCTGCTCGTGAGGGTATTATTTACAACCGGTGTAAACGGTGCGAAGAGTTGGATTAACTTGAAGCTCTTTAGCTTACAACCGTCCGAGTTAGTAAAACTATTTGTGATTTGGACATCGGCTTATATTTATAGTAAGAACGAACGCAGCAAACGCGATTGGAGATTCTATCTCATTCCTGCTGGAATTACAGCTTTCTTCATCGGAATGGTCATGCTACAGCCGGACTTAGGAACGTCCATCATTATTGCAGGAGTTGCCGTGCTACTCGGTCTTATGACAGGGGTGTCGAACCGAGCACTAGCTATTTGGGGCGCTGTCTTTGCTGGGTTATATGGCCTTACTTATTTAGACGCTTCGATTTTTGAAAAATTCGGATTAAAAGCGTACCAATTAAGTCGTTTTACATCGTTCCATAATCCGTGGAGTGATCCAACAGGTGCTGGTTATCAATCGATTCAAGGCTATCTTGGATTATCAAGAGGTAGCTGGATTGGAACAGGATTATCGAATTCTGTTCAAAAAACGGGGTTCCTACCAGAAGCCCATACTGACTTTATTTTAGCGATTGTCGGAGAAGAGTTAGGATTTATTACAATCTTTATTTTACTTCTTGCCATTTTTGGTTTAATCATCGCGATTATTCACAAAGGAAATAAATGTCGTAATCTATTTGGAAAATACTTATGTTATGGTGTGGCGATTTTATTCTTGATTCAATCAGGAATTAATATCGGAGCACTTGTGGGGGTAGCTCCTTTAACAGGGGTACCATTACCGCTCATCAGTTACGGTGGGTCGAGCTTCTTTGCTTCTAGTGCCGGAATTGGTTTAGTACTATGGGCGGTACGACGTAATAAAGAAAGTCGCGAACAAACACCGCCGCCAACAAGACAAGACCTTCCAGAAGAGGAAGAAGAAAAAAATATCGAATTAAAAGCTATGTAGAAGGGAGAAACAATGGAGCAACAAGAAAGACAAGCACTCGTTGTTTGGTTGTATACATTGAAACCAATTAAACAGTTGAAGAAGTTTGGGAATATTCATTATATTTCAAAACGCTTAAAATACATCTATTTATATGTTGCCAAAGATGAAGCCGAAAGCATCATGGAACGCTTATCAACATTCCACTTCGTTCGAAAAGTGGAACCATCATTGCGACAAGAACTTCGTATGGATTTCACTCAAATTCTTCCTGAATTACGCGAGGAAATCGAAAAAGAAAAAGCAGAGAAAAAAGCTGCAGAACTATAATCAAAAGAAGCCGTGCACTCTAATGAGAACACGGCTTTTCATTTTATAATAGGAAAATTCCAAATAATATGGATAGAATTCCAAGAAGTGCGGCTACCTCTAAAAAGAGGACTGTCGATGATGCGGTAAAGCAGGTGTGCTTCTTATGCTCCTTATTAGGAGTGAAGCTCTTCAGAAAAAGAGTGAAGAAGTCGGTGCGACTTAAATACGCAAAAATACCGATCGTTAAACAAACAAGTGCGCACATAAAAAGAGCGTTGCTGAGGGCAAGAAGGCTAAAGGGACCCGTCAGCATTACATAGCCAATACATAATAATAGTAGGATTCCAGAAATGAGTCCTATTTTTTTATAGTCGAATGACATAAGCTTCCTCCTTTTCGTGTCGTTCTTTTCACTGTAGCAGAACTTTTGGCAATACGCAACGACTAGGTTGATACTAATTAGTTGAAACTTTAATTCTTAAGATAGTATGATGAAACAGAATTAAGATATCGATGGAGGTGCAGAGTTGAAAAACTATTTAAAATATATCGGGAAACGTGTATTCTACATGTTCCTAACCTTATTCCTGATTGCTACGATTACATTCTTTCTAATGAAACTATTACCTGGGTCTCCATATGCCAATGAAGAACAGTTAACGCAGGCGCAACTAGAAATTATGAATGCCAAGTATGGACTCGACAAGCCTGTATTTGTTCAATATTTGATTTATATTACTGGATTATTCCGTTTAGACTTTGGACAATCGTTCCAATATAACTCAACCGTTGCAAACCTGATTTTCTCTCGTGTAGGGCCAAGTTTCCAATTAGGATTCCAAGCCTTAATTTTCGGGACAGTGGTTGGTTCGCTACTTGGGATGATTGCAGCCATGAAACAAAATACATGGGTGGACACACTCGCAACATTCTTTGCGATTATTGGACGTTCGGTACCAAGTTTCGTGTTCGCCGTAGTGCTTCAATTAGTCTTTGGGGTGATTTTCCCAATTCTACCGATTGCGCTATGGAATCAAGGATTTATCTCTTCGATTCTTCCAACAATGGCGCTGGCGATTTCACCGATTGCCGATTCGGCGCGTTTTGTCAGAACGGAAATGGTAGAAGTATTGCATTCGGACTATATTGAATTAGCGCGTGCGAAGGGCTTGAGCCGTTTCGAAGTGGCGTTCAAGCATGGGTTTAGAAATGCGATTATTCCACTCGTGACCATCCTTGGGCCAATGCTGGTTGGACTTATGACAGGGTCGATGGTGATTGAAAACATCTTCGCGATTCCTGGGATTGGGGAACAGTTTGTAAAATCGATTTTAACGAATGACTACCCAACAATTATGGGTGTGACAATGCTTTACTCGGCATTGCTCGTATTTGTCATTTTAATTGTAGACTTGCTATACGGATGGATTGATCCTCGTATTCGTATTACTGATGAAGGAGGGGAAGCATAATGGCAGAATTAACAGAAAAAGAGTTATTCCAACGTGTGGATTTAACGCAGAGTGCTGACCGTGAAAAAATCGCTGCACCTTCTCTTAACTTCTTACAAGATTCATGGAGACGATTGACGAAAAATAAAGGAGCCTTAGTATCGCTCTTTATTATTCTCGTCATTGTGCTACTAGCGGTCTTAGCGCCGGTCATTGCTCCGTTTGATCCATTGGAACAAAATACCGAGTTTGCCAACTTGCCAGCGCGTATTCCAGGTCTCTTCAACGGATACCGTAACGGCGTCGATGTGTATGCGCAACAAGGGGTTCCAGAAGGCGTCAACTTCTTCTTTGGAACAGATAACCTTGGTCGTGACTTATTCTCGCGTGTGCTTTACGGGACACAAACATCGCTCATTATCGCTTTTGTGGCAGCGTTGTTTGATATTACGATTGGTGTGACTTACGGAATTATTTCTGGGTGGTTCGGCGGACGTGTGGATAATGTGATGCAACGTTTCTTAGAAATCATCTCAGCGATTCCAAATTTAATCATTCTTGTATTAATGTTACTCGTATTAAAACCAGGTCTCGTGTCGATTATTATCGCGATTGGGTTTACAAGCTGGGTAACGATGGCGCGTGTCGTTCGTGCGCAAACCTTGAAACAAAAGAATTTAGAATACATTTTAGCGTCTCGTGCTCTAGGACAAAGTTTCTGGAAGATTGCATTTAAACACTTATTACCAAATATGGCAGGTTTAATCATCATTCAGACCATGTTCTCCATCCCATCAGCGATTTTCTTTGAAGCCTTCTTAAGCTTCCTTGGAATCGGGATTCCAAGTCCGGATGCGTCTCTTGGAGTCCTTATTAATGGGGGGTACAAAACATTCCGAATCTATCCTCACTTAATGTGGTTCCCTTCAGGAGTACTCTGTGTTCTAATGATTAGCTTTAACTTATTGGCAGACGGTTTACGAGATGCCTTTGACCCGAAAATGAAAGACTAGGAGGATTCGAATGAGCGAAACTATTTTATCGATTGAAAACTTACGAATCCACTTCGAAACATTTGCGGGAGAAGTACAAGCGATTCGTGGAGTGAATTTGAAGTTACAAAAAGGCGAAACACTGGCTCTTGTCGGTGAATCCGGTTCAGGAAAAAGTGTGACTGCCAAAAGTGTCATGAAACTATTATCGAATAATGCGGTCGTTAAAGAGGGGACTATCACTTTTAAAGGCGAAAACATCCTCGAAAAGAGCGAACGCGATATGCAATCGATTCGTGGGAAGGAAATCGCCATGGTGTTCCAAGACCCAATGACGTCACTCGACCCTACGATGAAGATTGGAAAACAAATTACAGAAGTGATTATAAAGCACGAGAAAGCTTCAATAGAAGAAGCGAAAAAACGCGCTGAAGAATTGCTAGAGCTTGTTGGTATTCCAAATGCCAAAGAGCGTATGAAACAATATCCGCACCAATTCTCTGGTGGGCAACGTCAACGAATTGTCATCGCCATTGCCTTGGCATGTCATCCAGATGTGCTGATTGCCGATGAACCGACAACGGCGCTTGACGTGACGATTCAAGCACAAATTTTAGAGCTGTTAAAAGAACTGCAACAAAAATTCCAAATGGCGATTATCTTTATCACACATGACCTTGGAGTTGTGGCGCATGTCGCAGACCGTGTAGCTGTTATGTATGCCGGGAAAGTTGTTGAAGTCGGAACAGCGGATGAAGTATTTTACAATCCGCAACATCCTTATACATGGGGATTGCTTCGTTCAATGCCAACGTTGCATACAGGAGATACGCTCTATGCGATTCCTGGAAGTCCACCAGACTTACTCGATCCACCAGTCGGAGATGCCTTTGCGCTTCGTAGTGATGTGGCGCTCGAGATTGACCGTGTGAAGGAACCACCGATGTTTGAAGTGAGTCCAACACATTTTGCAGCAACATGGCTCTTGGACCCGCGTGCTCCAAAAGTACCTGTTCCTGAAGAAATCGTAAGAAGACGCAACCTCTTCTTTGGAGAAGGAGGACAGGCGCATGACTAATTCAGAAAACAGAAAAAAACTGATTGAAGTAAAACACTTAAAACAGTATTTTGGTTCGAAGAAAAATGTGGTGAAGGCCATCGATGATATTTCCTTTGAGATTTTTGAAGGGGAAACATTAGGTCTCGTTGGAGAGTCTGGTTCAGGGAAATCAACGACTGGACGTGCCTTACTTCGTTTATACAAACCAACCGATGGCGAAATTCTCTTCGAAGGAAAAGATATCGCAAATTTGAAAAAAGGAAAAGAATTACTCGAGTTTCGTAAAGAAGCGCAAATGATTTTCCAAGATCCTTATGCCTCCCTTGATGGACGTATGAAAGTACGGGATATTATCGCAGAAGGGATTGATATTCATGGCCTTGCGAAAACGGCAGAGGAACGGGATGCAATGGTGGATGAACTTCTTGAAATCGTAGGGCTAAACAAAGAACATGCGAATCGTTATCCGCATGAATTCTCAGGCGGTCAACGTCAACGGATTGGGATTGCGCGTGCTTTAGCTGTGAATCCAAAATTCATCGTCTGTGATGAGGCCATATCAGCCTTAGACGTATCGATTCAAGCGCAAATCGTAAACTTACTGAAGAGATTACAAAAAGAAATCGGACTGACGTATTTATTTATCGCTCATGACTTATCCATGGTGAAATACATCAGCGACCGTATCGCCGTGATGTATCGCGGTCGAATTGTGGAAATGGGCTCTGCGGATTGCGTGTATAATAACCCGCAACATCCTTATACGAAGAGTCTACTTTCGGCCATTCCGCTTCCAGACCCACGCAAAGAAAAGAATCGTAAACGCCTGGTATATAAAGGGGAAGGATTTAGCGAAGAAGCAAGCTTACAAGAGGTTGAACCTGGGCATTTTGTGCTTCGTTAATTAGTAAGAAATCACTAAGAAAATCGTACTTTTCATTGAAGGTATAGACATTTTCGCAAGAATTCTGTAAAATAACAGTACTATCCACTTAGAGGATAGCCCGCACAGGTTGCGGAGAAGAGGATCTGCCCGAAATGGTGCAGTACCGAATATAGAACCTTAATGAGAAGGGAGAGAGAGTTATGTCAAATCAAGAAGTTTTTGATAAAGTAGCTCAACTAATTGCGAACCGCTTTAGCGTTGACGTAGAAACAGTAACGGAAGGCATGACATTCCAACAAGACTTAGGCGCAGATTCACTAGATGTTGTGGAATTAGTTATGGAATTAGAAGACGAATTTGGTGTTCAAATTTCTGATGAAGATGCAGAAAACATCACAACAATTGGAGACGCAGTGAATTATATCACTGAACATCAAGCTTAATATCTAAAGGGAATGGTAGAAAAAATCTACCATTCCTTTTTTTATTACCAAAGAAATAAAATATTCACGATGTTCATAAATTAAAGACATTTTCGACATAATGTGTACAAAATATTGAAATGGCGCGGTTTTCGTATTAAAGAAAGATGAAAAATTATTAAAAATATAATGAGAAAGAATATTTTAGGTTGCAGTGAGATGGGAATAAGAGTAAAATCTAAGATATTCTAAAAACAAATCCAAACTTGGAGGGAAACACATGAACAAAAAAGCAATTGCTGGTTTATTAGGTGCTGCTTCATTAGTAACTTTAGCTGCATGTAATAATAACAACAAAACAAGTGGTGATTCTTCATCGAATGCTAAAACTGAAGAACGCAAATTCGCTTCTGATGTAACAAACGAAGGGACTGTTATCAAAGGCGGAACTATTAACTACGCTGTGGTATCTGCTTCACCATTCAAAGGGTTAATTAACCCATTATTATACGTGGACTCAGGTGACGGTAGTTTAGTAGACTTCGCATTCGCGTCATTATTTGAATTCGATGCAAACCAACGCATTAAAAAAGATGGCGGTATGATGGAGTTCACTCTAGATAAAGAAAATAAAATTGTAACATTAAAATTACGTTCTAAAGACTATAAATGGTCTGACGGACAACCTTTAACAATCGACGACTACATTTTCACTTATGAATTCGTAGGACGTAAAGATTACGACGGAGTTCGTTACGATGAAAATGCTGAAAACATCGTTGGTATGAAAGATTTCCACGAAGGTAAAGCAGATAAAATCTCAGGACTTGAAAAAGTGGATGACCAAACTGTTAAAATTCACTTAGAAGAAGTTTACCCAGCTTTAGAAATGGGTGGTAACGCAATCTTAGGACAAATGTTACCAAAACATGTCTTCAAAGATATGTCTTATGAAGATGCAGTTAAATCAGAAAAAAGCCGTACAAATGTTGTAGGTAACGGACCATTTGTCGTTGATAAAGTAGTTCCTGGTGAATCTGTAACATATAAGAAAAACCCTTACTACTACAAAGGCGAACCTAAAGTGGATGGCTTAAAAGCGGATGTTGTATCTCCAGATTCAATCGTCCAAGAAATGAAAGCAGGTAAATATGACTTTGCTTCAATGCCTGCAGATCAATACGATACTTATAAAAATCTATCAAACATTAATTTATTAGGTACGATTACAAACTACATTGCTTATGTTGGTTTCAACATGGGTCACTTTGACAAAGATAAAGGGGAACACGTATTTGAACCAGGTAAGAAGATGAGTGATCCAGCTTTACGTAAAGCAATTGCTTATGCATTAGATAACGATCAAGTAGCAAAAGAAACTTACCAAGGATTACGTATCTCTGCTAACACATTATTATCTCCATTCTTTGGTGAAATCTATGCGGATAAATCAGAAGTCCCAGGATTCACATATAACCCAGAAGAATCTAAGAAAATCTTAGCAGACGCTGGTTATAAAGATACTGATAATGATGGTTATGTAGAAGACAAAGAAGGGAAACCATTAACCATCACATTATTAGTTCCAGCTGGTAGCCAAACAGATGATGCGGTTATTCAACAATACATCGAATGGTGGAAGAATGTTGGTCTACGCGTTGAATTATTAAACGGCCGTGCGTTAGAATTTAACGCATATGCTGAAAAATTAACAAAATACGCGGATGACTTTGATATGTGGTTAGGTGCATTCACAATTGGTTACAACCCTGACCCAGATGGATTATACGGACCAAAAGCTCGTTTTAACTTCGGTCACTATGTAAACGATGAACACACTAAATTAATTAGTCAAATTGCTTCATCAGAATCATTTGATGCAGCTAAACGTGTTGAATTGTTCAAACAATGGCAAAAATTCGTGTTTGAAAATCCATTCCAACTTCCACGTTTCAACAGTTACTCATTACAAGCAGTAAACAAACGTGTGAAACATGTAGATATCACTCAAGGTAAAGAAACTGGATGGGAACAAGTAGAATTACTTTCTGATACTGGTGTTGCTGAAAAATAATTGAATTAAATTTTATTTTAAGACCTTGCTTTTGCAAGGTCTTTTTTTGTATAAAAAGAGGTTTAAATTGAAAAGAATTCTTATTAAAAGCAGTCTAAATCCTGTACTTACAATAAAGTTAAAAAAGAATAGAGATTTTTCTTGCAAATAATTAAAATTCTGTTAGAATTAACATCAAGAATTAATTTGTCAGACAATTCATCTGAAGTTAGGATGGACTCGAAGTCTGAGAGTGGAGGAAAAATGAAAAAGAAGAGCTTATTATTCTTATCAGCTGCAGCGGCAGCAGTAACATTAGCAGCATGCGGGAATGCTAATAATGGAAATAGTGGAAACACTTCATCTGAACCAGCGAAAGCAAGTTCAAAATCAAAATTTAATGCAGAAGTTACTCATGAAGGAACTGCGATTAAAGGTGGAACATTAAAATACGCATTAGTAGCAGCTTCACCATTCAGTGGTATTTTTATTGATGAATTATCAACGAACTCTACTGACTCAACTATTGCAAGTCAAGTAGATCAATCAATGTTCGAGTATGATGAAAACCGTAAGTTAACAAATACAGGTTTAGCTTCATTAGAATTAGACGTTGAAGGAAAAACAGCGACTGTAAAATTAAATGCAAAAGACTATAAATGGTCAGATGGACAACCATTCACTATTGACGACTATATCTTTGCAATCGAAGCAATTGGTAATAAAGACTATACAGGGTCTCGTTATAACGACCGTTACCAAAACATTGTTGGAATGAAAGACTTCCACGAAGGCAAATCAGATAAGATTTCTGGAGTGGAAAAAGTGGACGATTATACAGTGAAAATTCACTTCGAAAAAATGTTACCTTCTATGCAATTAGCAGGTGGAGCGATTCCAGCATACACAATGCCAAAACATGTCTTCAAAGATATTCCAGTTAAAGATTGGGAACAAAGTGAATATGTACGTGGTACAAAAGTAGTCGGCTTAGGACCGTTCACGATTGAATCCATCATTCCAGGGGAATCTGTAACCTTAAAAGCAAACGAAAACTTCTATAAAGGTCGTCCTAAAGTAGATAAAATGGTGATGCAAGTAGTTTCTCCAGATTCAATCGTTTCAGAAATGAAAGCAGGAAACTACGATATCGCAAGCATGCCAAGTGCTCAATATGAAGCATTTAAAGATTTAACAAACGTAACATTCTTAAGTTCATTTGCGCCTTCATATGAATACATTTCATTCAAATTAGGAACATTTGATAAATCACAAGGTAAAAACGTAACGAATCCAAAAGCGAAAATGAGCGATCCTGCTCTTCGTCAAGCAATCGGTTATGCACTAGATATCGATTCAGCTGGTGAAAACTTATATCACGGATTGAACTATGGTACAAACTCTATCATCTTACCATTCTTCAAAGATGTATATAACAAAGAGCAAGAAGGATTTACTTATAACCCAGAGAAAGCGAAACAATTATTAGATGAAGCGGGTTATAAAGATGTTGATGGTGACGGAATCCGTGAAAATAAAGACGGTTCTAAGTTAACGATTAACTTTGCTGCTCGTACTCGTGACGCAGCGAATGAATCATTAATCCAACAATACTTAATTTGGTGGAAAGAAATTGGTTTAGATGTACAACTTTATACAGGTCGTACAATTGAATCAAATAACTTCTACGTTAAAATTCAAGCAGATGATCCAGAAATCGATATGTTCGCTGGTGGTTGGGGAACAGGTTATGATCCAAACCCATCTAACTTATTTGGTGAAACGGCTAAATTCAACTTTGCTCGTTATGTAAATGAAAAAGGTACTGAAATTATGAAGAAAATTTCTTCAACAGACGCTTTTGACGATGCAAAAAATAAAGAGTTCTACAAAGAATGGCAAGCATATGCTAAAGATGAAGCTTTTATGATTCCAACTTTAGTAGGGGATAGTGTAACTGCTGTTAATAAACGTGTGAAATATTATGACACTTCAATTGCAACAAGTGGTTCTAAATCTCAAGTTTATCAAATTGAATTGACTTCAGAAGATGGAGCAAAATAATAAAATGAAGACAAGTCTAGGAAATTTCCTAGGCTTGTTTTGTTTTTGAAATTTTCTTCCAAAATGAGTAAAAAATGATAAAAATTAAAATAAGATTAAAAAACACTTGCAATTTGATAAAAAATCTAGTATTATAATCCCAACATAAATTTATGGATTCGAAATAAGCGCAAAACAAAAGAACGGAGAATGAATATGAATAAGAAAAAAATGATGATTTTATTTTCTGCAACGACAGCTTTAACCTTAGCTGCTTGTGGCGGAAATAATAGTAGTTCGTCGACAACAAGTACTGAAGCTGGTACAGCTAAAACGAAGTATGCATCAGAAGTTACTCATGAAGGCACACCGATTAAAGGTGGCACATTAAAATATGCTATCGTATCTTCATCACCGTTTTCTGGGATTTTTGCTGATGAGCTATCTCAAGACGCTACCGATTCAAGTATCGGGGGGCTTGTGGATGAAAGTATGTTTGAATATGATGAGAACCGTAAATTAACCAATACGGGTCTAGCCAGTATCGAATTCGATGTTGAGAATAAAACAGCAACGGTTACTTTAAATTCAAAAGAGTATAAATGGTCTGATGGGCAACCAGTCACAATCGATGACTATATCTTCGCTTATCAAGCTATCGGAAATAAAGACTATACAGGTGTTCGTTACGATGGTGATTTTAAAAATGTCGTCGGAATGGAAGAATATCACAGTGGGAAAGCAGATAGCGTCTCTGGTCTCGAAAAAGTGGATGATTATACTGTAAAAATTCACTTCAAAGAAATGAGCCCTTCAATGCAATTAGCAGGTGGTTCTGTTTCTGCTTATATTATGCCAAAACATATTTTCAAGGATATTCCTGAAGCGGAGTGGGAACAAAGTGATTACGTTCGTGGTAAAAAATTCGTTGGTCTTGGACAATTCAAAATTGATTCTATTGTAGCCGGTGAATCTGTGACACTCGTTCCAAACGAACACTACTATAAAGGTGTCGCAAAAGTTGATAAAGTCGTAATGGAAGTCGTTTCACCAGATAATATTGTGTCAGAAATGAAAGCTGGGAACTACGATATCGCGACAATGCCAAACGCGCAATATGAAGCTTATAAAGATTTAACAAATGTGACTTTCTTAAGTTCACAAGCTTCAGCCTATGAGTATATCGGTTTCCACTTAGGGAAATACGATACTGCTACAGGTAAAAACGTAACAGATCCAAATGCAAAAATGAGTGATGTAAACCTACGTCAAGCGATGGCGTATGCACTAGATATTGAAGCAGCAGGTCAAAACTTGTATAACGGATTACAACACGCCTCAAATTCTATTATCATTCCGTTCTTTAATGATGTTTATAATAAAGACCAAGAAGGATTTACTTACAATCCTGAAAAAGCGAAACAATTATTGGATGAAGCAGGTTATAAAGATGTGGATGGAGATGGACTTCGTGAAAATAAAGACGGCTCTAAGTTGAAAATTACTTTTGCCGCTCGTACACGTGACGAAGCCAACGAATCACTAGTACAACAATACTTAAACTGGTGGAAAGAAATCGGGTTAGACGTTCAACTGTACACAGGACGTACGATTGAATTGAACTCATTCTATGATAAAGTTCAAGGAGACGATCCAGAAATCGATGTGTTTGCAGCAGGATGGTCAACAGGTTACGATCCAAACCCAGAAGGATTGTTCGGGGAAACAGCGAAATTTAACTTTGAACGTTATGTAGATCCAGAAGGAACTGCAATCATGAAGAAAATCAGTTCAACAGAAGCCTTTGACTCAGCGAAAAACATTGAGTTCTACAAAGAATGGCAAAAATACGTTCATGATAAAGCGTTTATCTTCCCAACGTTAGTCGGAGAATCGATTACTGCTGTTAACAAACGTGTGAAATACTACGATGTTAACTTAGGTAGTCAAAAATCAGCTCTATATCAAATCGAATTAACGAGTGATACAGCAGCGAAATAAGGTTTCAAAAAGACTGGCACTGCCAGTCTTTTTTGTTCCTATAGAAAAAGCTTTAAAAGAAAGAACAATTGGAAGATTTTTATTTCATTTTTTAGAACGAATCAAAATTAAAATAACATGAGAAAAGTTAATTTTTTGCTCATAAATAATGGTAATCAAGCTTGATTCATGGTAAACTAAAAATACGCTGTATCTGCGCTCGAATTGTCATACAATTTGCAATCAGAGAGCATGCAACGTATAATAGAAACGTTGTTTTATTATTTTAAATATTGAAATAGTTCACCAAAGAAAATAAGGAGGAATCGGATTTGACAATTGATAAGCCACTATTAGAAATCAATAACTTGCACGTTGGTTTCCGTATCAAAGATGATTTTTATGATGCAGTAGATAATGTATCACTAACATTAGAAAAAAATGAAATTTTGGCCATCGTTGGAGAGTCAGGATGTGGGAAATCTACATTAGCGACAACCATCATGGGCTTACACAACAAAAACAATACAAAGATTACTGGGGACATCATTTATAACGATGTGAACTTAGTAAACTTAAACGAAGCGTTATACAACAAAATTCGCGGAAATGATATCGGTATGATTTTCCAAGATCCGTTGGCTTCATTAAACCCATTAATGACAATTGGTGCTCAAATCGACGAAGCTCTTTATTATCATACAGACTTAAATGAAAAAGAACGTACTGAACGCGTATTAGAATTGTTAGGACAAGTAGGGATTCCAAACCCACAACGTACTTACAAACAATACCCACATGAATTATCAGGTGGGATGCGTCAACGTGTGGTTATCGCGATTGCATTATCATGTAAACCACCAATCATCATTGCCGATGAACCAACAACTGCCTTAGACGTAACAATCCAAGCGCAAATCTTAGACTTATTAAATGATATCCAAAAAGAAACAGAATCTGGAATCATCTTAATTACTCATGACCTTGGGGTAGTAGCAGAAACTGCTGACCGTGTAGCCGTGATGTATGCTGGGCAATTTGTAGAAGTAGCACCTGTTGAAGAGCTATTCACAAATCCACAACATCCTTATACACGTTCATTATTACAATCAATCCCTCAAGCGGGTTCTGAAGGTCAAGAATTACACGTGATTAAAGGAACTGTGCCACCATTACCAAAATTACCACGTAAAGGTTGCCGTTTCGCACCACGTATTCCATGGATTTCAGCGGACGCTCACGAAGAGGATCCAACACTTCATGAAGTTGGACCAAACCACTTCGTTCGTTGTACATGTTATAAACATTTCCATTTTGAAGGGGAGGAAGCATAATGAGCGGTTTTGTAACCATTGAAGATTTAAAAGTTCACTATCCGATTCGTAGTGGCTTCTTTAACCGAGTAACGGATCATGTTTATGCGGTAGACGGAGTGTCACTTGAAATTGAAGAAGGGAAAACTTACGGTCTTGTTGGAGAATCAGGTTCTGGTAAATCAACTATTGGTAAATCCATTATTGGTCTAGAACACGTAACAAGCGGTAAAGTGATTTACGAAGGAGAAGACGTAACAAACAAAGCACGTCGTCGTACTTCAGATTACAACCGCAACGTACAAATGATCTTCCAAGATTCACTATCAAGTTTTAACCCTAAAAAACGTATCTTAGATATCGTGGCTGAGCCATTAAGAAACTTCGAACGTTTATCTCCAGATGAAGAGAGAAAACGCGTGATTGAATTAATGGAAATCATCGGATTATCTGAAGAAGCATTATTAAAATATCCACACCAGTTCTCAGGTGGTCAAAGACAACGTATCGGTGTTGCTCGTGCATTAGCAAGTAACCCTCGTTTAATCATCGCCGACGAACCAGTATCAGCGTTAGACTTATCTGTACAAGCGCAAGTGCTAAACTACATGAAACGTATCCAAGATGAATTCAACTTAAGTTACTTATTTATTTCCCATGACCTTGGGGTTGTAAAACATATGTGTGATGAGTTATTCATCATGTACCGTGGACGTTTCGTTGAAACAGGGAAAGCGGAAGACATTTACGCAAACCCACAACACATTTATACTAAACGTCTATTGTCTGCGATTCCGGTAATCGATCCAGAAAACCGTGAAGCAAACAAACTTCGTCGTAAAGAAGCTGAGAAATTCTACCAAGAAAATCAAGAACTTTACTACGATGAAAACGGTCGTGTGTTTGATTTACAAAAAATCTCTGACACACACTTTGTTGCATTAAATCCAAAAGGAGGAAACTAATTATGTGGAAAACCATTTTACGTCGTGTGTTATTAATGTTGCCACAAATCTTCATCCTTAGTGTGCTAGCATTCTTAATCGCGAAGATGATGCCAGGGGATCCATTTACAGGTTTAATTACTCCAGAAACGGACCCAAATACAATTGAAGCTTTACGTGTGAAAGCCGGATTCTATGATCCACTTCCTGTTCAATATTGGAATTGGATTTCAAAAGCATTCCGCGGAGACTTCGGTCAAAGTTATACTTATAAATATGAAGTAACAAAATTAATCGGTGAACGTATTGGTAACACAGTATGGTTATCATTATTAACATTGATTTTAACTTACTTAATTGCATTACCATTAGGGATGATTGCAGGTCGTTATCAAAACTCTTGGGCTGACAAAGTAATCGTAGTATACACATTCATTACTTACTCAATCCCAGTATTCGTATTCGCCTTAGTTCTATTATGGTTATTTGGTTATACATTAGGTTGGTTCCCAACTCGTGGATCTGTCGATTCAGATGTAGTTGCTGGAACGCTTGGCTATTATGTAAACAAATTCCATCACATGATTTTACCAGCGTTTACGATGGCGATTCTTTCAACTACTGGTACGATTCAATATTTACGTACTGGGGTTATCGATGCGAAGAGCCAAGACTACGTTCGTACAGCACGTGCAAAAGGGGTTCCTGAAAATGTTGTGTTCAACCGCCACATCTTCCGTAACTCAATCTTGCCAATCGCAGCCTTCTTAGGATATGAATTCACTGGTTTAATCGGTGGTTCAGTGTTCATTGAAAACATCTTCTCATATCCTGGAATGGGGAACTTATTCGTAACATCAATCACAGGACGTGACTACTCAGTAATCTTAGCGTTACTATTACTCTTTGGTACAGCAACTCTTCTAGGTACGCTATTATCTGATATTATCATGAGTATTGTAGACCCACGTGTTCGTGTACAATAATAAAAGGAGGAGTAGCAAATGGAGCAAAATAATGTAAATACAGTTGAAGAAACTGTCGTTGAAGAAAGCACCGTATCTACACCGCCTGCTGGTTTTCAGGTTATTGTACGGGAGTTTTTAAAAGATAAATTAGCGCTTTTCGCGTTAATTTTACTAACGTTGATTTTCTTAATTATCTTTGTCGGACCATTCTTTATCGACCAAGAAACTGCTTTGAAAGTAAATATCTTAGGTCGTTATAAAGCCCCAACAAATGCGCATATTTTAGGGACTGACGAAAGTGGTCGTGACGTTTTAGCCCTCTTGATTATCGGGGCTCGTAACTCAGTATTAATCGGTTTCTCAGTTACAATCTTGACATGTATCGTTGGTATCTTTGTCGGATTGATTTCTGGTTACTACGGTAAATGGGTGGACACAACTTTAATGCGTATCGTTGACTTTATCATGATCTTACCAACATTGATGATCATCATCGTGTTCGTAACGGTAATTCCGAACTACACAATGTTCCACTTCGTATTTATCATGACAGCCTTCTATTGGGTAGGTTCTGCTCGTTTATTCAGAACACGTACTCTTCAAGAAGCAAGCTTAGACTATGTAAATGCATCTAAGACTTTAGGTTCAAGTGACTTTAGAATCATGTTCCGTGAAATCTTGCCAAACTTAAGTTCATTAATTATCGTTAACTTAATCTTACGTTTAGCAGGGAACATCGGTATTGAAACAGGGTTAACTTACTTAGGTTTCGGTTTACCATTTACAACACCATCACTTGGTACATTAATTTCTGCAGCGAAAAATGCAGACATCATCGAAAACAAATTATGGGTTTGGTTACCAGCCACAATCTTAATCTTAATCATGATGTTATGTATCAACTATGTTGGTCAAGCCTTACAACGTGCAGCGGATTCTCGCCAACGTTTAGGTTAATCATAAAAATTAGAGAAGAGATTGAAGGAAACTTCAGTCTCTTTTTTTGTGCAGAAAAAGCCAAATAGAAATTTTTTCGTATTTAATAGAGAAGAAAAGTGTCGGATTTCGGTGTTTGGTTGTGAAATAGGAAGGAATCTAGTAAAATAGAGGTTACAAATGGCGAAAGGAGTGGCCAGGATGAAGGTTAGTGAATCGTTTGAGACGGTTTTAAAGAATCGTGATTTGAAACTGGATAAGAAGGATTTAGGTGACGGTGGGGTGGCCTATCTTGGTCTGTATTCAGAAGGAGAAGCCGAGTTTCCATTTAGCGTCGTGTTTGATGATAGCCAGGAGCGTACCGATTACCAGATTACGTACGAAGGCATCGGAAATGGAAGAGACTTTGGCTTAGATTTATTCGAGGTGCTCTATACCAGTAATCGCTTGAATCAAGAGTTAGTGGCGTATTATTCGCTTTTAATGGACCCAGATGGCGAGCTTTTTATTCGCTATGTCGGTCGTGTGACTCCATTTGAAACTTTTACCTTGTACGAATTACTCGTGATTGGTTCAAAAATTGCCTCAGAAGTACGTAGAACATTATTAGAGTTAAAGGATGAGAACGATAGTTAAGAAGTATTCCCATTTGATAAAACCATTCGATATTATCATTGTGCTCGTATTATTGGTTCTATCATTTTTACCAAATGCCATCTTTGCTTATCAACAAGCAACGAGAAAAGAAGAAGCAAAAATCTACGCGATTCTCACAATTGACGGAGAAGAAATCGAGCGCTTTGAACTCAGTGAAAATACACCACATGAAGAGTTCATCTACTTCCCGCATGACGATCAATATAATATTATTGAAGTCGATGGAACGCGTATTCGTGACAAGGAAGATAATAGTCCAGACCAAATCGCGGTGCAAACAGGTTGGATTTCTCAGCCGGGTCAGACAAGTATTTGCTTGCCACATGGGCTGATGATTGAAATTATCTCAACCGAGCCTGCTACTAGTGATAATGACACCATTATCCCGTTATAAAACAATGTGAAGTTCTCTATGAAAGTAGCGGACTTTTTTGTTTTTCGACTGTCCCTGTACCAAGGAGGAGCGCATTTTGGCAGTAGCCTTTGACAGGCGCCAAATTAACTGAAATCACACAGCGCATTTATTCTTCCATATTATTTCGTGAGTTTATAAAGTTAGAGTTTTACAGAGTAAGAATTTCTCTTTGAATCAGACGATGAGGAGAATCGAGCGGATTTTATAATAGCAGTAATGGGAGATAGCATTCAAAGTGAATTACGTACTCTTGAAAATTTATTTTCTAGAGTACGTTTGAATCTTGAAAGAGCTTGAGACCATGGCTCGAACCGTTGTCCCATTACAGCTATTATAAAAAAATCCGCAAGGATTCGATGCATCGTCATTATTAAATTCATAAAGAAATTTTTTATAGAAGAGAAGCCTACTCATTATTTTATAAAAAACTCACGAAAGAGCGCTGGAATATGGTATTATAGTGGAATAAGGAGGAATGCACTGTGCGAATTATTTCAGGAGAATTTGGCGGAAGACGCTTAAAGGCAGTACCGGGCCAAAATACTCGTCCGACGACTGACAAGATAAAAGAATCGCTCTTCAATATTCTTGGCGGTTATTTTGACGGAGGAGTCATGCTCGACATGTACAGCGGAAGCGGAGCCGTTGCCATCGAGGCTGTCTCTCGTGGGATGGACCGTGCGTTTCTATTCGAGAACAATCGCCTCGCACAAAAGACGATTGAGCAAAATATTGAAATTACAAAATCACCCGAACAATTTCATTTAAAACCACAAAATGTGAAACAAGGACTTAAAACCATTGCGAGCGACCCGGAGTTTGAACCGTTCGAGTTGGTGTTTATGGATCCGCCATATCGCTTGCAAGAAATTGTAAAGGACATTGAGCAGTTACAAGAATTGAACCTTCTTTCTCCAGACTGCGTGATTGTCTGCGAGGTGGATAAGGAAGTGCAACTTCCAGAGAGAATTTTAGAATTTGAGCAATATAAGCGCGTGGAGTACGGGATTACAGCCCTAGTGTTTTTCGACCGTTCATCCAGCGAAGAGGAGGCTTAATATGAGAAAAGCGGTAGTAGCAGGAAGCTTCGATCCGATTACGAATGGGCATTTAGATATTATCGAGCGAAGCAGTGAGCTTTTCGATGAAGTGATTGTGGTTTTATCGCATAATGTTCAGAAAAATTATTTATTTTCTTTAGATGAGCGAAAGTCACTAGTTGAGAAGGTAATTGCGCATGTACCAAATTCTAGAGTGGTGGCAGTGAGCGGAGGGTTAACCGTAGAGGCGGCGGCCCAGTTAGGAGCCAGCGTTCTTGTACGCGGTGTTCGAAACGCAACCGACTTCGAATATGAAGCGACTCTTGCATCCCATAACCGTGTTCAAAATGGCGATGTCGAAACAGTACTATTACTCAGCAAGGAAGAGTACCGATTTGTAAGTTCTTCGATGATGAAAGAATTGGCTCGCTTTGGAGGAGATGTGACGCCATTTGTTCCAAATGTAGTAGCCGATGCCTTACAAGAGAAATATAAAGATACGCCTGAACGCACTATAAAAATGGATGAGGAGATAACAGATGTCAAAGGTTAAGAAAATTATTATTGCAGCCTTAATTTTCGTTGTATTAGCGATTGTCGCGATGATTCCAATCCCGTATGTGATTGAATCACCAGGGACTGCAGAAGAGGTATCCCAGTTTTTAACAATTAATGGAGCAAAAGATGAGGACCCAGGTTCTCTCAGGGTGCTGACGGTGTATGTCGAGCAGGCGACTGTTTTAACGTACTTTAAGAAGTTCTTGAAGCACCACGAAATGGTTCCGGCTGAAGAAGTTTTTGGAGATTATACGCCAGAAGAATTCAATGCCTTACAAGAATTTAGTATGCGCAATGCACGTTCAAAAGCGGTTCGAGTTGCTTTTGAAGCGGCAGGGAAAACGGTAGAGCGACATGTCAATGGGATTTTCGTCACTCGTGTGGATAAAAACTCTAATTTCAGAGATAAGTTACAAGTCGGGGATATTATCGAAACGATTGACGGTAAGAGCCCAGGGAATACAGATGAGAGCTTTGAAGCGTTAAGATACTATTTAGCGGGCCTTGAACCAGGACATACGCTAGTTCTTCAGGTGAAACGTGACAATGCAACAAAAACCATCAGCGCGCAGTTGAAAATGAATAGTCGTACGGGTGGTATCCGTCTAGGGTTTGCTGGGGAAGTGGATGAAGATGTCACTTCTGACCCATCCGTTGAATTTGACCCACATGGCGTGAGCGGTCCTTCAGGTGGCTTGATGTTCACGCTTGAAATTTATAACCAAATTACGAATAGTCACTTGAAAAACGGACATAATATTGCTGGAACCGGTACGATTGAATTAGATGGAACGGTTGGACGTATCGGTGGGATTGATAAGAAATTGGTGGCTGCCATCGAAGCAGGCGCAACGATTTTCTTAGCGCCAGATGATGAAATCACAGATGAAATGCGTGCACGTTATCCAGATTTGAAATCGAACTATGAAGAAGTTAAAGAAGCGGCCGCAAAGTTAGGGACAGATATTAAAATTTACCCTGTGAAAACTTTAGAAGACGCCATTGAAATTCTACAAAATCTATAACCAATGAGTCATTTTTCTCATATCTTTAATTGGAGGAATCTTTTTAAGGAGTGAGAAAAATGGCTTTTTTTGATGAGTGGAAAGAAAAATGGGAGTCGTGGAGTTTGACGGTCAAAGGTGCTGTCATTGGTGGAGTGCTTCTTTTATTAGTGGGAGTCGGAGGTTTATTTTCTAAAAAAGAAGAGGCTGTGGAAGAACTGGCAGTGGTAGAGACGACAGTGCTGGCGGAAAAAACAGAAGTCAGTACGACGCAGGAAGCGGTCATTTTCGTGGATATTAAAGGAGCGGTGAAAAATCCGGGAGTCTATCAAATGAAGTCTGGAGACCGTGTAAAAGACGCTCTCGATGCTGCAGGAGGATTGACGGACGAGGCGGATAGCCAGAAAGTAAACTTAGCGCAAAGAGTCGAAGATCAAATGGTGATTGTTGTGCCGAAAGTTGGAGAAGAAGCTACGGAAATGCCAGTAGGAGGAACGAGTAAAGAAGCACCCAAAGAAGGGAAAGTGAATATTAATACGGCAACGGTGGAAGAGCTGAAGACATTGAAGGGAGTCGGCGATAAAAAAGCCGAAGCGATTATCGAGTATCGTAAGAAGAACGGTTCGTTCAAAACGAAGGAAGACTTGATGAAAGTCCGCGGTATTGGTAAGAAGCTCTTCGAGTCCTTTCAAGAAAGGATTGTGACGCAATGAGTTACTGGATAGTAATGCTTCTCGTAGCGTCTGGGATTGTTGTATTCGAAGGGACAGTCGCTTGGTGGATTGTCCCTTTCTTCATACTAGTTGTGGCGTGGAAACGAGGGCAAGAGAGTTGGAAAAGAGTGGTCGGTGTCGTGCTATGTGTAGCGGTCGGGCTGCGGTTGTTTTTGTATGTACGAGAAGTGACGCATCCGCCATTTACACTAGAGGAAGCGATACATGGACAACTCGTGTTAAATCCAAATCAATTGAAGGTAAATGGAGATTTAGTAACGGGGACGGCTACACTAGAAGTAGGAATGAAGCACGAGAAAGTGTTCTTCTATTACGTCCTCGAGTCGGAATCCGAGCAACAAGCCTTCTTGCAGTTAAGTGAAGTGGTGCGAATTTCCGTTGAAGGGAGCATTGAAGAAATCGAGCACGCGCGTAATAAAGGGAATTTTGATGCGAAGAATTATTATCTTAGTCTTGGCGTGCTGCATGCTTTGAAGGTGGAGCGCTTGAATGGTGGCAGGAAGAGTGTTCCAGGTTTTTGGAGCTTTGTAGAACATCTTCGGTTTCAGTTGTTGCAAGTGGTACGTACTCAAAAAGACAGTCGCATAAAACAATATACGCTTGCCTTACTTTTAGCGGACCGGACCGGATTTAGCGAAGAAGAGTGGGAGCAATACAAGCAACTAGGCCTCTTACATCTCTTAGCGATTTCGGGATTACATATCTCCTTAATGGTCGCTTGCATCGAACGGCTCTCTTGGCGAAGCGGCATTACTAGAGAGAAAACGCGTGGATTACTGGTGCTGTTTGTAGTGCTCTACGGCTTTGTGATTGGCTGGAATATGAGCGGTACCCGTGCGATTGGAATGGTGGTGTTTTCTGCCTTATCCAAACCGTTCATTAAAAAACGGAGGAGCACACAGATGGACTGCCTTTTGTGGATGGCGATAGCGTCCATTCTCGTTTGGCCAGGAGTTCTTTTAAATGTAGCTTTTCAACTCAGTTATGGACTAACGGCCATTATTATTTTTCTCTCGAAATGGCAACGCGCCGTCTTACCACGCATTCGTGCCAATGTGTGGGTACCGATTGGGATGAGCCTTATCGCATTACCGCTTCTGTGCCAGTATTTCTTTTATTGGAACGCACTGAGTATTCTTTTGACTGCGCTCTTTTCGCTGCTGTTTGAGATGCTGCTATTTCCATTGCTTACAGCCTACTTGTTCTCGGTACTATTTGGTTTTGTTCCGCTAATAGGGCTTCTCACAAGCGTTGGAGAAGTGGTTCTCTCTGTGGTCTCAAAAGTTCTTACATTTTGCCAGCAGTTGTCCTTTACAAAATTCACATTGGGGATTTGGGACAAGTGGGAAGTCGTTCTCTTTCTAATGATTCTTATTGTTATAGGAATTTTATTTGAGAAACGAAAGATGACGATGAAAAAAGGCGTCCTAGGGGTACTAGCCATTTTAGCGCTATTGATGGAAGTACCGTATCACTGGGGGACTGAACTCGTGATGGTGGACGTTGGACAAGGGGACTCCATCCTTCTTTTAGCGCCAGGGTGGAATCAGGCAACGCTCATTGATACGGGTGGGCTCTCTGATTTTAAGCAGAAAGAGGCGTGGCGGCATCGGAAGAAAAAAGACCAAGGGATGACGACAGTTGTGCCTGCGCTTCAAGCAGAGGGGCTAGCGGAGCTCTCGCAAGTTATGTTGTCTCATGGGGACGAGGACCATGTCGGAAACTTAAAAACTATCGCCAAGCATCTTACTATCCGGCAACTTATTATCGGAAAAGGCATGGAGAAAATTCCGCTGATGCAGGAAATGAAGAAGAGATATCCAAAAATTCAGTGGCGGTTAGTACTGGCAGGTGACGAGTGGAAATGGAATGAGACGACTTGGAAGGTGCTATGGCCAAAAGGGTTATCTCATGCAGAAAACGAAGACTCGATACTGGCACTTGTCACAGTGATGAAGCAGACCATTCTTCTGACGGGAGATGCTTCCGAGAAGGTGGAAGAGGCTGTCGCTCACGCAAATCCAAACTTGCAGTTCTCTATTCTTAAAGCGGGGCATCACGGAAGCAGGACATCGAGTGGCGAGGCACTTCTTACACTCGTTCAGCCAAGGCTCGCGTTTATATCGTGTGGGAAGCACAATCACTATGGGCATCCTAGTCCAGAGACTTTGGCGCGCTTGAGAGCTACTGGCGCTATCATTTTCCGGACGGACCAAGACGGGCAAATCCGGCTTCGATTGACCTGGAAAAAATTAGAAGTTACAACAAGGCTTACGAAACGGAAAAAAGAATTGAAACAATAGACAAAGACTCGTTTTCAAGATAAACTAAAACAACAGGAGGCGAAAAAATGGAATTTGAGAAACAGCTCAATCGAATTAAAAAAGGGCAAGTCAGTCTGGTTTATCTCGTTCAAGGGAAAGAACCATACTTACAAGAGCTTGCGCGTAAAGTATTTTTGGACACCATTGTCGCTCCTGAAGATCAAGACTTGAACGTGGGACGATTCAACATGGATGAAGTGTCCGTTCAAACCGCGGTTCAAGATGCGGAATCTGTGCCATTTTTTGGAGACCGCAGATTGGTCATGATTGATAATCCAACGTTTTTAACAGGGGAGAAGGAAAAGAAATCCATCGACCATCAGTTAGACCGCCTTCAAGCGTATTTAGAAAATCCGATGGACAGTTCGGTGATGGTTTTCTTTGCGCCATATGAAAAGTTGGACCAACGTAAGAAAATCGTGAAGCAGTTGAAGAAGGTTGCCGTTCTTCTCGATGCGAGCGAACTCTCAGAACGCGATGTGAGACAATACATCAAGGACTATTTACGTTCGCAACAATATGGCATTCAAGAAGAGGCGTTAAATACCTTACTCCTCAAGACACAATACTCGCTGACCACTTGTATGAAAGAACTGGATAAATTAATGGTTGCCGAAATTGGAACGTATTCCATTCGACTTGAAACGGTCGAGGCATTAGTGGCTAAAACCTTGGAGCAAAGCATCTTTGATTTTGGAGAAGCTATCTTGAACAAAGACAGCAAACGTGCTCTTCAAATTTATCACGATATGCTATTACAAAAAGAAGACCCAATAAAGATGAACGCGATTCTATTAGGCCAATTTCGCCTATTACTTCAAGTGTCGTATTTGCAAAAAGCCGGCTACCAAGAACCCGAAATCCAAAAGACACTCGGAGTGCACCCGTATCGCGTTAAACTCGCGCTGAACCAATGCCGCCGCTACGGAACACCATTGCTCGAAGCAGCCTTCCAGCAATTAGTCGAAACCGAGTACGCATTGAAAACCAGCGTCGGCATCAAAGAAATGCAATTGGAATGGTTCATCCTCCAATTTTGCGGCCAAAGAACGTTATAGTTAGTCTGTTTGAAACGTCGATATCTTATTAAAGATTTCGGCGTTGAGTAGTATTTAAATAATCATCTATTTTTAATTAAAATTTGAGTTGAATTAATAAAAATATGTGGTACAATGTATATACAATTAAGGAGGGGTTAAAATGAGTACAATTTCATTACGTTTAAATAAAGAAGAAGAACGCCTTTTTAAAAATTATGCAGACTTTACCGGAGAAGGATTGACGACCCTATTAAAGAAAGCATTAACTGAAAAAATTGAAGAAGAATATGATTTGCAAGCTGTAAAAGAGTACGAAACTGCTAAAGCAAATGGAGAAGTTATATTAGTTGACCATGAGGAATTCTGGGGAGACTTATAATGAGGTACACACTTTTTTATGATGAACGTCTCAAAAAGAAAATTAAAAAATTAGATAATGGAACAAAAGTAATCTTAAAAAAATGGATTGAGAAAAATTTGATAGACTGTGATGATCCAAGAAGTAAGGGGAAACCTCTGAGGGGCACTTTATCAAAATATTGGAGATATAGAATTGGAAATTATAGATTGATTGTAGAAATCGAAGATGACCAATTAAGAATTATAGCCATTGAATTTGCGCATAGAAGCAGTGTTTACAAATTGATGAAATAGGAGAGAATAATGGAATTATTAATCGTTATTATCGCTGTCGTTGTAGTAGCGGTAATCGCTTTGATGTTCCGCACAAAACCAAATGCAGGCGGAGCAGTGGAAAAAATACCATCAACAAAAGAGGGTACACCAGTAGAAGAAGCGTACATCCCAGAAGAATTGGAAGAGTACTTACGCGAATTGAAACGCAATGGCCAACCGATTAAAGCCATTCAAAAATTACGTAACGTAACAGGAATGAGCTTGTCAGAAGCCAAACAATTTGTCGACGACATCATCATCTAACAATAACAGAGTGCCCGAGCAGGAGACCAAACACCTCCCGTGGGCACTCTCTTTTTCCCCCAGCACCGCTCCTTAGTAGGTTCCCTTTTCCAGCACCATTACCTCCCCCGGGCACCTGTCCCTTTTCCGGAGCAGTCGCATTGATCGGGCTTCTTTTTTTATCTCTGAAATTAAGCAATTAGGAATGGGTAAAATCTTACGGATTCTACGGGAAAAATCTATATAGAGGATAAACAAAAAAAGAATCAGTTTATTGAAAGAATAGCGGGGAAGTGCATTAAATGCGAATTAGCAGGAGTAGGAAGTTCTTCCATACTCCTGCTTTGAGGCTTTAAAGGCGAGAGACCTAGGCTCGAGCCGTTGCCCCGCTATAACTCTTTCAATAACAAAACTGATTCTTTTCAGTTTATCCGATATAGAATCCTACCTTGAAGAAATCCGCAAGGATTTTACCCAACCAAGAAGCATCACTTCTATTTCAGAGCATAAAAAAAGAGCCCGAGATCAATTCTCAGGCTAATTATTATTTGCTTAATTTTGCAGCAAGACGTGATTTATCACGAGAAGCTTTGTTTTTGTGGATTAATCCTTTAGAAGCAGCTCCGTCGATTGCTTTGTGAGCAGCACGTAATAATTCTTCAGCATTTTCAGCACCTTCAGCTACAGCAGCGTTGAATTTTTTGATAGCTGTACGCATAGCAGAAGTTTGAGCGTTGTTAGCAAGTGTTGACTTTTTGTTAGTACGAACACGTTTGATTTGTGATGCGATATTTGGCAATGGGTTCACCCCTCTTTCATTTAACATGTATAATTACTGATCAGTTGTTTCCAACACGAACTATTATACAAAAGTCCTACTTGAATTGCAAGCAAGGTATTGTGAAAGAACAAGACGGACAAACGGTAAAACGGACTTAATGATGGTATACTAGAAAAGAAAGAGGTGAATTCATGGATCAATTTAAATTAGTGGCTCCTTACGCACCAAATGGAGACCAACCTCAAGCCATCAAGGAACTCGTCGATGGCATTAAAAATGGGGTCAAAGAACAGACCTTACTTGGGGCAACGGGAACAGGGAAGACGTTCACGATTGCCAATGTGATTCAAGAAGTAAACAAACCAACGCTCGTATTAGCGCATAATAAAACATTAGCTGGCCAGCTGTACGGAGAATTGAAAGAATTCTTCCCGGATAATGCGGTCGAATATTTTGTGTCGTACTATGACTACTATCAACCCGAGGCGTATGTTCCTTCTAGTGATACGTATATCGAGAAGGAATCCAGCGTCAACGATGAGATTGATAAATTACGTCACTCGGCAACAAGCGCCCTTCTAGAACGCCGTGATGTGATTGTGGTGGCGTCTGTGTCTTCGATTTATGGGTTAGTAAATCCAGAAGATTACCGCGACCATGTATTGTCGCTTCGTGAAGGCATGGAAATCGAACGCGATGAATTATTACGCCGATTGGTAGAAATGCAATTCGAGCGTAACGACTATGATTTCCGCCGTGGAACTTTCCGTGTTCGTGGGGATGTCGTTGAAATCTTCCTTCCGGGAAATGATGCGACGGCTTTTCGGATTGAGTTCTTTGGAGACGAAATCGAAGCGATTAAGGAAGTTGATGTGTTGACGGGTGAAATCAAAGCGACCGTGGAACACGTACCAATCTTCCCAGCAACGCACTTTGTGGCGAATGAGGACCAAATTTCACGGGCCGTGGCTACGATTAAAGAAGAGCTTGTGGAGCGATTGAAAGAATTACGAGACGACCATCAATTACTGGAAGCACAACGCTTGGAGCAACGGACTAACTATGACATTGAAATGCTCTTAGAGATGGGCTATTGTAACGGAATTGAGAACTACTCTCGTCATATGGATGGCCGTCGTCCAGGGCAACCACCGTATACGTTATTAGACTTCTTCCCGAAAGATTCGCTCTTCGTGGTCGATGAGTCGCATATTACAATGTCGCAAATTCGTGGAATGTATAACGGGGACCGTGCTCGTAAGGAGCAGTTGATTAAATACGGCTTCCGTTTACCGAGTGCTTTAGATAACCGTCCATTGCGCTTTGAAGAGTTCGAGGAGCGTGTGCCGCAAATCATTTACATTTCAGCGACTCCAGGGCCTTATGAATTGTCTCATACGCCAAAAGTTACTGAGCAAATCATTCGTCCAACAGGCTTACTCGATCCGCCAGTAGAAGTTCGCCCAATTAAAGGACAGATTGATGATTTAATTAGTGAAATTAACTTACGTGTCGAACTCAATGAACGTGTCTTTATTACGACTTTAACCAAAAAGATGTCCGAGGACTTGACCGACTACTTAGAAGAAGTGGGCATTAAGGTGAAGTACTTGCATAGTGACATTAAGACATTGGAACGTACGGAAATTATCCGTAACTTACGACTTGGGGAATTCGACGTGTTGGTCGGAATCAACTTGCTTCGTGAAGGGTTAGACGTGCCGGAAGTGTCCCTTGTGGCAATTCTGGATGCGGATAAGGAAGGATTCTTGCGGAGTGAACGTTCTCTTGTTCAAACGATTGGACGTGCAGCTCGTAACGCGAACGGTCGTGTGATTATGTATGCCGATAAGATTACGGATTCGATGCAAAAAGCGATTGATGAAACGAATCGTCGACGTGCCATCCAAGAAGCGTACAATAAGGAACATGGCATCGTTCCGAAAACTATCGTGAAGAATATCCGTGATTTAATTGCGATTACGCACGAAGTCGAAAAAGAAGAGGGCCCAACGACTGCCAAAGACTTCAAGAAGATGACGCAAGAACAACGCCGAGAAGCTATCGAGTTGCTCGAGTTGGATATGCGTGCGGCAGCCAAAGTGCTCGATTTCGAGAAAGCCGCCGATTTACGCGACGTGATTCTCGAATTGCGTGCGGAGTATCGCTTGTAAGAGGGCATATGCATGAAATGGACATTAACAAAGGACTTACCAGAACTGGAAGGAAAAATCTTTCCAAGCCAAATGGAGGGATTTTACTTTCAGGTGGTTCGTGCCAACAGGAAACAAGGCTTAGAAATGATAGCGCTCGATGATGTGAACGAGCGCTATCACTTATTTGATATCCCAACAACGAGTAGCAGTATCGCTCAAGCCTTGCGCGAAGAGGCAGAGGAGCTAGCGTTCCAGTGGATGCATCCCGAGCAATCGGATATCGAAGAAGCGCGCCAGAAGTGGACGAAGTGGATTACCGAAACGATCGTCCCGTATCATGGCAATCCGTTTGAAAAGTCGGAGGCAATCGGGTTCACGGTTGAAGAAAGTGGCAAATGGTACGCGCTCATGATGGAAGTACCGCTTCAAAAACTAGGAGTAGCTTCCCAGGCGAACGCCCTTATTTTGAACGTGAAGATTCATCCGGAAGATAAGGAACGACTCATAGCGACGGATGGGATTTTCGAAGCCTATCATATGAATAAGAAGCATTGGATTTCAATTGCGCTAAATGTATGCACAGATGACGCACTCATAAAAGAGTGTATCTATATTAGCTACAAATGTGTCGCAAAGAAAGACAATTCTTTACTTTCAACAAGAGATTCGCTATAATTTTCAACATAGCGTTTTAGCAAAAAGGAGATTTTTTTATGGTAAATATTGCAATTGTAGGAGCGACAGGTGTCGTTGGAACAAAAATGATTGAACGGTTAGAAGAAAGCAACTTACAAGTAGACCACTTATATCTACTGGCTTCAGCACGTTCAGCAGGGAAAGTACTACAGTTTAGAGGAAAAGAGTATGTAGTCGAAGAATTAACGGAAGACTCCTTCAAGCGTGATATTGACTACGCCATCTTCTCAGCAGGGGGCGGCACTTCATTGAAATTTGCGCCAATCGCAGAACGTGACGGCGTAATTGTTATCGACAACTCAAGCGCATGGAGAATGGATCCAGAGATTGATTTAGTTGTGCCAGAATGTAACGCGCCCACATTAGAGCGTAAGATTATCGCTAATCCAAACTGCTCAACGATTCAATCAGTTGTGCCATTACGTCCATTGCATGATGCATTTGGATTGAAACGTGTGGCGTATACAACTTACCAAGCTGTTTCAGGTTCTGGACAAGCAGGGATTAATGATTTAAGAAACGGGGAAAAAGGGGAAGCACCAACGAACTACCCACACCCAATTTACAATAATGTATTGCCACATATCGATGTATTTTTAGAAAATGGTTATACAAAAGAAGAAATGAAAATGATTCAAGAAACGCGCAAGATTCTTGGATTGTCAGATGATGTAGCGATTACGGCTACTTGTGTACGTGTGCCTGTTTATAACTCGCACTCTGTAGAAATCAATGTGACTTTCGAAAAAGATACAACTCCTGAAGAAATTCGTGCGATTTTAGAAAAAGCACCAGGAGTGATTGTATTAGATAAGCCTGAGGAAAATGTATATCCAACACCATTACAAGCAACTGGGCATGATGAAGTGTATGTGGGACGTATTCGTCGCGACCTCTCTCAACCAAACAGCTTCCACATTTGGTGTGTGGGCGACAATATCCGTAAGGGTGCAGCGAGCAATGCCATCCAAATCGCGGAGTTCATTGAAGCGCACAATTTACGTAAATAATTCAATAGAAGACTGGGCATTCAGGGCACAGTATAGTGAATATATGTTGATTACTCCAAATCTTTACGGATATCTTCATAATAGCTATAACGTTGCACCGGCTCGAGCCTAGGTCTCTCACCTTTAAAGCCTCAAAGGGAGCGTACGGAATAAAATTCCTACGCTCCCTTTTTCGCATTTAATGCCATCCCACGTTATGGCTATTATAGAATCCGTAAGATTTTTCGTAATCAACTTTCTTATAAGCAAAAGTTACCCAGTCCTCTAATAATTATTTGCTCCACTACACCCAGCTGTGTGTAAAAAATTAGTTTTGTATCATTAATGATACGTATCATTAATGATACATCTTGAAAAAGTAAAAGCAGGAAGCAAGTTTTTCAGCTTTTGAAGAGGGTAAAATGTGATACAATAAAAGTACTATGGATGTAAAAGGAAAAACGCTTATGAACAACTTAAAGCCTTATTTAAAGCCGTATCTGAAAGAAACGATATTGGCACCTTTATTTAAATTATTCGAAGCGATTCTGGAGTTGTTTGTTCCGCTCATTATGGCGGTCATTATCGATAAAGGGATTGAAAACAGAGATACTACGCTGATTCTCCAACAAGGAGCCATTCTGATTGGGTTCGGAATCCTTGGCGTAGCCGTGTCGATTACCGCTCAATATTTTGCGGCAAAGGCGGCAACTGGATTTACCGCCGATGTGAGACAGGCACTTTTTTCAAAAATTCAATACTTTAGTTTCTCACAACTCGATGCAATCGGAAATGACACTTTACTGACGCGTTTGACGAGTGATATGAATCTCGTGCAAAGTGGGTTAAACATCGCTCTTCGTCTATTGCTACGTTCGCCGTTTATCGTTGCTGGAGCGATTGTGATGGCCTTTGTCGTGAATGTGGAAATGGCCTGGACGTTTGCCATCACAGTTCCAATCTTAGCAGTCGTCGTATTCGGGATTATTTACTGGACGATTCCGATGTATCGCCGTGTGCAAGGACAACTGGATCGGATTATGCGACTCGTGCATGAAAACTTACTCGGCGTGCGTGTGATTCGTGCATTTAATCGCGAAGAAAAAGAAATTCAGACATTCAGAGAAAATACTGAGGCGTTGAACCAGGCGCAACAAAAGGTGAGTGGCCTCTCAGGAGCTATGAACCCTATTACGTTTGTGATTGTGAATGTGGCGCTTATCGTCATTTTATATAGTGGGGCGATAAAAGTGGATACAGGAACGTTGTTAAAAGGGGACGTCATCGCCTTAACAAACTATATGTCACAAATTCTAGTAGAGCTTGTAAAATTAGCCAATCTTATCGTGTTAATGACGAAATCCGTTGCGAGTGCGGAGCGTATTGACAATATTCTATCGATGGAACCGGATATGGTGGAAGGAACCCAAGACGTCCATCCAGATAGCGACGTAGCGGTGGCGTTTAAAGACGTGACGTTGACGTATCAAGGAGACCAAAATGCGGCGCTGAACCATATCTCCTTTACCGCGTTGAAAGGACAGACCGTTGGTGTTATCGGTGGGACTGGTAGCGGGAAATCGTCTCTAGTGAATATGATTCCTCGTTTCTATGATGCGACTGAGGGAAGTGTAGAGGTATTTGGAGAAGACGTTCGTGACTACCGTTTTGCATCGATTCGTGGAGCGGTCGGAATGGTCTTGCAAAAGGCTCAACTCTTCCGTGGAACGATTGCCGACAATGTCCGTTTTGGAAATGCATCTGCTTCCAGTGAAGGGATAGAACATGCACTCGATGTCGCTCAAGCCAGGGAATTTGTTCAAACAAAAGAAGGCGGACTGGATTATGGCATCGAACAAAATGGACGTAATTTATCCGGTGGTCAAAAACAACGGATGACGATTGCACGTGCGATTGCGAAACAAGCACCGATTTTAATCCTAGATGACAGTGCTTCGGCTTTAGACTTTGCGACCGATGCGAAATTACGTGAGGTGATTAAGAGTCAAACGCCACGACCAACAACCTTTATCGTGTCACAACGAGCGGCTTCTGTGCAGTACGCTGACTTAATTCTTGTCCTCGACGAAGGAAATCTTGTCGGCAAAGGTACTCATGACGAGCTTTTAGCCAATAATGAGATTTATCAAGAAATTTACTATTCACAATTTCCAAAGGAGGATGAAGCATGAGACAGACAACTCAATGGGAAACCATCCGTAAAGTCCTCCGCTATATTCGTCGCTACCGTATCTACTTCGTAGCGTCCATCCTTTTGGCGAGTGTGAATGTATTCGGAACATTAATGATTCCAAAATTAGTCGGGGAAGCTGTGGACCAAATGGTGGACACGGGCCAAGTATTCTATGAAGGACTATTTGCCATCCTTTGGCAGATTGGACTCTTTACAGCAATGGCTGCCATCGCGCAGTGGTTTATGAACCTCAGCAATAACAAGATGACGTACTCGGTGGTTCGTGATCTTCGTAGAGATGCGCTTGAAAAAATCGAGACATTGCCACTGAGTTATTTAGATATCCATCCAGCCGGAGAAATCGAGAGCCGTATCATTGCGGACGCGGATCAATTCGCGGATGGATTATTGATGGGATTCACGCAGTTATTCACGGGTGTGATGACGATTCTAGGAACCTTAACCTTTATGCTGAGCGTGAATATGACATTGACGCTTGTCGTAGTGGTAGTGACGCCCGTATCTTTCGTGATGGCCAGCTTTGTCGCGAAGAAATCCTATCATTTCTTTAAACAACAATCGGAAATTCGTGGCGACCAAACGGCCTATATGAATGAGATTATTGAAGGAACTCGAGTGGTAACAGCCTTTCAGCAACAGGAAAAAGTCATCGAGGACTTCTCGGTCATTAATAAGGAATTAACGGATGTATCGCTCAAGGCTATCTTCTTCTCGAGCATCACAAATCCAGCAACGCGCTTTGTCAATAGCATCGTCTACACCAGTGTGGGCGTGTTCGGGGCGTTCTTCGTAATGAGCGGAGGCGTGACGGTGGGACAACTGTCGTCCTTCTTAAGTTACGCGAACCAATATACGAAACCATTTAATGAAATCTCGGGAGTCATTACCGAACTGCAAAATGCGATAGCCTGTGCCAACCGCGTGTTTGAACTGTTGGAACAACCTTCTGAACGTCCAGAGCGTGCAGGGGCTGCGTCTCCTGAAAGCCTCGACGGGGCAGTGGAATTTAGCCATGTGGACTTCTCTTATGTGAAAGACCAACCGCTCATTGAAGACTTCTCGCTCGATGTCAAACCAGGGCAACGTGTGGCGATTGTCGGTCCAACCGGAAGTGGGAAGACGACATTGATTAACTTATTGATGCGTTTCTACGATATTAATAGTGGGAAATTAACCATCGACGGCCTTTCGATTGAAGACATCACCCGTCATTCCCTACGAAATGGATTTGGAATGGTGCTTCAAGAAACATGGCTTCAAACGGGAACTGTCCGTGAAAATATCACGATGGGAAATCCAACGGTTAGCGAAGAAGAGATGATTCGTATCGCCAAACTCTGCCATATTCATGGATTCGTGAGCCGTCTGCCACAAGGGTATGATACGGTGATTTCAGATGATGGTGGGGACTTCTCACAAGGACAAAAACAATTACTCTGCATCGCGCGTGTGATGATGGGGCAACCAAATATGCTGATTCTCGATGAAGCAACGTCTTCCATCGATACGCGTACCGAGTTGAAGATTCAAGAAGCTTTCCAACATCTCATGGAAGGACGTACGAGCTTTATCGTGGCACACCGCTTATCGACGATTCGTACGGCGGATGTGATTCTCGTCTTGAAAGACGGACATGTCATTGAAAAAGGAAATCATGCTAGCTTGATGGAGCAACGTGGATTTTACTACAATCTCTATCAAAGTCAGTGGCAACATTAATCTAAAAACTAAAAAGAAGCGTAGACTCTATAAAAAGGTTCTACGCTTCTTTGAATTGCTGAAAGTAGAAAATTATCATATATGATAATTTCAAATGATTATGAATTGAATTCTTCTAGCGCTAGAGATGCTTCTTCCCATTCTGCAAGAAGGGTTTCTTGACGCTCGATAAGGGCGCCTTCTTCGGTTGAGAGGGCAGCGGCTTTCTCTGGGTCAGAATAGTTTTCTTCCAGCGTCATCGCCTCGTGCACTTGTTCGAGTGCGGTTTCGATATCATGCATCTCCGTTTCTAATTGCTCAATGCGACGAGTGAGCGTACGGATTTGACGTTGCTCTTCTTTAGAGGCATGGTAGCTGGCTTTCGCTTCTGTCATCGGCTCAGCCTTATCTACGGGGGTGTCTTTGGCTTTTTGCAATGCGGCGATTTCTTCTTTCTCTTGTTTTTTCTCGAGATAGTAGTCATAGTCGCCTAAATATAGCGTGCTTCCAGTTTCTTCGATTTCAAGAATGGCGGTTGCGACCTTATTGATGAAGAATCGGTCATGCGAAACGAAACAAATCGTGCCGTCATAGTCGATGAGGGCCTCCTCGAGAACCTCTTTACTGTCGATGTCCAAGTGGTTCGTTGGTTCGTCGAGCAGTAGGAAATTATCGTGTTCAAGAGATAGTTTGCAAAGCGCTAAACGGGCCTTTTCACCCCCGCTGAGTTGCGCGGTTGTTTTCTCTACGTCGTTTCCTGAGAAAAGGAAACTGCCAAGAATCGAACGAACATCTTTTTCAGGCATGGTAGAGTGACGAGACCATAGTTCTTCTAGAACCGTTTGATTCGATGAGAGGCCAGCCAAGTTTTGGTCATAGTAACCGACTTGAACGCCAGCGCCTAACTCAATCGAGCCTTCGATTAAAGGTAATTCACCCGTAATCGACTTCAAGAGAGTCGATTTTCCAATACCGTTAGGCCCTACAATCGCAATGGCTTCACGCTTACGAAGCTGGAAGGAAATCGGACCGCTCAAGGCTTCGTGGTCGTAGCCGATATAAGCATCTGTGACTTGCAGCACTTGGTTTCCGGATTCGCGTTCCACGGTGAATTCAAATCGAGCAGAGCGCTGATCGCCTTTTGGTTTTTCTAAGCGTTCCATTTTCTCGAGTTTCTTCCGGCGTGATTGCGCACGTTTTGTAGTTGAGGCGCGCACCAAGTTTTTCGCGATGAATTCTTCTAAGTTGTGAATCTCTTGTTGCTGCTTCTCGTAGGCTTTTTGTTTGAGTAAATAGCGTTGCTCGCGTTCTTCTAAGTAGTGCGAGTAGTTTCCTTTGTAATATTCGCAGGCCTTATGACTGATTTCATAGACTTCGTTACAGACACGGTCCAAGAAATATTGGTCGTGGGATACGATGACTAGCGCGCTACTAGAAGAACGTAAGTAGTCTTCAAGCCACGTCAATGTCTCGATATCCAAGTGGTTGGTCGGTTCGTCTAAGATAAGTAAGTCGTGTTTTTCTAATAAAATACGAGCCAGAGCGAGACGAGTGCGTTGACCTCCAGAGAGTGCTTGAATCGGTTGGTCGTAGTCTTCTGGATAGAAGCGGAAGCCGTGAAGTACGGTACGAATCTCAGACTCGTAACCATACGCATTCTTCTGGTTCAATTCTTCTTGAAGCTGGTCGTATCGTTTTAAGGCGAGTTCATACGCCACGGGGTCACTTAGAAGGTCTGGGTCACCGAGTTGCTCAGCCGCTTTTTGCGCTTGTTTCTTCAAGGTTTCCACATCTTCGAAGAGATGCACCATTTCTTCCCACACGGTGCGGGAAGACTGGACGGCAGCATATTGGTCTAAGTAGCCAATCGAGAGGTCTTTCTTCTTTGACACAGCGCCAAGAGAAGGTTCTTCGATGCCAGCCAACATTTTTAATAGCGTGGATTTTCCAGTCCCATTTCGCCCAACGATAGCAATACGTGAATTTTCTTGAATATGAATGGTAATATTTTCAAATAGGACTTCATCCGCAAACGTACGCGCGAGTCCTTGTCCTTGTAATAAAATCATGACGGGTCCTTTCAATGTGGTTTCAGTTTATTTTAGCATAAAAAAGAGAAGGACCAATATTGAAACGCGCTCGGATTTGCATTCACATTCACAATAGGGAGGTTGTGAAGAAAAAAGCACAAAGCTTGCTGTATATAAGCGAAATTGATGAATGTTCGTGAGGTGCAAGCAAACTGTTTGTGAAATGAAATGTCGTTGTGATAGAATACGCATGGATAAAAAAGAAAAAGGGAGTCTTATCAATGAAAGATTTAAACGAATTAAAAGAAATCGAAGTGCCACGCGCAACTGCGAAACGTTTGGCCATTTATCATCGTTACTTACGTTTCTTGCATGATGCAGGAAAACGTCGCATCTCATCAACTGAATTAAGTGAAGCTGTAAAAGTCGATAGCGCAACAATCCGTCGTGACTTCTCATACTTTGGCGCTTTAGGAAAACGTGGATATGGATATGATGTAGAATACTTATTAGAATTCTTCAGCCATACTTTAAACCAAGATCGCTTAACGAACGTCGCTTTAGTAGGGGTTGGTAAATTAGGACAAGCGCTCTTAAATTACAACTTCCACCAAAGCAACAACGTGCGTATTAGCGCAGCGTTCGACGTAAACGAGGACATCGTTGGAACAATCCAAACAGGTGTGCCAGTTTACAGCATGGATGAAATGGTAGAACAATTGAAAGTGCAACAAATCCAAGTGGCGATCTTAACAGTGCCTCAAGATGTTGCTCAAGAAACAGCAGATCGCTTAGTGGAAGCAAATGTTCGCGGAATCTTGAACTTCACACCAATCCGCTTAGACGTACCAGAAAACGTTCGAGTTCAAAACGTGGACTTAACAAACGAATTACAAACTCTAATTTATTTCTTGGATAATCAAAAATAGAAGATAGAGCATAATAGAAAAGCCTTTAAAACAAGGTTTCTATTATGCCTATCTTTTTTTATTGTCTAATATGTTTAGATATGTGTTTAGATATTTTAAAAACCTACATAATTTGCAAACAATTTAGCACTATTTTCACGGCTATTCTCTGTTACGTGTGTATAGATATTCATAGTAGTTTGAATATCAGAATGTCCTAAACGTTCTTGAACATCTTTCATAGGTACGCCACTTTCAAAAAGTAAGCTGCAATGAGTGTGCCTAAAACCATGAATAGAAATGATTTCAAAACCATTTTTATTACAAAATTTATTAAACCAATATGAGGGTATTTCAAGCGGAATATATTTATTGCCCTTAAATGTGGTAAAAATTAATTGATTTTCATTCATGGAATTGTAGCCGTGTTCTAAAAGTTGTATAGCTTGAGTGATTTTCCATTTGTTTAATACTTCAAGAGTTTTATCATCAATTGTAATAACTCTAATGCTAGCTTTTGTTTTTGGTGCTTGTATAATCTGTTTACGCTTTAAACCAATAGAAAAAGTTTTATTAATATCAATGGTTTTAGAAGAAAAGTTTATATCTTTCCATGTTAACGCAAGCGCCTCTCCTTTTCGCATACCAGTAAAAGCAAGCAGCCTAAAAAATACATACCATATAGGTTGTATATTCTGTTCCATACAAGATAATAGTTCTTGTAATTCATCTTTAGTATAAAACTGTTTCTTGTCTGCTTTTATTCGTTTGTCTTTAGGTATAGTTATTCTATCTTCAATTCTAAAATGAATGTAACCATGTTTTAAAGCATATTCAAAAGGCTTCAACATACGCCAATACATTTTCTTATAATTTACATAGCGTTTATGCCAGTCATTTAATAATTGTTGAATTTTAATTGGTTGTATTTTATCTATTTTTAAATTGCCTATATGTGGTAAAACGTCTTTATTCATTGAAGTTATCATTTGATGATATGTACTTTCTTTTACATCTTGTTTATACTGTTCTAACCATTCCTCATAAACTTGTTTATAAGTCTTTGAAGATGATTTAACCTCATAAATATTTTTTTCTAGGTTTGTAACAGCTTCAGAAAAGTACAACATTGCTTCACGCTTTGAAGCAAAACCACGTTTATTAATATTTACTTGTTGCCCTGTAGTAGGGTTTATACCTAGATAACCACTGACACGCCAAAAAGCGCCTTTTGTTGTTTTGTATTCTTTATATGTTGCCAATTTTATTACCCTTTCTATTTCCACCCCCACGGTAAAAATAAAAAGATAGGTAAAGAATTAGATAAAAATTATTTATTAGGGTCGTATTTTTCAAAACCCTTTTCTTGAAGTAATTCATTTAATTCATCAATAGCATTTTTTATAGGTTTAGAAATTTCGTCATAAAATTTATCGGTCATTCCTTTACGTCTATTATCTTTTTTATCAAAAAAGAAATCTAATAATTCGGAAGTATAAAAATTATATAGCTTTTTTATTGCATATCTAATTGCACCATCTTGAGTGTTATCGTAAGATTCTATTTTATTTAAGTATTTTATTATTTGTCGTTTTAAATACTCATCGTGACCTCTATAATTTAAGTTATTTTCTAAGAAATAATCACATATTTTATCTATTGCAATTTGTTTATGTCTTTCATATTCAGACTTAGAAAAATTCCCTTCCTCATCTTCAGACTTTAAATAAAATGAAATTTTAAAATTGAGAATATTAAAATCATCATCATTATCTTGTTCTAAAATACTGTTTAGTAATTCTGTTACATATTCTTTTGTTTCAACAAAATTTAAGCCGTCACCCATTACCAATTCTATTGGTGTTATTCCACCTAAACTAGCTATTCTTGCTAAATTACGTTTATTAGGCAAGTTTCTGTTTTTTTCCCAATTATTTACGGTGCCTTTACTAGTATTAAATATAGCGCCAAATTCTTCCATAGTTTGCCCAAGATTTAACCTGATTGCTTTAATTCGTTCGCCTACAGTAGTCATCTTTTCACCTCTCATTCTGTATGAATTATAAAATAAATATTTTAAAAAGTAAACAAAAGTATTGACAAAATAAAACAAAACATTTAAACTTTGAGTATGCAAAAGTAAAGTGATGAAAGAAGGTGATTAAATGTATAATAAAATTAGAGGATATAGAAATATGTTAAAACTTAGTCAAGAAGAAATGGGAAAGTATATTGGCGTTACAAAACAATCATATCATCTTAAGGAAACAGGAAAAACAAAGTTTACAAAGGAAGAAATGAAAAAGATTAAAAAGCTTTTATTACCTTTGTTCCCAAATATTACTATTGATGAAATTTTTTTTAGTTAAAAGTATTCAAAAGTAAAGGAGAAAAAAGAATGGCGTTAACACTAGCAATACCAGATGAATTTTATGATGAACTTTATATAAGTATTCAAAAGGTTTATGTGAAAGCAACTGAAAAAGCAAGAGAGGATACAATTTTATTAAAAACATATTTAAGTATTAATGAAATAACTTCATACTATCTTGATGTAACACGTCCTACTATTATGGCGTGGATAAAAAAAGGATTACCTACATACGAGATAGAGGGAAAAAGATATATAAAACGTAGTGAATTAGATGAGTTTATAGAAAGACATAAAAAATAAAATTCCACCCCCACGGTAAAAATAAAAAGACATGTCGTATTTTGATTAAAAAACGTTGTTTTAAGCCTTTTGATGTGAATAGGTATAAACATACCAAAACAGTATAAAAAATAAAAAAACAAGCAAAAAACGAAAAATAGAAACGGTTTATGTGTTTATTAATGATTTTACTTTAACAAATATTATTTTAATAGTGTCATCTTTAATAATTTTCATTGTTGGGGTAGGTTATGTCGCTTTTCTAAATAAAATTAAAGACGAATATAACGAGGAGTAAGAAGAAGTTTTAACAACAATATATAAAAGGAGAATTAGGAAAATGAATAGTTACTTAATTAATGAATATCCTTTACAAGTTTTACCATCTCTTTGTAAGAAAGTTGGAATTAGTGAAGCTATATTCATTCAAGAATTACATTACTGGTTGCTTGCTTCAGAACAAGAAAGAAATGGCAAAAAATGGGTATGTAAAACTTATGAAGAATTACAAGAAACGCTTGAAATTTTCTCTTTAAGTACTATTAAGCGTATCGTAAAAAGTTTATCAGATAAGCAACTATTAATAATTGACAATTTCAATGAAATGAAAATGGATAAAACAAACTGGTATTCAATCAATTATGTGAAATTAGGGCAATTATATGAGTGCTAAACAACAATTATTAATAAGTGATAAGTCTTTAATACTGCTGCCTAAACTAGCCGTAAAGATAGGAATTAATGAAGCTGTTTTTTTACAGCAATTACACTTTTGGCTAGTTAGGTCAAAAAATAGTATTGATGGGAAAAAATGGGTGTACAAAACATTTGAAGAATGGCGAAAAGAAATGCCCTTTCTTTCAGTTAGAACATTAAAAAGAGTTGTAAGTAATTTAAAAAAGAAAAAATTAATTATTGCCAAACAAAAAGTACATAAACAATGGTACACAATTGATTACGAAACGCTAAAAATAATAGAGCTTGAAGATATTAAAAATGATGATTTACCTTTTTAATAATAGTCTTACAAATATTTAACGTAGTTTAAAAGCTAATTTACAAGCTAATTTACAAGCTAATTTACAAGCTAGTTTACAAGTTAGTTTACAAGTTAGTTTACAAGCTAGTTTATAAACTGGTTTATATAAAGTAGTAGAAATAGCTAAACCGCACCTAGTGTCGCACCTAGTACCGCAGTTAGTACCGCACCTAGTACCGCAGTTAGTACCGCACCTAGTACCGCAGTTAGTGTCGCAGTTTTATGCTAAAGTGTCAAACTGGCACTCTAGAAGTGTCAAATTGGCACCAGTAAAGTGTCAAACTGGCACGCCTATAACATAGAGTACTCATAGAGTACTCATAGAATACAATATAACCCCCTAACCCCCTTAAAAAGGGGGAAGTCTTTTTGCAAGAAAAACTCTAGCATAAGAATTGAATAAAAAGCCTTGCAAAAAGCCGTTTTATTTAAGTCTATAGCAACTAATAAAGTTACTTAGCTAGATATTAATGTATGCATTAATGCATAAGTAAATTAATGAATGTATACATTTATTACGCAAAAACAATAATTAATGTTTACCAAAGTTACCTAATAACAAGTATAAGGAGTAATAACCATGAATAAACAGGAAACTATTAATAATAAAAATATTGAATCAATTCTTACTGAACAAGTCTTTGAATTAAATGATATTATGAATGATTTAAAAATTATGAAAAGCGCATGTGAAGGTATGATTGAAATAAAAAAATACAAGGCTCTTTATGAAATGAAATCATCAGAATTATTATCATCATTTTACGATAAATTCCAAAGTTTATTTTTTAGAATTGATGATGTTGCTTATAATTTACTTGATATTTATGAGGAAGAGAAAGAAATGAAAGAATAGTAAATAAATGGGCAGAAAGGAAAATAAGAAAATATGAATTGGGAAAAATTAGAAGATGATTTAAAAAGAAAAATAAATATACAAGCTACCAATAAACGAATAAAAAGAATTTTTGAATTGTATCATTTGTATAAAGGTATAATTGCGCTAGAGAATGGTAAAACAATTAAGAAAATTGAAGATGGTAAAGTATTTTTAGGAAAGGTTAATATCGAGTATCAAGCATATATAGATATGATAGATAATACTTTAAATTCATTGAAAGAATGGAACGAGGAAGAATATCAAGTGTTCTATGATTTTTATGTAGAGAAAAAAAGCGGTGTAGCTTGTTCTGTAGATTTATGTTTGAGTGAAACACAATTTTATAGAATTAAAAACAAGGCGGTTGAAAAGGTTGCACGGTTGTTAGAATGTGTAATATATGAATAAAGAGGTGTGAGGTATGACAGAATTTATCTTTGAAAGCTTTAACCCTAATTATAATTCTATAATAGATATCGTAGATTATAAGGAAACCAAAAAGAGGTTACAAAGATTAATAGATAAATATAAACTAGTAACAATGGCTATTTACAAAACAAATAAGATAAGCATTAATTCTAAATTTAACATAGAATTAAAAGAACTTAATTCAAAAAACAATGAATTGATTGAATTTATAAGCAAGGTTACAAATACTATAAACAATCTTACCGAACAAGAAAGATATATAGTAATACAAACGCTTATTTTAAAACAAACAGATATTAAAATAGGCTTAGAATGCTCTTATAGTGAGTTTACAATACGTGACAATAGAAAAAGTGTAATGATAAAACTTGCTGCTTTATTAGAATGCTTAGTTTTTAAAAATGAGGTGGTAGTATCTTAGATTTAAGTGTTATTAATTTAAAAGAAACCGAACGTAATTTAAAACAAAAGATTAATAGATATATAGAGAATAAAAATATTGTAGCTATAAAATCATCACAAACAATAAACAGCAAATTAAACCTATCATTTGGGAAAACTAACAAGTTTTATAATTCTAACATTGAACAAGTAGCCTTATTTAACTTAACTGATGAAAGAATAAAAGAGATTGAAGAATTTGAAACCTCTTTATCAATCTTAAGTAATTCAGAAAGGCTATTACTTGAACAATGCTTTATAGAGGGCGAAACGCCTTTAACAATCCACCGTAAAACAGGTAAGAACCATAAAGAGATAAAGAAACAATATAATAAAGCTATAGTGTTACTAGCTATTCAATTAGAATGTGTTGTGTTTTCGTTGATTTAATGCACCTTAAGAGGGTTTAAAATACCCTTTAAAAATATCAATTAAACATATTGAGAAAAATGTTAGTTCGTTTTAAGAAGTTGAAAGAAATGCTGTTATATCAAGGTAAAAAGAGAAATGACGAACTAAACAGAATGTAAGATATGTTTAATTCAGATATTAGAAAAAATATTGTTGAAGAAACAAAAGTAAAATGAAACAAAAGATATAAAGAATACTTGCCCAAACCTCACAAGGAAGTAAGCAAGTATTTTTTAATTATTTTAAATTTAATAAAAAATATCGTCCCCCCCACAAAGCTTTATTGAATATAGTTAAGGTGGAATACCGAGGGAAAGGACTTTTTCCAACCACGGCGCTATTTTTGAGAAAAGGGGGTTAAAAAACAGCAGATAAAAAAAGAGTAGGCAGTTTTAAAACACTGTTTTGAGTATCGAATTTAACATAATGAAAAAATGTAAATTCAAAAACATAGATATGAAGAAATATTATTGTATCAGTGTTTTATGAGAATAGACGAATTTAACACAATACAAGATATGTGAAATTCAGAAATAAGCCTAAAGAGAGATATAAAGCGTTGTTAGTAGCTTTAGTGGTAAATGTATTTAAACACTATTCAAAACCGCTATAAGCCTTAGAATAAGCATTTAAATAACGTGTAATAAAAAGTATAGACTGGGGGGCGGTAGCCTACCATGCAGCTTAGAAGAACTTCACGCAGTCACTGTACATATTTTTTCACGCCAAAAAAGTAATGAAAAAGGTATACTCAACTTCATAAAATAGGGGCTTATTTTATAGTTTTCTAAACACATATCTAAACACATTCAATAATTGACAGCTTCACAATGACTAGGAATGCACTAATAACAATAAAAAGAGGTGGTTTAATATGGTTATTTTTGATTATCTAGGGAATTAATACGAGGGTAAAGCATAAAAATATCAGTAATAAAATAAACATGAAATATTGAAAAGAAGAACTAAAAAAACTATAATACAAAAAAGCAATAGTAAAGAGTGTTAAACTATTGCCTGTGCTTTTAGAATGAATTGAATAAATACTACTACTACCTTAGTTCTTTTTACCTTTACCGTGGGGGTGGAATGTATTTTATAAGTGTTTAGAAATGTGTTTAGATATGTGTTTAGAAAAATAAATATAAATAGTTTAAAAAGTAGTTAGTATTGCTGTAAACAACTTAATAATTAAGCTGTTTTATCACTATTATCTAGCGAAAAACTACTTCTTGGACAACCAAAAATAATCTGACAAAAGGCATCCGCATAGGGTGTCTTTTTTTTTGCAGAAAGAGTATTCTTACAAGCGAGCTTCATGGTATACTAACAAAATAGGATACCGTTTCAAAAGGATGGGAATTGAAATTGAAAAAGCTGATAAGGGTACTTTTAGTAGTTGTGGGCTTAGTAGTTGGTGGATATACAATAATAGGAATAGTTCGCAATCATGAGATGGTCCAAATTGTTAAGAGTGATGAAGTAAAAGAAATAGTAGAAAGCTATCTCCGATATTTGGATAATGATGCTTTAACAGATAAAGGTAAAATTGTTTCCTATCAGATTGATGAACAGTCAATCGAGCATAATCCTATGGGTGGAATCATGTTTACGGTGTTTCTGAATGATGATAGTGAACTGTATGTCCGAATGACTCTAGAAAAACACCATGAAACGGGGAAAATACAACAGTCTGGTGGAGGATATGCTAAAAAGGTCAAAGATTTAGTAGGTAAAAAGGATTAAAAGTTGTATCATTATCCTGTTGTATAGGGATTTAGAAAAAATGTCAGTCGACAGAGAAAAGGGAGATAACAATAGATGGAATTGTTGAGGATATTAGCTACTGAGGGGAATCCATTTTGGGATTCAAAGGCAGTTCAAGAAGTAATCTGGGTTTTAATGATATTTGGTTTGGTTGTTTTTGCAGGTATTGTAGCTCTTGCTTATGTTTTTATGAAAGCTGCAATCACAGTTGTTAAGTATAAACCAACAAAAGATGAGGAAACGTTAGATCAAAATGAAATAATAGAAGAACCAACAGATAATGAAGAATAAAAATAAGCACTAATCCAATCCGATTTGCGGAGCGATTAGTGCTTTTCTTTTGGTTCTTTATCATCTAGTGAATCCTCGTCATCGGGCAAATTCTCGATGAGGTTGGCGAGTTTTTTCAACTCGTTATAGGTGCGAAGCATGTTGATACTTGTTACGATGCTTGTCGTTGCGAATAGACAGCAGAATAATGTGATAAAGTCAAATCCATTTCCAGGATAATGCGTCGTTGCTAGAAAGATAAAGAAGACAGCTAATATGATTTCAAAATATAGTCTTCTAAAGAAACTTTTTCGTGTCATAGCAATCATCCTTTCCTGTCAAAATCTTACAAAATTCTTGAGAAATAAGCAAGTATTTATTCTTGATTTTTCCTGACCAAATGAGTATCATAAAACTATGAGTTAGCACTCAGTGTTTTTGAGTGCTAAAAAAGATGAAGGAGGATTTTATATGTTAAAGCCTTTAAAAGATAGAGTTGTTATTCAAATGGTAGAGCAAGAAGAAAAAACTGCTGGGGGATTATTCCTACCAACAACTGCTCAAGAAAAATTACAATTTGCAAAAGTTATAGCAACAAGCGAATTCACTGCTGCAGAAGACCGTCAAGTGGCGGTTGGCGATAAAGTCGTATTCGAGAAATATTCAGGAACAGAAGTTAAATTAGATGGTCAAGAATATATCATCGTGAAAGAAAAAGACATTATCGCAATTGTTGAATAAAGGGGGATACAACTATGGTGAAAGATATTAAATTTGCAGAAGATGCAAGAAGCGCCATGCTACGTGGTGTGGACGTTTTAGCGAACACAGTAAAAGTAACATTAGGACCAAAAGGACGTAATGTTGTATTAGAAAAAGCATTCGGTTCTCCACTCATTACAAATGATGGGGTAACAATTGCCAAAGAAATCGAATTAGAAGATCACTTCGAAAACATGGGTGCAAAACTCGTGGCTGAAGTGGCTTCAAAAACAAACGATATTGCCGGTGACGGTACAACAACAGCGACTGTTTTAACACAAGCCATCGTTCGTGAAGGATTGAAAAACGTAACAGCTGGCGCAAACCCAGTAGGCATCCGTCGCGGAATTGAACTTGCAACAAAAGCAGCGGTTGAAGAATTACACCGCATTTCTCGTCCAGTAGAATCAAAAGAAGCCATCGCACAAGTTGCGGCCATTTCTTCAGGTTCAGCTGAAGTCGGTGAGTTAATCGCTGAAGCTATGGAAAAAGTGGGTAACGACGGCGTTATCACAATCGAAGAATCTAAAGGGATTGAAACGGAATTAGATGTTGTAGAAGGAATGCAATTTGACCGTGGTTACCTATCACAATATATGGTGACAGATAACGACAAGATGATTGCGACTTTAGACAATCCATTTATCTTAATCACAGATAAGAAAGTGTCAAACATCCAAGAAATCATTCCATTATTAGAACAAATCGTTCAACAAGGACGTGCGTTATTAATCATCGCGGATGACGTGGATGGCGAAGCTTTACCAACATTAGTATTAAACAAATTACGCGGAACATTTAACGTGGTAGCTGTCAAAGCTCCAGGATTTGGGGACCGTCGTAAAGCAATGTTAGAAGATATCGCGGTCTTAACTGGTGCTCAAGTCATTACAGAAGACCTTGGCTTAGAATTAAAAGACGCAACATTAGCTCAATTAGGGACTGCTGGTAAAGTAGTGGTTTCTAAAGACAGCACTACAATCGTTGAAGGTGCAGGTTCTAAAGAATTAATCGCGAACCGTGTTGCTTTAATTCGCGCACAAGCACAAGATACAACAAGTGATTTCGACCGTGAAAAATTACATGAACGTCTTGCTAAATTATCAGGTGGGGTTGCCGTGATTAAAGTCGGTGCCGCTACTGAAACAGAATTGAAAGAGAAAAAACTTCGCATTGAAGATGCCTTAAACGCAACTCGCGCAGCAGTTGAAGAAGGTATCGTTTCAGGTGGGGGAACAGCTCTTGTGAACGTTCAAAAAGTAGTAGACGCTCTTGAATTAGAAGGCGACTTAGCTACAGGTGCGAAAATCGTATCTCGTTCATTAGAAGAACCATTACGTCAAATCGCAGAAAATGCGGGTCTTGAAGGCTCAGTGATCGTTGCTCGTTTGAAATCTGAAGAAAAAGGAATTGGATACAATGCCGCTACAGATGAATGGGTAAACATGATTGAAGCAGGTATCGTGGACCCAACAAAAGTAACACGTTCTGCATTACAAAACGCTGCATCTGTTTCAGCATTATTATTAACAACAGAAGCTGTGGTAGCTGACAAACCAGCTCCAGTAGCACCACCAATGCCAGGGATGGATCCGGGCATGGGTATGATGTAATCCAAAAGGACGAGGGGTGAAAGTTTTTCACCCCTCTTTTTCTTTTAGTTACAATAAAACACCGAAAGGTGCTTATTAAAAAATTGAACGAAGTTCAAAACTTCAAACACTGAAGGATTTATTGATAATAGCTGTAATGGGGCACCGGCTTGAGCCATGGTCTCAAGCTCTTTCAAGATTCAAACGTACTCTAGAAAATAAATTTTCAAGAGTACGTAATTCACTTTGAATGCTATCCCCCATTACTGCTATTATAAAATCCTTCATGTTTTCCGTTTTGAACTATTTTTTTGGTGATACTTATAAAAAAAGAGGATGGAATAGAGAAGATAGAGGAAAGTGCTAATTCTCGAGGTTCTTCGTATTGAACATTTTTTTGGAGATACTTATAAAAAGAGTGAATAAGAGAAAGAAAATAAGACCAACAGAAATGTTGGTCTTATTGTTTTAGTTAGGATAATAAAGTGCGGCAGTGGTCGTATTCTGGATATGAAGAGAATTCTGCGCTGAGGAAATCCTCGATAAAGGCGAAGCGTTCTTTATAAATCAAACGAACGGCTTCGGACGCGGTATGCTCTAAGGCATAAGCTGTTTGCTGCAAGAAGAGTTGTGGGTGGGTGTCTTGCAAGATTTCGAGAAGTCCCTCCAGTGTGTCGGGGTGTTCCTGTCCGATTTGTTGCAATAAGGTATGGATGGAAACCCAATCTTTCATATCATACGTGATGTCTTCGGTCGTTGCTTCTAGCTGAGAGAGGAAATCATCAAAAGAGTTTGCCACTTCGAGCCACTGGTCCATTTCAATGTCAATCAGACGGATGCTGGGTTCTTGTTCAATGCCGTTTTGATAATCGAAGGCGTAATAGACAGGTCCGTCTTGGAAAAAGACGACAAAGTACTCGGGCAACCCTGTCACTTCTGGAGACCATGCAGCATCCAGAATGCTTGGGAAATACGGGCCTTCTGTAAAGCCACTCAGTCCATTACAGAGGGCGTAGTCGAGGCCGAATCGCGTTGGTTCTACCGTTGCAATTTTCGTGTTCGTGAAGAATCCGGCACCATTTTCCACAAGAAAATTCACGTAGCTTTGGGGCAACGGGAAACGAGAAAAATTCTCCAGCGTCTGTGGAATAGGCGAGAATAATAACTGTTGCTGAATCATGGGGGCTCCTTTCTACTGCAAAATCCGTCTTAGGATGGATGCAGAAAAATTTACGTTTTGCTACTCTATCTTTACCAACTATTTTACACACATTTAGGAAAATATGGTACAATGAGGGTATTAAATCTAAAGGAGAGTGTCAGAAAATGACAGTAGTATGGGTTATTTTAGGAGTTTTAGTTGTTATTGTTCTATGGGCAATGTTTGCATACAACGGACTCGTACAACAAAAAAACTGGGTTCAAGAAGCTTGGGCGCAAATCGATGTTCAATTACAACGTCGTAACGACTTAGTTCCAAACCTTGTTGAAACAGTAAAAGGTTACGCAAAACACGAACAAGAAACATTAACTCAAGTAATTGCGATGAGAAACCAAATCGCAAACATGGGTAGCGATGTTTCACCACAAGAAAAAATGGAAGCATCTAACCAATTATCAGGTGCTTTAAAAACTATTTTCGCTTTAGCTGAAAGCTATCCTGATTTAAAAGCGAACGACAGCTTCTTAAACTTACAAGAAGAATTGACAAACACAGAGAACAAAATCTCTTACGCTCGTCAATTATACAATTCAAGTGTTGCGAGATATAACATCTCTATTCAATCAATTCCAACAAACATTATTGCTGGTTTTGGTGGATTCACGAAAGAAGAAATGTTAGAAACTCCAGTTGAAGCTCGTAAAGTTCCTGAAGTGAAATTCTAATTGATAGTTCATTAGTAGGGAGGGAGTGCTAGGATGTTATATCAACAAATTGCTTCCAACAAACGCAAAACGCTTGTCGTTATTGTGTTGTACATGGCGCTCTTCGTTGCAGTGGGGATCGGAATTGGATATTACGCTTTAAATAGCGCTGTAGCAGGGGTGATTATCGCCCTTGTTGCGGGTGGACTATATTCAATGATGATGATTGCAAATGCGACTAATGTAGTGATGCAATTAAACCATGCCAGAGAAATTACAGATAAAAATCAAGCACCGATGATTTGGAATATCGTGAGCGATATGTCCATGATCGCAAAAGTACCAATGCCACGTATCTTTATTATCGAGGACGAATCTCCAAACGCGTTTGCGACAGGAAGTTCTCCACAAAAAGCAGCTGTGGCGGTGACAACGGGGTTATTAGAACGGTTGAATCGTGAGGAACTCGAAGGGGTGATTGCCCACGAGTTTGGACATATTCGTAACTATGACGTTCGCCTTCAAACGATTGCGATTGCACTTGGTGCCGTGATTGCTATGCTCGTTCAATTTGGAAGTCGCATGATGTTCTGGGGTGGCGGTAGTAGAGACCGAGACGATGATAACGAGGGTGGTGGCGCAAATGCCATCTTCATGGTGATCGGTTTAATCGCGATGATTCTTGGACCATTTATGTCGACAATTCTACAATTGGCCTTGTCACGAAATCGTGAGTACTTAGCAGATGCGTCAGCAGTGGAATTCACACGAAATCCATATGGACTCATCTCTGCACTGACGAAAATTTCAGAAGCTCCGCCAATGACGGAAGCCGACAAGAAGAGTGCGGCGTTATATATCTCAAATCCATTTGGGGAAGAAGGGGATTCACTCTTCTCAACACACCCATCAACGGCGAATCGTATTAAACGATTAGAAAAAATGTAACCTGAAGACTGAGGATTTCCTCAGTCTTTTTTTGTTTTCTGAGAACTAGATTAGAATATTGCTAAATTGTTACAAAAGAAAGCGGTTCACATAGAGAAATGTAATCTAATATACATGTTTTAGTAGAAAGAAATCCTTTATAATGGAACATGATAAACTCTATGGAGGTGAGACTGTGGCTAAACAATTATATATCCATTACGATAGCGTATCGAACCATGTACTAACAAAGTCGATTGCATTCCATTTGTCTGCCTTACCACAGTCTGAGATTCCGCAAAACATTCTTCTCTTAAACGGGAAGTCAAGCCTTGCCACACACGATCCTTATACGGGCTTCATGTGGGTGAAGGGGCGTAAAAATGTGTTAGCGTATCTCCAAGGGGTGGAAGAAGGCAAAGAGGCGCCATCGAACTGGGTGGACTTTGATTCGATTGATTTCGTTCATCAATTAACACCGCAAGAAATTGCAGACTTGCTGTATATTTCTCACGCGAAGACGCACTTGCATTCGCCGTTCTTCTATAAATTACAAAATAACTTTATTTACTTGTCACTTGAAAATGGCTACTCGAAAGTGTACTACCGTAAAATCGAGCAGTTCTTGCCAATCTTATCAACGCAAGTCCAAATCGAGATGACAGACATCTTAAACGAGACACCGAAGTTCTTATTCTTTGGTGCTGATAAAGTGGCTGCAGCGATTTCCATCGAAGCGCTCAAAGAAATGATGCCATTGTATCGTGAAGGAATCAGTCTTGCTTTTGATAAAGTCACAAAGAAAGAAGATAGCTACGAAGTGCCAATCTTCTTAACGGAGGACCGTTATCATTATGCCGATAAAGCAGTGACACAAAACGTCCGCATCGGACAACTCGCGTATAACGAAACGTATCAAAATTGGAAGATTTCAGCAAAACTCCCAATGAATGACACCCTTTAAAGCACTTTTCACAACGATTGTGAGAGGTGCTTTTTTAATGCCTTGGCCGTAACTTGTAACCATTGGGCCGTTTTGTTATACTGAAAAGTGCAAGGTTATTTTCAAAATAACGTTCGAAGAGCCTAGACGAGGCGGTTCGCACTACGCGAATAGTTTGGAGGATTTATATGAAAATTGTAGTGATTTACGGCGGAAAAAGTGCAGAGCACGATATTTCAATTTTAACAGCCGGTTCAATTATTAAAGAAATTTATTTCGAGTATTATGATGTGCAACCAGTGTACATTACAAAAGAAGGAACATGGTTAAAAGGAGAAGCGTTAAAAGAACCTGTAGCCTTTGACCAAGCGCTTCGTTTAACAGAAGGGCCTGTAGCGCATTTTGCAACAACAGAAGGCGAAACATCAACAGGCGTTCGCATCCAACCATGCGATATCGCTGGACCTGATACAGTGGTATTCCCAATCTTACACGGACCAAACGGGGAAGATGGAACGATTCAAGGTTTATTCGAAATCTTAGACTTACCATATGTTGGGTGTGGCGTATTAGCTAGCGCAAACGGAATGGACAAAATTGCCAGCAAGCATTTATTCCAGCAAGCAGGCATTCCACAAGTGCCATTCGTCCCTTTTGTGAAAGCTGATTTCGAAAAATCACCAGAAGCCATCTTCACACGTGTGGAAGGAACATTACGCTATCCTGTGTTCGTGAAACCAGCAAATATGGGTTCTAGTGTTGGGATTTCTAAAGCGACAAACCGTGAAGAATTAACAGCAGCCATCGAAGAAGCATTGAAATATGACCGCCGTATCGTCGTAGAGCAAGGAATCGACGCACGCGAAGTCGAAGTAGCGGTTCTTGGAAACGACGAAGTGAACACATCTGTGGTAGGGGAAGTTGTGAAACAAGCAGGCTTCTACGATTACAATGAGAAATACATTAACAACACAACCACTCTTCAAATTCCAGCAGCGATTCCAGAAGAAGTCTCTGCCAAAATTCGTGAGTATGCCGTAACAGCATTCCGTGCCATTGACGGTAGTGGCTTAACGCGTTGTGATTTCTTCTTAACAGAAACAAACGAAGTGTTTATCAACGAAGTGAATACAATGCCAGGGTTCACACAATTTAGTATGTATCCAAAACTTTGGGAAGCAATGGGCATTTCCTATAAAGATTTAGTCGAAGAACTCATTCAATTAGCGTTGAAACGCTATAACGATCGTCACACGAGATAAGGGGTAGAAAGATGAGTATTGGAACAGTTGCTGAAATTACAAAAGCCGTCGAAGCGATTGATTATCAATCAGCACATCGATTTGAAGTCATCGAATCGGTAGCCTTCGATACACGAAAATTAGGGCCAAACAGCCTTTTCGTGCCACTTCAAGGCCAAACAGACGGACATGATTATATTGAACAAGCGATTCAAGCAGGCGCAACAGCTGTATTATGGGGCAAACAAGACGTAACGCCTCCAGATGGGATTTGCGCCATTTGGGTAGATGACCCGCTTCAAGCTTTTCAAAAATTAGCGAAATGGTACTTAGAAAAAGTATCTCCACGCATCGTTGGAATCACAGGTAGTTCTGGGAAAACAACGACAAAAGATATGACAGCAGCCGCTCTTGGTGCACGCTACCGTGTCTATAAAACACAAGGAAACTTCAATAACGATATCGGCTTACCACAAACGATTTTAGATATGCCGGAAACTACCGAAGCACTTGTCTTAGAGATGGGAATGAGTGATTTCCACGAAATCGAGTTCTTATCAAAATTGGCATGCCCAGAAGTTGTTGCGATTACGCTCATCGGTGAATCGCATATGGAACAATTGGGAAGCAAGGAAGGCATTGCCAAAGCCAAACTTGAAATCCTTTCTGGACTACAAGAAAATGGAACTTTTATTTATCCCGCACATGAAGCGTTAATTACAGCAGGCATTGCACAAGCTGAAAAACCAGCAAGCTTCAAGATTGTTACAGTCGGCGAAGGAAGCAAGGAACTCTCAGCCAAAAATATCGAACTATATTCAGACCACACAGCGTTTGAATTAGTCACACCAACTGAAACCGTGGCGGTAACCTTACCAGTCCTTGGAGCGTACAATGTTTCCAATGCGCTACTTGCGATAGAAATTGCACGCACATTGGAAGTTCCGTTGTCAGATATCGTGTCCGCCTTAGCGAACTTCGAATTGACGAAGAACCGTACGCAATGGGTGAAAGGGCAAAACGGAGTAGCCATCTTAAACGATGCTTACAACGCCAGCCCAATCGCGATGAAATCAGTGATTCAATCATTCGTTTCAGTCGAAGCAGCAGGCCGTCGCGTCCTCGTTCTTGGGGACATCCGTGAACTAGGGGAACATTCGAAAGAATTGCACGCCAGCATTTCAGAAGTCATTTCTCCAAGCGAAGTCGCACTTGTGTACTTGTATGGCGAAGAAATGGAAGCACTCTATGATGCGTTGAAAGGCCTGTTCGATTCAGCAGCCCTTCACCATTACATGGACAAAGAAGCGTTGATTGCTGACTTGAAAACTGAACTCAAAGAAGGCGACCAAGTCCTTATCAAATCAAGCAACGGCACAGGCTTACTCGCCGTCGTCGATGCCTTAAAAGCAGAATAACAAATGTAAAGGAAAGCGAGAGACGCACAAACGTCCCTCGCTTTTTTCGACCCCTCATGGAGAACTATCCATTATAAAGTGTCCTATTTCTCAACCGCACCAGAATAAGCAAACCTCCCGCCTCCTCCCGCTTTTTATTTTGAAACTGTCATTTCATTTGATTAACGCTGATTCCGAAGAATCTAGCGGATTTTATAATGGCAGTAATGGGGGATAGCATTCAAAGTGAATTACGTACTCTTGAAAATTCATTTTCTAGAGTACGTTTGAATCTTGAAAGAGCTTGAGACCGTAGCTCAAGCCGTTGCCCCATTACAGCTATTATTGAAAAATCCGCAAGGATTTGAAGGAATCAGCACTCAGTCAAAAACTTGTCATAAAAGCATTTTTAAAGAATAAAAAGCAGGAGTCGGCGGTCTGTATTCTTTGCATTCTCGCTGGATGCGTGCTATACTATTCGCTGAGTTGAGAAATGTACACACATTTATAATAGGTAGTTTGAAATTTAAACGATTGTAGAAGTCTGGTGCTCTTACGAAAAGCTCCAGACTTTTGTTATGAAGGGAAATCCCTCGTGTGCTTCTCACCGAAGTATCCAAGGAGGAAAATATGAAATTTAATGAATTAGGATTGGATTCTGCCTTACTAGAATCTATCGAAAAAATGGGGTTTGAAGAAGCAACTCCCATTCAAGCACAAACCATTCCAAAAGCGCTAGCAGGTTTAGATGTAATTGGACAAGCGCAAACAGGGACTGGTAAAACAGCCGCATTTGGTTTACCAATGCTTCAAAAAATCGACCCAAGTAAAAAAGGCGTACAAGGACTTGTTATCGCACCAACTCGTGAACTTGCGATTCAAACACAAGAAGAATTGTTCCGTCTCGGACGCGACAAAAAAGTTCGTGTACAAGCCGTTTACGGTGGAGCAGACATTAACCGTCAAATCCGCCAATTAAAAGAAAATCCACAAATCGTTGTGGGAACTCCAGGTCGTTTATTAGACCACATTTCACGCCGTACATTGAAGCTGGGGGCAGTGGAAACACTTGTCTTAGACGAAGCGGATGAAATGTTAAACATGGGATTCTTGGAAGATATCGAATCGATTATCAAACAAGTTCCAGAAAACCGCCAAACGCTTTTATTCTCTGCGACAATGCCAGATGATATTAAACGTATCGGTGTTCAATTTATGAAAGATCCAGAGCATGTTCGTATCAAATCAAATGAGATGACAGCGACATTAATCGATCAATATTTCGTAAAATGTAAAGACTACGAGAAATTCGACATTATGACACGTTTATTAGACGTTCAAACGCCTGAATTAACCATCGTATTCGGACGTACAAAACGTCGTGTAGACGAATTAGCACGCGGACTTGAAATGCGTGGCTACCGTGCAGAAGGAATCCACGGAGACTTAAGCCAACAAAAACGTATGAGCGTTCTTCGTGACTTCAAGAACAACCATTTAGACATCTTAGTCGCTACAGACGTTGCGGCACGTGGACTAGATATCTCAGGCGTAACACATGTTTATAACTACGATATCCCACAAGACCCAGAAAGCTACGTACACCGTATCGGACGTACAGGTCGTGCTGGTCAAGAAGGAATGTCTGTAACATTCGTGACACCAAACGAAATGGATTACTTACGTGTGATTGAAGAATTAACACGCAAACGTATGACAAGCCTTCGTCCACCAACGCAAACAGAAGCCTTGGAAGGACAAACAAAAACAGCCATCGAGTCTATCGACGAAATGATGAAAACTGTAGAACCAAGACGTTTCAAAGAAGCGGTCTCTTACTTATTAGACGAGTACGAACCAGAAGAATTGGCAGCTCTATTACTTAAGAGCATGATTAAAGACCCAACTGAAATTCCAGTTAAAATCACGCCAGAACGTCCATTGCCAAGCCGAAAACGTGGCAACAGCCGTGGGAACTACAACCGTAACGACCGTAAAGACAACCGCGGACGTAACGGAAAAGGAAGCTTCAAACGCAAAGAAGACCGTCGTGGCCGTGGCTTAGAAGACGAATATACACGCGGATATAAAGGGAAAGATTCTCGCCGCCGTAACAACAAAAAGAAATCTGACAAAGGATTTACCATCCGTCAGAAATAATGAATGAAGCAGACTAGTACAACGCTAGTCTGCTTTTTTTTAGAATCTCATATTGACAGAGTCTGCTATAAAACGGTAATATAAGGGAAAAACATGTGAGGTAGAAGTAAATGGGTGCTCGATTGAAAAAACCGCTTTGGGTTCTATTCTTTTTTGTAGCGTGGATTACCATATTAGCGGGAATTGAAATTGTGTTTAAAAGGGATTTATGGAATCTAGGTCGTCAAGCGGATATGTGGAAGTTAATTGTGACGATTATTTGCGTTGGCATTTTGGTATTTTGTATGTACAAAGTACACACAAAATTATTTAAGCCAACAGTAAAAAGAAAAATTCAACTGATTGATTTAATTTTTGTTTTCGTAATGTATATTGCTGACACATTTTCAAGCTATTTGATTAGTTTGTGGAGCTCAATGGCATACGGGACAAGTCGAATAAATCTAGTTAATTTTTTCTTTAAGATGAATCTACCACTTACAACAGACAAATATATTTTTGCTTTAGAGGCACTAAGACTCGTTTGTTTTGCACCTTTGATTGAAGAATTTCTTTTTAGAGGTTTTCTGAATAATTTGCTTCGAGGAAAAGTGAATACTTTTGTTAGAATGTCCATCGTTTCAATTCTATTTGCAGCTCTTCATTTCCCATATTATATCCATAATTGGATACAGTTTTTAGCTTATTTTATTGGTTCTATTATTCTTTTTCTTGTGTATGAACGAAGAAGAAGTTTGTTTGACGCAATCTTATTACATAGCCTTTATAATGGTCTTCTTGTAATTTTGTTCATCGAAATACCGAAACGCTTCTTTTAGAAAATTAGTCAGTGACTTCTTAGTAGGAGTCACTTTTTTTGTAGAAATCTTTTTGATTTTAGGTTCATTTTAGTTTTAAGGAGTACTCTCTGATTAAGGAAAACGCCAAAAGAAAGAAGCGATTTTCTTTCAATAGAGCAGTGTTTTGATACAATAAGGGAAAAGAGGGAACCAATCATGACGGTTTTAACAAAAATCAGACCTAAAGAACCATTAAAAACTTTAAAGTGGATTGACATTCTCATCGTGACGATTATCATGTTCGGGGAGTTTATCATTCGATCCACACAACAATTTCTACAGAGTTTACAGCCAGTAACGGAAGTGACCCAGCAGTATACGGAGATGACAAAGTCCTATAGCGAGGGGGCAGCGTATTCGAGTAATTTTACCTTACAGGTGATATTACTAGCGATTGCACTCTTGTATTTAGTCATCCGTCATTACGACTTCAAGCAGTTGAAGGTCCGTTTTTACTGGTCCGTACTCATCTGGGTACCGTTATTATTCACGATGGTCGGACTGTTCGGCGACGTCGTAACCACACTAAGCGGCGATACAATTACTTCGACCCAGCGCTTGTACCGTTCATGAATCCACAGGAAATCATCAATAAATTCTTAGCGTTATCTCCAATGGCCATCGCTTATGGGCTGTTAAATGGATTCTACGAAGAGTTCTTCTTCCTTGGATTAATGACATCGGTGAAGGAAGAACATAAGTGGAAGGCTTTGGCGTTCTCAACACTTGTTCGTTTCTCATTCCATACGTATCAAGGAATGTTGTGGGCAATGGTTATCGGAGTCGTGTATGGATTATTCTATTATTTCATGTACAAAAAGTGATGAAAAACCTATTACCATTCTTCCTTATGCACGCATTGGCAGATATGTTTGGTTCAAGCTTCATCTACTTATTAATCGCATGGGCATACTAATATTTGGCAAAGCGCATCCTAGAAAGGGTGCGTTTTTTATGTTTCCTCATTTTTCTTTAGGATATTCCAGTTGAATAACTGTGAAAGGATTCAATTACCATATATGGTAATTGCGTGTTGGAGTGGAGTAAAAACAGTGTAAAATCAAGCTTCTTTCTTATGTGTGAGGGGGAGGGTTATGGTATGATTACGCTAGAACTATCAGTTGAAGTGAGGGGATTTTTAGATGTATTATGTAAAAAATCAACGTAATGGACAAGAAATCTACGATGCAACCACAAACTTAGCTATCGAATATTTCTTGTTAAATGAGAAGAAACTCGATGAACCGATTTTGTTATTTTATATTAACGAAAATGCGATTATCATCGGGAAAAACCAAAATACCATTGAAGAAATCAATCAAGATGGTGTAGACAAGCTTGGCGTACAAGTCGTTCGTCGTTTCTCAGGTGGTGGAGCCGTGTATCATGATATGGGAAATATCTGCTTCTGCTTCATTACTGAAGATGACGGCGATAGCTTCCGTGATTTCGGAAAATTCACAGAACCAGTGATTGCAGCACTCCATAAAATGGGTGCGACAGGTGCAGAGTTACAAGGACGTAATGACCTTCTAATCGATGGTAAGAAATTCTCTGGAAATGCGATGTACTCAAACAATGGCCGTTTAACAGCGCACGGAACATTAATGCTGGATCTAGATGTGAGCATTTTGCCACAAATTTTACGTCCAAAACAAGAGAAAATTGAATCAAAAGGAATCAAGTCAGTTCGTTCACGCGTAACAAATATCAAACCTTACTTAGCGCCTGAATATCAAGACTTAGATATCTTACAATTCCGCGAAGTGCTTTTGAAAAACATCTTCAATGTGGAAGATACATCTACAATTAAAGAGTATGTTCTAACGGATGAAGACTGGGTGCGTGTAGAAGAATTACGCAGCAAGTACTTCAATAATCCTGACTGGAACTACGGAAAAAATCCAAAATTCGAATTCAAACAATCCAAACGTACACCAGCCGGACAAATCGAGTTCAGCTTAAACGTTGAAAAGAATGCCATCAAAGACATTAAGATTAACGGAGACTTCTTCGGTCTTGGTGAAATCAGCGATGTAGAAAAAGCGCTAGTGGGAGTTGGATACAACCGCGAAGACTTAACAAAAGCCTTCGAAGCCATCGACATCCGCCGTTACTTCGGTAATGTTACAGTGGACATCCTAGTGAACCTATTACTAGGGGTAGAAGAATAACATAGGAAACTCGGCTATAGGGGCCGATGATGCAACAGGAACCTAGCAGTAATGCTGGGTTCTTTTTGTATGAAAAGAATGGTCAATGAAACCCTTACAGTATATAATGAAATAATAATGACTTTTATTTAATTTTTTCTAGATAATGAAAATGTTCAACTTGAACTTAAAAATAAATCAAATAATGGTGGAAAAGTAGGGAAGAGTATGAAAAAGAAAGCAGCAATTCTTGGTAGTACACTCTTATTATTAACATTAGGTGGTGTGACAGCACTCAATGTCATCAATCCAAGTTGGAGAGAGAACACCATCTTTGCGACAACAAGAGACAAGCAATTAGCATGGCTGAAAGAACATGAAAAAGAAATTGTAGCATGGATTCACTCAAAATATCCAAAAGTAGAAAAAGTGCAGTTTGATTGGCAAACTCTAGAAGTCGGTCCCGTGAGCAATGGTGTAATGAATATTGGATATAATTTATCAGTTGAAGGAACGTTTAATGATATTCCTGAAACCATTATTTTTGTAGATTTTCGTATGGAAACAGCAGATAGTATTCCAAAAATGTCGCAAATCAGAATGAACCAACCACCAAGTATCAAAAAGGATGATGGTGGAGTGTATGATTTTGAGTAACCTCCAAAAAAGATGGGAGTATGGATATGAAAAAGAAAGCAATAATTATCAGCAGTACGCTTTTGGTATTAGCGCTAGGTGGAGTTGCTGCTTTGAATGTAAGTAATCCTGACTGGAAAGCAAACACCATTTTTGCATCGACAAGAGATAAGCAATTAGCGTGGCTGAAAGAGCATGAAAAAGAAATCGTTGCGTGGGTTCGCTCTAAATATCCTAAGATTCAGTCGGTTCAGTTAGATTGGAATACTATGAGTACTGAAAAAGTTAGTAACGGAATCTCAACGAGTGGATATATATTAACCGTTCGAGGGACTTTTAACGAACTTCCTGAAACGGTCATTTGGGTTGATTTTTTGATGAGCAATCCAAATGATATTCCAAGTATGTCCAAGATAGTAATGAATCAACCACCGAGCATTAAAAAAGGTAAAGGATTATATATTTTCGAGTAACTTGATAAAGTGTTTTTGTGGAGGTAGGTATGAAAAAGAAAGTAGCCATTACAGCCAGCACTCTAGTGTTACTGACGGTGAGTGGCGTAACAGCGCTCAACTTCATCAATCCAAGTTGGAGAGAGAATACCATCTTTGCGACAACAAGAGACAAGCAATTAGCGTGGCTGAAAGAGCACGAAAAACAAATCGTGGCATGGATTCATTCAAAGTATCCGAAGGTAGAAACCGTCCAGTTTGATTGGAATACATATCGAGTGGGCCCAGTGAGCAATGGCGTATCTAATAATGGATATAAACTAAGTGTGAAAGGTACGTTTAATGAACTTCCAGAGACTGTTCTTTATGTCAGTTTTGGTTTAGATAATGCAGATAGTATGCCAGATATTTCTAGAATGGGGATGAATCATCCCCCGGGTATTCGTAAAAATGGAGTCCTTATTAATTATGAGTGATGGAGTTTAGGTATGAAAAGGAAAGTATTAATAACATCAAGCATCCTGTTGTTACTGACAGTTGGCGGCGTAACAACGCTCAACGTAATCAATCCAAGCTGGAGAGAGAACACCATCTTTGCGACAGCAAGAGATAAACAACTCGCCTATCTTAAAGCGCACGAGAACGAAATTGTTGCATGGATTCACTCAGTGTATCCGAAGGTAGAAACTGTTCAGTTTGACTGGGATAGTTTAAAAGTTGGGCCCGTGAGCAATGGTGTAATGAATGTTGGATATAACTTGTCGGTACGGGGTAAATTTAATAACATGCCGGAGACAGTGTTGCACATTGATTTTAAATTAGACAATAAAGACAGCATTCCAAGTGTTTCGAAAATGGGTATGAATAATCCACCACTTATAAAAAGTGATGGGGTTTGGAAACCGTATGAGTAATTAAAAGATTTCTTTATTTCGAAGGATGGAATTACTAAAGGGGAATGAGGGATAGTGATGAAAAAGAAAGTAGCCATTACATTAAGTGTCCTGTTGTTACTAACAGTGGGTGGCGTAACAGCGCTCAACGTCATCAATCCAACCTGGAGAGAGAACACAATCTTTGCGACAGCAAAAGATAAGCGGTTAGCGTGGTTGAAGGAACATGAAGAAGAGATTGTTGCGTGGGTTCATTCAAGATATCCAAAAGTTGAAACTATTCAATTTGATTGGAATTCTTTAGAAGTGGGACCAGTAAGTAATGGAGTAGCCAATATTGGCTACAATTTATCAGTCTACGGAGTTTTTAATGATAATCCCAAAACTGTAATTATTGTGGATTTTCTGATGGAAAAGAATGATGACATTCCAAGTTTATCTCGGATTAGAATGAATCAACCTCCGATGATTAGAAGAGGGAAGGGCATCTATAATTATGACTAGCAAAAAGGTGAGAAAGTAATGAAAAAGAAAACAGTAGTAATCGGAAGTGCGTTATTATTACTGACGGTTGGTGGCGTGACGGCGCTCAATGCGATCAATCCAAGCTGGAGAGAGAATACGATTTTTGCGACGGCAAGAGACAAGCAACTAGCGTGGTTAAAGGAACACGAAGAAGAAATCGTAAAATGGATGCACTCTGTCTATCCAAAAGTTGAAACTGTGCAATTTGACTGGAACTCACTACGTGTGGGACCTGTAAGCAATGGGGTGTCTCTAAATGGATATAATTTGTCGGTCGAGGGAACGTTTAATGAAATTCCAGAAACAGTTATTTGGGTAGATTTTTTAATGCCCGGTAAAGGGGATATACCACAAATGAGTCAAATTAGAATGAATCAACGCCCTGGTATAATACGTGGCGGTACGATTTATGACTATGAGTAAAAAGGTGAAACCGTAATGAAAAAGAAAGCAGCAATTACAGCCAGTGCCCTACTGTTACTGACAGTTGGTGGCGTTACAGCCCTCAATGTGATCAATCCAAGCTGGAGAGAGAACACGATTTTTGCGACGGCAAGAGATAAGCAATCGGCATGGCTGAAAGAGCACGAAGAAGAAATTGTGGCGTGAATCCATTCTAGATATCCAAAGATAGAATCTGTACAGTTTGATTGGAATACTCTAGAGGTTGGAGCTGTAAGCAATGGAATCTTTGCGGAGTCATATAATTTATCGGTAAAAGGAACCTTTAATAATAATCAAAAGACAATAATTTTTATTGATTTTAGATTAGAGCGCTCAGATAGCATTCCAAAGATGTCTCGGATAGGGATGAATCATCATCCAAGAATAGAGAAAGATGGAGTATACTACATCTTTGAATAATCTACTTGAAAAGGAGGGGAAGCCTTGAACAAATTAACTTTTAAAGACTCGAAGTCTGCGTGTCACAAAATAGTGACGGACTCAAAAGGCAAGAGATACATCATGGACACGAGCACCGTCAGACCGAATGTGTACGGTTTTGGGATTATTCCAAAGCAAGTAACTGTGGAGATGGTGGAGTTTGGTTATCATGATCAAAATTTTGAATTTAAAGCTAAACCCTCGCCACTGTACACGGGAACAGTGGTATCGGTGCAACCACTATCGAGGTCAATTCTTAGAACATTAGAGGATATTTTCTTAGTATATCATATTCATCAGAAAGTACTTTTAAAATTGGGAGTTTTAGCTCTAACGGTATTTATTTCATACTTACTCGCAAAAGTTTACATCAAACAAGCCCAGAAGAAAGTTGCGGAAAGATTGCCTAAGAATGCAAAGAGATATACTGCAACATTCACGTTTGCCAAAAGAAGAGATTTTTCCTATTGGTTTGGAATAGGACTTGTGGGTATTTTTGTATTTTTTTATATGAACACAAATAATGCGAGTGAAGGAGTCTTTTTAATCCCTATTTCACTATTATCGTTGCTATTTTTTATTGTTTGGTTAGGCATGATACCTATTCATTATGACTATGAGAAACAATATATTAGCCTTGTCTCAATCGAAGAGAGACAATAATTTTTAGGAGTATTCATATGAAGAAAAAGAGAAAAATAGGGAGAATCATAGTAGGGATTCTATTATCATATCTTGCCATAGTAGTCATTTCGAAATATCGAGAGAAAGTATATATTCGAGAAGAGTTACAGAAGCCAGAAGTCATCGCAGTTATTGAAAAAGCACTAAGAAATATAGAAGATAATATTATTAGAGAACCTAATGGAATAGGTGTTAGTGATAAAAAGATTAGGGATAAAGATACTAGTAATAAAGGTATTAGCGAAAACAATATCATCAAATCATATAAAATTGATTATGATAAAACCTTTAAGAATTCATGGGGGTTGGGAATTCACACTTCAATATTTATAAATGGAAATCCCGATTTAAGAATAAGCTTACTCATCAGTAATAAAGAGAGTACTGGGAGGTTTGAGGACAAGAATAAGGAATCGGAAAATTATCAAATTAACAGCTATTCTATTTCTAGAGAGGCGGATGATTATCTTAGAGACGAAGAAATGAAGAGGCCAGAAATAGTAGCTTTGATAAAAGAGGAGCTTCTAAAGCTCGATCCTCAAGCATTTACTGAGAAGGGGAAAATTCGTTCTTACAAGGTTAATGTGGATAAAATGCCATCTGTAGAGGATAGGGGCCTTAATTCTGAGCTTTTGATTAACGGGAATGAAAACTTGAGAATGAAATTCACTATTATAAAAAAAGACGGGAAATATGAATTTGGTGGTGGTTTTACTTATGAAGAGTTAGATAAGTTCTTGAAACAGTAATCCGTTATGTGCCACAAAAATTAATTAAACCAGCCGAACCTAGCAGTGATGCTGGGTTCTTTTTTACGAGCAAGTATAGTAAAAACGCTGGTGGAGCAGTATAATAAAGATAAATTCAGGAATCCGTTTTTAGGGAGAGGGGCTGTTGGAAATGAGTCAAAAAGTTAGAGAAATTGTCACCATTGCGTTTGGGGTCACTAGTTGCGCAAATGCAATCTATCAGCTAGTATTTCGTCGAGATATCGCACTGTTTTTTTTGAGTGTGATGGTTAGTAGGCTTGCCTTTTATACTTGGGTAAATCGGGATAATCCAGATAAGTTCAAAAGGCTCAATCACGGATTAGTTGTCGTCTTTATTGGGATGGTAGCTGCTACTGCCTTTTTCCTCATCATGAATCATTTTTTTGGATTTGAGCAATGGGAGCCTTGGCAAAAATCCGTCGTTCAATTGTCGTTTATCTTTGGGTTAGTGCCAGTAGTGAATCGATATTTAAAAAAATAATCATTTAACGGAGGTGTCCTATGGCACTTTTACATGTTTCATTCTTTTCAAAAACATTAATGAGAACCATCCCCCTGTCGGTCTACTTACCTAGCGATGCGGTGGATTTTAATAATCAGTATCTCTCGGAAGGGCCGTACAAAGCGCTGGTGTTACTGCACGGAGTATTGGGCAGCGAACAGGACTGGGTCAATCAGACGCGAATTCTTCGATATGCAAAAGAGAAAAATCTCGCCCTCATCATGCCTTCGGGGGAAAATCATTTCTACGTAGATCAACCATGGAACTATACGAACTATGGAGAATTTATCGGGGGTGAGCTTCCAGAAATCTCCCGCCGAATGTTTCCTATTTCTCGAAACCGCGAAGACTTAGGCATTGCCGGGCTTTCGATGGGTGGATACGGGGCGCTTCGAAACGGCATCAAATATCAAGACACCTTTAGCGTGATAGCTTCGTTTTCGGGCGCGATTTATAAAAATGCATTACCTTTCGAAGAGGATAGTAGTTCTCCATTTTTCTTAACAACTCGATACACTAAATCGATTTTCAAAGACCAAGACTATTATGATTCGCACGGAAATCAATTGTTTAAAGCGATAGAAAAAGTTGAGAATCCTTCCGACTTAAAAATATTTATGACTTGTGGAACCGAGGATTGGCTTCTGGATAAAAGTCGTGAATTCAGTCGTTTTCTATTTGAAAAAGGTGTCCCTGTCATCTATAAAGAAAAAAGTGGCGGACACGAATGGGATTTCTGGGATTGGTCCATCAAAGAGTTTTTGGATTGGTGGATTCCAGAAGATACAGACCAAGGCGTATCTAGCGGAAATGTGAGGTAGAAGATAGCGCGATATTGTTGCAAGCACATCGCCATAATGGTAGAATATTTTGTATATTAGAGCGATGAACAAGAGGAGTAAAATGACTTTGTTTACGAGAGAGGGAAGGCTTGGTGAAACTTCCTAGCAGATTCATTTGAAGGTAGCTTGTGAGCTTACTCTACGAAATGCAGTAATAGAGTACGGAGACGACACTTCGTTACCAACATCGAGGCGTAATAAATAATTACGCGAATATTAGGTGGTACCACGAAATCAATCGTCCTATGGAGAGTGTCTTCATAGGATTTTTTTATTGGACACAAACAAGATACAAGGAGGAAAATCAATGGCTAAAGAAATGTCATCTAAGTTTCAACCGCAAGAAGTTGAAGCTGGTAAATATCAATGGTGGGTTGATTCAGGCGTCTTCCATCCAAACGAAGACCCAAACGCTGAACCTTATTCAATCGTTATCCCGCCACCAAACGTAACAGGGAAATTACACTTAGGACATGCTTGGGACGTAACGTTACAAGACATGATTATCCGTCAAAAACGTATGCAAGGGTTCGATACTTTATGGTTACCAGGGATGGACCATGCGGGTATCGCAACACAAGCAAAAGTAGAAGAAAAATTACGCGGAGAAGGCTTATCTCGTTATGACCTTGGCCGTGAAAAGTTCCTAGAACAAACATGGGAATGGAAGGAAGAATATGCTAGCCATATCTGTGAACAATGGGCAAAAATGGGGATTTCTGTAGACTATCGCAGAGAACGTTTCACATTAGATAAAGGGTTATCTGACGCCGTGAAGAAAGTCTTCGTAACTTTATACGAAAAAGGCTTAATCTACCGTGGTGAATACATCATCAACTGGGACCCTAAAGCGAAAACGTCATTATCGGATATCGAAGTAATTCATAAAGACGTAGAAGGCGCGTTCTATCATATGAACTATCCTCTAGCAGACGGAAGTGGATTCCTAGAAATCGCAACGACTCGTCCAGAAACACTTCTTGGAGATACAGCTGTTGCGGTTCACCCAGACGATGAACGTTACCAAGCGCTTATCGGTAAAACAGTTATCTTGCCACTTATGAACCGCGAGATTCCAATCATCGCTGACGAATACGTGGAGCAAGATTTCGGAACAGGGGTTGTAAAAATCACTCCAGCGCACGACCCGAACGACTTTGAAGTAGGGAACCGACACAACTTACCACGTATTAACGTGATGAACGATGATGCGACGATGAATGAGTTAGCCGGTAAATACGAAGGCATGGACCGTTTTGCGGCGCGTAAAGCCATCGTGAAAGATTTAGAAGAAGCTGGCCTTCTTGTGAAAATCGAAAAACATTTACACAGCGTTGGTCACTCAGAACGTACAGATGTCGTTGTTGAACCACGTCTTTCAAAACAATGGTTCGTAAAAATGGGACCGTTGGCAGAGCAAGCCATCAATGCGCAACGTGAAGAAGGGGACAATACAGTAAACTTCTATCCACCACGTTTCAATGATGCGTACTTACGTTGGATGGAAAACATTCACGACTGGGTAATTTCACGTCAATTATGGTGGGGGCACCAAATTCCAGCTTGGTATCATAAAGAAACAGGCGAAGTCTATGTAGGCATGGAAGCGCCAAGCGACAGCGAAAACTGGACACAAGATCCAGACGTATTAGATACTTGGTTCTCATCTGCGTTATGGCCATTTTCAACAATGGGTTGGCCAGACGAAGAAGCAGCCGACTACAAACGTTATTATCCAACTAGCACACTTGTAACAGGGTACGACATCCTTACTTTCTGGGTAAGCCGTATGATGTTCCAAGGGTTAGAATTTACAGGTAAACGTCCATTCAAGAACGTTCTTATCCACGGATTGATTCGTGACAGCCAAGGACGTAAGATGAGTAAGTCTCTTGGAAACGGGGTTGACCCAATGGAAGTCATCGAGCAATATGGTGCCGATGCGCTTCGTTGGTTCTTAGCAAACGGTTCTGCTCCAGGGCAAGACGTTCGTTACTCAACAGATAAGATGGATGCTGCATGGAACTTCATCAATAAGATTTGGAACGCAAGCCGTTACGCATTAATGAACGTGGGCGACTTAACAGCGGACCAAGTGGATATCACTGGTGAGAAGACTCTTGCGGATAAATGGATTTTAACACGCTTAAATCAAACAATCGGCAAAGTAACAGAACTCTTCGAGAAATTCGAGTTCGGTGAAGCAGGACGTCTATTGTATCGCTTCATCTGGGATGATTTCTGTGACTGGTATATTGAAATGTCGAAAGAAACATTAGCAGGGGACGACGAAGCTGCGAAATTAACAACACGTAGCATTCTTGTATATGTATTAGACAACACATTACGTCTATTACATCCAATTATGCCTTTCGTGACAGAAGAAATCTGGCAATCTGTTCCTCATGTTGGGGAATCATTAGTAGTGGCTACTTACCCAACCGTTCACCCAGAACAAATGGACGAAAAAGCAGCAGAAGAAATGGAATTCTTAATGGACTTCATCCGTTCAGTACGTACGGTTCGTAACGAAATGAACACACCATTATCAAAACCAATTAACATCATTGCGAAAGTGAGCGACGCAGCGCACTACGCGATCTTGAAAGAAAACGAATCTTACATTGCACGCTTCTCAAATCCAGAAGAATTCGTGTATGGTGAAGACGTTGAAGCACCATCTGATGCGGTAACTTCTGTTATCACAGGTGCTGAAATCTACTTACCATTAGCAGGGTTAATCAACATCGAAGACGAAATCGCTCGTCTTGAAAAAGAAGCAGAGAAATTGCAACAAGAAGTGGATCGTGTCGAGAAGAAATTATCGAACGAGAAATTTGTGGCAAAAGCTCCTGTAGCAGTTGTTGAAGCTGAACGTGCAAAGGGTGCGGATTATCAAGCACAACGTGAAGCAGTGTTAGAACGTATCGCAACATTGAAGAAAATCTAATCCGTTTTAACGATGGGGAGAGCGTATGAAGTGTCATGCGCTCTCTTTTGTATGTCACGGAGAGTCATTTTCTGTTATGATAAATACGGAAAACAGGAGGTGAGTGAATGATTCAAGAGTGGTTAAAAAAGAGCGAGAGTATTCCGCGCAAATATGGGTTGTACCGCATGGAGGCTATCCTTAGTGCGCTTGGAAATCCAGAACGAGAATTGAAGAGTATTCATATCGCAGGAACGAATGGAAAAGGGTCGACTGCTGCGATGGTGACGGCCTTTGCAAAGGCGCATGGATTGCGAGTAGGGACATTCACTTCACCGCATATGGACAGTATCAGGGAACGGATTCAGCTAGACGGAGTGCCTCTTGAAGAAGAGCCGTTCTGGCAAGCCGCATCGCTTGTAAGAGAAGTGGAACGCCGCTTATTCGAAGAGTGGGGCGCCTTTAACTATTTTGAGATTTTAACGGCGATGATGTTTGTTGTCTTTCAACAGGAAGCGGTCGACCTTGCGATTATTGAAGTCGGGATTGGAGGTCTTCTCGATAATACGAATGTCGGGCATCCTCTTGTGAGCGTGATTACGACGATTGGATTAGACCATCAAGACTTGCTTGGAAGCACCCTTGAAGAAATCACTGCGCAAAAAGCAGGAATTATTAAATCTGAGCAACAAGTAGTCGTCGGGCCAGTCAAGCGTGAATGTATGGATGTGATACGGGATACCGCTAGTCAACAAGGTGCAACAATTCAGGCGTTTGGGGAGAATTTTTTACTAGTAGACAATTCGTATCAAGACGCAGCATTCACGATTCCGCTAGAACCCCTAGCCCTCCAAGGAGCCTTCCAGAAGGAGAATGCGACCGTTGCAATTCGGGCATTTTGTGCATGGATGGAAGCTACTGGCAGAAGTGTGCACGCCGAATGCATCGAAGCGGCCCTACGAGTGGTTTCATGGCCAGGGCGCATGGAAGTGTTGCAAGATACACCTCTTGTGTTGATCGACGGAGCCCATAATTTACCAGCCATCGAGCGACTCGTTCAAAACATGACGTCTCACGTTGGCAAGAGACAGACGCTATTATTTAGCGCGCTCACTCGAAAAGATAGTCAACAGATGCTTCTAAGATTGCAGGAAGCTCTTCCTGATGTGAACATCATCTTGACGAGTTTCCATCCTTCAAAGGGACAGTCGATTGCTAGAAGTGATGTCGAAGCGTACTTGGATTCTCCTCAGATTTCTTATGAAGAGAACTTTGAAGACGTCATCGACCGTTTCACCAGCTCAACTGACGACAAGAGCGAATTATGGGTGATCGGGTCATTGTATTTTATTGCCGAAGTTCGACATTGGTGGAAGAACCGTAAGCCCAAAGAAGAATAGACATCGTAACTCTTTGTAGAGAAAACAAAGAGGAAGTGTCACAATGATTGAATCAAAATTATTAGAAGTACCTTTAAGCGCCATGCCACGAGAACGCCTCGAACGGTATGGCGCTAAAGTGCTTGAAACACACGAATTACTCGCGATATTACTACGAACGGGCTCCAAGGATTTAAACGTCCTGCAGCTGGCAGTCGTAGTCTTAAACACCTTCGAGGACTTGCATTCGCTGAAGATGGCGAGCCTGGACGAACTCATGCAGATTAATGGCATCGGTCGAACCAAGGCGATTGAACTCAAGGCAGCCATGGAACTCGGTGTGCGTTTAAGCAATGCCGCGCAAATGAAACTCGGGAAGATTACGTCCTCCAAGATGGCTGGCCAGTGGATTGTGCAGGAGTTGAAGGATGCCTATCAGGAACATCTCGTCGCCTTGTATTTGAACACGAAAAACGAGATTATCAAGAAGAAAATGATCTTCATCGGTGGATTGAATAGTGCAGTGGCGCATCCTCGAGAAATCTTCCGGGAGGCCGTACGGTTTTCAGCGGCGCGCGTCATCATTGGTCATAATCACCCAAGCGGCAACCCTGAACCCTCCCAAGCGGATATCGATTTTACGCGTCGCTTGATGGAGTGCGGCGAACTTATGGGCATCGAGCTCCTAGATCATTTCGTCGTCGGAGGAGAGGAGTATATTTCTTTAAAAGAATTCGGTGCTTTTTAAAAACGATTCAAAAGAATGTGAAAAAATGAATTATGAAAAAAGATGAAAGCAGATTGTTTTCGATTTTCACGAAAAATATTATTGATAATTAACGAAACGATTCGGAAAAAACGCACGAAACGGCAATTGTTCTACTTAATTCTCAGTGAAATCGGAAATACTCTTGCAATTTTACCTGTGAGATGTTATACTTATGTTGTGTTTTTGTTATGTAAAGAAATTGTGTAAGATATTACTCCTTTCGAACCATTAGCAAGAATATCAATAACAAGTGCTATGGCACAAGGAGGAAATGTTCATGGAACAAGGTACAGTAAAATGGTTTAACTCAGAAAAAGGTTTTGGGTTTATCGAACGTGAAGGTGGAAACGATGTATTCGTACACTTCTCAGCAATCCAATCAGAAGGATTCAAAACATTAGAAGAAGGACAAGCAGTTCAATTCGATGTTGAAGAAGGCGCTCGTGGACCACAAGCAGCTAACGTAGTTAAACTATAATTAGTATTAACTTTGACGCCACCGGTTTTCCGGTGGTTTTTTTGTGCGCAAAAATAGAAAAGGATAAGCCTAAAATGAACCAATTTGGACATGTCCATATATGGTATATTTGTCCTCCCCCTCCTAAGAATTTCTTTTTATTTTTGTACTTTTTTAGTAAGTTGGTTTCAAAATTATTGGTGATTTTTTGTTAGAAGCTGCCCTAGCTGGAATGGGAGAAACATAGCGAATTACTTGTTGAAAAACGAAGAGCATTCGGATTCTATAGGAATAACAATAGCGATCATAATCGATGTGAATTACTGACTCTGGAAATTCATTTTCTAGAGTCAGTTTGAAGCTCGATAGGAAACAAGACTAAGGCTCGTTCCGGTATAGCTATTGTTATTCCTATGAAGACATCCGAAAGTGCTCGCAGTTTTTCAAAATAGCACCAAATCCTCATTTGTTTCTTCCATTCTAGCCGAAGGGTTCTTTTGAAGGAAGTTTGCTTTTAGAGAATTGGATTTTTTATAAATCGAAACACGGTGATTTTTCAAGAAAACCTTTCTTGTTAAAAAGCCAAGATTAGAAGGTACTTCGGAAAACGAAGAGCATTTGGATTCTATAGGAATAATAATAGCGATTATAATTGATGTGAATTACTGACTCTGGAAATTCATTTCCTAGAGTCAGTTTGAAGCTCGATAGGAAACGAGACCTGGGGCTCGTTCCGGTATAGCTATTGTTATTCCTATGAAGATATCCGAAAGTGCTCGTAGTTTTTCAAAACATAAACTTACGAAGCACATTCTCCTCGACTTTCAGCTTTTTAACCGAAAGGTTTTTACCCGTGAAAAATCACTAAAGTGTTACAGAAAACGTTTTAATATTACGAAATAAAAAAGTTTCCTAAAAATCTATAAAATACAAGAATAAAAAGCTAAATTCTGCTATACTAGAATAGAATTCTTACAGCCAAGTCTGTAGAAGAATTATCTAAGGAGGAAACAGTGTGGTTGCATTAAATTTTAAAGCACAAAATATCGGAATTGACTTAGGCACAGCTAACACGATTGTTTATCTAGAAGATGAGGGAATCGTCACACGTGAACCTTCCGTTGTTGCAAAAAATATCGTTACAGAAGAAATTATCGCAGTAGGAAAATCTGCATTTGAAATGATTGGTAGAACACCAGAAAATATTGTAGCATTACGCCCAATGAAAGATGGCGTAATTGCTGACTACAATACAACGACAGCAATGTTGAAATACTTCATTCAGTCGATTGTGGGCCGCTCATTTTTTAAACCGGTGGTCATTATTTGTGTGCCAAGTGGCATTACAGATGTTGAAAAAAGAGCCGTTTTAGACGCGACAAAATATGCAGGAGCTAAAGAGGCATACGTAGTGGAAGAACCATTCGCTGCGGCGGTTGGGGCAGGACTTCCTGTCACAGATCCAACTGGAAGCATGATTGTCGATATCGGTGGCGGTACGACAGACGTGGCGACGATTTCGCTTGGTGGAATCGTGAATAGTCGTTCGATTCGTGTCGGAGGAGATGAGCTAAACGAGGCTATTATTCAGCATGTTCGCAAGACGTATAATTTACTGATTGGGGAACGTACGGCTGAAGAATTAAAAATTATGTTAGGTTCAGCTTCTGTTGAAAAAGCACAAGGAAGCATGCAAGTGCGTGGTCGTGACATGGTTACGGGGTTGCCACGTGTTGTTGAAGTGCCTGCAAAAGAAATTGCAGTAGCGATGAGTGAAATTATTCATCAAATTTTAGATGCAGTAAAAGATGTATTGGAACAAACACCGCCAGAAATTTCTGCGGACGTTATTGATCATGGAATCGTGTTAACAGGTGGAGGCGCAATGCTTCGTCACCTTGCTGAGATGATTTCGAAGGAAACGCAAGTACCAGCTTTTGTGGCCAACGATCCACTTGATTGTGTGGCACTAGGAACAGGTGCAATTTTAGCAAATCCATCATTAATGAAAAAATAGAGTCCGTTGAAAAATAAAAATAAGAGGAGTGATGATGTGAATCCAATTTTTTCAAATAAGAAACTAATTGGTTGGGTAATCGGAATTATCATGGCTTTAGCATTAATCATGTATTCCATTACTTACGGCATTAATATCGTGACTCAAGGTGTTAATGATGTAACCAATATTCTTGGAAGATTAGTCTCTTATCCAGCAAATAGTATTAATGATTTTATTGATAGCGTGAGTGATTTATCAAATACGTATCAAGAAAATCAATCGTTAAAACAAAAAATCGATACCATTCATGAATTAGAAGTTCAATTGAGTGAGTTAAAACGTGATAACCAAAAAATGAAGGAAACGCTCAAGTTGCAAGATACACTGAACGATTATACGTTAGTGAATGCGACAGTTATTGCGCGTAATCCAGATACATGGCGTGATGTCATTACGATTAATAAAGGGTCGAATGACGGCATCCAACCACAAATGTCTGTTATGAGTGATAATGGGCTTGTTGGGAAAGTCATGGACGTGAATCCAACGAGTGCACGTGTAGCGCTATTATCGAATGCCGATAATACATTAGTGCGTGTAGCGGCGATGATTCAAAACGAAAAAGAACCAATCTACGGAACAATCACTGGCTATGATAATAAAACGAATATGTTAGTGATGAGCCAAATTCAAGCAACTCAAGATATCAAAGTTGGGGATAAAGTCGTGACAAGTGGTCTCGGTGGTATTTCTCCAAACTCACTATATATCGGAACTGTTGAAGAAGTGGCGATGGACCGTTTTGGATTGTATAAAGAAGTGAAAATTCGTCCAGCAGCGGATACGAATGACGTTCGTTATGTGACGGTTGTTATTCGTACAAGCGAAAGTGAGGGGCAATAATGCGCGTCTCAAAAAGAGTTTACTGGGTGTTATTTGTTTATATCCTTGCTTTCTTAGCCGATGGAGTGTTAACGAATCATTTTTCAAAATTATTTCTCTTCTCAGGCTATAGCTTAACCCCTCGAACGATTATTATCGCAGTCGTGATGTTAAACTTCATGATTGACAATAAATCTATGTTCTGGTTTACCGTGATTGCTGGATTTTTAATGGATAGTTACTACTCAGGTGTCCTGGGTGTCTATATGGCGCTCTTTGCGGTGATTGTACGAATCATTCGTTTAGTTCGCTCGAACATCCTTCAAAATCCATTTACATTAGGGCTAGCACTCGTATTCTTCTTAAGTTTCACCGAAGTGTCTGTTTACTTCGTGTATGCCTTACGAGGAGTAGCGAGCATGGATTGGAACGAGTTTTTAGTAGTAAGACTTGGGGCAACCTTAATGTTAAACATCGTGATTTACTATATTTTATATCTCCCGCTTCGCAATTTTGCGAGATGGGTGAACTCAACTCCGGTCGTTAGTCCTCATGACTTAATGAACCATCGTAGAGCATAATGTGAGAAAGGTTTGGCTGTTTGCGGCCAAGCCTTTTTGATTACACGTTAATAGTACTGACAAAGACGATAGATATGGTATAATAAAGAGAATTAGTGTCAAGAGAAAGAGGAATTGAATGAAGAGAGCAACATTTTTAAAAGCAAGTCTAATCTCGAAAGGAATCGTTGCGACCTGTGCGATTGTCGGTTTTCTAATGCAGATGACGCTTCATGGGTGGCATGGACTTCGTTATTACACGAACCAATCGAATTTACTCGTTGGCTTGTTTATGATGTACTTGCTCTTCAAATACCGTAAGAGTGGCCATTGGAGTAAAATGGATCTTCGCTTAAAGGGCGGCGTGACGGTAGCGATTCTTCTAACGGGTTTGGTGTATCACTTTATGTTAGCACCGCAAAAGACAGCCGATGAGTTCTGGACGATTGAGAATTTCTTGTCGCACTATATTGTCCCATTTGGAACCTTGCTGGATTGCATCGTGTTTGATAAAGGGTATTGCTACAAGTGGTATGATCCATTTATTTGGACGCTATTGCCACTTATCTATGCAATTGTGTCTGTGGCGATTGCACTCATCACACGTATACCGATTGGAAATAACAAAGACGGCCCGTTTCCGTACTTCTTCTTGAATGTGGATAAATATGGATTTCTCGGCGTCTTACAATATAGCTTAGGATTAGCCGTTGCCTTTTTAATCGGCTCGTATATTCTTTTAGTATTTAAAAATGGATTTAAAACGAAGGAACGTTTATAAGAGAGGAGACTTTCATGGTTCGAGATATTGGAATCGACTTAGGAACAGCGAATATTTTAGTGTTCTTAAAAGATCGTGGAATTATTTTAAATGAACCGTCACTAGTTGCGCTAGATGAGCGTAATGGCGACGTGATTGCAGTCGGTGAACGTGCGTACCAAATGGTGGGCCGTACGCCAAAAGAAATCAATGTGCACCATCCGTTAAAAGGTGGGGTGATTGCGGATATCGCTGTTACAGAACAATTGCTTGAATTGTTTATGCAAAAATTAAACTTAAATAGTTGGTTCTCAAAACCAGATATTTTAATTTGTACGCCAACCAATATTACGACGGTGGAGCAAAAAGCCATTATCCAAGCAGCGATTAAATGCGGTGGACGTAATATTTACTTAGAGGAAGAACCAAAAGTGGCCGCGGTCGGCGTTGGACTCGATATCTTCTCTCCAATTGGAAACATGGTCATCGATATCGGTGGCGGAACAAGTGATATTGCCGTTCTTTCAATGGGTTCAACGGTCACAAGCCGTTCGATTAAATTGGCCGGTGACAATATGGATTTTGCCATTTCGGAATATATTAAAGACAAATATCAACTCATTATAGGGGAGCGTACAGCCGAAGAGATTAAGATGAATCTTGGTAGTGCGATTGAAGTGGAAAATGAATCGGATATGATTGTCAAAGGTCGCGATATGACAACTGGATTGCCGAAGACCGTTACGATTTATACGAATGAAATTTATCATTGCTTAAAAGAAATGCTCGATACGATTGGTGAAGAGGCTAGACTCGTACTCGAAGCGACGCCACCAGAACTTGCAGGCGATATTATCGAACGCGGTGTGATGGTGACTGGGGGAGGAGCGCTCATCCAAGGAATCGACCGTATGCTTTCTGAAAAGCTACAAATTCCAGTGATGATTGCTGAGAACCCGTTGCAAAGTGTTGCGATTGGAACAGGAATCTTATTAAACCGTATTAAAGCAGATCGTGGTATTTTCTCAGGACTAAGAAGACTCTTTAGCTCGAAGAAAGTCGTAATGAACCCAACTGCGAATATGATTGATGATGAAAGGAAAGAAGAAGCATGAAGCAAGAATTGAAAAATAGTGGTCACTTATTATTGACGGCGCTACTCCGTGTCTTAATTTTCGTGATTATCGCAGTCATCTTATTTGCACTTGGCTTAATGGTTGGATATGCCGTTTTAGGTGAAGGGCACAACCCGTTTGATATTTTCTCAAAAGAAGTATGGGATAAGATTTTCAACTTTATTAACTAATAAGCAGATAGATTGACCTTTGTTGACTATTGCAGTAGACTAAAACAAAATAAAATTTGGAGGAAGACTTATGAATTTAATTCCAACAGTTATCGAGCAATCTTCTCGTGGAGAACGTGCTTATGATATTTACTCACGTTTATTAAAAGACCGTATTATTATGGTGAGTGGACCTGTTCACGATGATATGGCCAATGCGATTATCGCGCAATTACTATTCTTAGATGCACAAGATCCTGAGAAAGATATTTACATGTATATTAACTCTCCAGGAGGAAGCGTAACTGCAGGGTTAGCCATCTACGATACAATGAACTTCATCAAAGCAGACGTTCAAACCATCGCGATGGGGCTAGCAGCGTCAATGGGTTCATTCCTATTAACAGCTGGTGCTAAAGGGAAACGTTTCGCATTACCAAACGCTGAAATCTTAATTCACCAACCATTAGGTGGAGCTCAAGGGCAAGCGACAGAAATCGAAATTGCAGCACGTCAAATCTTGAAAACACGTGAACGTTTAAATAAAATTTTGGCGAAACAAACAGGCCAAAAATTATCACGTATCGAAAAAGATACAGACCGGGATAACTACATGACAGCACAAGAAGCGTTAGAATACGGCTTAATCGATGCCATCATGGAAAGTTCAAAAGAAATGAAATAACAGAAAGTGCAGAAGAACTAAATAGTTCTTCTGTTTTTTTACTGTATATCTTCCTTTTTACTCGTGAAAGCGGTACAATAGACACATACGACTTTGTTAGAAGGTAAAAGGGGAAAAGGTTATGACAACAGAAGGAAATCCATTAAATAATGCACGAGTGGCATATGAATATTACGAATTACCAGGGGAATTGGTAGATATTCAACCTTTAGGAAATGGATTAATTAATAAAACCTATCAAATTACACATACACATGAAAATGAAGAAAAACAATATGTACTACAAGCCATTAACCATGATATTTTTCCAAATGTTCGCGGCTTAATGGAAAATATCGAGAAGGTAACGACTTACCTTCGCAAGAAATACGAAGCAGAAGGGCGCGACGCTGCTCGTGAAACGCTTCGTGTCATCCGTACGAAAGATGGCCATTTAACAGCTAACTTGGATAACGGAACCTACTGGCGTATTTATGACTCCGTTAAAAATAGCTATTCATTAGATAAAGTAGAAAGTCCGGAGCAATTTTACATTACCGCTAAAGCGTTCGGTCGTTTTGCCTATGACTTAAACGACTTCGATGCGAGCCAATTGGTTGAAGTGATTCCACAATTCCACGATACACGGAATCGTTACAGACAGTTGGAAGAAGCGATTCGAGAAGATCGCGTGGGACGTGTGAAAGAAGTGAAAGAAGAGATTGCATTTATCCAAGACCGTAAAGCGGACTGCTTCTTATTATATGATTTACTCGATGAAGGTGTATTGCCGCTTCGTGTAACGCATAATGATACAAAATTAAACAACATTATGTTCGATAGCGAAACGAAGGAACCGCTTTGCATCGTGGACCTTGATACTGTGATGCCAGGATTAGTGTTATTTGATTTTGGTGATTCCATTCGATTTGGTGCTAACGACTGCGCCGAGGACGAACCGGATTTATCAAAAGTGAACTTTGATTTTGACTTATACGAAACTTACGTGAAAGGCTTTATCGAAGGAACAAATGGAATCTTGACAGAAGCCGAACTCGAATACTTACCTTGGGGTGCTCGCGTGATTACGCTAGAACAAGGGATTCGCTTCTTGACGGACTATATTAATGGGGACGTTTATTATCAAACGACTCGTCCAGGACAAAACTTAGACCGTGCACGTACACAATTGAAATTGGTACAAGATATGGAAAACGTTTGGGATAAGATGGTCGAAGCTGTTAAAAACGCACAAAAATAAAGAATTTCAGACTCTCTGACAGATGTGTCAGAGAGTTTTTTGCGCCTCTGAACACTATATATAGTTAATTATAACAATTCTAAAACACAATATATTGTGTTTTAGGGGTTGATTTTTCTTTTTTGAGTGCTACAATAAGGACTAGAGTTTAAGGAGGAATTGTGATGAGTGTAGAGACATTAACGGCATTAACGGTCACGAAGAGGGATGGCCGACAAGTCGAATTTCAAAAGGAAAAAATTCAACGTGCGATTGAAAAAGCGGAAATCGGATTGAATGGTATATTAAGCGATGAGCGGATGGTAGTGCTTAGTCGCATCGTAGAGGATGTCCTCGCGGAGATTTCAAGGCGCTTTAACGATACGATTGAGATTTATGAAATTCAAAATATCATTGAACATTTACTGATTGAAGATGGAGAATCGGCTCTGGCACAAGAGTATATTGCCTACCGTGTAGACCGTGATTTGCGCCGTAAGAATCAGTTGGATTTCCAATGGGCGCTCTCACGATTAACGAATAAAGAAGCCAGCGTTGTGAACGAGAACGCGAATAAAGATAGTAAAGTGTTTAATACACAGCGCGACTTAACGGCTGGAACGGTTGGGAAGATTATCGGTTTGAAGATGCTTCCGCCGCACGTGGCCAATGCGCATTTAAAAGGCGACATCCATTATCACGACTTGGATTATCATCCATATATGCCGCTTACGAACTGTTGCTTAATTGACTTCGAGCATATGCTAGGACTTGGCTTTAAAATCGGAAATGCAGAAGTGGAGTCTCCTAAATCCATCCAAACAGCGACCGCTCAAATGGCTCAAATCATCGCGAATGTGGCGAGCAGTCAGTATGGGGGTTGTTCTGCTAACCGTGTCGATGAGTTATTGGCACCCTATGCTGCGAAGAATTACGAAAAACATTTAGCCGATGCAAAAGTCTGGATTGAAGGAGCGGACCGTCAAGAAGCGTACGCGATGAAGAAGACGGAAAAAGATATTTATGATGCGATGCAATCGTTAGAATATGAAATCAACACGCTCTATACATCGCAAGGACAAACACCGTTTACTACACTTGGATTTGGACTCGGAACGAATCACTTTGAACGTTGTATTCAAAAAGCCATCTTGCAAGTACGCATGGAAGGAATTGGCAAAGAAAAACGGACGGCCATTTTCCCAAAACTCGTCTTCACATTGAAACGTGGCGTGAATTTGGAAGCCAATGACCCAAACTACGACGTGAAGCAATTGGCGCTGGAATGTGCGACAAAACGCATGTATCCAGACGTATTAAGCTATGACCAAATCGTTCGTTTAACCGGAAGCTTCAAGGTGCCAATGGGATGTCGTTCATTCCTTCAAGGATGGAAGGACGAAAGTGGTCAAGAAGTCAACGATGGACGGATGAACTTAGGGGTGGTCACACTCAATATTCCTCGTATTGCCCTTGAAGCGGGTGGTTCTCTTCAAAAGTTTTGGGAAATTTTTGAGGAAAAGCTAGCGATTTGTAAAGATGCACTTGTCTACCGTGTGGAACGTTGTAAGGAAGCCACACGCGACAATGCGCCGGTCTTATATCATTATGGAGCATTTGGCCAACGCTTGAAGGAGGACGAAGAAGTCGATGTCTTATTTAGAAACAAACGTGCGACGGTTTCTCTTGGTTATATCGGCCTCTATGAAGCAGCAACGGCCTTCTTTGGGCCTGCGTGGGAAACCAACCCAGAGGCCAAGACCTTTACGTTAGAAATCGTGAAGTCGTTGAAGAATCATACGGATGCCTGGGGGAATGAATTTGGATATCATTTTAGCGTCTATGCGACTCCAAGTGAAAGTCTGACAGACCGTTTCTGTAAGCTTGATATCGAGAAATTCGGTCTTATTCCAGATATTACCGAGAAGGAATACTACACGAATAGTTTCCACTACGATGTGCGAAAAAATCCAACTCCATTTGAAAAGATTGAATTCGAGAAAGATTATCCAGTGTATTCTTCAGGTGGCTTTATCCACTACTGCGAATATCCAGTGCTTCGTCAAAATCCAAAGGCGCTGGAAGCCGTGTGGGATTTTGCCTATGACAAAGTAGGATATCTTGGAACGAACACGCCAATTGACCACTGCTACAAGTGTGGATTCGATGGAGAATTTACTCCTACAAGTAAAGGGTTCGAATGTCCGCAATGTAAGAACCATGATCCGCAAACCTGTGATGTGGTGAAACGAACTTGTGGCTATCTTGGAAATCCGCAAGCCCGTCCGATGGTGCATGGGCGTCACGTGGAGATTTCTTCGCGTGTGAAACATATGCCAAAACTCAAGGAACGCTATGCGCTTGGGGTGACGGAGGATGAATAACCCAAAGCCAAAAGAATGGACGACTAAGCAGTATTCCAAAGGGAAGATTGCGAGCTATAAACCGTATAATTTTGTCGATGGAGAAGGGGTACGCTGCTCGCTGTATGTGAGTGGCTGCCTCTTTGCCTGTGAAGGGTGTTATAACGTCATTGCACAAAATTTCAATTACGGCATTCCGTATACGAGCGAACTCGAAACACAAATTGTTGAGGATGTGGGCGCTTCGTATTGCCAAGGGTTAACACTCTTAGGAGGCGAGCCGTTTTTAAATACAGGTGTCTGCCTGTCTCTTGTTAAAGCTCTTCGTCAAGCGTACGGTAACACTAAAGACGTGTGGTCGTGGACAGGATATACATGGGAAGAATTGATGCAAGAAACAGAGGATAAGCTGGAATTACTCCGCTTGATTGATATTTTAGTCGATGGACGATTTGACCTTTCTAAGAAGGATTTGACCTTGCAGTTTCGCGGTAGTAGCAATCAGCGCATTATCGATGTGCAGGCGTCTCTAGAAGCAGGTGAAGTCTTTTTATGGAAAGGCCTCTGGGAATCATAAGAAACGATAAAATTTCTGACAAATGGTCATTATTTTGATAAAATGAGGAATGAAATACGTTAAAGGAGACGACAATGACGATTACAGGACTTGGAATGGATGCAGTGGAACTCTCACGCATTGAAAAAATCGTGGCAGAACCGAAAACTTTTTTACAAAAAGTACTGACTCCAGCAGAGCTAGAGAAATATAAAGATCTTCCAACGAAGCGAAAAGTGGAGTTTCTCGCAGGACGTTTTGCGGCCAAGGAAGCTTACGCAAAAGCATTGGGGACGGGAATTGGGCAACACGTGTCTTTCCAAGATATCGAAGTCTTAAATGATGAGTCTGGGAAACCAGTTCTTGTATGCAATCGTTACGCCCACAAAACCTGGGTCACTATTACGCATACCAATCATGATGCGTATGCCGTCGTCGTATTAGAATCCAACGAATAAAAAGGAATGAACCAATAATGTTAGAAGCAATCCATCGTAATACAAGAGTTGTAGTGGATTTATCGATTGTAAAACAAAATATTAAAAAGCAACTAGCGAAGTTGAGCCCTTCTCAAGAACTCTATGCAGTGGTGAAAGCCAACGCGTACGGACATGGGATGATTCCAGTGGCAAAAGCAGCCGTAGAAGCTGGCGCAACAGGTTTCTGTGTAGCGAATGTGGATGAGGGACTAGGCTTACGTCAGGCTGGATTTACACAACCAATTTTAATTCTAGGACTTAGCCGCGTTGAAGATGCTGCACTCTTAGCTGAAAATAAAATCACTGCGAGTGTCGATTCAGTGGAGTGGCTGAAAGAAGCCGTGCAGTATTTAAACGATACACCGTTAAAAGTGCATATTGCCGTGGACTCTGGAATGGGACGTATCGGCGTAGTGGACGAGGAAGAATTAGCTTCAGTTGAAGCGGTACTACAAAATGGCCCGTTTGAATTCGAAGGCATTTTCACGCATTTTGCGACTGCCGATGAAGCAGATACGACACAGTTGACCAAACAAATCGAGAAGTTCCACCGTCTTGTCGATGAATTATGCGTCAAACCAGCACATGTGCATTACTCGAACTCCGCTTATGCGCTTTGGCATGGAGCAGGAGATAGTGCCATTGTTCGATATGGGATTGGAATTTACGGAATTAATCCTTCCAATGGAGACTTAGCGCTGAAAGACGAGTCATCCTTAACGCCAGCGCTTCGTTGGGAAACGGAAATGGTGAAAGTGAAGAAGCTGGAAGCAGGAGATACGGTGAGCTACGGTGCGACCTATACAGCAGAGGAAGAGCAATGGGTAGCGACACTTCCAGTTGGTTATGCGGATGGATTTATCCGTGCCTACAATAAAGGGGATGTCTTAGTGGACGGCGTTCGTTGTCCAATTGTTGGACGTATCTGCATGGATCAGTGCATGATTCGCTTACCGCATGAATTTCCAGTAGGCACAACGGTGACGCTCCTTGGGAAAGATGGAGACGAAGAAATTACCGCGATTGAATTAGCGAAGCGTTCAGCAACGATTGCTTACGAAGTGCTTTGCATCATCTCAGATCGCGTGAAACGGGTGTATATCAATGAGTGATAAGATTGTAAGAGGTGATGTGTATCTTGCGGACTTATCGCCAGTTGTCGGAAGTGAGCAAGGGGGAAAACGCCCTGTCCTTATTGTGCAAAATGATGTAGGAAATCACTTTAGTACAACGGTTATTGTAGCGGCGATAACTGCCAAGCATACAAAGGCCAATATTCCAACGCATATTGAAATCAAAAAAGACCAATTCGGGTTCGAACGCGACTCTGTCGTCTTACTCGAGCAATTACGGACGATTGATAAAGTCCGTATTCTTGAAAAGATTACGACCGTCGATAGTGACTTTATGAAAATCATTGATGCAGGACTCAAAGTGAGTCTTGGATTAGAATAAAAATAGTCCTCTAAAAATTTAGAGGACCGTTTTTGTTTTTAACGGAGAATTTCTCGAGAAAATTCCCTTGATTTACCATGGGGATGGTAGTATACTGGTTAAGTACCTTAAGTACAAATGCCTCCTTAGCTCAGTTGGTAGAGCAGTAGACTCTTAATCTATGGGTCACAGGTTCGAGCCCTGTAGGGGGCATTTTTTATACGCAAAAAGCCTTGGTTTTCTAAGGCTTTTTGTGTAGTCTTAGCACTAAAAAATGAGAGAAAAAAGGTTTTGACAATTCGCGCCACATGAAATTATTTAAGCATAACCTTTTTCTCTCATTACCATTTTCTGTTATAATGAATTGTATTTCTAAAGTAGAAAGGTATTAATATGACAACTCTTATTAAGCATAAACGTGTAGAATTTTCAGAACTTTTTTATGACCTAGTTTTTGTTTTTGCAATTTCAAAAGCAACTACTTTAATTGACCATCTTCATAACGGTATTTTGACTTGGAATTCTTTCCTTGATTTTTTCATGGCTGTCTTGGTTCTCACCGATTCCTGGATGATTCAAACCGTTTATACCAATCGCTATGGAAAGAACTCTTTATTTAACATGGTAATCATGTTTATC
>ERZ773022.55-NODE-55-length-108795-cov-8.926044_pt1 | contig 108795 bp, 100 predicted proteins | sample MGYA00580839_ERZ773022 | MGnify/ENA primary metagenome ERZ773022 (study PRJEB29015, sample SAMEA2738020) | human oral metagenome | biome: human oral; feature: human-associated habitat; material: dental | place: China | collected 2044 ...
CTCAAGGGTGGAGGGCGTTCTGGGATCCCCAGTCGTTGCGATGGCAAGACCAGCCACCTTCTGCGAAGTGAACCTTCGGTTAATCGGCATTTCCCGATATGATTCTGCTTTCGTGACCCACCGTGACCCACGGATTCGCTCCGGATCCCCCGAGAAACCATGACCCAGATTTGACCGCATGGGCACGCCTGATTTTGCGAGACTCAGTGTAAATAGGACAAACTGGAACAAACTGGGGATACATTTTAACTATTGAGTGGGAGCAGCCCAGCTCGCGCGCTCTTCTAGCATCTAGCGGTAAGTAGTAGCATCTAGTCTCATCTTTTGGAATCGGCTCCTCTCCTACAAGGCGGGGAGCTTTTCTTTACGCGCTGCGTCCTCTCGACAGCATCACGTTACCGTGATGCTGTCGCAAATAGAGATAATTTTAAACTCCAACACTTGCAGAGTGTTAAGAGGGTCATTCATGAAGTTTCACAAGGTGAAGGAAGTCTCCGTCTTACCTGGTCTGAGGTTGAGCGTGCAGTTCGCCAACTACACCACGAAGATCTACGACACGGCCCCGCTTATACGGCGCCTCCCAGCTTTCGCAGCGCTGGAGGACGAGGTGCTCTTCGGCAGTGTGGAGGTGAATCAAGGCGGAGACGGTACCGTCTGGAACGACGAGCTGGACCTTTTCTGCGATGAGCTGTGGAACATCGGATCGGAGATGGCAACGCTCTTCGACGACCTCATGTCGTTCTCGGATGTCAGCGAGTCCACACTGCGCAAGGTCATTACGTACGGTAAGATAGTCTCGGGTGCGGACGCCCGCAAGTACGGAAAGCAGTGGGTCGTCAACCTCAACGCCATGTCGCGCGAGTACGGCGATCCGGTCGGTGAATGATCCACGGGCTTTCTCGCTGCCAAGCGTTGGGTTCGGTCGGGCGAATATGCCCATTCGACACTTGGCGAGAAACGCCTACTAAGACGCTGTCAGCTAAATCGTACAAATTCAAATTTGATGGAGGGAACAACCAAGGTGAACGAATTCAATGAATATGTTCGCGATAGTTTTTCTGAATCCGGCGATATTGCCATAAAACCCATGATGGGCGGATACCTTGTATATTTTAACGGCAAGCTGATAGGCGACATTTGCAATAATGAACTGTTTTTAAAGAGAACGCCGACATCGGACAGACTGCTTGCAGATTCCGAACTGCGTTATCCGTATGAAGGTTCGAAGACCCTGATGCATGTATTTGATAGTTTTGATGATAAGGCTCTAATTCAGGAACTTCTGGATGGTATGTATGCTGAGCTTCCGGAAAAGAAACCCTCAAAAACCAGATGAGAAAGACAAACTTTATTTTTGTGCTCTCACCGCTCTGCAGTGATCTGATTGCGAAAAACAGACAGACGGATATTCCATTCTCCTCTGCTCCCCTTCGTTTCAGAACTATTCAACGTGAACTCGGTCGCTAGGACTCAAATACTGTTCCGATAGCGCGGATTACGCTGTCCGGCTCCTCGGGACTGATGGCAGAGATCTCCTGTTCGAACTGATGGCAGATGAAGGGCTGGGGCTCACGGCAAGCATCCCGAAAGAGGCCTGCGACCTGTTCGCAGGCGAGCTTCACCACAGCCCGATAGCCAAGGACCAACCGTTCTACGTCAATCGCAGCTGGGCCTGCAGCGCCTCTGAATTCCTGAATCGCTAGAGCAGAGCGACTGTCGCCTTGGGACCACCGCTGACTGCATGACGACTACCCGGTTTAGCCGATAGAAGAATGAAAGGAATGCCTGTTCATTCACTCTGCCGCCTACGCGGAAACAAGTCATGAAACAATTGAGTGATAACAATATTTTTGCCGATAACGGCAATAATATTCCATTTCTGCTAGAATAATCCCATCAGGTTCTTGCCGATAAGGGGGGTGGACCCCGATGGGATTTCTTTCCGCTGCTGAGATTGCCGAGCTTTGGGAAGTGTCCGAAAGAAGCGTTCGCAATTACTGCGCCCAAGGCCGCGTGCCAGGCGCATTCCTTATGGGAAAAACCTGGAGCATCCCTGCTGACGCGGCAAAGCCTACTCGCTCGAATGCAAAAGCATCCGCAACGAGCCCGTTGCTCACGCGTCTTCGCGAAGAAAAGACGTCGAAATTCAAAGGTGGCATCTATCACAAGATCCAGGTCGAGCTAACCTACAACTCCAACCGCATCGAGGGAAGCAGACTCTCCCTCGACCAGACGCGCATGATCTTCGAAACCGCGACGATCGGCACCGAAGGCGAGTCCGTGCGCGTGGACGACATCGTGGAAACCCGGAATCACTTCCGCGCCGTCGACTACCTTATCAACCATGCGCAAGACCCTCTTTCTGAAGCCATGATCAAAGAACTCCATTGCATCCTGAAAGCCGGAACAACAGATTCCACGAAGGATTGGTTCTCCGTCGGGGAATACAAGCGCCTGCCGAACGAGGTCGGCGGCCGGCAAACCGCTCTTCCGGAAAACGTCGCCAAAGAGATGAAGGCGCTCTTGAAAACGTATGACCCTCGCGCGAGACACACCTTCGAAGACATCATCGGCTTTCATGTGCGCTTCGAGCGCATCCATCCCTTCCAAGATGGCAACGGCCGTGTAGGCAGGCTCGTGATGTTCAAAGAATGTCTCATGAACTACGTGGTACCGTTTATCATCGCCGACGACATGAAGTCCTTTTACTATCGCGGGCTTGTTGAATGGGATAACGAGAAGGGGTATCTCGCTGACACATGCCTTTCGGCGCAAGACCGGTTCAAAGCCACGCTCGATTACTTCCGAATCGCATATGCCTAAAACGGTAGCCAAGGGCCCTCCGCTACCGAATGCTCGAGGAGAGAGCAGACGTCGGATTCCCGATGAATTTCGGTTTAGAGACGGTTTCGCGATACGAGGAGCGGCTACAACCGCAATCCATATGGTGCGCTGGGTTCGCACTTCCAGAGATTGCGAAGACTACGGCTTGGCAGAACGGCTCGGCAAAATCCGCAAGATCTATGAGATGCAGGACATATCAACAAAACAGGAGTGCGCCTAAAAGAGCACCGACTCCAGAAACCGATCGATAGCAGCGTTGACGGAGGCAGGGTCGTCGACGTTGGCGTTGTGCCCCGCACCCTCAACCCAGGTGATGGGTACACCGGTCTCCCTCGACCACTCCTTATCGTAGGTCTTGACGAAGCCCGCCGCATCCTTGGACCCGCACACGATCATGAGCGGGCAGTCGATGCGATACGCGCGATTTTTCGCCACAGCGTCGGAGAGCGCTCGAAAGCCGTCTCCGAGCAGCGCGCAGAGCTCGTGACGAGAGTAACGTTCTATCTGGGCCAGCATATTGCGCCGGCCATGCTCGGTGGTCGAGCACGCCTTCGCCATCTGGTCGCGCAGGAAACGACCCGTCCCCCACAGCAGGCACAAGCCTTCCATATGCCTCAAGATGGCCAGGTGCCACCTTTTGTAATAACGGCGTTGCATAGGTGACGAATCCACCGAGACGAATGCGGCCGTGCATCCAGGATGAAGTTCGATGAAGACCTGCGCGACATAGCCGCCGAGCGATTGTCCGACAAGGACGGGGCTTGACGCCCCGCAGGCTCCGAGGATCGCACGAAGGGCCTCGGCCATATCGTCGAGATCGAGCCTTCTGCTCCACGGACGGGAGAGACCGTGGCTGGGCGCGTCCCACACGACGAGGTTCAACCTCTGCGCGAAGTGGGCAAACTGAGGGTTGAACAGGGTATGATCGGCCGAAAGTCCTGGCAGGAAGACCATCCAGGGCCGCGCTTGATCGGGAGATGAAGTTACCCAGTAATGCACTATGCCGTCTTCGACGGCAAGCTCCCGCTCGACCATTCCAACTGCGATCGCGGGTTCAATGCCGCCCGGATAGGGCGCGCAGCAGAGGGTGCGGAAATCAACTATCTCGCTCATGAGGCAACCTCATTGGAAAACAGCGGCTTGACGACCGGCGCGGTCCAGGTCTTGATCGCATCCATATCAGGCGAATAGATGCGCATATACAGATGGAAGCCGCCGTCGCCGACCGGGAGCCAGTTCGTCGCATCCGGCGGCGCGTCCTTCGACAGGATCACATCCACAGAACCATCGTCATTCACCTTCAGACCGGAACGATCGTTGATGCAGTAGCGGTCGATCGAATTGTCGATCAGGAAATCATCGTCGCCGTATGCGGTGATCGACCAGAAGCCGCCGTCAAGGACCTGCGGATAGCTTTCGAAGTGGAGCATGTAGGACTTCTCGCCCGTCAGGGCGTTCCCGTCAGCATCCTTCTCCGTCCTGGGATACAGCGCGACCTCCACGGTGTTCGCTCCAAGCCCCGCGATCGCCACCAGCGCACGGTAGGCGTATTCCGTACCGAAATCTCCGATCGGCGCGCCGAAATAGCTCCACTGCCCCAACCGGTTCGAAAACCTCATGCCCTCTGCCGCGAGCTTCGGTCGAAGGCCCTTCAGCATCTCCTGCCAGCCTGCCTGAATATCGTCGGTCAGAACAGACGCGTCGAATTCCATACCGGGGCCCACACGGACCGCCGCGAGCTTTTCCGGCATTCCCACATCGGCGGCGGACGGCGGATTCTTCTCCATCAGCGCATTCGCCTTTTTGAAGAACGTGACGGGATCCAGAGAAAGAACCTTGTCGATGGGAATGTAGTCGTTCTCTTTCCGGTACCTCCCCTTCGGGGGCCGATACGTCCCTCTTCCCAGATAGGCGGAAAGCGGCCTGAGAAGCATCTTCGCCTGAACGGCATGCACATTCGGAAGATCCGCCGCGCCGGAAAGCACCGTTCTGGTAATGGACCATGCCATGGCGGTGGGAACATCGACGCGGATCACATCGTCCGGCAGGTCGCCGCTCCAGGTAGAGAGCGTGATGGCGTAGGTTCCGGCCCGATCAAGAACAGCAGCGGTGTTCGTCCATGCGTCAAGCACCTGCACCTTGCAGAAGCGGCCTGTTTCCGGAAGCACATAGACGATCGGCTCTTCGCTCAGGTCGTACCACACCTGTGAATAGACGGTATCCACATTGGGGCTTACCACATTTTTGAACTGCGCATTGGCCAGCGCTGCGCCGTGCATGAACTGATTCACGGGAGCCTTGCCGGGTACGGCTTCTTCCGTATTCGTTGCGGAAGCCCGTGTCGCATCCATCAGCACCAGGGGAAATGCATATATGTAAGCCGCTTCGATGGTTTCCCGCACGTTCTTCTCCTTTCCTTAGGGGGAACGTCTTGATCGACAGTCGATTCTTTGCCTCTTTTCCTTACAGCTCGATGATATTGGAATGCAGGTTAAACGTGCCACCCTTTAGTCTCGTAAAACGCTCTTCTCAAGCGACTGCACGGCATGCAGTCACGCCGATGGAGACAGCGCTGCGAGAAACAAAAAGAGACCGATATCGTACCTGAAGGCATGTTGCAACTCACCTCGACGACGATGCTCTCTATGACATGCGTTTCCACTCATGCTAGCGACCGCCAGACTCAAGCACGTGTCCGAAGGCAAATTGAAGATTTGGCTGTAATCGGGACGGCAGCTCGATTGTCTCGGCTCCCCCATCACCCTTCATCGGCGTAAGCGCTGTGTTTCTTATTGCCTTACGAAAGCGACGCGAGAGATCGCATCACGATATCGACATCCTGATTCTCCAACTCGCGAATGATATGCAGATACGTTTCCTGAGTTGTAGTCATGCTCGCATGCCCGAGCCTTCGGGAAACGCTTGCGATGGAAACGCCTGCGAAGAGCAACAACGAGGCATGGGTGTGTCGCAGACCGTGAATCGAGATAACCGGAACCCTAGCGTTCTTGCAGTGTCGCGCCAATATGCCATTTGCGGTCGAGTTGTACATCCTGCCATTGACGAAGATAGGCTCATCGTCCGGCAAACTCTTCAGAATCCCAGCGAACTGCATAATAAGTTGCCAATCAAGTTGCACCTTCCTAACCGATGAGGCATTCTTGGTAGGTACAAAACCAGTGTTGCGCTTGTAATCCCATGTTTTAGTGACGGAGAGTGTCTGATGGGTGAAATCGAAGTCGGCGGGTGTAAGCCCCAGCGCCTCCGAAAAGCGCAAACCCGTCTTGGCAACGAGAAGAATGAGCCAGTCGAGAGTCACTGCCTGTCCTAACTCTAGATCGGCGAGCATTGCATGAAGCTCAAACTGATTGAGGTACTTGATCTTCTTCGGCCTAGGCTGTTTTCCCTTGATAATAACCTTCCTCGTAGGGTCTCTCTGGATTAAGCCATCGTCGACGGCATCGAGAATCGAACCTTTGAGTTGGTGATGGAAGTCCATCGTCGTCTGCCGCTCGTGATGTTCAGCGTAGTCGTTGATGAGCTTCTGATACGTCACGCGGTTCAAATCGCACAGCCTCAGGTCGGACGCGATCCTGTCGAGCCACGACTGCGTGAGTCGGTACTTATCCATTGTCACTTCACGAATGGCTCCTTCCTTATACACCTTCACCCACTGGGCGTAATAGTCCTTAAAGAGCTCTTGACCTTGGTTTATACTCATAGTCTATCCTCCATGTTCTTGACGCTTACGCCGATGAAGAACATGGAAATGGTAGCCAAGCAAAAAGAGTCGCGATGCGACAGCAGCATCACGACTCTTAAAATCAGCCTGATTGCAAGCGCTACTGATCTTCTAGATCGAACCCGCCCTTGAGGATAAAACGTCTTAGCAAATCAGCTGCTTTGACGTTGACCTTGAAGGGCGGAACGACCGAGCCCTCGGTTGTCTCGAAGTACATCTTAGCTGCGGCATTGTCCACGCTGTCCTTGAGCCTATCGAAGCGTCCGAACTCATTGATGTTGCCTTCGGAAAGGTCGAGCCCCATCATCTTGACGAGTAAGCCACGATCGACGCCTAAGAAAGTGACCATCTTGTCCACCTGCGCGTCTTTGGTGCGACGGGCATACGCGGTAATGTAGTCACGCAACGTTTTTCCTTCTTCGAGTTTGGCGTCGCCGCGCTCGACGTCATGGAGGAACAACTCGGCAAGCTTCTGCTCGTCTTGAGACAGTGAAGCGAACGATCGGTGCAACTCCTTCGATGCAGCCGCCAAATCACCGTCGTTCTCGTTGAGAGCCTTGAGCCACTTGATGAAGTTGGCGTTCATATAGTCGGTATCGATCCGACCCGTGTCGATTTCCGTAAGGTGTCCGTCAAGATCATACGGCACGTCATCGGGGACACTGGGTCCCGACCCTCCCTTGAAGAGCTCCTTGTAGCGCTGCACGAGGATGAGGTAGGTCTGTTCGTCGATTTCGGGCCTCACCAGCAAGACGTCGCCGTCACGGGTGAACTCGACGCCGCTTTGCGCGAGGAGGGACTCGTCGCCTCCCTCGATCTCGAATTCGTAAACATCCTCTTCCCAGTTGAATCCCTGAACCTGTGCCGACTCGAGGAAACGGTTCAGCTCGACGAAGTCCTTCGCGAATTTCTGGCGCGCCTCGCGCGAATTAGGGAGCTTGCCCAGATCGTCAACGCCGTTCGCCTCGAAGAGCATCCTGATCTCGAGCAATCTTGCATCCATCAGCGCAATGTTCTGGGGGAGCTTCTGGACGAACAGGTCGAGAGGCTTGTCGCCTGAGTACAGCTTCACGGCGGCCTCTATGAAGCCGCGCATCGTATGCGGACGGCGGTAATAGCGTATGGTGCCAAAAGGCTTCTCGGGGCCGAATAGTCGGTTCGTGCGGCTGAATGCTTGGATGATGTTCTCATAGTCGATGACCTTATCCAGGTACAGGGTATTCACCCATTTCGAGTCAAAGCCGGTGAGCATCTGGTCAACCACAATAAGAACGTCTATACGCTCATCCCTATGGGAGTCTATGTTCAAATAGGGCTTCTTGTGTGCAAGCCGGGCCGAGATATCTTTCTTCATATTCGCCCAGGTTGAGATAGCAAAATCCTTGCCGTACACACTGTTGTAGTCGCCGATTATCTCAACAAGCGCATCCTCCTTGACAGTCGAGCCGCCGTCATTGTCGATGCTCGGATCGAACAGAGCGGTGCATTTGAGCTGCGGCACACGTTCTTTCATGCGCCGGTAGTAGCTGATAGCCTCCGGGATGGAGCTCGTTGCCAGGATGGCATGGAACTTGTTGCCATGGCTCAGCACGGGGAACTGCTCGGCGATGTCGTCGATGACCTTGTACTCGTGAGGCGTCTCAGGGGCGTATTGCACCGGGCTCAGGAAGTCCTCAACGCCCTTCACACGCTCGCCTGCCCCGTCGACCATCGGTCCCATGGGAGCTGTGTCCATGTAGTAGTAGAAGACCTTTTGCTTCCTGGAATCGCTCATGGCCTCGTCGACGCTCGCCGCCTTGGCCTGCTCGAGGGCTACCGCCGTGCGGATCTCCCTGTCCTTATAGGTCGTCACCATGTAGGGGTCGAATCCCAGAACGTTGCCATCGCGGATGCCGTCGGCGATGCTGTAGCGGTGCAGACAGTCGCCGAATATCATCGAGGTGGTTGATCCCTTCTTCTGGTTCTCCTCCTGGATGGGAGTCCCGGTGAAGCCGAAGAACAGCGCGTTGGGAAAGCTTTTGCGTATGTCCTGCAGCATGGTGCCAAACGTAGAGCGGTGGCACTCGTCGAGAATGAAGACGACCCGCTTATCCGCCATGCGGTCTAGCTCAACCTGGGTCACGCCTCCCTCGCCTGCGCGTACGTTACTCATCTTCTGGATCGAGGTAACAATAAGGGTGTCCTTCGGGTCATCGCTCACTACAAGTTTGTGGCGCAAGACATCAGTGTTCTCGGTCGCCTGCACATCGTCATCGTCGTCGGCAAAGGCGCGGTACTCCTTGAGCGACTGTGTCCCTAGCTCGATGCGATCCATCAAGAACACCACCTTATCGGCGTCCTTGGAATCCGCCACGAGCTGCGCCGCTTTGAACGAAGTCATGGTCTTGCCCGATCCCGTGGTGTGCCAGATATATCCACCTGGTCGTCCAGGCATACCGGCAGGCGTCGGAGTATCCCAATTGCATTTTCGCGTCCGGTCAGAGATGGCGCTCGCGGCGAGATATTGGTAACTACGAAGTACCTTGAGACAGCCATCGCCGGAATCGGCAACGGTGTAGAAGCCGATGAGCTGGTGGGCCATGGGAATCGAAAGCAGGTTGGCAGTAAACCGCTTCCAATCGTCGGCACCGGGGTTCTTTCCAGCGCAATAAGGTTCGTTGTTGAAATCGGCCCAATGGAAGTAGTAGCTCAAATTGAACTTACCCGATCCGGGATTGGCGAAGTACACGGCGTCATCCGGATTCATGGCCACGAAAATCTGCACTAGGCTGAAGAGCCCAGTGAATACACCCTCGTGCGAGTACTTCTCGATTTGACCGCATGCCTGGCTCACCGGCACACCGCTGCGCTTAAGTTCGATATGTATGACAGGCATTCCGTTGATGAGTAGACACAGGTCCCCTCGGCGATCGTTCATGAGCTTGCTCTTGGCGGCGTATTTCGGCTGCTGAGCGATTTGATAGCGGCTCTTGCCACCGGCTATCTCACGCCGATCGTAGATTTTGAGACTCACCTCTTTGCCGAAGTGAAGTTTGTCGTCGGGGTTGTCGCGCCTGACTGCCACAGTCTTACCGTTGATGAAACCGTTTAACGCAAGGGGGTTCCTTAGCGTTTCGATCTGCTCGAGTATCTGAGTCATTTCCCCTTCAGTAAGAGGCTGGCCATTGAGTCGGTCTATATCGACGTTGTTCTGGAACAGGATATCTGCCCAGTTGCGGATGAGATCAGCCTCCGTCGGATACATAAGCACGCCATCGACCCAGCCATGCTGTTTGAGCACGGCGATTACAGCTTCCTCAAAGTCCGCTTCCTTCTCGTAAACCATGAAATCTCTCCCCTATCTTTCTCGACCGCATATTTTACCAGTGCAAACTGTCCCTCATGCACTCACGCCGATGAAGGGTGATGAGGTTGTCGAGATTGAGCACGAGCGCCGCAATAGCCTGTTGCTCCCTTATCGCTGGATAAGGAAAATCGACCTCGGCGATGTCGTCATTGTGTATATGAACGACGGATTTACCCTGCGCTCTTTTCGCAAGATCGTCGTGCGTACGTCCGTATGTGATGCCTAGGGCAACGTAGTCAGGGTCGAGTTCCGAACTGGGAATTACGACGTTTAAATCTCCGCCCAACATAACACCTGACCTGCGGACAGATGAGGCGATTGCTATATCTTCTGCGGTTTCCCCAGAAGCAGGAACAATCACTTCGTTGCCACGCGAGAACAACGAATCTTCATGCTCGACGGCGAACGTATCGACGACTTCTATGCGCATTTGATACTGTGTATACAGACGCCCGTAATGAATCAGGGGGATTCCGGAATCGCAAATATCGGCCTTGCTGTAGCCTCTTCCTTTAGTAAAAGAGCAGAGTTTTCCTAACTTACGCTGTTCCCAAGGGTCAGTGAAGCCTTCAAAACGGATTTCAGGAAATTTTGCGCCTGGTTTCGGAAACATCTTGTCGAGCATCGCTTTCTTCATTTGCACGAGCTTTTCGTGCTTACGCTGATGAAGGGTGATGAGGTTATCGAGGGCATCAAGGCAAATCCCGATTTGCTTCTGCTCGTCAATAGATGGGAAGGTTGTCAGCAAGTCCATAAATTCATCTATGTTGATGCTTCGACCGTCTCTGATCCCGTAAGTAATCACTCTGAGACTGTCGATGAATCTGTCAGACGTGAATAAATGCTTCCAGAAACGGTCGCATTGCTTATCGGTGTCTCTAGCTGCGAATATGGTATAGGCAGGCGATGTAATGCCCTCATACGACGAATGGGCGAATCCGCCTTCGAATGATCTTAGGTGTATCGCGAAGTTACCCGGTAAGACGCGCTTGTAGTTAGCTTCGCTTGCGATATTGTGACTTACAAAACGGCCGGATTCATCGCGATAAATCATACCCTGGTCTTGCGTTGCGGATAAAACCGGCAACTTCGGATAACCCCTATCGTCCCGAATTCCGAAGACATCACTAGCCTTACGCTGTTCCCAAGGGTCAGTGAAGCCTTTAAAGCGAATCCGCGGCACCATGCTCTTCTCGCTCACGATTATTCACCGCCCAGAAGCTTCTTGAACTCAGCGATGCCCGCCATATCGAATTCGCTGCCGACAAGATCGTCAAGCATGTCAGAAAGCTCCTCTTCAGCGGTGCTTATCTGGATGCATACATCCTCATAGGTAGTCTCGTACTTCTCGTTTAGGGCTTTCACCTTGGTGATGAATCCATCTATGACAGATTCGGGGATCTTCTCCAAGCTAGCGCAAAGAGGCTTGATCCACTTCGCCTCGAGCATCTGGCGGCATTGCGCATCGTCAAGGCCCTCGATAGCCGCCCTGGTATCTTCGTCGAGCTGAACGCGAATCGTTTTGATCTCCTTCTTGAGGATCTTTTCCTCGTCCGCGAGGCCCTGTGCCTTCAGCAATGCACGGTCAAGGTCGGTTTCCGGATGTTTCCCGACCGCCTTGGCAGCGCGCTTGAGCTCAGCAGCCACGAAGGCGTCGCCCGATTCGTTTACGGCGTTGGTCGTGCCCTTATCCTCATCGCCAATGCCATCGAGGACCTCTTGCAGCTCCTGGCCTATTTGGGAAAGACGAGCTTCCTTGCCTTCGACGAGTGCAAGGTCTTCGGCGAGCAGGACTCGCTGCGCCAGGCCGAAGGGCAGCACGCGCCCAGACCAGCCGTCCTGAACCTCAATGTCTTGCTTGCCCTTCCTCTTGATGACCATGTTGGGGTCGACCTTGCGCACGGCGTCAAACCCCTCGGTCTGGATAATCTCGAGGTCGATCGATATAGCTTGCCATGCGTCGTCGATCTCCTGATAAGCGGCGTGTACATCGATTAGGGGCAGATTCTCGATCATCGCATCCACTTCATCGGCCAAGATACCTTCCTCAGCGAGCGCATCCACAGACTCAAGGTTTTCTATGAGGCTCTGACACATACACGCACGCAACGGCTCGATAGCTTGCCGATAGGATGCTCGCCATGCCACCACATCCGCATTAGCGTGGACGATCTTAGCTGCATCGCTTGTCGTGGGCTCAAGACATTGACCGCCGTTATCCGCATAGAGCTCGCCTTTGAGGCTAGGCCATGCGCCCCAATACTCGGAAAGAACATCCGCTTCAGCTTTCGGCACGCCGCCGAACATGGTCGCGAAGATATCGAAGCTCTCGGGGGCCTCGGACGAGTCGACATAGCGTGGGATGTTAAGGTTGTAGCCGTTGGCGCGAATCTCATCGATGTCTACCAGACGGCTGAAGCCCTCCACTGTCGTATTGGCGGTCACGACATCCACGATGCGCTTGATGTCACTGGCACGCAGCTTGTTGTTCTTGCCTTCTTTGACGAAATGCTTGCTTGCATCCACCACAAGCACGCCGTCATCACCTACGACGCGCTGTTTACGCAGCACCATGACAATGGTAGGAATGCCCGTACCGAAGAAGATATTGGCGGGAAGACCGATGATAGCCTGGATATTGCGATGCTCCACCAGGTTCTTACGAATGGCCCCTTCCTCGCCGCCGCGGAACAGCACACCGTGAGGCAAGACGATGCACATGACGCCGTCGGGGCGCAAGTGGTAGAGGTCGTGCAGCAAAAAGGCGTAATCGGCTTTGGACTTGGGAGCCACACCGTATTCGAAACGAGGATCGAGCTCGGCATCGTCAGGATCCCAGTTCTGGGAATACGGAGGATTCGACACAACCGCATCCACGAAGAGCGGATTGTAAGTCTCTTCCTTGTTCTCAAGCGTGTCGAACCAGGGCCAGTCGTCCTTGAGCGTGTCGCCGTTGCGTACGGCGATGTTGTCGGGCAAGATGCCACGCATCACGAGATTCATGCGTGTGAGGTTGTAGGTGTTCTCCTTGAGCTCCTGCGCGTAGTACTTGATACCGTTCGGGTTGCCGCTGCGACGAGCAACCGCCTTGCCGATATTGATGAGCAGCGAGCCGGAACCGGATGTGGGGTCGTAGATGTTGATTTCCGAACGGCCCCGCAGATGCCACGCGACAATCTCGCTCATCAGCTGGCTCACCTCGTGGGGCGTATAGAACTCTCCGGCCTTCTTACCGGCATTAGCCGCGAAGTTCTCGATCAGGTACTCGTAGATATATCCCAACACGTCGTAGTCGGCGCGACCGTCCATGGGAATGTCCTTGATCAGGTAGATGAGATCGCGGGCAGCCTTGGACTGGTCGGCGGCACTCGTGCCCAACTTGGAGAGACCGGTCTGCAATGTCTCGAAGATGTTGTCGAACACCTTGCGGTGGGCGGGACTCACATTGCGATCGAATGCGGACAGCGCGTCGCGCACGTCGGCGACCTCGAAGTCCTTACCCTTCCTGACCCATGTTTGGAACAAGTCCTTATAGGCGATGAAATAGCCGCATTCACCCTTGACGAATTCAACCGTTTCGGAATCGTCCTCGGTAAGCGACGGCAGGTCAGATTCCGTGAAGTCCTTGGCTTTGAGACGGGCAACCTCCGTCTCGGAGAGGAACTTGTAGAAAATGAAGCCCAGGATGTAATCCTTGTACTGGCTCGCCTCAATGGTCGAGCGCATCTTGTTGGCCGACTCCCAGATCTTCGAAGCCAACTGTTGCTTGTTCATTCTCTAGTTCTCCTTCGACCGATAGATATCATTAAGGGTATTGCCGTTGCCGTCGATCCATTCCGTCCAGCCGTTCTGGCTGCCACCGAGAACGAATACGGCCGCGGCGCTCGGTGACGGGAATGTCAGGTCATTCTCGAGCACTGCGCGCTCCGCCTGCGTGCCGAATAGTTCAGTGCGGGCGGCTATGGCACTGTGGTTCTTGATGATCGGCTTGTCAAGAGCGACGTCCGACCCTGCGAGGACGGTGAAGCACCCCGTGTCTTTGTCGTAGCGTCCCTTGGCACATATGGCGTTCTTCTTAGTGCGAAACACCGAGCTGCTTGCGGGCCCCTCGTAAACGCGGTCCAGATCGTAGCCCAGCGCGGCCATGCGGAAGAGCACGTCACCGTGAAGCCTCTCGATATACCCGACAGAATACGGACTCACGTAAGGCTTAGGGACATCCGAATTCATCGAGTCGTACGAGCCGTGTTCCGCAATGTAACCGATCGCCATCGCTTCGAGCCCATTGAGAGCATCTTGGCTGAGGTCCTGGTTATCGGTGAGGAACATGACAGCTTTGTTCCAGAAGTCCTTTTTGGCCTTATGGTCTTCCAAACGACGAATGCCCTGGACGGTTTGGCCGGCGTATACGCCGCTTATGATGCCGTGATCCTCGTCGATCAGGTAGTAGATGCCGCGCGAAGGAATCTCCGGCAGCTGTTTGGCGTCGAAGACTTTATCGCGCGGGATGACGATAGTGAGCAGAGACTCACCCTCCACTCGGCAAATCCTGATTCCATCCGGATCGCCGTCGATGAACCGTATGATGATGGTTTTGATACCCCTGAGGCTGAGCATGGCTAAGCCCCCTTCTTCGCAAGCTCTTCGATCATGCAGGTGCGCACGAAAGCGGAGAAGCTCATGCCGCGCAAGGCCGCCTCCTCCTTGGCTGCGTCGCGTAATGTGTCCGGAATGCGCAGAGTCACTGAGACACGATTGCCGTCAACCAGGTGACGGCGTATCTCGGTCTCGCTAGCGTTCGAGTCCACCAGCTCTGCATAGGTCTCCATCGCATGCTCCTTGTATACAAAATGCAATACATTTGCCTTATCGTATTATACGCCTCGATCGTTTGCCACCGTATCTCATTCAGACAGATGGGCATGTATACGGAAACGGAGATACGGACGATCTCTCGTACCGCTTATGCAGCATATCCTTGGAGTGAATAAACTAGATTGGATACCAAATTAGAGGCGGAAATTCCCGGCATGATCCAAAGAAGAAAACGCTACGACAGGCAGCTCAAGACCAATCGAAGCAGCGCTCCCCCTTCTCCCCTATCGAGACCTACATGCTCTCCTTGAGGATTCGGCGGACATCGTCCTTGGTCAAGGCCTTATAGCCGCCCTTCAGAAGGAGGGTTCCGTTGACGATATCGTCGAGATCGGCCTCGGTGGCGCCCAGCTCGGACAAACTCATGGCAAGACCCAGTTCGCGCATCCAAGCTTCCATAGCGCCCAAACCTTCCTCGGCAACCTCGCGATCGGTCTTCCCCGCCGCATCGACACCCCAGACCTGCGTAGCGAAGCGCACGAATTTCGGCAGGCCGGCCTCCATGATGAAGCGATAATACGGCAGGCTCACGGCCGCAAGCGTCATGCCATGAGTCGCATCGGTCACGCCGCCGACCGCATGACCGATCATATGCACCATCCAGTCGGTCGTCTTACCGCGCGAGAGCAACGTGTTCAAAGCCCAGGTAGAAGCCCACATGAGGTTACTGCGCGCTTCGTAATCCTGATCGTCCTTCGCGGCGACGCGGCCGTTATCGATGATGCAGCGCATCAGTCCCTCGGCAAGATAGTCGCTCGCGCTGTTGTCGAAGTCGCTGAAATACTGTTCGCAGATGTGGTTGAACGAATCATAGATGCCCGCAACGACCTGCCTGTGAGGCAGACTCAGCGTGAACTGCGGATTCAGGATGGCAAAACGCGGCATGCCCTCGACGCCGAAGCCATATTCGACCTTGATCTTCGCCTCAGGATCGGTAATGACGGCGTTGGCGTTCATCTCCGACCCGGTTCCCGCCATGGTAAGCACGCAGCCAACGGGGACGATTTCGCAGTCTACATCCTCGGAACGCACGAAGTACTTCTCCCACGGGTCGTCGTCGCAATTGATCGAGGCGGCTACGGCCTTGGAATAATCGCACACCGAACCTCCGCCGACGGCCAGAAGCATATCGGCTTTCGCAGCACGGGCGATTGCGACGCCTTCGCGCAGCTTCTCGACCGTTGGGTTGGCCATGACGCCGCTGATTTCAGCCACGGTCTTGCCGGTTGCGCGCAGAAGAGACATAACCTGGTCATAAACGCCGTTTCGCTTGATGGAGCCGCCGCCGTAGATAACGACGACATTGTCGCCGTAGGCTTCGAGCTCGGCCTTGAGGCCGTCAAGGGCATCCTCTCCGAAATAGAGCTTCGTGGGGTTGTGGTAGGTGAATGTTCCGCGCATGGCACCCATCCTTTACTGTCTTCGAACCATTGCAGCTACGTACACTACATTGCGGAATGTACGTCGCGTCAAGTACTAATCGGGTGGTACCAGCCATAACAGCCGCGAAAACGAATGCCACAGGGTGTTTCCTGACCTCACACAGGTTGACCTCATTGAGCGGACAATCGCGTTGGGACGAGCCTGATTAAGAAAAACGCTGGACCTACAATACGCGCACCCAATAGGAGGCACGCCTTCCTCTTCAGGATGACGTACCTTACGAAAATTGATTGGAACCCCTAGCTCAAAGCCAATCAACGTTCAATGAGATAACCATATGCAGCGCGAAGCAAAACTGATAATTTTTTGAAAAATGCGCATTCAAGAACGCATCGGACTTATCTGCCTTTTATTCCCTTCAAAGTCAATGGAATCTACTTGTTTGGATTCTATTGAACGCAGCCAACATGCCCTTATGCAAAAGCACTATCATCGTGAAATAAGGCACTGTCCTCGCATTCCGGATCGCAAAAAAGCTAATTGAATTGTCGAAAGCCGTCTAGAAACGAGACCTACAATGAGATTCGTTATACCATGCTATCGATGCTTTGACGAAGATCTTTCCCGTTTGACCGATAATAATACGCCTGCCACCTGGGACGACTATAGTCAATATCCAGTCATTGAATTAAATAATTGGCCGTTCTACGAATATCACTGTCCAAGAGGTCATAAGCATCGGGTCATAATCGAATCAGAACTCTACGAATTGCTTTTTCAGCAGGCTGTATACTGCTTGCAAGATGGATACTATCGTGAATCCATTGGCACATTCAACTCGGCTCTCGAACGGTATTTCGAATATGCACTTGAAATGCTTTGTCTAAAAGAGAATCCGAAGCTGGATTTCGGTGCATTCTGGAAGCCAATATCTAAGCAGTCGGAAAGACAGCTCGGCGCATTCTATGCTGCATACCAGATTGTTCTTAAGGAAAAGCCAGAGCCACTCGATATAGAAAAAGTGCATCTAAGAAACGAAGTGATTCATAATGGCAAGCTTGCAGCAAAAGAAAGCGCAAAGGACTTCGGCCAGTACGTATTAACCTATATTAGAAATACCCAGAAGAAAATCTTCAATCATCTTGGCGATGAACGTCACATGGCTGAAGCATCGAGAAAAACACGCATATGTAAAAACGATCTTGTAGCAGCTTATCGCGACCCTGTTGAAATCGAAGTCAATGGTCAAAGATTACAGGAAGGGGTTTCGGGCATTCCCTTGGACTGCCTGCTACGCAATGCGTCGACATTCAAGGATATTGATGATTGCATTTCGTATAAAGCTGATACGATACACTCAACTAGCATGCGATTTGGCCACTTGATAAGATAAGTTACCTACATAGTATGATGGCGCCCAAAAGAAGTTTAGATGAGCCTGATACATCCGTTCCTGAACGCCGCCAGCGCAAATTCGGTCTGGCGAGGATTGGACTGCCATCGCCATAGATACGTCATGTCCTGCAAGGTCGATGGAGATTGGTCTGCTGGCGAAGTGAGAGGCTTGGCCGCAGAACCTTATCAGGTGTGCACCAACCTTGACCATCCTCGCAAATCCACATGCACATGCCCTCACATAGGCATTACCCTGCGTCCCAGCCCGGATGGAGCAGTTAGTTAGTTTATACTAACTAACTGCGGAGCGAAACGCACGGCAAGGTTAGGAGGACACTATGCATCCTGCATGGCTTGTCGGCATCGGCGTCTTGATCGGAACAGCGGGCCTCAAGGTGCTCAAGAGCAAACCCGCGAAGCAGTTCTATGTGGATGCGCTGGTAGGCGGCATGCAAGTAAAGGAGACTGCCGGCACGCTGGTCGATGAGGCCAAGGCGGAGTTCGACGACCTGATGGCAGAGGCCGAATATACCAGGAACGGCGACGATGTTCCCTCCGACGAGGCAGCCCCTGAAGAAGAGCCGTCCGCCACGCCGAGCGCGACCCCCGAGACGGCGACGAAACACGCGACGAAGCAATAGCGTGCGTCATGCGGTACCTCATCGCACATGAGACTCCAGGACGCATCCGATTCGACCTGCGCGGCAAGATTCCCGAAACGGATGCCGTCGCTTTTGAGGAGCTGTTCAGCCAGCTCGATTCCGTAAAACGCGCGGACGCCTATCCCAAGGCGGGATACCTCGCGATAACATACCGCGCTGCCACGAAGCAGGAATTGCGCGATGCGCGCAAACGCGTCATCGAGAAGATGGACGCCCTTTCCTATTCCGAGATAAAGCAATGGGAGCCTGCGGATTCCGTCGCCTTGGCACCGCGTCCCCGCCACCTCATCAGCAGCGTTGCGACAATGCTCGTCTTGCAGCTTCTCAGGCGCATCCTCCTCCCCCGCCCCCTGCGGCTCGTCTGGACCATCGTCAGCGCCATCCCCTTCTGGACGCTGGGACTCAAGTCGCTTATGAATAAGCGACTTGATGTTCCCGTCCTGGATGCGGCCGCGATCACCTTGGGGCTTCTGCAGGGCAAACCCGACACGTCCTCGAACATCATGCTCCTTCTCAATGCTGATGATGCGCTCGAAAACTATACGCATCGCCGCAGCGAAAGCGGTCTGATCCGTTCCCTGCTCACGATTCCGAGCAAGGCGCGGCGCGCCTTCGAATCGGGCGACGAGCGCGATGTCGAGATTGCGGACCTGCATATCGGCGATGTCATCGTCGTACGCCTTGGGGAGCAGATTCCCGTCGACGGCACCGTCATACGGGGCGCCGCTGCAGTCAACCAAAGCTCGCTCACCGGCGAGCCGCTCGCCGTCACCCGCGAGGTCGGCGACACGGTCTATGCAGGAACCGCGCTTGAAGAGGGCGAGATCTTCGTGCGAGTGGAAGACGATCCCCATGCCAGCAAGCTGCGCAATATCATCACGATGGTCGAGCAGTCCGAATCGCTCAAGTCGTCCGACCAGCGCCATATCGAACAGATGGCCGATGCGCTCGTGCCGTGGAATTTCCTCCTGGCCGGCACCGTCGCGCTCGTGACGCGCAACCTGTCCAAGGTGTCGGGAGCGCTTATGGTCGACTACTCGTGCGCCCTGAGGCTCACCGGCTCCATCGCGGTCATGGCAGCGCAACGCGAAAGCGCGCAGCACGGTTTCGTGGTGAAGGGATCGCGCTACTTCGATCATATGGCCGAGGCCGACACCATCGTCTTTGACAAGACCGGAACGCTCACGACGTCCGCCCCTGAGGTGGAAAGCGTCGTGGCGTATGGCGGATGGAGCAGAGACGAGGCATTGAGGCTCGCCGCCTGCCTGGAAGAGCACTTTCCGCATCCGCTGGCGCGCGCCGTGGTCAACAAGGCGTTCGAAGAGGGCCTCGAGCATCGTGAGGAGCATGCGGGCGTCGAATATATCGTCGCACACGGCATCGTAAGCTCGCTGCGGGGCAAGCGCGTCGTGCTCGGCAGCGAACGCTTCGTCATCGAACAGGAGCAGGTCGCCGTCACAGCAGATGAGCTCGATGAGATACACGCGCACGCCGCAGGAATGTCGCCGCTGTTTCTGTCGGTCGACCGCCGGCTGCGCGGCGTCATCTACATCAAGGACCCGCTGAAGAGAACCGCTAGGCGCGTAATCGAGGAGCTCCATAAAGAGGGTTTCGAACACGTGATCATGCTCACCGGAGACAATTGCAAGAGCGCCGAGCGCATCGCGCGGGAATGCGGAATCACCGAATATCGTGCGGATCTGCTTCCCGAGGACAAGTACGCGATCATCCAAGAACTGCAGAATGCCGGACGCAAAGTGTGCATGGTGGGAGACGGCGTCAACGACTCTCCTGCGCTTTCCGTCTCGCACGTGAGCATCGCGATGAAGGCGGGAAGCTCCATAGCACGCGAGGCCGCCGATATCGCCCTGCTCTCCGATGATTTGGAATCGCTCGTGGAGTTGCGGAGGCTCTCACGCATGCTCGATAAGCGCATGCGACACGGCTACAACACGGCAATTGCGGTGAACACGCTGCTCATCGCGCTCGGAATCATCGGAGCGATCAAGCCGACGCTGGGCTCGCTGCTCCACAACGGCACGACGATTGCGCTTTCCGCCCTCAACACCCGTCGCTATCTACCCAAGGAGACTAAGCGCGTGGATATCGACCATCCCATCGCGTGAGGTTTGAGCAGGCGGATAGGCGGCGCAGTGGCCGAATAGTTCTTCAAGATGCTGAAACCGAATTGGAGAAAGATAAGAAATGAAGCAGGTAAGATAGACTGGACACCCGAATTAAATAAGAATCATTAAACGAAATCCCGATCATGCCCTCATGGAAGCACGCATCTCGGCAACAAATACACGAGGAGCAGGCTGCAGTGCAGCTAGATATATTTGAATGCCATTTCATCTACTCCCCAATCCTGCAATTATGGTTGTTTATGAGCTCACGCCTCAGCATTTTGAAAAAAGATTCGGCCACGGCATCGTCATAGGGGTTTCCCAGCCTAGTAATAATCATATCCAACACTGATCGGTCGATGACTTCATGCAACCAGACGCCAGCAACTATCGTTAGGTAAAGCCATCCCTCCTCGGTGGGGATGTAGGCGATATCATCCACCCAGAGCCCGCTTTTTACAACAGCGACAAGGACGCGAGCTTCAACAGATTCGTTGAAACAGAGCGCACGATCGCAATGCCGAACTTCGATCCCGAACCTGGATTGTGCATTCGGCAGCATGCGCACAATCGATATTCTGCACACTACTTACGATGAAGGTTGAGCAATTATCCAATTGCCCAACCTTCCTGTTAACTGCAAAAAACGCACCCTACAATCGGAAATCGGGATATTAAGCCTTTGGAGCCCAACCATCAAATCGGGAGAAACATACATACACGACTGTTGCTGACCTACATGTCACGATCGATAAAAGGACAACTCCCTAGCCCCAAAATCCCGTGGAACAACGCTGTCGCACTGTAACCGCAGAGCTTATTTCACCTACCATGCTTTTGCGTATATCTCAAAAGAAGAGTGCTCTGGAACTTGGTAGCAAGGGATATCAAACGGAACGGTCTCTCTTTCTGACGCCATATCGATAAAAGTACCATTACCGAAGTTAATGGCATTATTTTCATCACGAGTGATAACGGTAAGAGCAATCTGACCCATTGTGTTTTTATCGACTTTTGTATTTACAGTAACTTCACCAGTAAACGATGTGTTGCCGTATTCGCCTATAACTTCGGCGGTGTTTGAAACTGTAAATACTTCGCCATCGATTCCGGCGCTTTCGACCCACGTCGGCTCCTTGACCTTAAATTCAACAGATGCTGGTGCGGTACCGTTACCTGCTTGGAAACCGTGATAGATTGTTTCCCCCGGAAAAACTACCGTGCAAACCTGCTCGTTAGAAAAAATGATCGATCCGTCATCCGCTTTGCCAGTGATAGTGAAGCCGGGATATTGTGCTTCAAGACCCGAATTCGGGTTTTTGATGGCAATACCGTAGTAAACCCATCCTTCTCCAAGAACAGACCAACCAGAATCAACGATTTCCAATGGAAGTGGCTCAGGTTTCTTTTCTGCCTGCTTCTTATCCCCTAACGATTGCTTCCCAGACGATTGTCCATCAGATTTATCTTGATTTCCCTGCGAGCATCCAGCAAGACCGAGCATTCCAATACCCGCCATGCAAATAAAGCCCCTTCTTGTGATGTTCATTCTTCCTCCCTGTTTTGAAAATCCTGTAAACGCTATTTGCGCCACTCTTTCGTAATCCCTCCAAGCTCTTCACCCGTGCCAAAACACCCATGGCTTTAACCGAGCACTCATCTTTAAGGATAACGATGTTATCCTTAAAGATGGTAAGAAGAGTACACTAAATCCGTGCATAGTATAGCATTCAAGCAGGAGCCCAGCCCGTTAGGGAAATTGTCGCTGAAAGTGATTCAGACCCCCGTAAGTCAACTATATGGTTTTATTGATTCGTTGCATTCCCGCATAAAGGAGCCGACCTAAGATTCATACAGAATCTCATCGACACCTCGTATTGTGTGACTCTAACGAAAGTTATCCGTGTTGTTTCGTTACAACGTAATGGATAGCGCTAGACCGCGAATCCGCCGCCACCGTTGTTGTGAATAACGGTATGCATCCCGCTGGAGCTTGCGATCGTCGTCATCGATCCGTTTTCTATGACGTTGTAGAGCTTTCCATGAGGCCCGACAATCGTGGCTGATGGCCCGCTTCCAACGATGTTGTAAAGCCGACCATGGGGTCCGACGATCGTATTACCGGCACGGGTATACATGCCGTCATGCCCGTTCGAACCGCGCACGATCGCGACATTCCCGGACACATTCGTCGTCATCCCATGAGGTCCGACGAATATTCCGGAAGCATTCTCTTTCTTCTTATCGTTGCCGAACAGCATCCCTGTCCTCCATCCCTTCACGGCAGGCGAGCCCCACGAGTGCCGACATACGTCCTTTCGCCCCCTTTTCGCCTACAAAGACCCCGTCACTACCCACGACGTTCGCCCACATTCGACAAACGATGCAATTTTCCCTTTATTGCTACAAGATACCCGTTCATCCGTTCGAGCCTGTCCATGAATAGGGACAGGTATTCGTTTTTCGTCACGAGATGCCGCAGGCACGATGCCGCGAAACACCGTCCGCAACATCGTTTTCGCCACGAGGCACTCCCCAAGGCGCAGCGCTGCGAAAGAACGCCCGCGGCACGGCGTGCCTACTCCTCCAGACACGACCTATTCCTCTAACAAGGAACGCAGGTAGTCGCGGTACTCCTCGACAAGGCTCTTCGGCCCCACGATGCGCACCGTCTTGCCCATGGATGCAATCCATCCGAAGAACTGCTGGCTCTTGCAAACCTTTACGCGAACACGCGCCTCGGACTCTCCCGCCTTGAGAAACACCGCGGCCTTACCGAAGCGGTCGGTCACGATCTCGACCTTGCCTTCATCGACGGCAAGCTCCGCCACAACCTCGGCGCCGTTGAAACGGCCGAACATGACTCCCTTGGAATCGTTGTAGCGGTAGCGAGCGATTTCGTCATTGCGTGTTGCCGGCGCATCCTCGAGCACGCGCACGCGCGCCATGCGGTCGATACGGTACTCGGTCAGATTCCCATGGCTCTCATTCCATGCAGTAAGGTAATAGAAACCGTCATCGTAGGAAACACCCACCGGCGTCACCTCGTGCTTCTTGCCGCCCCTCGTCTCGTACGGCTTGCCGTCCACGCCGATCTTGCGATAGGCGAAATCCATCTTGCAGCGCAGACGGATAGCCTCATGGACGGCATCGACCGTGGAAAGCGCGCTTTCGCTCTTCGATTTGATACGCCCCTCCACGTGAATCCTGCGATCCAGCAGCACTTGCTCGTGGTTGCTCGCAAGCTGTTTGATGTTCGTGACGAGCAGTTTCGCCTGGTCGTCCGTGATGGCTCGGCACGACTGGATGGCATCGACCATCAGCATGAGATCGTCGATCGTGAAATCACGTCGCTCGATGGCGTATTCGACGGGATTGCGCTGATACGTCTTCACGTCTATGTCGAATTCGCGCAGCGCCTTGATGTCGTCGTAGATGCTTTTGCGTTCGGCAGACACGCCGTACGCCGCCAGTCTCTCGATGATCTGCGCCATGGTCAGGCCGTGCGCAGCGTCGGTCTCTTCTTGCAGAATCTTCAAGAGGCACAGGATTTTCACTTTCGCTTTGCCGTTGCAAGCCATGGCACGATGCCTCTCCTGAAAACGCGGCGGATATGCACCGCATCATAGCAGGTAATTCAAGGGCTACCCCACCATCGCACCCACTGAAACGTTACATCCGCCGTCGCAAGCTGGTATAGTGAGTTGCACGCTTCCAACCTTTTCGATTCGCCTTCGCAACGGGAGTGATCGTCTTGATCATGCATGACTGGAATGACACGAAGCACGATGCTATTCTCTTGATCCACCCCATGCTTTCCTCGGCGGACGATATGAAGACGTTCATCGCGAACAACCTCGGAGATGAATACCGATATCTCGCACCCGACCTTGCGGCGCACGGCGATGCGCTCGAAGCAACCTACAGAAGTGCTGCACACGAAGCAGAAGAAATCCACTCGTACTTAACGTCGCACGACGCATCCAACCTGAAGCTCGGTTTCGGAGCCTCGTTGGGAGGCGTCGTCCTTCTGCATCTTTTGAAATACGACGACATCCGCTTCGAGCATCTGTTCTTCGAGGGAACGAGCTTCTTCACGAATGCGAAAATGCTCTATCGTATCGTTCTCTCGCAGCTCTTGAAGAAGCATGGGAAAGCCCAAAGCGACCCGGAGCTCTGCAGGCGTAAGATGGTCGATGCGTTCGGAGAATCGGCGGCGCCGAAGCTCGCGAAGCATTTCATCGGGATGAACGAAGAAAGCATAAGATGCATCGCCCACGACTGCTCCTTCGTCGAGTTGCCCACGCTTTCGGAAAGTGCGCAGCGAATATGCACGTTCGCATATGGAGACAAGGACTTCGACCGTAAGAAAGCCTTGAAAACCATTCCTCGCGTCTATCCCCATGCAACAACGAAGCTCTGGCCGGGATGCGGGCATTGCGAAAAGCTCTCCAGGGATCCGAAGGGCTATTCGAAAATGCTCGGTGAATTGATTCGTGACTGACGCACGACTCGGTTGCATGGCCGAAAAAGACACCATCGATGGCGATGCAGAATCGCGCCCTGGAAAATCCTCCAGGGCGCGACACGAGTACAACCGTTATCAAGCAATGCGAGATGCCGCCACGTCGCTCCGATCGACCGACACCTCGGCACACCAACCCTTCTCGCCGCAGCTCGGACATGTGAGCTCACGCGCCTTCGGCGTGTGCGCCAACGTGAAGAAGCTCTTCAACGGAGGTTGGAACACCGCATGGCAGCGCGGGCAGACATACCGCGAATCCTGATGATACGCTCGAACCAGCTCAGAGCAGATCATCACGACAAGCACCATCGTACAGACGTCTGCCCCCTTCGGTGCGCTCGGCCGGACGAACAAGGCCCTTCTCGTCGTAGTACTGCACGGTCCGCACGGACACGCCGCATTTCTCGGCGATCTCTCCGGTGGTGAAGAGCTTCTCTTCCTCTTCATTCAGCATGGATATCACCTCCTTCATGGATCAGGAAAGCGCATCACGCTGCGTGACGAGCACGCATTGTTTTGAATATGTTTGAAACATCCATGGCGAACCTGGAACACTTGAACGACGGGCATTGCAAATGCAAACAACAACCGAGTCGTTCTTGCGCTGCGTACTACCGCTCCATATGCTCCACCGTCGAGCAGCGTCGGCCTAGTCCTCGTCCTGTTGGGCTTCGCCCATGACGCCTATCGCCTCGGAAAGCATGGTGTGCGCGGCTTCGCGCACGGGATGTCCCTCTGAAATGCCCGCGACCGCGGCGCCGTCCACCACGGCGGCCACGATACGCGGATTCACCTTCGACAGGCCGGCGCACCGCAGAATGCGCGATATCGCATCGTCCAACCGCTCGCGTCCACGTCTGTACGCCGTGGTGACCACGCTGGATTCCGCCGCGGTCATCAACTGCTCGTAATGGGCGACAGGTACTACCAAATCTTCCGGCAGGCATGCCTGCAGCAGCAGCTCGACCACCTGGGCACGCGCTTCCTCGCGCGTCAGATCCTCGGCCGCATCGGCTGCCTTCTCCGCGCGCCGCGCCCACATGCGCACATTGTATTCGGCCGCTTCGCGCAGCAGATCATCGATGGAATCGAAGTAATATCCGACCGACGACGACGCCGCGCCCGCCTTTCCGGCCACGTGCCGATACGTCACCGACGACGGACCTTGCTCGCGCAAGATGATCGCCGCTGCCACCACCAATGACGATCGTGTCAACTGAGCTTTCACCGTCCGATGCTTGCCTGCCACGACCGCCGCCCCTCTCCAAGGTCGCCCACTTCCGGGCACGTTCTGAATAATTGCCTATTGTACCTGTTCAAGCAATAACTATAGTGCTCAAATGCACTGAAGGAAACGATGCATGAACGACACGGATTTTAAAGCAGGGATACGCAGATTCGCATACGACGGCATCTCTGCTGCACCGTTTCGAGGTTCTTGGCATGCGAAAGCTCCAACCCGAGAAACGAACAAGCGTGCCCTGCGACGCCGAACGTCACAGGGCACGCTTAAGCGCATCCGTCGCGAGCAAGGCCTTGCACCCGCCCATATCGCGCGCATCATCACTTCACGTCGTTCAAATCCTTTCCGGTGTGCTCGTGCGACGCGATCATGGCAACCAACGCGATAAGCCCGATCGCTATCATGTAGTACGCCGGTGCGATCGCATTTCCCGTAGCGTTGATCAGCCAGAACGATATGTACGATGCCGACCCTCCGAACAGGGCGTTCGCAAGGTTGAAGCTGAACGCGAACCCCGAGTAGCGCACTGCGGTAGGAAACGTCTCGGTCAGATAGCTTGACAACGTGCCGTCATTGACGGTCAAGATCATACACATGACCAGCTCCGTCACCAGCACAACCCCGAACTGGCACGTTCCGAGCAGATGGAACGCAGGCACCGTGAACGCGACGAATCCCACGCATGCGATGATGAGCATGCGCCTGCGTCCCACGCGATCGGATACGCGACCCGATACGAAGATGAGACCTATATAGACCACGAGCACGATGGTGGTGATGGTCGATGCCATGGCCGGATCGAATGAAAGCGTCACCTCGAGGTAGTTCGGTATATACGTCAGCACCATGTAGAAGCCGACCGCATTGAGCATGCATGCGCCGAAGCAGATGAGCACCTTGCGGGGATACCGACTCAGTAGCGTGCGAATAGGATGCTGGATGCTTTCGTCTCCTTGCTGGCTGATCTGGCGCTGCATGGCCTCGTACACGGGAGAATCCTCCAAATGCGTACGGATATAGTGCGTGATCAGCCCCAACGGACCTGCCAGCCAGAACGGGATGCGCCAGCCCACCGTCACCACGAAGTCGGACGAGGCGCCCCATACCGCGAACATGGCCGTAGCGAACAAGGATCCGACCAGCAAGCCGCCCGCAGTGGATGCCGGCACCATGGAGCAATAGAATCCCCGGTGCTGCCGCGGCGCATATTCGGCGATGAACGTGGCGGCCCCGGCATATTCTCCGGAAGCCGAGAAGCTCTGCACGATACGGCACAGCAGCAGCAGGACAGGAGCCGCCATTCCCGCCAAGGCATAGACGGGAAGGCAGCCGATTATGAAGGTTGCTCCGCTCATCACCAGGATCGAAATGGAAAGAGCCCACTTACGACCTTTCTTATCGCCCATGTTCCCCCAGAACACCGCACCGATAGGTCGCACCAGGAACGCAAGCGCGAACACAGCGAACGCATACATCGTGGCTACGGCCTTGTCGACATCAGGAAAGAACGCGACCGCGATGACCGTGGCCAGATACGAATAGCTCGCATAGTCGAACCACTCGATGAAATTCCCTAAAAAGGAGGAGAATGTCACACGTTTAAGCGTGCGCTGCTGCTCAGTTTGACTGAACTCCTGCAGCGGCGTATGCATTGTCGTTCCTCCGGTCATCGCCTTCGCCTCCCTCGGCACTTTCCTTCGACTGTTTGCGCGCTGCCGTCATGCCCTTCACGGCAGGAATGGCGCCGCCGCCGACGATCAGAATGGTGCCGATGATGGTGTTGACGGTGAACGCCTCGCCGAAAATGACCAGTCCGATGAACAGCGCCACGGGAACTTCCCAGTACGCGATCGTGGAATAATCGGCTGCCGGCAGGTTACGCCCCGCGGCAAGCAGCAGGCCCAAGGCAACCGGCCCGCACACGATCCAGAACACGACGGCGCTGATCCAGTTCGCCGTGGTGAGGTTCAGGCCCAACGCCCATGTGGGCGCCGTGATGCCCGACGTACCGAGGAAATTCATCACCAGCGTCAACGTGCCGGCTCCCACCGCGGCGAATATGAAGTTCCACACGCCGCGCGCCGTGGTGTCGGCGTCCTTGCGATAGCCGTTGAAGAACATGCTCGCGCCGTAGAACACGCCCGACAGCAGGCCGAAGATATCCCCTAGGCCCTTCTGCGGGAATTCCGCCGTCGACATCTCAAGACTGAAATCCATGCGGAAACCACCCTCGTCGAAACCCATCAGGCCCTCGGCGAATAGCATGCCTACGAATACCGCGGCCAAGCAGATCCATTGCAACGCATGCATGGGTTCTTTGCGGAAGATGCGCGCAAGAATCACGCAGAAGACAGGACCCGTATAGATGAACAGCACCGCGTTCGCCACCGACGTCATAAGCGTAGACGTGACGTAACACGCAAGCGACAGACCGATCATCAGTCCGCCCAGCGCGATCGCGGGCGTCAGCTTCAGCTTCTTGAACACCCCGGTCTTGCGCGTGGCCAGCATCAGAATCACGAAGAAGACGATACCCATGGTCATGCGCCCGGTCGCCATGAACGCACCCACGCTATCGCCGGCATTCAGTCCTGCGGTTCCGTCGAAGAAATCCGTGCGCGTAGCCGCACGCGACAGCAACGGAACAAGACCCATGCCGGTCGCCGACAGCAGCATCGCTATCGTGCCCCACTTCCGGTTCATCTGGTAATCACCGTGCTCGGAGGCAGACGCGGGCTGTACGGTTCGATCCTCCATAATCCCCTCCTCGAAAAAAGAATGGTAAGAATTCAGTGAAGCGTGCCGACCTGCGCCCGAACACGCAGGCTTGCAAGCTTAAAGCTCAAGCTCAGCGCAACGCGCCGCGATGAGGCAACTCGATCGCGCGTCCCCATGCGCCATGAGCTCGCGAGGCGTTGCGCTGTTGCTTTTCTCCCTGCTCGTCTTAGCTTGCTGCCCGTCGCACGTACGCACGCACGACGTCGAAGCAGAAAGAACAAGGGGGCTCAGCTTCCGTCGAAGAAAACCGAGCCCCCTCTCATGGGTTCCAGGATGGTTCATGCACCATCCACTGCTGCGCTAGGCTGACAAGCGACTAGTCGTTCCACATCTCGGGACGAACAAGCGTGGGATCCTTGACCCTGTTGGGGAAGTAATCCTCGCAGGTGCCCTCGCGGTAGACGTCTGCGGTGGAGCAATGCAGGCCGCCGCCGAAGGGATATGCGTCGCGCAGGTCGCACGGGATGACATTCATGCCCAGCTTGTCCATCTGCTCCTGCTGATAGACCTCGGAAGCCTCGACGATGACGGTCTTGGGATCGAGAACCAGGCAGTTCATGGACAGCCACACGGAGCTGTAGCACAGCGCGGGCGGCTCGGTGTGAGCAGGCTGCGCCGCGTCGACGATCTCCCAATCGTTGGCTTCGAAGATAGCACGCTGCTCCTTGGGCAGCGGGCGAACCGGATTATTGATGATCAGGCCCGGGCGCAGCGGCACGAAGGTGGCGTCGATGTGGATCGGATAGGGGTCGCCGGGGAAGTTCACGGCATGGACGCGGAACTCGGGATAATAGCGCTGGAACCATTCCATGGCGGTGCGGTTGGTAGTCAGGCCATGCTGGATGAAGAGGTCCTTGCCCATGCGCATGACATCGGCGGCGTCCCACATCGGCTCGACTTCAGTGGTGACGAAGTCTTTGTTGGCCGTGCGGACCAGGCGCTCTTCGAGGGTGATCTTCTCGTCATAATAATTGTGCTTGTAGGAGGCGTCGGTCAGGCGAGGACGAGGGGCCTGGGTCCATTTGAACTCGGAATCCTCATCGAAATACTGCTTCATGAGCGGCCAATATGCCAGATACTCGAAGTAGCGGCAACGGAAGGAGTTGGCGGAAGCCATGATTTCGTTGCCGATGGTGAGCAGGATGTCGCGGGGCGGCATGCAGGTCATCATGGAATCGTTGCGGAAGTCGGGAGTGCCGATGGCCTGATTCCACTGCAGAGGAGTGGGACGGTCGACGATTACGCCGCGGCTTTCGAGGATCTTGACGAGGTTATCGAGGCATTCATTGCCGCGCTCGACGGTGGCGAGGGGACGAAGGCCCCACATACCGCGCATCTCAGAATCGACCGGCACCTTCTCGGAGGTTGCAGGTTCCTCGGGAGGAATCATCGAGTTGTCGCAACGGCCGACGATAACGCGCTTCAGCGGATCCCAATCGTTCCAGGAGTTGACGATCTTTGCCATTCGAATCTCCTTCCAGTCTGGGCCCACTGATGTGCGCCCATCCTACCAAACAGACACAAACACCAACATGACCTGCGCGATGCGTGAAATCCCGCTCGTTTTTCAGGGACGTCCGACCGAAGGTTCGAAGCCGGATTCCTTGCATCCCGCTTATGCTTCGTAAGTATACGCCTTTTTTGTGCATCTGCAATATTATTTTTATGACATATTACCTAACAGGAATAAAATCCTATTAATTTACCTGTTCAATTATTATTGATGCATTTAAAACTTTTTTACACATGCATTATCTTAAAGCATACCTCTTGGAGAATACGTACGCGGCATGAGGATGAAAGCCGCGAAAGGGCTGCTCGCCGACACAGACCTCAGCGCCGCGGAAATCGGCGAGATGGTCGGCTACGGGGATGCAGCCAGCTTCGCCAAGGCGTTCAAGCGTCACGTCGGCATGACGCCCGGCGCGTACCGGAATACATATGCGCAACGATGAGAGAGTCTTCGGTTCGAGCAAACCTCGCGCAAAAGAGTCGCTTGTCGCAGCCAAGCTATCAACCTACCTGTTCAAAAACGCATCGAGCGCTTTGAACCCGGCCGCGAACCGTTCCTGGGCGTGGTCGAAATGACCGCCGGGTCCGATGACGAAATCCGCCTCGCAGCCTTGAGAACGTAGAATTTCAGCGCAGGCCTCCATGTTGTCCTGCACGGTATGCAGAATCGGCTCGCGCGCGTGCTTCTCTTTCGAACCGATGGAAAGAAACGCATACCGCCCCGCTGCAGTGAAGTCGAGCGATCGCAGATGGTCAACCCATCCCTCGTACCAGACCGAACCCGAAAGGCACCCGCAGGCACTGAAACGATCCGTGTGCACGAACGCATAGAGCGCGAACAGGCCTCCAAGGGAATAGCCGCATATCGCACGCTTCGCCGGGGCAAGGCCTTCTGCACGCTCGATAGCGGGAACGGCCTCGTCAAGCAGCTCTTCGAGCGTAATGGCCGCCTCCCCTTTGAAATCGGCATCCCCATGATAGAGTCCCGGCGCAGCCCACGGCGTCAAGCTGTCGTCCCATTCGTTGACGGGAACCTTGACGATGGTCGACACGCAGTCTCGAGCCGCCGTGCCCACCTCGAACGGATGATATGGAAGATCGATCACGTAGATGATCGGAGCTTGAAGCCCTCCCGTCCCGGAAAACACCGTGCGATCGCACGGATCCACGTATTTCATCAGATCGGCTCCATCCTTTCACCATGCATGACGCTGATATCGTGCTCAAGCCCATCGGGGTGCGCAGGCCGCTCCGTAGGTACCCTATGATACCGAAAGGCACTTCGACGACACAGACCGATCGTCACGGACCGAAAGAGAGCGTCGCATGATCGAAGAAACCATCTACCAGGCATTTGCACAACAGGTGCGCGCCACGCCCGATGCAATCGCCACGAAAGACGAACGCCGCAGCATGACGTATGCGGAGCTCGACGCATTCGCCGGCTCGATCGCTTCGCAGCTTCCCGACAACTCCCGCTTCGTAGGCATCGTCATGGACCACGGCATCGAGATGATCGCATCGATGCTCGCCGTGCTCAAGCGCGGAGCCGCCTATGTGCCGGCGGAACCCTCGTTCCCCATCGACCGCATCAGATTTATGCTCACCGAGGCAGATGTCGATGCGGTCATCACCCAGCGCGTCTACGACGACCTCTTCCAGAGCGCACGTCGCATCTTCCTGGAGAACGGCTGCGAACCGCCAAGTGCCTCTGACACGACGTGCGTCGCGCGTCCCGACGACCTCGCCTACGTGCTCTACACCTCGGGCACGACCGGCACGCCCAAAGGCGTCTCCGTGGAAAACCGCAACGTCGTAAGCTATATCGACGCATTCGAACGCGAATTCGGCATCGGCGCCGGCGACGTCATGCTCCAGCATTCCGTCTGCTCGTTCGACATCTTCGTCGAAGAGGTGTTCTCCGCCCTGCTCAGCGGTGCGACGCTCGCGATCGCGTCCGAACGGGCGAAGGCTTCAACCGAAGCGCTCATCGACTACATCGAGAAGGAAGGCGTCACGATCGTCGACGGCTTCCCCTATCTCGTCTCCGACATCAATCATTCAGGCCGCATTCCGTCACGCGTCCGCCTCTACGTAAGCGGCGGCGACGTGCTGCGCGCCTCGTACTGCGACAAGCTCCTGGACCATGCACTTGTCTACAACACGTACGGCCCCTCCGAAACGACGTGCTGCGCCGCCTACTATCGCGTGAACGGCGGCAGCCCGCTTCCCGACGGAACGTATCCGATCGGAACGCCGGTCGCCTGCGACGACATCGCGATCCTCGACAAGGACCTCAAACCCGTCCCCGCAGGCCAGGTGGGCGAGATCTGCATCTCGGGCGCAGGCGTTTCGCGCGGCTATCTGGGCAATCATCCCGAGCAGGCGAATTTCGTCGACGTGAACGGTACGCGCATGTATCGGAGCGGCGATCTGGGCTATGTTCTGCCCGATGGCGACATCGCCTTTCTGCACCGCAAAGACTCCCAGGTGATGATCGATGGACGCCGCATAGAATGCTCCGAGGTCGAAAACGTGCTCGTTGCCGATCCCGAAATCGTCCATGCGGTGGTCTGCGACAGCCGCGATGAGTCGGACCTTTCCTATATGACAGCCTATATCGTCCCGGCCACGCAGGACATGCGACTCTCGGAGCTCAAGCGACGCCTTGCGCGCAAGCTCGCGTCGTTCATGATTCCGGAGTTCTTCGTCCGTATGGCGGAGATTCCGTTGAACGCGAACGGGAAACCCGACAAAGAAGCGCTTCCCATCGTCCTGAAAGCGTAAGGGATGCACGTCGGAAGGCCGATCGGCCAAATGGGCACCGCATGCCGAACGGCTCGATCGGAACGGTTGAAACGCGTGCGCCGCAGGAATAGGAGAACGATCGCATGATTTCAATAGAAGAAGCAGGAATCGACAGGATCGACGAGCTGGCGGCGTGGCGCATAGAAACGCTGCGCGAGGTGTTCTCGCTGCCCGCCGACGCTGACATGACGCAGCTCGAAGCTGAAAACCGTGCCTATTACGAGCGGGAAATCCCCAGGAGCGGCCATGTAGCCTGCTTCGCACGTCTTGACGGCGCGATCGTCGGATGCGCGGGCATGTGCCTGCAGACCGAGCTGCCTTCGCCCGATAATCCGAGCGGAAGATGCGCGTTCCTGATGAACGTCTACACGCGTCCTGAATCCCAACATCGAGGCGCTGGGCGGGCCATGATCGAATGGCTCGTTGACCAGGCGATCGATCGTGGCGTCGATAAGATCTATCTGGAGACGTCCGCGGCAGGACGAAGACTGTACGAAAGCGTCGGCTTCACCGACCTTCCCGACTTCATGATCCACCGGAAGAAGCCAGAGAAGACGAACCGATAGATCGGCCGGCGACGGTGCGATCCGAACGAACGCCACGCCGCCGTTTCCCGCATACGGAAAGGTGACGGAAGCGATCAGTGAATTCGGACGCACTCAACGTACAGAAGCGCGATCCTCGCTTTGAACTCTTGCCTATGGACGACGCGCCACCCCTGGTCGGACAGGAACGCAACGTACTCATCGGGCGTCCATTGATGATCGAAGCCGATACCGGCACGCTTCAGCACCCAAGACCAAATCCGGCTGACGACCGTATCGTCATGGCTGACGAAATTAGGGGCGATGAGCAGGCCGTTATCGCGCAGAACGCGCCGGGCTTCCGAGAGGGCGCGTTCCGGATTCGGCATGACGTGAAGCGCGTTCGCTATGACGACGACGTCGAAGGAAGCATCCTCGTACGGAAGATCGGTCGCATCGGCGACTTCGAACGTGAGATTGCCAGGAACCTCTCCCTTCTTCGCCTCCCGGATCATCCCTTCCGAATAATCCGTGGCGACCATGCGCTTGGTCGAGAAAACGACATGCTTCGCAAGAAGACCCGGACCTGTCGCGAGTTCGAGCACTTCCTTACCCCGCACGACCTCGGAAATACGGGCGTACATGGATTCGTAGGCCGATTCGTCCGAATGCATCGCCCTCTCGTAGATAGGCGCATACCTGTCCCACGTGCTCTTCTTCAAGCTGCTCACCTCGCGCGCAGTTGCCTAGAAATCGGAGTCTCTAAGTTAGCCCCATAATACTTCATAGAAAGAGCCGGGTACGAAAGCAAGACGCCTACTTCTTCCCCAGCCTTTTCGAATTTTGCATAGGAGGAATGCAGCGAAGGCAAGAGTGTCGACGATTACCACGTAGAACTAAATAAGGCCTTCCGCCCTTTCGTCATAGATGCTGCCAAGCTCTGAATCAAAGTACTCTTCCTTGAGCTTTGCAATGAATCTCATATTGGTTTGCTAGGGACGCGCTGCATTGCTCGCGCGTCCCATCATGCAAACTATCCGCTAGCCTGTATAGGCTGAATGTCTTTTCGCCTTGCGTCATGCACGAGGCGAAACGAAACTCATGCCGCGGCCGGCACCTCCGGCGCCGCCGATTCCGTCGGCTCCTTCGGGTCTGTCGGCTCCACGGGCTCCTTCGGCTTCTTTACTATCTTTTTCCCGTTTTCATCGACGTAATTTCCGTCAGGAGTCTGGCAATCCGTAAGCATGGCCCCCGAAGAACCCAGATAGTAATTCCCGACCCACGTGTCCGAATACATGGCGCCGCTCTTGGCAAAGCAGTACCAGTGCTTTCCGATGGACTGCCAGCCCGTGTGCATAGCGCCTGATCCGCTCATGTGATACCACTCGCCGCCGCTGCGGAGCCAACCGGTTTCCATGCAGCCGTCGCTATCGAAGTGATACCAGGTGCCACGTATCTTCTCCCAACCGACCGTCATCTCGCCGGAAGTCGAGAGGTAATACCATTCGCCACTGCTGCGGAGCCAGCCTGTTTCCATAGCGCCAGACCCCTCGAAGTGGTACCAGGATCCGCCGATTTTCTGCCAGCCGGTCCTCATGGCGCCTGAATCCGAGAGGTAATACCATTCGCCGCCGCTGCGGAGCCACCCCGTATCCATCCAGCCATCCTCATCGAAGTGATACCAAGATCCGCCGATCTTCTCCCAGCAATCCCATGGGTAGCTTCCATCGGAATACTGATACCACCAAGATCCACCTGATGACTGCCAGCCTGACGAATGCGAGTGCGACGAGCCGCCCCCATGCCGCTTCGCGCATATCTCGCACAGATGCCTGCTCCCTACTTTTCCATATACCGTTTCTTTGATGGATGATGCTTTGTTCAGACCGGTGCAATCCTTATACAGATGGTAGACCTTCCCATGCGGAGTCACGTACACCGTGTCATCATCGTCTATCGCCATCGCATTCGCCGGCACAGCAGCGCATACGATGAGCGCAGCCATTGCCAGAGCGCAGAGCGCAAGAACCTTCTTCAATGTTCCAGTCATGGAGCGCCTCCCTTTCAACACCCTGGGCGAAGACCTCGAATATCCAGGCTTCCTTCGCCCTCCCCGCCTGCCCGCTCCCTCGAAACGAGACCGGCTTCCTTGCACGACGCGATTTCACATTCCCATCAGGCATCGCGCTTCAATACAGCCATCTTATCGAACTATACGCAGCATCTACTGCGCTCGTTTATAAGCAGCCGTGTGGAGGGAACAGGATGCAAGCTGAACGGCAATGTAACTCTCACCGAAAAAACGCTGGCCTCGAAATTCGAAGCTAGCGTCTTGCAATGCGGAACCCGTTTCAGGCGAGGCCTATTTCCATGTTGGCATCAAGTCGATTCCCCGTTCGTCGCAATACCGTTTGCACCCTTCAGCAAGTTTCGGAAACTCAATCTCGAGCACATCCCAAACAATACCTATGTCAACTGTTCCATAGGCGTGCGCAAGACGGTTGCGCAAACCGCTCATCTCGCGCAACTCGAATCCGTAGCCCCCGAATAGCTCAGGCAATCCTCCACCTTCCTCTGTAACGCGCAATACCCTATTGGCAAAGCCTTCTGTGATAAGTTCATCCGTAGTAGTTCGAGGCGACACGAATTGATCCTTCGTTATATTCAGCTCTTCAAGCTGAACTAACGTTTGCGTAACCACATCGTACATTTCCTGAACACGAAGAAGGTCGTTTTTCCTAGCGCTCATAAATCGTTATACCCTCCATGTCGATGGCGCGCGCCAAGTTCTCATTCTTTATGTTATCTGCTGTTATGGCATCTACTTCACGTCCTGTTGCCTGCCCGACAGCCTTCTGAAAACGTACGAGATCGTACAGACTGAATGGATGCGAGCGATCGAGAATCAAGCGAAGGTCTATATCGCTTTCAGAACCTGCTTCACCTCGGGCAAACGATCCAAACAGAATTATTCTCTGGATAGCTGGGAAATTTCGTGCCTCGAAGGAAACCGTACGTGCAATCGAATCGACATCCGTCGGATAGCTCACGTCTACCTTATGCAATATTTCGCCAAGCAGTCGTTCCACCTCGTCAAAGCGTTTCCCATATGCATCAGACTGCTCATTGGCCATTCCCTGACGCAGGAAATACAGGAATGCGTCCGTTTTCGTAAGACCGTTCTTGCGAGCATACTCGCTCACTACCTCAACTTCATGACGAGGAAGCCTCATTGCGACCGGTAGCTTATGTTCCGCTATAGCTTCCATATACACGCCTTTCCGTATTGCATTTGCAATACGTATTGTAGCATGCCATGAAATATAAGCGAGCATGCATCCTGATATGCTGCCAATATATTGACGGCCCCTTTGGTAGGAAAATATAGCGGTATGTTGCGTGCGGGGTCGCAAAGAGAAGCTTGCTGCATCTCATCGCATGAAAACTTCTCCTGCACAACCGCCTGTTTCGCCATCGTTTCCTATACCGAAAACGACCCGTCCGATAAGCCAGACAGGTCGTTCCCAAAAGCCAGCGTCTTGCAAATGCGAAGCTCGTTTCAAACGCTGATACGCCTACTTGTCGTCATCAACCGTCATGTCCATGAAGCGCGCGGCCTGCTTCGCTGCCAAACGTCCGGAGTTGATGGCCCACGATGCGCACGAGCCGGGACAGAACGCCACGTCGTACGTGTCGCCGTACAATCCGCCCGCATCGCAACCGCCTGCGAACAGTCCAGGAATGACATTGCGTTCGGCATCCATGACCTCGGTGTTCGGCGTGACGCTGACGCCACCGACGGTGCAGAAGTACCCGTTGAAAACCTCGAATGCATAATACGGGCCGGCTTCGATCGGACGCATGTACTCAGAGGGCTTGAAGAATTCGGTATCCGAGCCCGCGGCGCACATACCGTTGTACTCGTCAACGGTCTTCTTGAGCGATGCGACGTCGATACCCATGGCCTTTGCGAGCTCCTCGATGGAATCCGCCTGATAGACGTACTTATTTCCCGATGAAAGCAGCTTGGGGAATTCGTCGGCAAGATCGCTCATCGGCTGACCTGCCACAACATACACACCAACGCCCACATCGCCACCGACCTCGGTGTACTGCTTGATGATCGCCTCATTGCATACCGTGAATGCGCGCTTCTGATTATGAACCGCATTGCCCGCGTAGGCGAAATTCTTCAGGAACATATCCTCGCGCACAAAGCGCTCTCCATCCTGGTTGACCCACAGATGAGGCTCGAGCGACGTGGCAGCCTGCAGGTTGGTGCCGTACGTGGTCTGCGGCAGAATCGGGCCGTACGTCGCCATGGTGCCCGCACCGAGCGCAAGGGCGCCGCCGGCATCCTTGACCATCTTCAGGCCATCGCCGTCACGTCCGTCCAAGCCGGAAGCGGTGACACGCGCCGGGTCGGACCCGTTCAGTTCGCGGATGAGCTCGGCGCTATTGGCCCAGCCGCCCGTGCCCACGATGACCGCCTTGCAGTCGATTTTCACAACATCGCCGTTGTCACGCACGGCCAGAACACCCGAAACCTTGCCATCCTCCATGACGATCTTTTTGCCCGAACAGCTCAGTTCCATAGGAACGCCCGCGGCTTCCGCCGCGGCGCCGAACGACTTCATGAAGGTGACGCCGGTGCCCTCGGAACCGATGCCCTTATACACGTGCCAAGCATTCGGCGAGTCGCCGAGCGACTGCACATGATCGAACTCGACGCCCAGATCCTCAAGCCACGTCACCGTGCCGGCAGTATGCTTGAAGAAGTTCCTGTAGAGCGCAGGATTCGCGATCCAATGATGATAATCGAGGCAGTTCTCGATAAGCTCGTCCTGCGAATAGTCGATGCCGGCCTCTTCCTGCCAGTGAGAACCGACGGCGAACAAGCCCTCGGAGCCGATGAACGACCCGCCGGTCTGGGATTTCTTCTCAAGGAGAAGCACATCGATATCGAGCTGCTTGGCTTCGATGGCCGCCGCCAGACCCGTGCCGCCACCGCCGACGACGCACAGATCGCACGTCAGCGTCTCCTTGGGCTCGCCCAGATCCTCTATCTTCCATGCATCGCTTACGACTTCGGCGCCTCCCTCCATGGGCGCTTGGGCTTTATTGGCCTCGGTCGACTTCGGCGCGCATCCGGCCATGCCGGCGAATGCGGCGATCGATGCAGCCGCTGCCGCGCCTGAGATGAATCCACGACGTGAAATTCCCTGTTCGGTTCCGTTCATTGATACCCTCCTCGTATCGTGCGCGAGCTCCCTCTGCTCACTGCTCCTTCACAATACAAGGCAAAGCCTCCGCGTCGGTGACGAGCGGCGTAACCAGTCGTCTTATATACAATAGAGTTTGTCTTGGGCAGAGCCTTGCAATCACGCGCTACGCCAGGAGGCAACATGAACGAGAATCAGATCCGCTATTTCAAGGCCCTCTACGAACTCCCGAACATCCGCGCCGCGGCCCGTTCCATCCCCCTTTCGCGCCAAGGACTCCTCAAATCGCTGGAATCGACCGAACGCGAGCTCAATGTTCAGCTCTTCGACGACATCAAGGGTGCGATCTGCACGCCGACCGCCTACGGCGACGCCTTCTACGAATACGCATGCGAGCACGAGGAAGCCTTCCGCAAGCTCGAGGCGCGATTCCGAGACATCAAAGCGAATGCCGATCTGAGCCTTTCCCTTTGCTCGGCGATCGGCGTGCGCGGTGTTTTAGGAATCGACCTATTCAAATCATTCGAAGCTCAGCACCCTGGCATCACCATTCACTGCGACGAACAGCCCGACGTGCATTGCGACGAAAGCCTTTTCGCCGGATCGTGCCTGCTTGCGTTCACCGTGTTTCCTTACGAAAGCGACTTCGAGACGACAGAGCTCTATTCGCACGACCGTCTGGTTTGGGTCAGCAGGAACGACCCGCTTGCACGCGAAGAATCCATCGGCATAGAAGATCTCGAGGACTACCAGGTCGGCCTTGTCGGACCGTCGTTCAAGAATTACACGGATTTCTTGCGACAGTGCGAAGAGCATGATGTGAAACCGACGCGCATCGACACGTTCTCGGAAATGTCCTTGCTTTACGATTACGCCTGCCGTCCGGGACGCGTGTCGTTCACCGCTCGAAGCGTCGCCGACCTGTTCGATGGTTTTTTCCAGGATGCGACGCCACCCGTCAAAGCCATCGTCTTCAAGGGAATGCCGTGGCGCTTCGGCATCTCGTACAGCAAGGATCATTCCCTAAGCTACCTGGAATACCAGTTCATACAGCATTGCAGGAACCACATGGCGGCGAAGGCCCGGACGGATCGATCGAAGCCGCCGAAAACATAGTGCGCAGACGGCGAAACGCGCTAAGACTACCGATTATGCAGCCGTGAGCTTCGACTTCGTGCATCACCGCTCCAAGCGACAGCCGGCCGCATCGGCAGCCTGACTGAAGCTTCGTTGAGAAACGAACCTTTCCCATGCAACTCAGATATCCCCGCACGCATCTCGGTGCGGGTCGCGCATACGTTCATGCAACTCGGAATCCTGCGCTCATTCCCGATACCGTACCTTGGTATATTCATGCTCGCAAGGACGTCCGAGCACTGCACATGCATCGAAGCGAAGGATCAGATGATGAACATCACGCTGAAAGAAGAGCCTGGACGGCGCGAAATCGAGGTGACCATCGTCTCCTCTCCTGGCGATCCGCGCGCCTCGCGGCTCGTCGAGGCCTTGCGCGCCGCTACGGGACGTCTCGTGGGCTATGCCCCGAATGGCGATATCTCGCAGAAGATCATCCCGCTCGACCAGGTTCTCTATGTGGAAACGACCGAGCGGCGCGCATTCATCAGGACCATGGATGGAACGACTCTCGAATCCCCGCTGCGTCTCTACGAGCTCGAACAGGCGCTCGAAGGCACCGAGTTCATGCGCATCTCGCGCCAGGTCCTCGTCAACTTCGACAAGGTGATCTCGATCGTTCCCGAACCGAACAGCCGTCTCATCCTCGAGCTCGACGGAGGATCTCGCGTCGTCGTGACGCGAAGCTACGCCCCTGATATTCGCCGCAAGCTCGGTGCGCTCGCCTAGAAAGGACCTTGCCATGAAGCCGTACGATACCTCGAAACACACCGATCCTGAAGACCTGCAGGTCTTCGACACATCCACCCCTTTGACCACGAAGAGCCTGATCGCACGAGGATTCTTCTCCGGAAGCGGCATTGCCGTCATCATGCTCGTCCTCCTCATAACCATCGGTTGCGCGTTCGATGGAATAAACCAGGGCGAAATCATGTGCCTGACCATCATCGCCGCCGGCGTTGCAGGCGGCCTGCTCCAGCAGCTCTGGTTCAACTTCCGTCTGAACAGCCGCATGGGCTATCCGACACGCCTCGCAGGCTTCGGACTCACCTATTTCGCGGTGCTGGCCGGCTGCGCGTACGTCGGAACGTGGCTTCCGACGGACAACCCCTGGGCGTGGGCCAGCTTCGCCGTGACATTCTTGGTGATTCTGGCAATCGTCACGGCAGTCATCACGCACTTCATCAAACGCAACGGCGCCACCTATAACCAGCTGCTCGCCGAATACCGCAAGAAGCAGGAAGCCGAACGCCATGAGTGACGCACGTAGCGCGACCTCGTAGCATCCCTCCGATTCGCTTTATAAACGGCGATGCGCCTCCTTGACGCATCGCCGTTTTCATGGCATCGGATCGCACATACGAAATCACGCAGAAAAGCCCGTTGGAACTCCTCGCGTGCACCGCGCGCTTCCCCGTGGCGAATGGCGTAAATCGATGCGTTAGTATGACGACATCATCAAACGAATGGATAAAGGAGCGCTCATGACGGAGACCATCGCCATCCCCTACGACAACGGAAACATCGACCAGCATTTCGGCCATGCAGCCCAGTACAAGATCTACGATGTCGAAAACGGTGCGATCACGGCCTCGCACGTCATCGAAGACGAAGGCGAAGGACATGCGCGCAAGATCGCAACGATGCTTGACCTTGGGGTGACGACCGTCATCTGCGGCGGCATCGGCATGCCCGCCATCGAGGGCATGCAGAAGAAGGACGTCGAAATCTATACGTCCATTTCGGGCGATGCCGACGAAGCCGTCAAGAAATACCTCGCGGGAAACCTCCCTCATATCATCAAAGGCCACACCCACGGAGCCGGTGGCTGCCGTCACGAGCACTAGGTCGAGAATTCCGAGGATGCGATCATGAAGCCGTCGGAGCTATTCGCATACGTGAAAGAAGCCTACGGAACCGAACCCGAACGCATGTGGACGAAATGGCCGAACTACGCCGTGCTGCGAAACGATGCGAATCGCAGGTGGTACGGCGTAGTAATGGATGTGCCGCCCGACCGCCTAGGCCTTGAAGGCACCGAACCCGTCTTCATCCTGAACGTGAAGGTCGATCCCGACGATGCGCTCGTGCTCCGCATGTCCTCGGACATCATGCCCGCATACCACATGAACAAGAAGAACTGGGTATCCGTCCGCCTCGACGGCGAGCTTCCCGATGCCATGATCGAAGACCTCATCGATATGAGCAGACGTCTTACGTCGTAAGAAGGAACGCGGCCCCGAGCATCCACCGCTCGGGGCCGCGCCTTCTCTACGACCAGCCTCCCCAGAGGAAGCCGGCGAAAAGCGGCATGTCGCCGCCTTCGGTTCACGGACGCGGGCCGCCGCAATTGCTGCAGAAGCCGCCCGTGTTCTGGGTACCGCACGTCGGGCACGACCAGGTGCTGGGCGTCTCGGGCTTCTGAGCGCCGCAGTTGCTGCAGAACTTTCCGGTATTCTGCGTGCCGCAACCGCAGGTCCAGCCGTTCGCCGCTGCAGGTTCGGGCTTGGGCTTTCCGCAATTGCCGCAGAACTTGCCGGTGTTCTGCGTTCCGCAATCGCAGGCCCAGCTCCCTACTGCCGTTGCCGCGCCTGCAACCGCGCCGAATCCGCCGCCAGGCGCCTGGGCGTACTGGCTCTGCGGAACGTTCGGCTGCCCGCCGCCTTGGCCGTAGAGGCCCTGGGGGTTCATGCCACCGATAGCGTTCGCCATGCCCATGCCCATGAAGCCCATCATGGCGCCGTTCTCATTGGAAGCCGCCATGCGCATGGCATCGCTCTGCGCCGCCGCGATGTTCGCGGCCGCCATCGTCGGATCGCGCATGACCGCGGCCTTCTGCAGCTCCTTGATCATGGCCTCGTCTTCGGGCGATGCCGCGATCGTGTTCACGCCGAACGAAGCGACTTCGATGCCGCGCAGGTCGGACCACTTCTCGGATAGGACCTCGTTCAAAGCCGCGGAGAGCTCTTCCGTATGGGCCGGAACCGCGCTGTAACGGACGCCCATGGCGGAGATGCGTGCGAACGCCGGCTGCAAAGCCGTCAAAAGCTCGCTCTTGAGCTGGGAATCGATGTTGTCGCGCGTATAGGGCTCCTCGACGTTGCCGCATACGTTCTTGTAGAAAAGCATCGGATCCACGATGCGATACGAATACTCGCCGTTGCAGCGCACCGATATATCCACGTCAAGGCCGATATTGGCATCGACCACGCGGAACGGCACGGGAGAGGCGGTGCCGTACTTGTTGCCCACGATCTCCTTCTTATTGAAGAAGTAGACGCGCTGGTCTTTGCCGGTATCGCCGCCGAAGGTGAAACGCGAGCCGATGCGCTCGAAGGTCTTCAGGAAGCGATCGCCCAGACCGTCCTGCCCGAAGAAGAGCGACGGTTCGGTCGATTTGTCGAAAACGAACTGACCCGCCTCGCCGCAGGCATCTACGATGGCTCCCTGCTCGACGATGATCATGAACTGGCCTTCGTTGACCGCGATGATCGAACCGTCGGAGATGATATTGCTCTCGCCCTTGGTATTGGAGCTGCGCCCGCGATCGGATATCCGCTTGACGCCTTTCGCCGCCAGCACATCGGGGGGAAGCGAATCGCAATAGAAGAACTCGCGCCAGGTATCGGCGAGCACGCCGCCCAACGCCCCAGCGCCTGCCTTCAGAAGTCCCATGTCATTCCTCCTTTTTCATAAGGCTTCCGATAGAAGCCGGTTTCACGGACGCACCATGCCGTCAGTCAAGATGTCTGCTCGACCGCCTCGTCTCGATGAACGTGTCCTGCGATGCGGAAAGCTCGAGCCCGTCCGCATCTATGTATTCGTGCGCTTCGCTCCGTTCGCGCGCGGTCTTCATCTGCGAGTAGAACACCGCACAGATGGACGCCGCCCCCACGATAGGAAGCCCTATGTCCACGAGCATGCTCGCAAGCGTGTCGTCGAACTGGAGGAACCCGAAATCAAGCCCTGACAGAACCATGCAGAGCACGGCGAAAAGCCCGAAGAACCAAAGCACGACCTTTCCCCATGACACGGGCAGATCGCCCACGAGGCGTCCGGTCTGGCCGTTCATGGCGAAAAGGTAATCTCCGTCCTGCCAACGCGTATGCAGCATCCAGACCGGGAAGAGCGCCTGGGAGACCGATTCCATGCGCACCTGCGCATCCAAGGACCCCGACCGCACCTCATCATAGCCGCGCACGGATGCGCGCAGCTCGTCTTCGAGCGACTGCCGCATGCGTCCATGCACGCGCGATGCGCACGCCTCCGCATCCTCGTCGAAACGTTCGGCCAGGTATCCTGGCATGTAGGCGAGCGAGAACGGCACGAGGGATCCGTAGTCGAACGGTTCGATGGCATCCATGTGTCCGTTAGGCATCTTCGCCGACGCATCGGCAGGAACGCGCGTGAAGCCGACTTCTCCGGCGCGATAGACGGAATAGATGTCGGTCTCGGTTATCTCCTCGTCCCCGGAACGATGCGTGCGAACGTTGCGCGCTTCGAAGGTCTCGCTTCCCTCGGCCGTCCCATCGTATAGCCAGAACGGCACGTAGACCCCCTGGATGTGCTCGATGCGATTGGCGTCGGCAAAGTCTTTCGGAAGGAACCGTTTCCCCTTGTAATGGGCGGTAAGCGCCGCGGTCGCCGCAGCCTTGTCGACCTTGAACGGGACGACCAGGTCGGGACGCGCCGTCTCGACGAACGTGCCTGGCACGACCGCGGTATTGCCGCAGTACGGGCACTCGGAAACCGCCGTCGTCGCGTCGCAGGTCAGACTTGCCCCGCACGACGAGCAGGTGAACGATCGAAGTCCCGCGCGCTCCGATTCGTTCCATGAGGCGCGCGAAAGAAACGAGGCGATGGGATCGTCTGCGCCGTCGGCGCCCTGCGCATCGACGGCCTCGGCGATGACTTCGTCGGTCAACGCAACGGCTGCGCCCGATCCAGAAGCCATCTGCTCGTATTCGCTCAGAGTCCCCGCCTCGGCACGGCGCGAGGCCTCTTCGGCAGACGCGTCGGCCGATGCCTGCCGCGCGGCGTAGATCGCCTCTATGTCGGACGGAAGATGCGCCGTCCCGCAGAAATCGCATACGAGCCTGCCGGATGCGCCGTCGTAGCGCATCGTGCCCCCGCACGAGGGACACTGGTAATTGATGGATTCAACGGCCATGAAGCTCCTTTCGGCTGGAGAAGGTCGATCGGATGCGCAAGGCGCAATGCGAAGCTCGGCCGTGCGCGATGGAACCGCATTCATTATAGGCGCTCCACGCACGAGACGAGCAATCGTTCTCGGCTCACAATGCCGCCGTACACGAGCCTACGCGTCCTAAACCGTCCATGCCGTGCACGATACGACGAAGACCCTGGGCACTCGCGAAAGGCTCGTCATGGCCAGTGCGCTCACGGACGACATGATGAAGGGGACGCATCGCATGCGAGCTTTCCATCGCGGCATTCCTGGTCGCAATCGACATCGCCGCGACCGAAGAGAATACCCTGTTCAGATGCCATCACCTATTTTCGGGTAGAGAAAAATACCCGAATGCGCGCGATGCAGGCAGCCGAATCCATGCCTATCGTCGAATGCGTTGAAGCCGTGCGCCTCAAGGAAGCGCATGGCATGATCGGATACGCATCGAGATTGAAAGAAGCCCGATGCGCGAGGAGGGAAACGCATGAAGATATCCATGAGCCGTCGCGATCTGTTCAAGTTCGGCAGCGTCGCCGCCATCGGAGCGGCCGGCGCCGCCAGCCTTGCCGGCTGTGCACCGAAGCAGGCGAGCGAAGACGGGAAGGAAACCAAGGCCGCGTCATGGCGCGACGCTCCCGAACCCATCGCCGACATCGCGGAAACCGTCGACTACGACCTCGTGGTGGTGGGAGCCGGCAATGCCGGCCTCATGGGCGCCATGACCGCCCAGCAGCAGGGTTTCAAGGTCGTCATCATCGAAAAGGGCCAACAGGTCGCCTCGGCACGCGAGGCGGTGGGCGCAATCGGATCGCGCCATGCGGGCGAGCACACCCCCGACATCCCCATGCTCATGAACCACGTGCGCAAAACCCAGACCGGCGACGTGAACATGGCGCTCTGGCGCACCTGGTGCGACAAGTCGGGCGAGTTCATGGATTGGCTCGAAGACACCGAAACCCCTGCCGGCATGACCTTCCCCTTCGAATGGCATGCACCCGACGACCCTGAAGCCTACTACCCCGCGATGTGCACCAATCCGGTCATGGGCGACTTCAATCCGCAAGGCCCCAATTACGGCGCGTACCAGCACCTCGAGGTCATGCGCGATCTCTTCCTCGAAGCAGGAGGCACGATCGATTTCCTGACCACGGGCGAGCAGCTCGTCCAGAACGAATCAGGAAAGGTCACGGGCGTTCTCGCACGTTTCAACAAAGACCAGTACCGCCAGTACAACGCGGCGAAGGGAGTCATCGTCTGCACCGGCGGCTACGGCGCGAACCGCGAAATGGTCGAGGATCTGTGTCCCGACGCCCTTAAGTACTGCACCAGCACCGCAGCCACCACGGAATCCGGTGACGGCATCCGCATGGCGCTCTGGGCGGGCGCATACCTGGAAGAAGGCGCAGGCGCCATGGTCTGGAACCGCGGCATCACCGATGACACCGAGCAGATCGGTCCCGACATGGGCATGCCGCTCTTCCTTCCCGCAAGCCAACCCTTCCTGCGCGTGAACGTGCACGGCGAGCGCTTCATGAACGAGGATTCCACCTATCCCGAGATCTACGCCCAGGGCACGCGCCAACCCAAGGGATTCAGCTGGCAGGTGTTCGACGGCACGTATTGGGAAGACATCCAGCGCTTCGACACCGGCGGATGCTCGCGCCTGGCTCCCGCCCCCGATGGCAGCGCGTTCAACGCCGACGTGTACGATCTCGAAGCCATGAGCAAGGATCATCTAGACAGTTTCTGGATGCAGCCGCGCCTCGACGATGGCACGCTCAAGAAATGCGACACGCTCGAGGAACTCGCGAAGACCATGTTCTCCGATGAAGCGGACCAGAAGGCCTTCCTCGCCACCGTCGAGCGCTACAACGAGGTCATGGCTTCAGGCGACGTCGATTACGGCAAGGCGGCCTATCGATGCAGCACCGTCGATACGGCTCCCTTCTACGCCATCCGCACGATAGGCAATTTCCTCGTGACCATCAACGGCATCGTGACCGACGCCGACAGCCGTGCGCTGCGTCAGGACGGCACCGTCATCGAAGGGCTCTACGTCTGCGGCAACGACCAAGGCGGCTTCTATCCGCACGGCTATCCGAGCGAATTCACCGGCGTCAATGCAGGACGCTGCGGCTGCTTCGCACGCATCGCCGCCAAGCATGCCTGCGGCATCGCCTGACGAACCGTCCCTCTGCGGGCAAAGCAGGCGACGTGCATCCCTCCTGCACGGCGCCTGCGTGCTTTCCTCGCATGACGAATCGCATCTCGTTCTCATCAGGAAGCGGGATGCGATTCGTCGCATGCAGCCCATCATCTTGCGGTGTGGAGAAACCCGAAGAACCACGCGCCTATATGATGCAAGATAAGCATGCATGGCCGCCGTCGTCGCGCCCGTTCGATCCCTCTTGCGTCAAAGCGCCAGATCGAGCAGCTCTTGACGGGAATGGACGTCGGCCTTCACGTAGATATGCTTGACATGCGTCGCCACGGTATCGCGCGAGATGGAAAGCTCGTCGCGGATATAGGGCACCGATCGGCCGCGCATGAGCAGGACGAACACCTCGGTCTCGCGCTGGGTCAGGCCGAATTCCGCCGAAAGCTCCGCGAGCCGATGCTCGGATGAGGATGCGTCGGTCACGTCCGTCGCCACGGCGACCGTGCCCGCATCGGCCGAAAGGTCGGCATTTGCGCTGCACGGTCCTTCTCCGCCATAGGCGGCCGACGAAGCGGCACCAAGAGAGCCCGCACCCTGCACGAACGTCGCCTCCTCGGAAGCCGAGCTCGGAACCTTGAAACACGAATCGTCGCCGAGCACGAGCATGGTGCAGAAGACCAGTGCCACGATGCTTGCGATCGCAAACGTCGCGAGCGCACGCTCATCTGCAGCCACGAGCGGCGAGAACCAAAGCAACGCAATGACGCCCAGCAGATCGCCCGCATGCACGCAGACCCATCCCCATCCATACGACTGCGTCGCCGTGGAAAGCCCGCGCGCGGCGAAGCGCGCGAAGTACATCTGGGTTATCGTGCAAAATGCGAAACGAGCGGCGAGCGAGATGCCGTTGGCGATATAGGGACCGAACGAATCGCCGTATACGGCGAGCGCCGCGAAGGCCGTTACGAGAAGCGGGCATATCCACCGGAACACGAACGAAACCGATATCCGCCGCGGGCCTGACACCGAAACCATGCCCACGACAAGCATCAGCACGGCCGCGGCGATCATGACGATTTGAAGCCCCGACGCATCATCGGCCGGCTGCGCCCAGAATCCGCCGGCGACGCAGGCGAAGAGGCATGCGATCAGCACGCCCCAGCCGCTGCGCCCGAAGAGCCTCGACACACGCGCAGGCCTCGACAAGAGCCGATCATGCGCCGCAGCGGCATCGGAAGCATGCAGGGCATCGGAGCCTTCGAGAACCTGCATGCGTGCAGCGCCTGGCAGAGAACGCTGCAGCATGGCAACGGACGCGACCGGAAGAAGCGCGACGAATGCGATGCCCACGACGCCCGACATAGATGAAGCGACAAGGATGACCACGGCCGCCGCCAACGCCGAAGCCGGCGCATGCAGCTCAACATCTTCTTGAGACAACCCCGCATATCGAATGCCCCAGCCGACCCAGAGAACCGCGCTTCCCATACCTGATCCTATGGCCCCGACCCCGTACGCGACCGGCGCGAGCGACTGTCCCAAAAACAGAAGCGGCGTCGATGCGCATGCCATTGCAGCGGATACCCAAAGCACGGCCGGATGATCTACGACGGCACCGAGGCGTCGCTCCACGAACACGAGAGCCGCAAGCGCAGCGATCGCCGACAGCACGGGAAGCACGGAGAGCGCCGATCCCCTGTTGGATTCAGCGAGGACGGCGGGGGCGAGCGATCCCATGGCATTCAGTGCGACATCGGTATAGAACGTGCAGAACACCCAGGCAAGCAATAGTCCCCAACCCAGATATCGCACGCGAATCAAATGCAGCTCCTCGAGCACATGACCCCCTCGATCCTTCCTGCCGCCGATCGCACGAAACACCTTCACGCGCGCACACGGAAAGAAACGCGATCGGCCCGAATCGACATCCGACTCGGGCCGATATCCTATCACGCGACGAGGATCCGCCGCACGCCGTAAGCGAAAGCGCCATCAGGGCGCCCAGCAGCGCTCCCGCAGCAATCAAGGCGAACCTCTTCATGAGGCCCCTCCTCCGTAGATCGAGTCAACGCCGCATGCATGCGGAACCTTCTCGCATGCACCATGTCACATGGCACTCTACGCACAGAGCGCCTGAAGGCTCAAAAGCGATGCGGACGAGCGTCTTTCGGCCCAAAAAAAAGGGGGGAAGCGACGATTCCGTCCTGCGCAGAGCGGAATGCGGAGACGCATCGAGAGAACCGATGCCTCCCGAACGGATAATCGACGTTAGAATGGACAGAGTGAAAAAGCCGCATAGAGCAAGAAAGGCAGCCTACGAAGGTACCTGCCGCATGAACGAAAGGAGCAGGCAATGGAATTCATGAAGCTCGCCGCGCAGCGGTATTCCGTCAGGAAGTTCTCGGACGCTCCTGTCGAGCCCGAAAAGCTTTCCGCCGTCCTTGAGGCAGGAAACGTCGCGCCGACCGCGAAGAACCTCCAACCCCAACGCATCTATGTCTTGAGCAGCGCGGAGGCACTTGAAAAGGTGGACGGCCTCACACGATGCCGGTTCGGCGCCCCGGTCGTGCTGCTGATCGCCTACGACGCAGACGAGGACTGGAAGAACCCGCTTGAGGAAGGAATCCATGCCGGGCAGCAGGATGCGAGCATCGTGGCCACGCACATAATGCTTGCGGCCACCGAGGCGGGGCTCGGCACCTGCTGGGTCAATCTCTTTCCCAATTCCCAGGCGAACGAAGCGTTCGATCTGCCTGAATCCATCGTGCCCGTGCTGCTCATGCCGATCGGCTACGCAGCCCCGGACGCGAAACCATCCAGGCTGCACGACGAGCGCAAGCCCCTTGAAGAGACCGTAACGTATGTGTAGGGCCTATCGCGCCCGAACGTAGCAGTCGTAGCGGATCGTCTTACCTCGCAGGCCATAGGAAGGCTTCCTGCCCGCGAGGAACGGCCCTTTAAGCGGACGCTTCACGACGACCTTGCGTGGACCCGCCGTCAATGCGGCGTCGAGGAGCGTCGATTCGTCGTCGCAGGGAGCTTCGAGCCGCTGGATCAGCTGAAGCTTCTTCTTGGCCACGGCATCTTTGCGCCTCTCGGGAAACATCGGATCCAGATAGACCACATCGGGCCGCCGGCCATCATGCATCGCCTGGTCCAAAGCATCGAGCGCATCGCCTTGGACAAGGGTCATGCGCGCGACGATCCCTGCAAGCTCAGGATCCTTCCGTGCACGTTCCATCGCATCGACGAGCAGGGCTGCCACCACGGAGTTCCGCTCGAGGAGCGTGACCGAGAAACCGGAAGCCGCCAGCAGAAACGAATCCTCGCCCAGACCGGCCGTGCAATCCATGGCGACAGGCGCGGATGCCCCTTTGACGCGGCAGGCACGCACAAGCAGCTCCTTGGAAAGAACGCCTGCACGCACGCGAGAACGCATGCGTGAAAAATCGCCGCGCACATCGACCCCGTCGCGCGAAAGCGTCAAGCCCTCGACGCGCATATGCAGATCAAGGCCGCATGCACGGGCGCATGCCTGTGCATGCTCGAGCCGATCATCACGCATATCCGAGGCGCCGCTTCGTGCCATGGCGACGCGGTTACGCGCGGGTCGCGCTCGAAGCAACCGATTTCCCGCGTCCGAACTTCAGGCCGTCGGTCAGGATGTAGACGACCATGCCCACCGCAAGCAGCATCGGATAGAACAGAAACGGGATGATGGACACCGACGAGATGCCCGCGATGCCTGCTCCGATCAGAAGCTGAGCGCCGTACGGGATGATGCCCTGACCGATGCACGACCACGTATCGAGCAGCGATGCCGCCTCGCGCGGAGAAACGTCGTATTCCTCGCTGATCTGCTTGGCGACCGAACCCGCCATCACGATGGCGACCGTGTTGTTCGCCGCCGCGACGTCCAGCAGGAAGACCAGCAGGCCGATGCCCGCCATGCCGCCCTTGCGTCCATGGAAGTGCTTATGGATGAACTGCAGGATGGCCGCGAACCCGCCGTGCTGACGCATGAGCGCGCCGATGGCCGCGACCAGGATGGTCACGATCATGGTTTCGAACATGCCGGTCGCGCCGGTACCCATGGACGTGAACGCGCTCACGAAGGAAAGCGTGCCGGCGGCAACGCCCGTCAGCAGCATGAGCAGAATGCCGATCGTCAACACCAGAAGCACGTTCATGCCGGTCATGGCGAGGATGAGCACGACGAAGTACGGCACGGCGAGCACCGGGTTGAACTCGTAGGTGCCCACAGACGCAGGCGCCGAAGAAGACGCAACGACGGCGATGACGACCATGGAAACGAGCGCGACGGGAATGGCGATCTTCGCATTCTCGTAGAACTTATCCTTCATGGCCGCGCCTTGGGTTTTCGTGGATGCGATCGTCGTGTCGGAGATGAACGAGAGGTTATCGCCGAACATGGCGCCGCCGATGACGCTCGCCACGCAAAACGCAAGGTTGAGATCGGCATTCGCCGACACGGCGACGGCAATGGGGGCCAAGACCGACACCGTGCCCGTGCTCGTGCCCATCGCAAGCGAGATGATGGCCGCGATAAGGAAGAGCCCCGGAATGGCGAAACTCGACGGGATGACCGAAAGCATCATGTTCGCCGTGCTCTCCGCACCGCCGGCCGCGCTTGCCAAACCGCTGAACACCCCGGCGAACAGGAAGATGAACAGCATGATGACGATGTTCTCGTCCCCGATGCCGCGCGCGCAATGGCGGATCTTCTCATCGAAGGAAAGCGACCTGTTCTGCACGAGCGCCACGGTCAGGGCGACCATGAACGCCACGACGACCGAGATCACGTAGAAGCCCATCTGCCCGTCGATGGGCCTGACGTATTCGAAATACACGCCCGACCCCAGATAGAGCACCAAGAACACGATTATGGGCAGCAGCGCGAACCCATTCGGTCCGATCGCCTCGCCCCCGGATTCCTGGAGGCGCGCCTCTTCAACGGCGGCCGTAGCGGCCGCGGATTCGGCCTGGCCCGTTTCTCTCTTCTCAAGCATCAGTCTCTTCTTCCCTCGTCTGAACATGAGTTTTCGCATTATGGCATACGAACATGAACGAGGGGTTTCCAAGCCGTCGATTCATACGACGCATGCGGCGAACGCACGCTCTCTTCGGGCATCCGCTCGCCTCACATCCTCGACGTCGCGATTCACAAGCCGCGCGCGGCGAACGCGCGGGCGATGGCGATCCCCGAAAACGAGGACCGGGAAATACGAGTACGCTTCTTTACGCGTAGATCTCCCGCTCCACGACAAGGTCGTTCTTGATCTTTCCGACGAGCTTCTGCAGAGCATCCACGCAGTGCGGACGAATATCGGCGCCGATGAGCACGTACATGATGGAATCGCCCACCTTGAGCACGCCTTCGTTGAGCCACACGCGCACGTAGTAGACGCCTGGCCAGGTGAGCGCTTCGGCAACGGCGGCATCCACGCCTGCCGCATCGTAGCTGAAATCGACCTGCGACACCTCTCCCAGACCTTCGACGCCTTCGCGCACCTGACGCTTAGGCGTGACGCGCACGACGCCGTTGTGCGTCAGGTACATGCCGCACTGCGCGGCGCTTGGATCGGCCTTCGCTTCTGCGAGCCATTGATCGATGGACGGATGCTCCTTCGGCATGTTCGCGCTCCTTCTGTCATGCGAAAACGACTGCGATGCATTCGATGCGAATCGGATGTTCGGCTCAACGATACCACTCTCCCGACAGAATGGATGCGCCGCAATGCTCTGCCGCATGCGACGCATCGCATGCAGACACGAAATGCACAACGCCCCATGGCGCCCGACGGATATGCGTGCGCGCGGCGCATGACGCTCGAAGCGTGCGTGCGCAATGCCTAGCGCCTGGAAGCAACGCGCCCCACGCGCTGCGCGCATCGTCAGTCTTCACACCAAGCAAAAGAATAATTCCTTCTATTTCATTCTTTTTGCAATATATATTTGACACTATGCAATGTATATCGCATACTGCACGGTAATGCACGATATATCTTACAGACGAAAGGCGGGCATATGGAAGGGCAGAAGAACCTTCGCATGAAAGCCGCCCGTGCGGCGCGCGACATGTCGCAAGGCGATCTTGCCGCGGCCGTAGGCGCCACGAGGCAGACTATAGGGCTCATCGAGGCGGGCGGCTACAACCCGACGTTGAATCTCTGCATAGCCATCTGCCGTGCGCTTGGGTGCACGTTGAACGACCTATTCTGGATCGAGGGGAAATCTCATGACTAGTTTGATGAAAACCTGGAACGATTACATGAAGCCCGCCGACGAGCGCGAGGAAACCGAGGGAGACCGCGCGTTCAAGAAACCTTTCTGGTTCCTCATCGCAGGCATCATGGTCGTCACGTTCTATCTGATGTCGTACGTGCAGCTCGTGGACGTCCATCATCTCGATATCATGACTGAAGGGGTGAAAGCCGCCTTGAGCGCGATCGTATCGGCGCTCTTCGCATGCATGGCCATCGCATGCATCGTCGTGGCGAATACCCAGCAGGCAAAGGGGATCTATTACGGATCGAAGTTCGGCCATAACGCCTCGTTTCCGCTCGGATTCACCCTCGCCTATTCCGCCGGATCCGCAATCGTCTTCTCCTGCGCCCTCTCTGCCGTGCGCACCATCGCCGAAGTGCAGCTCGTAGGATTCGAGCAGGCATATCTGCTGGCAAATTTCCTTATGGGAGCCGCATTCGGCATCTTCGTCTTCGGGTTTGCGGTTCTCGCCCTTTACCTCGCCTGGTCGCAAGCCCGCAAAGCCGCAGAAGCCTTGACGAGAGAGCTGGACGACTGACGAGAGCTCAGAGATGACAGGCATGCGGAATCGATAGCGCATGCAACTGTCCTCGTGCCCGCATCCCCGGCATGTCCTCCGAAACCCGCGCGACCCCATCTCCGCATAGGCCGAGGCACGAAACCGCCTTCGGGCGTCCTACCCCAGCATGACCATGCAGAGGAAGGCGACGATCACCATGGTCATGAAGACGATGACGGCGATGCTCGCGGGAATGAGCCTGCGCTTCCAAACCGACACGACGGCGATCGTGTCGATGACGTCGAGCACGAAGCAGAACTGAAGGGCGATGTTCACAAGCATCATGATGACGCCCATCTGGCCCGACCGCCGAAGGCAGATGAAATACGCGAGTCCCCAAGGAACGAACGAAAGAAGGATCAGATAGTCCACGAGCATGAAGAACAGGGCGCCGAAGGGGCCGGTGAAGAATGCGAGCACAATGCTCGCAAACACTCCGAACATGAAGAATCCCAGATAAAACGGCACCGTCGCATACCGCACGATGGCAAGGGACCTCATGAGATATTCCTCATACGCAGGGGACGTATGCACGAACGCCCAGATGGCATTGACCAACGCGGACGCAAGATACAGGACGATGATAAGGTCGTACGGCCCGTCGTCGTCATTGGCGCCCATCAGGAAAAAGAAGCAGAACAGCAACGCAACCTGGACGATGGGAAATGCGTACCACCAGACCGCATAGGGTTTCTTCGGGAGTGTTCGGACGTCTTCCGGTGAAAGAGTCGAGATCTGCTCTTGCATGAAGCCTCCTCGCGCGGCGATGGATCCTGAAACACCATACCACGCGCGCGGGAAGAAGAGATCCGATTCAGCGACGATCCCCCTCCCTTCCGCATGCGACATGAAACGAAGCACATGGCACGTCGAATGCGTTCGCATTGTCCCCTTTATAGTTCAGAAACCCTGTATATTTGAACTTAAAACGAACGAAACGCACCGAATGCGGTTCAAGTTCAATGAATCATGGTATTCTTCCGTGCTAGTTCAATTTAACCACTGAACTACGGAAGGATACGCTCATGGAGGAAACCTTCGCATCCCGCCTGCGCGAGGCGATGACGGCCGCGCGATTCAAGCAGGTTGACCTTGTGCGCACGGCGCAGATACAGGGTCGCAAGCTCGGAAAAAGCCAGCTCAGCCAATATCTGAGCGGCAAGACCACCCCTCGTGCCGAAACGCTTTCATTCCTCGCGGAAGCGCTCGGCGTCACGCAAGACTGGCTTCTGCGCGGAGCGACGGAGGCGTCGGCAAAGGATTCTTCTTCAAGCATGCCGACGCCCGCCTCGACGCACAGAGCCGAAACGCCCGGAATCTCGCATGCCGTCGGCCGCACGAAAACCGTACGACCAGCCTCTCGCCTATCCCCCGATACGAAATCCGCTCCCTCGGCGACCGCCGAAGCCGAAGGCGCGCGGCGTCTCTTCAGGAAGTCCTCCAAGCTCGACAATGTGCTCTACGACGTGCGCGGACCCGTCGTCGACGAGGCGAACCGCATGGAGGAGGCCGGCACGCACGTTCTGAAGCTCAACATCGGCAATCCCGCCCCGTTCGGCTTCCGCACACCCGACGAGGTCGTGTACGACATGGCACGCCAGCTTCCTGACTGCGAAGGATATTCCGATAGCCGCGGACTGTTCTCGGCCCGCAAGGCTATCATGCAGTATTCCCAGCTCAAGAAGCTTCCGAATGTCACCATGAACGACATCTACACCGGCAACGGCGTCAGCGAGCTCATCAACCTCTGCATGCAGGCCTTGCTCGATTCGGGCGATGAAATCCTCATTCCCTCGCCCGACTACCCCCTGTGGACCGCATGCGCCACGCTCGCGGGCGGAACCCCCGTACACTATATCTGCGATGAGCAGGCCGACTGGTATCCGGACATCGACGACATGCGCGCCAAGATCACATCCCGCACCAAGGCGATCGTCATCATCAACCCGAACAACCCGACCGGCGCGCTCTATCCTCGAGAAGTCCTGCAGGAAATCGTCGGCATCGCGCGCGAGCACCGGCTCATGATCTTCTCCGATGAAATCTACGACCGCCTGGTCATGGACGGCGAAGAGCACGTGAGCATCGCTTCGCTCGCTCCCGACCTGTTCTGCATCACGTTCAGCGGGCTCTCGAAATCCCATATGATCGCCGGCTACCGCATCGGCTGGATGATCCTCTCGGGCAACAAGCGCCTGGCCGAGGACTATATCCTGGGCCTCAACATGCTGTCCAACATGCGCCTCTGCTCGAACGTCCCCGCACAGTCCATCGTGCAGACGGCCCTCGGCGGACACCAAAGCGTCAACGATTACATCGTGCCCGGCGGACGCATCTACGAGCAGCGCGAATACGTCTACAACGCCCTTAAGGACATTCCCGGCATCAGCGTGGTGAAGCCGAAGGCCGCCTTCTATATCTTCCCCAAGCTCGATGTGAAGAAATTCGCGATCGAAAACGACGAGCGGTTCGCGCTCGACCTGCTGAAGGAGAAGAGGATCCTCATCGTGCACGGCGGAGGATTCAACTGGCACGAGCCCGATCACTTCCGCATCGTCTACCTGCCCCGCATCGAGGTCTTAAGCGAAGCCATGGAGCAGATCGGCGATTTCCTCTCGTATTACCGGCAATAGTGCAGGGATGGAAGGCAGGATACGCATGCGTACGAACGCAGTCCGCATACATCGCGCGACGTCGGATACGACGGCAAGGGGCGCAGCAGACGAAATAGACGCTGATACGCGAAGCTCGGACGACGAGGCAACGGAAGCCGAAATCGAAACGCAGGAGCCGGCGAAGCCTGCGCATGCGCTGCGTGACAAAATCATCGCGATACTCTGCCTCGTAGTTACGGCGGTCCTCTGCGTGAAGGCGGGGCTCATGATCGCGGCATCCGACAGCAATTGGACGGGAGGCATCATCCCCATAGCCGGCCTCGCCTTCATAGCCTGGCGCGTCTGGCCGCGGGCCGAGGAATAGACGCGGGAATGCTTCTCATTATCCAGTCGTCCAAGAACCTCATCTGATCTTCCGTATGGAACCAATGCTCGCCATCAGGCATGACGGTAAGCTCTGAGCTCGTCGTACGCGCAAAATCCGTTATGGCATCCAGGCTGGTTATAGCATCGTTCTCCGCATAAAGAATGCTGGTAGGAATACCCCAGGTAATCGGGTGTTCCCTGGCGAACGTGAGATAGGTCCATGACAGCCGCTCGCCGGACGGCGTTTTTATCTCGCTTCGGACATGAAGCTCGTCCTCTGTCACGCCCGCCCGCTCCATCATTGCAAGGATCAACTTCTCCATATCCACGATTGGCGAGATGATCATCGCTTTTTCGATCGGCATCTCGGACAACGAGACCACAGAGAAGTAAGCGCCTATGCTCTGAGCGATAAGAAGGACCTTGCTGTACCGGGAATGGAGCGAACTGAGATATGCAGGGAACTCGAGCTGCGCTTCCCATGGATACGCCGATGCGTAATCAAAGCCTATGACATCGTATGCATGTCTAAAGAGCTGCCTGTATCGATCAGCTTCCTTTGGAGAGCCGCCCCTCCCGTGCACATATACAATCGCACTGTTCATCGCGACCACCCCTTTCTGAAACAAAACGATCGTACATAAATGCATAAAATTGCCTGTCTATGCATAATGATGCAAACAGGCCATCTGTTAATCATCGGTTAATTTCATGAGAAAATATGAGGAAATATGAGCGATTTTCACCGTTCCGTTGTAATCGCAACAAACTGAAAACAGCCTGCCACCTGGTATTATCCAGGTTGCAGGCTGCGAACGCGTGGTGGAGGCGCGGAGAATCGAACTCCGGTCCATACCAGCTCATCCCCGAGGCTCTACAAGCTTAGTCTGCATTCGATCTCGAGCGCATCACGCCTGCAGACAGGCTTGATGCGTCCATGCCGGTTCCGTCTTAGCGCACGACCATACCGGTCACGTGACGTGCGAGCGTTCCCCGGAATGACGTCGCGCCGGGATGGGGAAAGGCCCGGGTTGACGAGCTGCTATAAATTAAGCAGCAAGGGCGTACTGCCCAGAGTAGTTCTTGTTGCCAATTAACTTGACGGTACCCCTGTTTATCGTGGCGAGGAGACCACGGCCTGCTCTTCGGTTCAAAACTGCCATGTCGAAACCGGTCGCCCCCAATATGAGGCTTCGGGCGCGGCGCACCCGCGCTTCCCGCCCGAAGGGTTCGACGGCGTTCAGCCGTTCGATTATGTAGGTGCCTGGCATCCACCCTATCAAGGGGCACGCCGCTCGTCAACGCGAGGGCGAGCTATCTTACTTGAACCACTGGCGAACGTCAACGAGATCGCGGAATTCGTCCGATGCCTCTTTGAGGTCCTTCATCGTGGCAGCGGTCTCGCGTGCGAGGTCCATGCCGCCCTTCGCGAAGCTCTTCACGTCTCCCTGCGTCACGCCGAATGCAAGCTCCTCCGTATCGGGATCTTCTTCCTCGGCCGGGCAGTAGTCGTAATACGCGCAGGTGTCGCAGTCGCCGTCGCAGCCGGCCGCATAGTATGCCGCCGCCTCCGCGTACAGCGCGCGCTCCTGCTCGCAAAGCGCCTCTTCCTCGGGATCGACGACCGCATCCGCAGCCGAATCCTCGACATTGGATGCGCCTTCATCCTCGGCCTGCTGCGCAGTCGCAACCTCCGACTCCTCGACCTGAGGCGTGCCCGCTTTCGGCTTCTCGACCTCCGGCTTCTCGGTCTTCAGCTGTTCGGGCTCAGGCTCTTCCTCATCCACGAAGTCGCCGTCGCAGACATCGTAGTATGCGCATTCCTCGCACTCGCCGTCGCAGCCGGCATCGTACATGATGCGCCATTCGGCACGCAGGCGTTTCTCACGTTCTTCCTCGAGCTGGGCCTTCAGCGCTTCAAGTTCCTCGTCCTTGCCGCCACCTTTCGCAGACGATGCGCGAGACGCGGCATTCGAGCTCTTCATGCCTGATAGAACCGAGCGCGCGGTGCTCTTGGCCTTCCTCTTGAACAACGACATGCATCCCCCTTACCGCGAGCGCACCTTCATCGCACGCTCGATTTCCCGCTTGGAATCGCGCTCTGCCATCGCGGCGCGCTTGTCATAGAGCTTCTTGCCGCGCGCAACGGCGATTTCGACCTTGACACGGCCATTCGCGTCGAAGTACACGCTGATCGGCACGATGGCCATGCCTGCGTCCCTCGTCTTCTGTTCGAGATAGCGGATCTGACGACGATGCAGCAGAAGCTTGCGCACGCGATCCGGCTCGCGATTCGCGATGTTGCCATGCGAATACGGCGGGATATGCAGGCCATGCAGCCATGCCTCGCCATGCCGGATAAGCGCGAACGTATCGGTGAGCTGGCAGTTGTTTTCTCGAAGCGAACAGACCTCGGTCCCGGAAAGGACGATGCCCGCCTCGAACGTCTCGATAATCTCATAGTCATGGAACGCCCTGCGATTCTTCGCGATCGGCTTCTTCTCACGAGACATGCGCGCATCCTCCTCTCGCATACCGGCCCCGCCTCGGAGCGCATTGCAGCGGTAACTTTCCTATTATAGCGACTACGCGTGCATCGACGCGAACCTCATCGAGGTCTCCAGGAAGCACGCGAATGCCGTGAAGCCCGCCTGTTCGATGCAAGAGCGAAGGTCGCCGTGCGCGCATAGGGAAAGACGGCGACGACGCGAATGCGCACTGCATCTCCCAGCCGCACGACATCACCGCTCTCGGTCCCTACGAGCATGCGGCGCGCTGAATCGAGATGGAAGAATTCTCCTAGATCGCGCATCGGCACGAATCCCTCCGCACCCATTTCGATGCGCACGTAGAACCCCGATGCCGAAACGCCCGAAACCATGCCGTCGAACGGCTCGCCGATATGCTCTGAAAGGAGCTCGTACACCTTGAGCTCCTGCGATTCCCGTGCCGCCGTCTCCGCGATCTTCTCTTGCCGAGAGGCATGGTCGGCTATGGCCGGCAGCGCCGCCTCTTGCGCAGACGTCGTGCCGTCGCGTCCCCGCAGCACGGCCTTCAGCAGGCGGTGCGCCATAAGATCGGGATAGCGTCTGATAGGACTTGTGAAATGCAGGTAGGCCGCGCTCGCAAGACCGAAATGAGGCTGGCATTCCGGCGCATACCGCGCCTGTTTCATAGCCCGAAGCACCAACATGGAGACGAGCGAACCTTCGGGACGGCCGTGCGCCCGCGCAAGGACCGCCTGCACTGCCTTGGGAGATCCCATGGCGAACGCGGAAAGGGAAACCGCATCGTCGTAGCCGAATTCATCCAGGATGGGAACGATATCGATCAAGTCGCCCGAGTCGGGCGCCTCGTGCACACGGTAGATGCACGCAGCGCCGGCGTCGCGCATGATGCGAGCAACCGCTTCGTTCGCCGAGATCATCGCCTCTTCCACAAGAGAGGTCGCGTCGTTTCTCCGTCGAAGATCGACTGAAAGGGGGCGTCCCTGATCATCGAGACGCACCTTCGTCTCTTCGCGGTCGAAATTGATGCCTCCCGCACGCGCGCGACGCGCCCTAAGCGCCCGCGCGATCCGATGAAGGGATTCGAGACGTGCTGCGATGGCGCGTATGCCGTGCATATCGTCGTCTGCAACGGATGACCCCAAAGCCGACCGAAGAGCGCCGTCGAGCGTGCAAGAGCCCGAAAGCTCGTCGGCCGAGCATGCATACCGCGGCGTTTCCCGCCCTTCGAGATCCGACGATCCGAGGGCGCGCATCGATTCCAGACAAGCTTGGACATCCTCATAGGCGAATCGCGCCTTCGACTCGATGACGGCAGGATAGGCGTCCACCCGCACAAGCTCGAGCGCATGCGAGTAATACAGGTCGACCGTCACGGCACGACGGGCGACATTCGGTTTCAACGAGCATATGTCGTTCGACAGCTTCTCAGGAAGCATGGGGAGCACGCGATCGACAAGATACACGCTCGTCGCCCGTGCCCGCGCTTCGAAATCGAGCGGCGTCGCCCAGGAAACATAGCGGGAAACGTCGGCGATGTGCATGCCGACACGCAGCAACCCGTCGACCTCGTCGAACGACAATGCGTCATCGAAATCGCGGGCGTCCGAAGGATCGATGGTGAACGTGATGCGATGCCGCAGGTCGCGATACCCTTCGTCTCGAAGCGCGCGATCGATGCCCGCCTCTGCGGATGCCGCCTGCGCGAGCGCATCATCGTAAAAGCACGTCGCAAGCGTATGGCGCGCGACGATGAGATCGACGTCGATGCCTGCATCGCCCTCGTGTCCCACGACCTCTTCGATGCTGCCGAATGCAGGCTGTCCCGCTTCCGGATAGGCGGTGATGCGCACGCGTACGATATCGCCCTCGCGCACCGTCGGCGCATCCCTGCGCAGCGTGAAGATATCATGCCTGATGCGCGGATCTTCAGGAACGACGACTCCGTACGGCTCGGCGATTTCGTAGCGTCCCACGATCGACGCATGCGCACGCGTCACCACGCGCGCGACGCGTCCTTGCGGCCGATCCGTACGCCGCGCCCGACGATTCCCATCTCCACCGGATGCTCGGGAAACAGCGACGACATCGCCGTCGAAGGCTGATTTCATGGCTGATTCGGGAATGAAGAACTCGCCTTCCGCGGTCTTCACGAAACCATATCCGGACGGCATGACCTCGAGCACGCCTTCCGGCAGGACTCGAGCCGTCCTTCTCGTTCGAAGGCGGCGGGTACGAGGATGGGGCATGGCGAACTAGTTCTTGATGAGGGATTGCGCGGTTTCGACGGCGACTTCCTTTTGACGGTCCGTCGAGGAGTCGCTATCCATCGCGACGGACGCGTCGGGCGAGACGCCGACGCCGTCGATGGCATACCCGCTGGGAGACACGTAGCGCGCCGCCGTGTAGCGCAGGGCACCGCCGAACGAGAGGGGACGCGTGACCTGCACCGACCCCTTCCCCATCGTCGTCGTCCCCACGATGGCCGCGCGATCGAGATCGCGGAGGGCGGCGGCGAGGGCTTCGGCCGAGCCGGCGGTATTGCCGTTCACCAGCACCACGAGCGGCGCTTCCGTGGCAAGGTCGCCCGACACCTCGCGCGTTGTGGAGGTGGTCAGCGTATCGATCTCGACGACCGTGCCGCTCTTGATGAACAGCGAGGCGACATCGACCGACTTCGAAAGATATCCGCCCGGATTGTCACGCAGGTCGAGCACGAAAGAGCGCGCGCCTTCGTCGGTCAGCTCGGAGATGGCCTCGCGCACGAGGGCATCGGAATTAGAGGTGAACTGCTTGAGCGAGATGTAGCCGACCTTGTTCGTAAGCTGCGTCGTGACGTTGGGTTCCTCGTAGTTTCCCGTCGTCAACGTGGTCGTGAACTCTTCGCCGCCCGTCGAATCGAGGCTCTCGGCATGTCGCCAGCGTATGACGACGGTCGAGCCGGACTCGCGCTGCACCGCGTTGATGGCTTCGGTCGCGGACCAGTCTTGGGAGGAATCCCCGTCGATCGCCACCACGAAATCGCCGGGCTTCACCCCCGCTTCGGCGGCAGACGAGCCTTCGAACACGTCGAGTGCGTACGCCTTGCCGTTGTATTCGGAGAAGAACACGCCGACTCCAGGATAATCGGACGAAGACGAATCGACGTAAGCCGAGTAGCGATCGGCATCGTAATAGCGCGCATAGGAATCGCCCGTCGACTCCAAGAACGCTCCCAGCACGGCGTTCGTCGCGCTCGATTCGTCGTACGAATCGACGCTGTCGGAGGAGATGATGCTCATGACTTCCGACAGATGGTTCGCCACATCGGAAACCTGCATGGACGCGTTGGATGCGACCGGGGCCGGCACGGAAACGGAATTCACGCCCAGCCTCTCCATCAGGGGATCGTACCCGCGCACGAGGAACCCGAGCGCGAAAAGCGCGAACGCCAGGACGAGGACGAAAAGCGCCTTCAAGATCCTGACGTCGCGCCGCTCCTGATCGGAGACATGCTTGCTATGTTTCAGAGAGCCCATGCGTCCCGTCCGAAACGCCCGCTACACCTTGAGGTAGCGACGCATCGCGAACATGGAGCCCACGGCCGCGATGATCAAGCCGGCGACGACCAGCGTGAGATAGATGCGCGCATAGGTCACCGAAGACAGAGCGATGGGCAGCCACATGAGGGCCGTGGAGACCTGGGGAAGCGCAACGCGGCGCAGGATCTCCAGGAAGACGATGGCCAGACCGGCGCCGATAAGCGCATGGAGAGCGCCCTCCATCAGGAAGGGCCCGCGAATGAAGCCGTTGGAAGCGCCCACGAGCCGCATGATGGAGATCTCCCGGCTGCGGGCGAGAATGGCCAGACGAATCGTGTTGTTGATGAAGACGAGCGCGATGAAGACAAGCAGCGCGATGAGCGCGACGCCGATGTAGCGCACGTAATTCGTAACGCTGAACAGGCGTTCGATGGTCTCCTGACCGCCGTATTTCAGGCTGTCGGACGGATCGTCGGGACTGTCGCAGATCTCCTTGAAGGACGCGTTCGATGCGATGGCGCCGACCACGCTTTCAACCTGCTGCGCGTCGGACAGCTCGATATCGATGGAGGCCGGCAACGGATTCATGCCGTCGAGCTGCTCGACGATCTCGGGATTCGAGCTCATGGAATTGCTGAAGTTCTCCATGGCTTCGTCCTTGGTCGTGAAGCCGACGCTCTGGACGCCCGAGATGCCTTCAATGGTCTTCATGACGGCGTTGATGTCGTTCTGATTCGCATCGTCGGAAACGTACGCCGTGACGGAAACCTTGTCCTCGACCGAGTTGACGATGTTGTCGACGATTCCGCCGCCAACCAGGAATACACCGATGATCAGCAGAGACAGAAAAATCGTAATGATCGACCCCAGCGTCGTGCTGAGGTTGCGGGAGAATCCGGTCAGGGATTCCTTGAAGAAATAGAACAGACTAGACATCGAAGCCGTACACCCCCCTGCTCTGGTCGCGCGTGAGCTGGCCGCCGTCAAGGGCGATGACGCGCCTGCGCATGTTGTCCACCATCTCGCGGTCATGCGTGGCTACGAGCACCGTGGTGCCGGTCTTGTTGATGCGCACGAGAAGATCCATGATGCCGCGCGAGGTCTGCGGATCGAGATTGCCCGTAGGCTCGTCGCACACCAGAAGCGGCGGACGGTTGACGATGGCGCGCGCGATGGAGACACGCTGCTGCTCGCCGCCTGAGAGCTGGTCGGGATACTTGTTGAGCTTGTCCTGAAGGCCGACGAGCCTCAAGACCTCGGGAACCTGCGTCTTGATGACGTGACGGCTCTTGCCGATCGCCTCGAGCGCGAACGCGACGTTCTCGAAGACGGTCTTGTTCGGCAGAAGCTTGAAGTCCTGGAAGACGCAGCCGATATTGCGGCGCAGCTTGGGCACCTGGCCGCTGCGCATGCGGGTCAGATCGATCTTATCGATGTAGATCTTCCCGTCGGTGGGTTGAAGCTCGCGCGTGATCAGACGGATGAACGTCGATTTGCCCGAACCCGAATGCCCGACCAGGAAGATGAACTCGCCTGGATAGATCTTCACCGAGATGTCGTGCAGGCTCGGCTTGTTCGGCTGGGCCTGATACACCATGGTGACGTGGTCGAAGGTGACGACCGGCGCGCCGAGAGGCTGCTGGACGTCTTCGACGTTCAGGGTCGGAAGGGACGTGGAGAGGTCGGGCGTCGCATGGGCGCCGCGAACCTGGGAGCGACGGGCCGTTGCACCGACGGGAGGCATGACGCCCGTTCCCTGGTCGACCGCATCGTGCCCATCGGGCGCGGAAGCGTCGCGAGCGGCATGGGAACGAGGAATGGCCCCCGTTGCCCGCCGAACGCGCGGCCGCGCGTCGTTTGGATTAGCCACAGAATGCTCCGTTCAATCAGTGTGTACTGGACTACCGGCCCATATTGTATCAACTCAAGCAAACCGCACGTCAAGCGGCCACAGAATCCGCATCCAACGAAAACGCGGGACTGCCGCGCGCAAGACGGGCGCATCACGCCCGCGAACCGGCGATATGCTCCTTCGCTTCCTTGCGCGCGATGACCTTGAGCGCGGCCTCGACGATGGAGGGGGCGTCAAGATGGAAGTATGCGAGCAGCTCTTCGAATTCGCCCGAGGTACCGAAGCAGTCGCGCATGCCGACGCGCTCGAGAGGCGCGGGATGCGCTTCGGCGAGGAGCTCGCTTACCGCCCCGCCGAGGCCCCCGATGACGGAATGCTCTTCGGCGGTCACGATGCAGCCGGTCTTCGCCACGGAGGCGAGAATGGTTCCGGCATCGAGGGGCTTGATGCAGAAGGCGTCCACGACCTCCGCGGACACGCCCTGGCCCGCAAGGGCGTCAGCGGCCTTCATGGCCTCGTCTATCTCCACGCCTGCGGCGACGATCGTGACATCCGCGCCTTCGCGCAGCACGTAGGCACGACCCATTTCGAGCTGAACGCCGTCGTCGTACACGCATGGAACGGATGCGCGACCCATGCGCACGTACACCGGACCCGGCGTACGTGCGGCGAGGCGGATGGCCGCTTTGGCGGCCGTGTAGTCGGCGGGGACGAGAACGCGCATATTGGGCAGAACGCGCATGAGCGCGATGTCCTCGATCATCTGATGGCTGCCTCCGTCGGGCCCGACGGAGATGCCCGCATGCGTCGGCGCGACCTTCACATCGAGCTTCGAATAGCATACGGTGTTGCGGATCTGGTCATACACGCGGCCGGTGCCGAAGACGGCGAACGATCCGGTGAAAGCGACGTTGCCCGTCAACGAGAGACCCGAGGCGATGCCGATCATGTCCTGCTCGGCGATGCCTGCGTTGAAATGACGATCCGGATACGCGGCCTTGAACTTCCCCGTGGTCGTGGACCCGGAAAGGTCGGCGTCGACCGCGACGACGGGAACCCCTTCCCCGGCGAGCTCTATGAGCGTCTCGCCGTATGCCGCACGAGTCGCGCGCTTTTCTGCCATGTCTATTCCTCCTCGAGGGAAAGCTCGGCGACGGCGAGCTGCGCCTGCTCGGCATTCGGCGCCTTGCCGTGCCAGCCGGCCTGGTTTTCCATGAACGAAACGCCCTTGCCCTTCGTGGTTTCCGCCACGATGACCTTCGGCTTCCCCGAATGCGTCTCCTTGGCGCAGGCAAGCGTGTCGACGACGGCCTCCATGTCGTTGCCGTCGCAGGCGAAGACCTGCCAGCCGAACGAACGGAACTTATCCCCCAGGTCATCAAGGTCGCAGACATCGGCCACGCGCCCGTCGATCTGCAGACGGTTGCGATCCACGATCGCGACCAGATTGTCGAGCCTGCGATGGGCGGCGAACATGGCCGCTTCCCAAACCTGACCCTCCTGGCATTCGCCGTCGCCGAGAAGCACGAAGACGCTCGAGGCGGAACCGGAGAGGAACAGGCCGCACGCAAGGCCGCACGCGATGGAAAGCCCCTGGCCGAGAGAGCCCGTCGAAACCTCCACGCCGGGAAGCTTGAGGCGGTCGGGATGCCCCTGGAGCCTGCTGCCGAGCTTTCGGAGGGTGGCCAGCTCCTCGGTAGGAAAATACCCCGACTCGGCAAGCGTCGCGTACAGCACGGGAGCCGCATGGCCCTTCGACAGAACGAAGCGATCGCGTCGTTCCAGCGTGGGATTCTCAGGATCGTGCTCGAGAATGCCGCCGAAGTACAGGGCCGTCAGGATGTCGGCGCTCGAAAGCGATCCGCCCGGATGCCCGCTTCCGGCCTTGGAGAGCATCTCGATGACGTCGATGCGGACGTCGACGGCCTTGTCCTTCAATTCTCGCAGGTCCACTCGTTCTTTCCTTTCAATGGAGCCCATCGCCGTCTCCTATTGGGAGACGCGCCACCGATGATAGCCGATGACGAATTCATCGATCTGGCCATCGAGGACCGCGTCGACGTTGCCTGTCTCGACGCCGCTCCTCACGTCCTTCACCAACTGATAAGGATACAGCACATAGTTGCGTATCTGGCTGCCGAAGCTGTTGTCGCGTTTCTCGCCGCGCAGGGCGTCCATCTCATCCTCGCGCTTCTGCCGCTCGAGCTCGTAGAGCTTCGCACGCAGGACCTTGAACGCCGATTCCTTGTTCTGCAGCTGGCTCTTCTCGTTCTGGCAGGTCACGACGATTCCGGTCGGCAGATGCGTGAGACGGACCGCCGAGTCGGTCGTATTGACGCACTGACCGCCGGGGCCGCTCGAACGGTACACGTCGACGCGTACGTCCGAAGGGTTGATCTCGACTTCGATGTCGTCTTCGACGACGGGGAGCACCTCGACGCCGGCGAAGGTCGTCTGACGGCGCTTCTTGTCGTCGGTCGGGGAAATGCGCACGAGCCGATGCACGCCGTGCTCGCTGCGCAGCATGCCGAAGGCGTTCTTCCCTTCGATCTGCACGACCGCGCGATCGAGGCCGATGACTTCGCCGGGCACCACGTCAAGGAGCTTGACCTTCCAGCCCTTCTTCTCGGCGTAGCGCACGTACATGCGATAGAGCATGTCGGTCCAGTCCTGGGCTTCAAGCCCGCCGGAACCCGGATTGACGGACACGATGGCATCGCATGCGTCGGAAGGATCGGTGAACCAGGATTCGACCTCCATGCGATCGAGCGCGCTGGACAGGCCTGCGCGCAGCTCGTCGAATTCGACGGCGAACGCGTCATCCTCCTCGATGAGCTCGAGAGCGGCCCGCGCGTCCTCGAGCGTCGCGCAGGCCGCGCGATATTCATCGAGGGTCGAGCGGATGTCGCTCGCGCGCTTGGAAGTCGCCTGGGCCGCCTGCGCATCGTCCCAGAATCCCGGCTGCGCGATGGCGGCGTCGAGATCGTGCAGGCGCCGCTCGTTCTCTTCGATATGCAGATAGCCGCGTGCGGCCGCGAGGCGCTCGGCGAGCTCATCGAGCGTGGGGATGGTTTCGTCCGACATCTACGCGCCTACCGATTCGCGCCGTGGCATTTCTTGAACTTCTTGCCGCTCCCGCACGGGCAGGGATCGTTGCGCCCGACGTTCGCATAGGGATCCTCGTCGGCCTTGCGATACGTCTTGGCCTTCTGGGGCGCCGGTGCGGGAGGACGCCCCGAAGCGGCCTGGCGGACCGCATCGCGCGAGATCGACGATTCGCTCAAGGTCTGTTCGGGAGATGTGTAGCTGACGTTGCGTCCTTCGAGGACGTCTGTCTCGGGCGCCTCGACGGCCTGCGCCTCTTCGGGCGCCGCGATCTGCAGGCGCAGGATCGTGCGCATGAAATCCTCGTACATGCCGGCGGTCAAGGCGGCGAACGCGGAGTGGGCCTCGTCTTTGTATTCGGTCAGCGGATCGCGCTGGCCGAGCGCACGCAGCCCGATGCCGGTGCGCAGGTAGTCCATCTCCTGCAGGTGCGCCATCCAGCGGACGTCGATGATATTGAGCATGACCTGGCTGCCGAGCTTCTTGAGCGCGTCTTCTCCGAGCGCGGCCTCCTTGCTGCGGTACACGCCCAGCAGATAGTCCAGAATCGCATCGCCCAAAGCGTCGGCGCTGTCGTCGTGATCGATCGAGGATGCATCGAAGTCTTCAAGCCCCGTCATGTTCCTGACCCAGGCGTTGATGGCCCTGAGATCCCAGTCGTCGCTCGCCGAGCGCTCGGGGCAGCACGATTCGATGAGGTCGGTGATGGCGTCGACGAAGATCGTCTCGATGCGCGAGGAAAGATCCTTGCCGTCGAGAATCGCGTTGCGCTCCTCGTAGATGGCGGTGCGTTGCAGGTTCATGACGTCGTCGTATTCGAGAACGGTCTTGCGCGCGCTGAAATGAAGCGCTTCGACCTGGTGCTGGGCGCTTTCGATCGCTTTCGAGACGATGCCGGCCTGTATGGGCATGTCCTCGGGGATTTCCGTGCGCGACATCACGGCCGCGACCTTGTCCATGCGGTCGCCGCCGAACCGGCGCATCAGATCGTCTTCGAGCGACAGGTAGAACTGGGTCAAACCGGGATCGCCCTGGCGGCCGGCACGGCCGCGCAGCTGATTGTCGATGCGGCGGGACTCGTGGCGCTCGGTGCCGATGACGGCGAGGCCTCCTGCACGAAGGACCTGTTCGTGCTCTTCCTTGGTGATGCCCTTCGCGACCTCGAGGGCTTCGGCGCGCTGGGCGTCGGTCGCCTCTTCCAGGGAGATGCCGCGCTGAGCGAGGACGTCTTCCATGAGGACCTCGGGATTGCCGCCCAGAAGGATGTCGGTGCCGCGGCCCGCCATGTTGGTGGCGATGGTGACCGCGCCCGCGCGGCCCGCCTGCGCGACGATATGGGCTTCCCGCTCATGGTTCTTGGCGTTCAAGGTCTCGTGCGCGACGCCGCGCTTGTCGAGGATGCGCGAGAGGCGCTCCGAGCTTTCGATGGACACGGTGCCCACGAGGCACGGCTGCCCCGCGCGATGGCGCTCTTCGACCTCGTCGGCAACGGCGTTGAACTTCGCGTCTATCGTGCGGTAGACGAGGTCGTCCTCGTCTTTGCGCGCGACGGGCTTGTTCGAAGGGATGGCCACGACGGGCAGCTTGTAGATCTCGCGGAACTCCGCATCCTCGGTCATGGCGGTGCCGGTCATGCCCGAAAGCTTCTCGTAGAGGCGGAAGTAGTTCTGCAACGTGATCGTGGCGAGCGTCTGGTTCTCCTCGCGGATGCGCACGCCTTCCTTCGCTTCGATGGCCTGATGCAGGCCTTCCGAATAGCGGCGTCCTTCCATGATGCGGCCGGTGAACTCGTCGACGATCTTGACCTGCCCGTCGGAAACCACGTATTCCTTGTCCCGATGGAAGAGGAACTGCGCCTTCAACGCTTGCTGCAGATGATTCGCGAGCTGTGCGGACGGATCGGAATAGATGTCGTCGATGCCGAGGCGGGATTCGATTTTCGCAAGGCCGACCTCGGTCGCTATGATGGTGCGCTTGCCCTCGTCGATCTCGAAGTCGATATCGGGAACGAGGCCGCGCATCGCACGCGCGAAGCTGCGATACGTCTCCGCCGCCTTCGTGCCGGCGCCGGAGATGATGAGCGGGGTCCGCGCCTCGTCGATGAGGATGGAGTCGACCTCGTCGACGATGGCGAAGCTATGCCCTCGCTGCACGCGGCGCTCGGCGCGCGTGACCATGTTGTCGCGCAGGTAGTCGAAGCCGAATTCGGCGTTCGTGCCGTAGGTGACGTCTGCCCAATAGGCAGGGATGCGCGCGGCGGGACGCATGCCGTTCTGCACGAGACCGACGCTCATGCCCAGCTCGCGGTACACCCGGCCCATCCATTCGCTGTCGCGGCGCGCGAGATAGTCGTTGACCGTGACGATGTGCACGCCCTTGCCCGAGATGGCGTTCAGATAACCGGCGAGCGTGGACACGAGCGTCTTGCCTTCGCCGGTCTTCATTTCGGCGATCTGACCCTCGTGCAGGGCCATGCCACCGATGAGCTGCACGTCGAAGTGCCGAAGGCCGAGCGAGCGAACGCTTCCCTCGCGCACCGTCGCGAATGCCTCGGGAAGCAGGTCGTCCAGGCTTTCGCCCGCATCGAAGCGTTCGCGATAGCCAGCCGTGAGGGCGGAAAGCTCCTCGTCTGAAAGCTCCTGCATGCGCGGCTCGAGCTCGCCGATACGCGCGGCCATAGCCTGGTACTTCTTGAGCTGACGGCCTTCGCCGAGCGTAAGGAGCTTGGTAAGCAGTCCCATCTGAACCTCTTCACTGTCATAGGAAGCCGGCCGCATGGCGCACGTCGTCTGCGGCTGCACGAAAATCGCGTTAACTTTACCACAGGGCGCGCATCACGCCTTGGCGCCCGGAAAGCGGCGAGGGAAAGAATCATCATCATCGCACACGAGTACGCGCTGATACAGGCCGCGCGACGCATCGGACGGCGAAAGCCCCATATCATCGCGAAGGTAGGTGCAGAGATGATGGTAGGTCTCCGTCGCGGCGTCGAACCGGCCGTTGGCGATCTGCGCACGCATCAACGTCTGATGGAGATCCTCCCGACGATCGTCGCGATCGAAGGCCGTCTGGGCGAGCCATAAGGCGGCCTTCGGCTCGTCGGCGTCGACGAGCCGGTCCGCGCCCGTCGCGAGCGCATCGGTGATGCGGCAGCGACAGCGCTCCCGGCACATCGAGATATAGGCGCTCTCCGTCTCCGACGGCATGATGTCCCCGGCATACGCATCGCAGATACGACGATACGCCCCGATCCAGGATTCGAGATCGACCTGCTCGTACTTGAACACGTTGCAGAGCTCGTCGAGCTCTTCGACGTCGCAGCGCGCGTATCGCATATCGAGCATGCAGCCCATATGCTGCTTCGCCACGTACGGGCACTCCCCCGATTCGAGCGCCAGCGCCCGCCTGAGCACCGACCAGAGCGAGTAGAAGTTGTTCAGCGCACGCCGTTCGTCGCACCCGGGCCACAGGGCGTCGAGCAGCTTCGCGCGGGGAACTTCCCGGCCTCTATTCAGGGCAAGAATGGCCAGCAGGGTGCGCGCCTTGCGCTTCGCGAACCTCTCGGGTCCGATCGCTTCGTCTCCGCGCGTGATCGACATGCCGCCGAAGAGGCTGATGTACAGAGGTTCCACACGTTCGATGACATGCGCGTTCGCAGCGCGGACCTCTCCGACCAGAACGCGTTCCCTGTGCTTGCGACGCTCCGCGCGACGCTCTTCGAGACGGCGCTTCTGAACGGCAAGCGAAAGGAGCATGATCTCGCAGCGCCCCTTGCGTTCGAGATCGTCATCCGGAAAGGAGATGCCGCGCATATCCGCATGCTTCGCCAAGGCCCCGTACAGCAGCGCCTCGGCCGAATCGGGCACCGCCAAGCGGCGGCGTCGGCCGCGCAGGGCGGATACGCCGCGTTCGAAAGCATCGTCGGCGCATGCGGCGCATTCCACGCATGTCGGATCGTCGACGCAGACCGCCGCCGCATCGGCAACGAGCCGCGTGAGCACGAGCATCCCGATCCTGCTTTCGCATATGCGATCTCCGCAATCCTCGATCTGCGCGATCGCGCCTTCGATATCGTCTTCGCCTAGAGACGCCGCGCGCATGACGGCGGGCATCGCGCGGGAAACCGACAGCATGCCTTCGTCGTTCGCCATGAGGTCGAACGAGTGCTCGTCCATGTGCTTCTCGATGAAGGAGCGTGCGTCCATGCGCTGACGTTCGCTGCCGAACCGCATCGTCGCGAGCGCGGCGAGGCAACGCCTCCATACGTCGCACGCTGCGTCTCCCCTGATGCGCGCAGCCATCCTCAACGCGCCTTTGGAATCGTCCAACATGATAGAAGCAAGCATGGCGCCGGTGGCCACGTCCGAAGGAAGCGGCGCCTTCGTCGACGAAAACCCTTCGACCAGTTCGAGCACAGGGCCGGGCTGCCCGGCATGCAACAGGACCTCGAGATTCGACTCAAGCCAGGAAAGACGTCGGGAGCGGGTGGCGAACTCGCCCACAAGAGCGCAGGCGCGCGAGAATTCCCCTTTGGTGAACAGCAGCTTCGCAAGCTTCATGACGAGAGAGTCGGCGCTCGAGAAAGCCGAGATCGAGACGATGGAATCAAGCGAAGCGAAGAAGATCCTTTTGATCTGCGGTATTGAAAGCGGCGTCGTGCAAAAGGCCTCATTGACCGAATCGATGCCTACGAAAGGATAGTACGTTTCGATGAATCGACGCGTGTCCTTCTTCAGCGCCCGCGCGAAATGGAAAAGCTCTTCGGACGACCCTTCGCGCGCGACCAGCATGACGAAGAGCGCGAGCTGGATATCGTGAGGCAGCCCCGATGTCAGCCCGTCGAGGAAGCGCCCTTCGTCCTCGGACTCACCCCATGCGAGAGCGCATACGCGGACGGGCTCGAACGAACCGGCCGCGCCGGGTTTCAGATCGACGGCGCGCTCGGCGGCGACCGAGGCCAGCTCCCCGTCGTCGAGCAGGAAATCCGTGGAATCCACGACGACGCATCCTGCATGGCGGTCGAGCACCGATTCGAACGACGGCTCGGTCACGACGACGACCTCCCAACCCGCCTCGATAAGGCCGTCGACGACTTCGGAGAACGACTCGGCGCGAACGTCGTCGAGATACGGCACATCGTCGAACACGACGAGCGATCCCTCTTCCCCGTATTCGAGCAACGCCGGCAGCACCGTCTGCGCATCGAGGTCGCGGATGAAAAGCGTATCGCGGGCATCGATCCAATGGGTCGAACGGAATCCGAAGATCTCGTCGGCGTATTCGACGGCGAGCGTCGTCTTCCCGAAGCCCGTCGGCGCGATGAGCACGCGGGGGACGTCACGCTCGGAAATCATCGAGCGCATAAGCCTCGGCCGCGGATGACGGCGACGCGCGCCTGCGCCCTTGGGTCTTCGTCCGTTGCATGCCGAAGCTTTCAGATAGTTCCTCATGGTCCTCCCCTAAGAACGTACGGGCAACGCATGGTTTCATACATCTCTCATCAGCTTTAATGTTCTATTTCATAGACATCGATTCATGCGTTGCCGAATATCTATCACCTTCTAGGTAACATTTTATTTCCGAAGCATGGGAATGCCGGCATGAAAAGACGTCCGCCCCGATCTCATGCGCGAGCGTCGAAATCTTTCGCTGAAATCGCTCGGATTTCCACAACGCTTCCACTAGAATCGGTCCATGGACACCAACGCGCGCATATCCCTTTCCACCGATGTCGAAACCCTTCTCGATCTTCTGGAAGGAACCGGAGCATCGGCATGGGTCGTCGGCGGCTACGTGCGCGATGCGCTTGCAGGCGACGACGCCCACGATGTCGACGTGGCGACATCGGCGCGCTGGCAGGACGTCGCACGCGTATGCGTCGATGCCGGCATGCGCGTCTACGAAACGGGAACCGCGCACGGAACGGTGTCGGTCAATACGGGCAGGCGCATCGTCGAGGTCACGACGTATCGCATCGACGGTCCTTACGAAGACGCGCGCCATCCCGCGAGCGTGTCCTTCGTCGATTCGATCGAACTCGACCTCGCCCGACGGGATTTCACGTTCAATGCGCTCGCGTATCATCCCGAACGCGGCCTTCTCGATCCGTACGACGGATGCTCCGACCTGAAAGGCGGCATCATCAGAACCGTGGGCGATCCGATGAAGCGCTTTCAGGAGGATCCCCTCCGCATCCTGCGCGCCGTTCGATTCGCCTCGCGTTTCGGATTCGCCGTGGACGAACGCACGGAATCGGCCATGCGTCGGCTCGCGCCGCTCATCGGAGGCGTTGCGGCCGAACGTATCGAAAACGAGTTCTCCCGCATGCTCCTCGGAGACCATGCCTGCAACGCCATCATCGAATGGATCGACGTGATCGGCGTATTCATCCCCGAAGCGCTGCCCATGAAGGGCTTCGACCAGCGCACGCCCTATCACATCTACGACGTGCTCGAGCACAGCGCGCATGCCGTCGGCGCCGCTCCGGCCCGACGCATCACCCGCTACGCCGCGTTTTTCCATGACATCGGGAAACCGAGCGTCTTCACCGTCGACGACGAGGGCATCGGTCACGCGAAAGGTCATCCGCAGGCCGGGGAAGCCATCGCGAGAAAGGCGCTCCAGCGTCTTCGGCTCAAGGCGACGGACATCGACGCCATCTGCACGCTTGTCGCGCTGCATCAGGACATCGTCCCCGCGACGCCGCGAGGCGTGCGGCGCATGCTCAACCGCATGGGCGGCGACGTGACCCTCTTTCGCGAGCTGCTCGACGTCAAAAGAGCGGATGCGGCCGCCCACGCACCCGATCACCGGGACCGGGGCGCGCAGGCCGATGAGGTCGAATCCGTCCTCGAGGATGTGCTGAAGGATCGGAGCGCATTTCGGATCGCCGACTTGCAGATAGACGGAAACGACGTTATGGCCTGCGGAATTCCTTGCGGTCCCGGTGTCGGGGCCGCGCTTCGGGCAGCCCTCGACGAAGTCATGGACGACCGTATTCCCAACGAGCGGGACGCCCTCCTCTCGTTCCTGGATTCACGTGCAAGCGCCTGGCGACGATAAGCGCCCTATGCGGCTGAATTTTTAGAATTCATGCTTGACGAAGCATGATGCCGCCAGTAATATACGTACTCGCGCTTAGACATGCGACTCACACATTGGGGTGTCGTCTAATGGCAGGACAGCGGTTTCTGGTGCCGTATGTGAGGGTTCGACTCCTTCCACCCCAGCCATTTACTAAGCGCCACAACATACATGGCCTGGTCGTCTAGCGGTTTAGGACGCCGCCCTCTCAAGGCGGAGATCGGGAGTTCGAATCTCCTCCAGGCTACCAACGATGCACCACCGCTTCGGCGGTGGTTTTTTATTCCCAACGCACATTTCCGACATGCATACGAACGACCCGGATGCCCGGCGCATGCACCGACGCAGCGGCTTTTCATGCACGTCCGCGCCCCATGGGGCTCTAGCCCGCACCATTGTCCGCATGTCTGCCTTGAACATCCCCCCGTTCCCTCATCGTTCGCATCGACATGCATTTCTTTTCTTGCAGAATTCATCCCATTCACGCTTTGAACTCTTATTCCGTGCATATTTCAGAGAAAGTTATCCACAGCATATCATGCAGAAACCTTGCTGGAACCTTGCGGGCATCTGCCGAGAAACTCACCGGGCGGCGATCCCCCGCCCTGCGGCTTCCTGCGCTCATCTACCATGGCGCACCCCTGATTCGTGCCGCACGCGAAAAGGCCGCGATGATCCGAACGGCACCCAGAGCACGGATTCCCTGCGGCACTCCGTGCTCTCCGGGATGCGATTCGTTCATCGCGGCCCCATCCGTCCGACCGCGCATGCCGAAGCATGCCGGTCGCTCTGCGGTCACAGCGAAGCGAGCGCCTCGCGCAAACGCCACATATGGTCGAGCGGACCCGACCCCTTCCCCATGGAAAAGCCGCTCGAAAGAGCGCCGGCCACATAGGCCTTCGCGACGCGCACGGAATCGATCGCGGACTTCCCCGATGCAAGCCCGCAGGCGATGGCGCTCGAAAGCGTGCATCCCGTTCCGTGGGTGTTGCCGGTATCGACGCGCGTTCCGCGCAGCCAGCATGTCCGGCCATCGAGCACAAGGCAGTCATCGGCGCTTTCGTCGAGATGACCGCCCTTCACGAGCACGGCGCCCGATGTCATGTCCGCAAGCATGCGAGCGGCGCGTTCCATGCCTGCCGCATCGACGATGTCGAACCCGCAGAGCGCGCGGGCCTCCGACAGATTCGGCGTGATGACCTCCGCCAGAGGAAAGAGGTCGCCGACGACGGCCCGGACGGCGCCATCCCGCATGAGATCGGCGCCGCTCGTCGCGACCATGACAGGGTCGACGACGATATGCCGGGCAGCGCGTCGGCGAAGCACGCGCGCCACGGCTTCGGCGATGGCCGACGACGATATCATGCCTATCTTGACGGCATCGGGGACCATATCATCGAAAACGGCATCGATCTGGGCTTCGACGAACTCGGGCGACGCGTCGAAGACGGCGTTCACGCCCAGGGTGTTCTGCGCGGTGAGCGACGTGATGGCGGATTGGCCGAACAGACCGAACGACTCGATGGTCTTGAGGTCGGCCTGGACGCCCGCGCCGCCCGAGCTGTCCGAGCCCGCTATGGTCAGCACGGTAGGTACGCTATAGGACATGATGGAGCCTTTCCGACAGACGCTGCGCGGCTCCGCGAACGTCGTCCGCCGAGAACAGAGCCGAAACGACGGCTGCGCCCCGCACGCCCGTTCCGGCGAGCACATCGACGGTCCGTTCGTTCAAGCCGCCTATGGCGACGACGGGAATATCGACCGCATCGCAGATAGCGCGCAAGGTTTCAAGAGAGACGTCCGCCGCCTCGGCCTTCGTCGCCGTTTTGAAGATGGCGCCGACGCCGAGATAGTCCGCGCCGTCGCGCTCGGCGCGCAGGGCTTGCGCAACGGTCTGGACCGACACCCCCACGATGGCATCGTCCCCGAGGCGTGCGCGCGCCGAGGCGCACGCGGCGTCCTCCTGGCCCACATGCACGCCGTCCGCGCCCGATCGCGCGGCGGCGTCGACGTCGTCGTCGATCACGAACGGCACATCCGGGCATGCCGCATGCACCTCCTGCGCGAACGCGACGAGCGCATCGGTCGCCATCTTCTTCTCGCGAAGCTGCACGAACGTCGTGCCGCCGGCCACCGCATCGTATACGCATGCGGCAAGCGAGCGCCCCTCGAGCCAGGCGCTATCGGTCACGCCGTAGAGCAGCAGGCATTCGGGATGCGCGGCGATGTAGGCGCGCGGACTATCCACGGGCGATCTCCCGCACGAACGCGCGATCGCGCATCGCGGCACCGTCGAGCGTCGACAGGGCATCCATGAGATAGGTATGGAAGCTGCCCGTCCCGTCCTTCTCGCCCATGCGCTCGGACGCCATCTGGCCGGCGATGCCCATATGGACGACGGCGGCAAGGGTCGCGACGAGGGTGTCGTCCCTATGGTCGGCCGCGTAGGCTCCGCAGACGGCCGACAGCATGCATCCGGCGCCCGTGATGCGGCCTTGGAGCGGACTTCCGTTGAACACGGCGAACGCGCGCGCCTCATCCGCCACGACATCGATCGCGCCCGTGATGGCGACGACGCACCCGGCGCGACGCGCGAAGTCGCACGCGAACGCGGCCGCTTCGGCCAGCGTGTCCTCCGTGACGGCATCGAGGGGATTCGCATCGACGCCCTTGGTGGACGTCGATGCGCCGGCAAGCGCCTTGACTTCGCTCATGTTTCCCCGCACGACGCTGATTCCCAAGTCGTCGAGCAGGCCGGAAGCCGTCGCGGTACGCAGCCGGGACGCGCCGGCGCCGACGGGATCGAGCACGATCGGCGTGCCCGCCTCGGTCGCCTTGCGTCCTGCGATCCTCATGGATTCGATCGTACGGGCATTCAACGTGCCGATGTTAAGATCGAGCGCGCCGCAGATGGAGACGATATCCTCGACGTCTTCCGCCTCGTCGGTCATGATCGGGCTCGCGCCGATCGCCAGAACGGCGTTCGCGCAGCTTTCGACCGTCACGTAATTGGTGATGCAGTGGACGAGCGGTCCGTGCGCGCGCACGTCTTCGAGCATGCGCGCAAGTTCAGCCTCTATGGCCATGGTTCTCCCTTCGATGGCATTATCCAACAGGTTCCACGGGTCGGGACGCGAAAAGCCCCCTCTCAGCCTGCTCGCGCAAGCTCCCCATGCGCGGGATTATACGTCGAAGGTCGTCGAGGACGGGAGAAAAACAAGCAGATCGCCCTCGGATACGGATATGCGGATGGGAGCGCCTGCGCATTCGTTGGACAACCCGAGCGGAACGTCGTTCGACAGCGTTGCCGACGAAAGCGCATACGACGCCCCTTCCTCGTCTACGCCGAACGAGCGGTCCGAAGCGGAAAAGACCGAGAATCCCCCGTTCAAGGAAGCAGGAAGGAACAGTTCGTCGAACGCGCCTCCCGTAAGGACGGCCACGCATTCGCCGTCTCCTGCGGCGAAAGACCTGATGCCCCGATGGGAAAGCCGCACGAGCGTCTGAAGGGTCGCATAGGTCTGGTCGAGCCGGCCTCCGAGCGCGCCGAGCAGCGCGATGGTCCCGCATCCATGCGCCAGCGCCTGTTCGCAGGCAAGAAACAGGTCGCTTTCGTCCTTGCGCGCAGGATGGACGACGGCATCGGGAACATCGGGGACGAATCCGAGGGAATCGAAATCGCCCACCACGGCATCGGGGTGGATTCCCGCACGCATAAGCGAAGCGAACCCCGCATCCGCCGCAACAACGTAGTCGAACCGATGGCGGGAGAAAAACGCCTCGTCGAAGGCCGCCGATCCGACGACGGCGCAGATGCCGCCCGACGATCCGACGCCGCCCGACGATGCGATGCGGACGCATCCGCCTTCGTGCCGCTGCTCCACCGCGACCTCCTGAGCCTCGTCGCCTCGATTGATTCTTGCATGACCTCCGGGCCGTCTGCCCGACGCCTTGCAAGCGCATGATACAATACGCTGGCTATGCGGGCCGGACGGTCGCGGGCGCCTTTTCGGCGCGTGAGGAAAGTCCGGGCTTCAAGAGACAGGATGCCGGCTAACGGCCGGGCGGGGAAACCCGACGGAAAGTGCTGCAGAAAAGGAAACTCCCCTGCGATCCCTTCGGGATGCGGCGTCTCGACGTCGGCAGGAGAAAAGCTGAGAAGGTGCGGTAAGAGCGCACCAGCGCATCGGTAACGGTGCGGCTTGGTAAACCCCATCCGAAGCAAGGGCGAATAGGCATGCGATACGGTCGTCTCTCCGTGCATGCGGGTAGCCTGCTCGAGGCGCTTCGGCGCCCTAGATAAATGGCCGTCTTCAAAGACAGAACCCGGCTTACAGGCCCGCTACGGCATTATGAAGAAAGGCTCCCGATCGGGAGCCTTTCTTCATTCGGGGCACATGCCTGCCGCATGCCGCCTTCAGTCTTTAGTCGAGATCGCCCAGGTCGAACGCATCGGACGCATCGCCGTAACCGCTCAGGTCGCGCTCGACGACCTGCGTCGCGCCCGCAGCGGCATTGCGGGCCGCCGGCTTGGCATGCGCGCCGGGGATGACGCTCGACGCCGCCACGGCGCCGGTCGGCGCGGGTGCGGCGGCGGCAGACGCGTAATGCATCTGGGTGCGCACCGGCTTCTTGCGCGTGAGCTCCTCGTTGATATCCGCAAGCTTCTTGTTCGCATCGTCGATGAAGGCGCGCAGGCTCTCGGCGTAGGATTCGCACGTGGCCTTGTGCGAAAGCTCGAGGTCGGAAATCGCCGTTTCGATCTTGGCGCGCTCCACGTTGGCGCGCTCGATGATATCGGCCGCATCGGCCTCGGCGTCCTTATGGATCTTGCGGGAATCCGCTTCGGCCTTGTCGGTGACCTCCTTGGCGGAGCGCTGCGCGGTCAGAAGCGCCTCGGCGATGACGGACGCATCGCTCGACTTCGCGGCAAGCTTGGATTCGAGCTCGGCGATGCGCGCGTCCTTCTCATCCTCGGTCAGAGGCGCGGCGGGAGCAGGTTCGGCATCGGGCTCCGCGACGATCGCAGGCTCGGCGAAGGCGGCATCGAGATCGATGGGCGCTTCGTCGTCAATGGAGCCGGCATCGGCGTCGCGCATGGAACGGACCTGCTCGGTCAGACGACGGATCTCGGCATTCAGGCCATCGATCTCGTCAGCCACATGCTCGAGGAAGACATCGACCTCGTCGCGATCGTAGCCCTTGCGGTTGACCGTGAAGATCTGGTTTTGGATTTCTTCGGAAGTGATGGCCATTACAGCTCCTTAACGTATGCGAATCCGACCTCGCGATCGAGGACCTACAAGATGGCTACGACCAGCCTGGCAACCAATTGTAATACAACGAATGCGAGGATGGGCGAAACGTCCACCATGCCGATGGGCGGGATGACGCGACGGAAGATACCGAGATACGGATCGCATATGCGGCCGAGCGCCGCATCCACGTCGGCGATGAAGCCCGACTTCATCGGAATCCATGACATGATGATATAGACGAACAGGATGAACGAGTAGACGTCGACGATGGAGACAATCAGGTACTGAATCGTATGCATTATAGAATTCCCTGTTCGTGTAGCTGTTCCTTTTCGGCATCGCTCAGAGCGGCGCCGGCATTGAGCGCGAAGACGCGCGGAGCGATGACGTCGACCTGCGCCCCTAAGGCGCTCGCGGCGCCGAACGAGAAATCGAGCACGCGCTTCATCAAGGCATCCGGAGCGGCCGCGCACGCGAGCACGACGACGCTGCGCATCTTGAGCGCCGTGGCGACGCGCTCCGCATCGTCGTAGGTCTCGGGACGAACCACGACCATGGTGCGCACGCGCGGCGCGAGCGACGCCTCGGGGGCCGCAGCCGAGACGGACGTGCGGGGCTCGGCGGTCGACGAGAACAGATTCTCGAGCCCGGCCGAAGAGCGGGCGGGCGCGGCATCGGCCGATGCGTCGTCGTATGCGGACGCGCGACGACGGACGCGGATGTCGCGAGAGGTCACGAGCGCGGGCATGCGGCCTGCGGCAGCAACCTTGTCAGCGGGTCGCACGTATCCGGGTTGGGCATAGTCGGCGGAATCGTCGTACGCGTATTCGCCGTAGTCTTCGCGCTCGAACTCATCGTCCGCATCGCGCGATGATGCGCGGCGAGACGAGCGCGCAGCCGGGACGTTGTGCGGGGAGGGCAGGCCGAGTCGATCCTTCACCTCATCGATATTCGGGAATCTGAACGCCATGTCTTTCCTGTCTTTCCTGTCTCAGCCGCAAAGTCCATACGTATCGCTGAAGATCGCGCGGCCTATCCTTACCATAGTAGACCCGTAGGGGATGGCCTGAAGATAGTCGTCGCTCATTCCCATTGAAAGCTCATCGAGGTCAAGCGTCAAGCCCTGGGCGCCGAAGCGTTGACGCATCTCCTCGCGGATGCGCGCAAGGCGCGCGAACGACGCATCCGCTTCCTCGGGCGAATCCTTCGGCGCCATCATCATGAGTCCGCGGACGCGCACGTGCGCAAGCCCGAAGCAGTGCTCGATCATAGCGGGGAGCTCGGATGCGGAAAGGCCCTGCTTGTTCTCTTCCCCATCGTTCACCTCGATGAGCACGTCCTGGACGATGCCGGCCGCGTCCGCGAGACGATCGATCTTGTCGGCATGGCTCGGCCGATACAGGGAATGGATGAGGCACGCGCGCCCCACCACGTCCTTGAGATGGCGAGACTGTATATTGCCGATGAAGTGCCATCGCTCGGAAGGAAACGCATCGTGCTTGCGCGCGAGTTCATCGGGACGGTTCTCGCCGAAATCGTGGATGCCGGCCGCAACGGCTTCGGCAACCGCATCGACGTCCACGGTCTTCGACACGCCGATGATGCGCACGGCGGACGCATCCCTTCCCGACGCGGCGCACGCATCGACCACCTGGGTCCGTATCGCGTCGTATCGATCCTTCAATGCCATGGGAATCACCTTCGGTCCTTCATGCGGCAGGCGAAGGCGCCTTGGCGCCCGCACGTCCCGCCTTCGCGTCGGTATGAATAGAATCGCCCGTCTTCGTAGGTGCACAGGCCCGCATCGCAGATGCGCCTCTCGTCCATGCCTGCCTTCGAGAGGTCCGCCGCAAGGGCGCGGGCCATATCCACATGGCGCGTTTCTCGCACGCAGCCGTCGCCGAACGTCGCGGCGAAACGCGCTGCCAGCTCCTCGTCGACCTCGAAGCAGCATGTCCCTATATGCGGCCCGATATACGCATTGCATCCCGATAGGCGCGAGGCATCGCCTCCGACGAGGTCGAAGGCGGCCTTGACGACGATGCGGTTCATGACGCCGCGCCACCCCGCATGCACGACGGCGAAGCTGCCGTCGGGCGCGACGATGATCACAGGCACGCAATCGGCGAAGCAGAGAAGCGCTGCGATGCGGGCATCGCGCACAATGAGCGCATCGGCGGCCTCGCGCGCCTGGGCGATAGCTGCCTCGCACGATGCGGCGTCGTCAAGGGAGACGACGGCATCGCCGTGCACCTGATGCGGCACGACCAGGCGAGCGTCCTGGCAACCGAACGCCGCCATCAGACGCGCGCGGTTCGCGGCGACATCCCGCGCATCGTCCCCGACATGCGACCCGAGGTTCAGGCCCGCGTACGGGGGCGCGCTCACGCCGCCGTCACGGCACGTGAAGGCGATGCGCACGCCTGTGACGGCGAAGAGGTCCTCGTCGAGGAGCGCGGGCACGGAAAAGCCCCGGCCCCATGCGAGCCGCGGAAGCGGCAAGGAAGGGCTCGGGGCTGCATGCATCGATCTCGGTCCTCGGCGCCCGCTTAGCGGCGGCGGAGGAAGTCGGGGATGTAGTCCTCGTCGGTCACGCGGCTCGACGCGGACGCCGACGAGGCGGCGGGAGACGTCGGATGGCTGGAATTCGAGGTATAGGTGTCGCGCAGAGAACTCTGCTTGGCGGCGGGCTTCGCAGCGGCGGTGGAGACGAATAGGTCGCTGCGGGCGCTTTCGAAGTCGATGGCCGACTGGTTCGTGCGCGCGAAACCGGTCGCGATGATGGTGATGCGGATCTGATCGCCCAGGCTCTCGTCCACGATCTGGCCGTAGATGATGTTGGCATCCTCGTCGACGACGGATTCCATGGCGCGCGCAGCCGCATCGACCTCGGCGAGCGTGAGGTCGGGACCGCCGGCGATGGAGAAGAGCACACGGCTCGCCCCGGCGATGGAGGCTTCGAGGAGATTGGAGTTGATGGCCTCGGTCGCGGCTTCGACGGCGCGGTTCTCGCCCGAGCCGAAGCCGATGCCCATCATGGCCGTGCCCGCATCCTTCATGACCGTGCGAATGTCGGCGAAGTCAAGGTTGATCAGGCCGGGAATGGTGATGAGGTCGGTCACGCCCTGGATGCCCTGGCGCAGCGTGTCGTCGGCGAGGCGGAAGGCGTCGAGCATGGAGGTCTTCTTGTCGACGACCTCGAGAAGACGGTCGTTCGGAATGACGATGAGCGTGTCGACCTTCTGCGCAAGCAGATCGCAACCCTGTTCGGCCTGGTTGCGGCGAAGACGCCCTTCGAAGCTGAACGGCTTGGTCACGACGCCGACCGTCAACGCGCCGATCTGCTCGCGCGCGATTTCGGCGACGACGGGCGCGGCGCCGGTGCCGGTGCCGCCGCCTTCGCCGGCGGTCACGAAGACCATGTCGGCGGCCGCGAGCGCGTCGGCGATTTCCGCCCGAGATTCCTCGGCGGCCTGACAGCCGATCTCGGGATTCGCGCCCGCACCGAGACCGCGGGTCAGCTCTTCGCCGATATGGATGGTCTTGTCGGCATTGGAAAGGAGGAGCGCCTGCTTGTCGGTGTTGACGGCGATGAACTCGACGCCTTTGATTCCGGCATCGACCATGCGGTTGACCGCGTTGGTTCCGCCGCCGCCGACGCCCACGACCTTGATTACGGCGAGGTGCTCCGAACCCATAGAATTAGACATAGTCTCCTCCAGAAAACCGAATACGTACCGTCGAGCCTCGATGAAACGCTTTGTGTTCGTGCGCTGCCCCATTCAAACGAAGCATAGCAGGTTCACTTTACACGAAGAGACCGACAATGCAAGCGCGAGCAGGCATATCAGACGCGCCGATGCGCCAAAGGCACATACGCGGAATGCGCTGCGATCAAACGGAACGCCAGGTGGGGCTGCTCGCCACGCGCACGTTGATATAGGCGACCGATCCTTCGTTGTCCTTAAGGATCTGCAGGCAGACGCGTTCCTTGTCGCGAATGTCCTCCGCAGCGCCGAAGGCGATCTCCACGTTGGAATCGAGCGTGAGCGTCGCGTTGTCCGAGGACGAGGCGGATATCTGCTTCACCTGGTCCTTAAGTTCGGTCGTCATGCCGGAGACGATGGCAAGCGCGTTGTTGACGCTCGCATCGGTGCAGGTCGACCCGACTTCAGGGCGCAGGCCGTAGGCGACGTCGGTGATGGCGAGCGCATGCGCGGCATCGTCGTAGATGGCGGGGCTCATGGCCCGTCCCTCGGCGCTGTCCTGGTCGGGAATCCTGCACAGCCACGTGCCGTCGTCGGCGATGGCCCACAGCTCGCTTGTCGATCCGTCTTCGGACAGAACCTCGACCGTCGCCGCTATCGGACGTTCGGTCGCGGAAATGACGAGGGTGTTCGGGAATCCGCGCGAGACCTTCGCCTTCTTGATCCATGCATCCCGCAGGATGTTCGCCTCGATCTTGCCCGTGTCGACGCGCAGAAGCGTCGTGTCCGCAGGAATGGCCGCAAGCCGGCTCATCTCCTCGGAGGTCAGATGCTCGACCCCCTCGACCGAAACGTCCTCGATGGCGAAAAGATTCGAGGAATAGGCCGTCGCGCCCGCGACGAGGAATACCGCGATCGCAACGAGAACGGCCACGACGCGCCGTGCGACGCCGCGCCGGCGCTCCTGATCGCGACGGATGCGGTCGTTGCGGCGTATATCGCCGACGCGCATCGACGTCAGGCCGGAGCCCTCCCGTGCCGCACGGGCGGCATGCAGGCGCTCGGACCCGCTGCTCGGAGCGCCGAACGGAGACGAGGCCGCCCTGCGTGCGGGACGGGTCGAACGGGAGGCGGCCTGGGGGCGTCGCGATGAGGAACGCCCGCTTCGCACGGACGATCGGTCGGATATGCTCCTACGCGAATCCAAGGAAGCGAACCTCCGGTTCAAGGTCGATGCCGTATTCGACGCGTACGGCGTTTTGAACGTCAAGCATAAGCGAAACGACGTCGGAAGCATGCGCATGCCCCAGGTTCACGATGAAATTGGCATGAAGATCCGATATCTGCGCATCGCCGCATCGCCGGCCCTTGAGGCCCACGCCTTCGATCAGGCGGCCGACCGATTCGCCTTCGGGATTCTTGAACACGCTGCCGCACGAAGCGAACGTGAGCGGCTGCGTCTTGCGGCGCCGCGCCATGGCCCCCTCCATGCGCGCCTTGATCATCGCATCCCCAGGCTTCGTCAGAAGCTCGCACTCCAAGACGATCTCGTCGGACGGAAGCGAACAGGACCGATACCCCCAGGATATGTCCGAGGCGCCGTATCGCTTGAGACCCGCGCCGGGGCGATACGAGACCACCGACTTCACGCGCATCCCGATGGATTCGTTGCGCGTTCCCGCATTCATGCGAAGCGCGCCGCCGATCGATCCGGGCGTGCCGACGGCGAATTCCATACCCGACCGTCCGGCTTCGAACGCCTTGCGCACGACGCCTGAAAGCGGGCATGCGGCGCCTGCCACGACGATGTCGGGATCGTCGTAGACGGCGCACGACGAGAACTCGGCGCCGAGCGAGATCACGACGCCGTCGAATCCCTCGTCCGACACGAGCAGGTTGCTTCCCCGCCCCGCAACGAACCACCCGAGGCCGCGGATGCGGCAGGCGTCGATGGCGTCGACGAGCGAGCGAAGGGAATCGGCGCGAACGTACGCGCGCGCCGGCCCGCCGATACGATAGGTCGTATGCCTGCTCATAGGCTCGTTTTCAAGCACGAATCCCGAAAACGAAGGCGGCAGGCCGAGAAGGGACGCCATGCGAAGCCCCTAGCGCGCCGAGAGCGCGTCGACGATGCCGGGGCCGAGCTTCGTGACGCTGCCCGCGCCCATCGTGATGACGAGGTCGCCCTCCCGGGCCCGATCGACGACGGAACGGATCGCCTCGTCGAAATCCTCGATGTAGGACACGTCGGAAACCGAGCCGCACGCGCGGACGGAATCGGCGACGAGCCTGCCGCTCACTCCTTCGATAGGATCCTCGCCCGCCGCATAGACGCCGAGAACCGTAAGGGAATCGACGCCCGCGAACGCCGGACCGAATTCGTCGGCGAGGGATGCGGTGCGTGAATAGCGATGCGGCTGGAAGATGACATGCACGCGATTGAAATCGAGGCTCGTCGCGGCAGCAAGCGTCGCGGCGATCTCCGTCGGGTGATGCGCATAGTCGTCGACGACCGCGACGCCTGCGGCTTCGCCTTTGAGGTCGAAGCGGCGACGCACGCCCGAATAGGACGCGATGCCCGCGGACGCGGATGCGACGTCGAGGCCGAGCGCCCAGATGACGCCGAGCACGCCCGCCGCATTCAAGGCGTTATGGCGACCGGGATTCTTGGCCAAGCCGCTCTCGACGACGGTGCCGTCGGGAAAGCTCAGCGTGAACGTGCTGGAGACGCCGTGCGTGGCGTAGTCGGACACGCGCACGTCGCATGCCGGGGAAAAGCCGTAGGACACGACGCGGCGCCCGGTCGATTCCGCAAGCTTCGCAAGCGATGGGTCCTCGCCGCAGACGACGAGGGCCCCGTCGGTGGGAACCGATGCCATGAACGTCTTGAACGTCGCGCGGATCTCGTCGATGCCGCCCACGTAGTGGTCGAGATGGTCGGCCTCGACATTGGTGACGAGCGCGACGTAGGGCGAAAGGTTCAAGAACGATCCGTCGCTCTCGTCGGCCTCGACGACGTAATAGTCTCCCGTCCCTGATTTCGCGTTCGTGCGATAGGCGTCGACCATGCCGCCGACGATGAACGTCGGATCGAGCCCGAGTGCATCGACGGCTCCGGCGAGCATCGAGGACGTCGTCGTCTTCCCGTGCGTCCCGGCGGCCGCCAGGGTCTTCTTGCCGCGTCCGAGCTCAGCGAGCATATGCGCGCGCTGCCAAACGGGAATCCCGAGCTCGCGGGCACGCATGACTTCAGGATTCGTGTCGGGAACAGCGGTCGACGCCACGACGACATCGCATGCGGGATCGACGTTGGAGGCATCGTGGCCGACGAACACGCGGATGCCCGCAGCGACGAGCTGGTCGGTGTACGCGGACGTCGCCATGTCGGATCCGGAAACCGCCATGCCGAAATCGGCGGCGACGCGCGCGATGCCGCTCATGCCCACCCCGCCGACGCCGACGAAATGGACGCGTCGCACATTCGAACCTGCATTCATGAATATCTCCCTAGAGCCAAACCAACGATAGACGACGGACGCGACCGTCAGGACACGGCGCCCGAAACGCCAACGACGGAATATACCACGTTCGCGAGCGCGACGGCTGCATTCCGCGCACCCGCCCCGCGCGCCGCCTCGCGCATGGAGGCGCGCAACCCTTCGTCGCAGACGAGCTCGAGCAGACGGGCCGCGAATTCCTCGCCATCGATGTCCGCATCCGCGATCATGCGCGCCGCGCCGCTTTCCACATACGAGCGCGCATTGATGGTCTGATGGTCCTCCGCGGCGTACGGGAACGGGACGAGGAGCGCGGGGACGCCGATGGCCGCGATCTCGGCCAGGGACGTCGCGCCCGCGCGGGACAGCACCGCATCGGCCGCGGCGAGCACCTCGGGCATGCGGTCCTGGTAGGCGAAGAGCTTCCAGCGCTCCTTCTCGGCATCGTCCAGATCCAGGGCGCACGCCGTCTCCTCATAATTGCCCGTGCCCGCGACGTGGACGACGAAGAGGCCGTCGACGGCGAGGAGCCGCTCTTTCAGGCGGCAGACCGCCTCGTTGACGTGCTGGGCGCCGAGGCTGCCGCCGAACACGACGAGCAGCGTCGCATCCTCGGGCACGCCGAGCATCTCTCGGCCCTGGGCGCGCGTCGACGTGACCAAGCTCGATCTGACCGGATTGCCCGTCACGACCGCCGTCCCCGGCCTCACGTCCTTTTCCGTCACGGCATAGGTGAGCGCGACCTTGCGCGCGCGCTTCGCAAGGAATCGGTTCGCCATGCCCATGACCGAGTTCTGCTCGTGCACGATCACGGGGATGCCGAGGCGCGATGCGGCGAATCCGACCGGGATGGATACATAGCCGCCGAAACAGACGACGACGTCGGGCCGCATCTTCTTCATCCACGAACGGGCCCTCAGGCTCGAAGCGTAGAGCTTCACGGTCGACGATGCGATCGTCCAGGGACGCTCCCGATCGAACCCTGCCCCCTCGAAGGGGAAGAACGCGATGCCCGCCTGCGGCACGAGGCGCGCTTCGACGCCTGCGGGCGTGCCCGCGTAGCAGACCTCGTGCCCGTCGGCTTCGAGGCGCTCGGCAAGCGCGAGCGCCGGGTTGATGTGCCCCGCGGTGCCGCCGCCTGTAAGAACGATCCTCATCTGCGTCCCCCTTCCTCGAATTCCCTAGAGCCTTCGCGTCCCGCACGGCGCGGCCTATGCCCGCCGGCAAGCCCGATATCCGAAGGCGTCCTGCGCGGGGACGCAAGCGTCGCACCGCCCGCCATGCGCGAGGACCGAGGCGCGTCGCTTGCATTCCGCAAACGACGACGGGGCTCGTCGGCCGCACCGCCCGCCATGCGCGACGGGCGCGCCGATCCGCCTCGCGCGCCGCGGTCGACGACGACCACGTTGAAGTCGTTGCGACGGCGTTCGTGCGGCGTCAGGACGTTCGAACCGTGCGATATCGAAAGCAGCAGTCCGACCACGATGAACGACGACCAGAGCGACGAGCCGCCCGACGAGATGAACGGCAGCGGCTTTCCCGTCGTGGGCAGGATGCCCGTGGCGCAGGCCATGTTCAGAAATGCCTGGAATACGAGCATGACCGTGAGACTCGACGCCATGAGACGGCCGAACTCGTCCGGCGCGCCGTCGGCGATCCGCAAGCCCGCGTACAGAAACGCCAGGAACAGCACGATGACCGCGAAGGCGCCTATGAAGCCGAGCTCCTCGCCGATGATCGAATAGATGAAGTCGGTCTCCGCTTCAGGCAGGTAGAGGAACTTCTCATGCGAATTCCCCAAACCCAGACCGAACAGCCCGCCCGACGAGAACGCGTAGAACGAGCGGATCATCTGGAACCCCGTGCCGTAGCCGCCCTGCCCGTCGTTCCACGGGTCGAGCCAAACGGAAATGCGGTCCGAGCGATATCCCACGGTCAACGTGAAAATACCGGCGCAGACGATAAGAACGACGACGCCGAGGAAATAGCGCAGGGGAATCTCGCCGAACCAGAGCACCGCCAGGATGCCGACGGCGATGATCATCGTGGAGCCGAGGTCGGATTGCGTGCGATACAGGATGAGGATGGGCAGAAGCAGGCCGACGGCGATCGAGAGCGCCAGTCCCTTCCCTCGAAGCGCCCCGTCGCGCCACTGCACCATGATGCGCACGGCGAGCAGGACGTAGGCGATCTTCACGAACTCGGAAGGCTGGATGCTGATGGGCCCTATGATGAGCCATCGTTTCGCGCCGTAGATGACCTTGCCGGCGACGGCGACCGCGAACAGGGATAGCAGCGCCGCGACCCACACGACGTCGGTCGCGCGGCCGAGCCAGACATGATACGGAACGCGTGCGAGGACGACGGCGATGCCGACGCCCGTGATAGCGAAGAAGGCCTGCTTGCCCACGTACGAGAAGATGCCCTTGCCTTGACTGATGGATTCGACCGTGGAGGCGGAGAACACCATGACGAGCCCGAGCATCGTCAACAGCAATGCCACGGCGATGAGCAGGAGACGCGGCGCCATGACCGACGCCGGCACGCCGCGGGCGTCTGCCTCGCGTCGGGAATCGCGATCGATATCGTAGACCATTCGTGCCATATGCCGCTATCCCCGTCCCGCGCGGAATGCGACGAGCTGCTTGAACACGCGACCGCGATGCTCGAAGGAGTCGAATTCGTCGAACGAGGAGCACGCGGGCGAAAGCACGACGGTATCGCCCGGAACCGCAAGCCCGAGCGCCGCATCGAACGCGTCTTCCATATGCTCGACAAGCACACGCCTGACCCCCGAGCCGTCGAACGCATCGTAGAACCGGCGGCCGGCGGCACCGAAGCACACGACCGCCTTGCAGCCGTCCTTAGCCGCCTCGACGAGCGGCGAGAGGTCGGTGCCCTTGTCATGCCCTCCCAGAAGGAAGAGCGACGACGGACCGCGAAACGATGCGAACGCCTTCAACGTCGCATCGACGTTGGTCGCCTTGGAATCGTTCACGCATGCGACGCCGGCGACGGCGCCGCAGGGTTCCATGCGGTGCTCGAGAGGAGAGAAGGCGCGCAGGGCTCGACGGATCGTATCGGGCTCGATGCCGAGCGCAAGCGCGGCGCACGAAGCGGCCAGCGCGTTCGAGGCGTTGTGATCGCCTTTGATGCCGAGTTCGTCGATGCTCACGAGATCGATCGCCTCGTCGCCGAGGCAGATGCGCAGCATGCCGTCATGCACGAAGGCGGCGTTCTCCGAACCGCACGCATCCTTCATGCTGCTTCCGAGACCGGCGGCGCATCCGAGCGGCACGTACGAGAAGCCGCGCGCGGGATCGGATGCCAGCTCCTTCACGCAGGCGCGCGAGACGTCGGTCACGGCGTCGATGGCGAGCACGCCTGCCGTCGTCGCGAGATTGGCGTATACGCGCTTCTTCGCCGCCACGTACGCCTCGAAGGTCATATGCCAGTACAGATGATCGGGCGTGATGTTCAGAAGCACGGCGGCATCGGGTGCGAAGAGGACGGTGGACGCGAGCTGGAACGAGCTCGCCTCGGTCACGAACACGTCGGCCGCATCGGCCGCGACGGCCTCGATGCAGGTGTCGCCGATGTTTCCGACGGCGACCGCAGAAAGCCCCGCCTCGTCGACGATGAGCTTGGCGAGCGTCGTCGTGGTGGTCTTGCCGTTCGTGCCCGTGATGGCGACCCAGCGGGAATCGGAGCGGCTTTCGCGCCACGCGAATTCGACCTCGCTCACGATCTCGGAGGATGCGGCCTGCGCATTCTCGTAGAAGCGGGAGAACTGGGATATGCCGGGGCTGGCGATGCAGATGTCGTAGCGGTCATCGAAGGTGAACGTGTCGAAAACGACGCGTGCGCCGCGCTCCATGCAGGCGTTCGCGAAGGGCATCGCGTCGTCGTCCCGATCGCCCGCGGCGACCGTCAGGCTCTTGACGCGGCCTCCCAGACGATCGAGGCAGTATGTGCAGACCGCCCGTCCGCTCTTGCCGAAGCCGAGCACCAAGACGTCGCCCAGATCGGCGGGCGCCGCCTTGCGTCCTTCGATGTATCGGCCGTCCATGCTCATACCTCCTCGCCCATCCGCGCCGTTCGCATGCGACGCGCACGGGATGATGCCCTGTCTCCGCTGTGCCTCGCGACGCGAGGACGATGCGCATGATCCTGCCATGCACGCACCTTTTGCTCCCTGCTACGAGACGAACGGTTGGATGAAGAAGATCGAGAACCCGATGCCCGCGAGCACGGCGGAGATGATCCAGAAACGGATAACCACCTTGACCTCGCTCCATCCCTTCTTCTCGAAGTGGTGGTGCAAAGGCGCCATCAGGAAGATGCGCGTGTGCGTGCGACGGTAATGCAGCACCTGTATGACGACCGAAAGGGCCTCGGCGACGAAGAGGCCGCCGATGATGAGGGATACGATCTCGGTCTTCGTGATCATGGCGATGCAACCGAGCGCCATGCCGAGCGCGAGGGACCCGGTGTCGCCCATGAAGATGTCGGCGGGATAGGCGTTGAACCAGAGGAACCCGACGCAGGCGCCCGCTATCGTGGCGCCGAACACCGCGAGGGGCAGGATGTCGGATGCGTAGGCGATGGCTCCCATGACGAGCATGGACACCATGACCGTGCCCGCCGCCAGGCCGTCGAGCCCGTCGGTCAGGTTGACCGCGTTGCTCATGCCGGCCAAAAGGATCGCGCAGAAGACCGCATAGAGCCAGGGAATGTCGATGCCGCCCGCGATGGGCAGCGTCGTCGTCAGAACGCCGAGGTCGATGACGGGCAGAAACGGAATCTGCACCGTGGGCGCGACGTGGCATACGTTGACGACGACGAGCGTGAAGAGGATGGACACCGTGAATTGACCGATGAGCTTGCCTTTGGGCGTCAATCCGAGGGAGCGTTCGTGCACGACCTTCGATGCGTCGTCGAACAGGCCGAGCGCCCCGATGAGAATCGTCGCGACGAGCGCGGATGCGAGCTCTAGGGACGGAGTGGCGACGAGCAGCGTCGTGATGATGACCGCGACGAGCATGATGACGCCGCCCATCGTGGGCGTGCCCTGCTTCACCAGGTGGCTTTCAGGACCGTCGGCGCGGACCTGCTGGCCGACATGGGTCCGCTTCAGCAGCTTGATCCACGCGGGCATGATGACCATCGTGAGCGCCGCGGCCACGATGAATCCGAGGAAGACCTGGAAGGTCGGATATGACGAGAAATGGTTGAAGAGCATCAGTCGACAGCTCCTTTGGCAAGCTTGCTCAATCCCATGCAGTGAGAGGCCTTCGCCAGCACGACGTCGTCGGCGCGCACGATGCGCGACAGCGCCTCACGGGCGGCATCCGCGTCGTCGACCTCTTGGATGAGAGCCGGATCCATCCCGGCCGCGCGCGCTGCGTGCGCGATGCGGCGGGATTTCGGACCGACGCAGATGAGCGCATCGATCTTTGCCCCTGCGACCGCACGCCCCACGGAATCGTGCCCCGCGTCGGAAGCGGATCCGAGCTCCCCCATGTCGCCGAGCACCGCGATGCGCGATCCCGACGTCGAAAACGAGGACAGGACCGAAAGCGACGCCGCCATGCTTTCGGGGCTCGCATTATAAGCGTCGTCGAGCAGGCGGTAGCCTTCCGGCATGCGCAGCAGCGCCTGACGGCCCGCCTGGGCCTGCGCGCCCGCGAGCGCATGGCAGACATCGGGAAGGGACATCCCGTACGAAAGCCCGATCGCAGCTGCGCCGCAGGCGTTCTGCACGTTATGCGCACCGCGCAGCTTGAGCGCGCATGCGCAGGATTCGCCCTGCGCATGCAGCACGAACGTCGGACGGCCTTCAGCGTCGAACGCCACCTCGGTCGCATAGACGTCGGATGCGTGCCCTTCGCCGCCGAAGCGCACGACGCGGATGCCGCGTTCGGCCAGGCGCGCGTGCTCGATGATGAAATCGGTGAATTCGCCGTCCGCCGCGAGGAATGCGACCCCTTCGCCGTCGGGCAGGGCTTCGGCTATCTCGGCCTTTGCGCGGGCGATGTTCTCGCGCGTGCCGAGGTATTCGAGATGCGCGGTCCCCACGTTCGTGATGATCGCGCGCTCGGGCCGTGCGACGGCGGCAAGGCGGGCGATCTGGCCCCTGCCGTCCATGCCCATTTCGACGACAAGGGCCTCGCAGTCCTTGGGTGCGGTCAGGACCGTGAGAGGAAGGCCGAGCTCGTTGTTGAAATTGCCCTTGGTGGATTCGGTTTTGAAGCGGGCGGAAAGGACCTGCGCCGCAAGCCCGCGCGTCGTGGTCTTGCCCACCGACCCCGTCACGCCCACGACATGGGCGGATAGTTCCTCGCGCCAGGCCGAGGCGAGCGCGGACAAGGCCTGCTGCGCGTCGGGCACGCGCGCAATGCAGCAACCCGCCTCGCGTGCAAAGGCGAGCGCCTGCTCCGGCAGATCGTCCGTCACGATGACGAGGGCCGCGCCGGCGGCGATGGCCGCGCCGGCGAAATCGTGCCCGTCGACGCGGGCGCCCTTCAGCGCAAGAAAGGCGCCTCCCTGCTCGACCGCACGGGAATCCCATGTGATCGAAGAGACGCGCGAAAGCGGGGACGAAGGCTCGACGACGATGCGCGCGCCGATCCTCCTCACCGCTGTTTCGATTGAAAAATCCATTGACACCTCACTGGTCGACCTGGCCTTCGGGCGTGCGCTGCGTTTACTCGACGACCCGGTACCGGTCGATGGCGAACGACATTATATCGTGGAACAGCGGCGTGGCCGGCGAATCGTCGTAAACGTGGTCGACCTCCACGAAGCACACCAAAGGCGAGCTGGAGTCGGGAAGAAAGCCGCAGAAGTCCTTGTTCGCGGCGTACTTCTCGTAGCCTCCGCCCTCGACGGCGTATTCCGCCGTGCCCGTCTTGCCCGCGACCGAAAAACCGTCTATGGCGGCGTCGACGCCGGTTCCCTCCTCGACGACGGTCTTGAGCATGCTCACCATGTCGGGAATCGCGGCGATGTTCTCGATGATGCGCGCGCTCGCGTAGGCGGGCGTTTCGTCGGTCTGGGGTTTCGCGATCAGGAAGTGGGGCGTGCAGGCGACGCCGCCGTTGCGCAAAGCGCCGTAGAAGCGCGCGATCTGCAAGGGGGTCACGGTGATGCCCTGCCCGAACGTCACGTTGTACGCCTGGATCTTAGACCACTCCGACGAGGCGGTATGATACCCCGCCGCTTCTCCGGGATAATCCGCTCCCGTCGCTTCGGTCATGCCGTACGCCTTGATCTTCTCGTACAGCCTGTCGAAGCCCAGGTAATCCTCCACGGAACGCGATATGCCGACGTTGGAGGAATTCTGGATGATCTGGCGCAGCGTCATATCGGTCTCAGGACGATCATGCATATCCGAGACGCGGTACTCGTCCGCCGCGATGCTCGTCGGGCAGTAGACCACGGTATCGGGCGTCATCGTGCCCGCTTCGAGGATGGCGGTGGCGGGCACGGTCTTGAACACCGACCCGGGCTCGAAGGCGTTCGTGATCGATTTCACCGACGTCGCGCCTTCCTCCACCTTCGAGGTGTCCGAAGGATTGAAGTACGGCGTGGAGGCGACGGCGATGATCTCGCCGTTCGACGAATCGAGCAGAATCGCGTTTCCGTCGGTGCCGCCCTGGTTCCTGACCTGGCCGCGCAGCTTCTCCTCGACGAAAGCCTGCATATCGATATCTATCGATATGATGATGTCCTCGCCGTCGACGGCCTCGTTCTCAACCTTGCTGCCGTCAGGGATCGACGTGCCGTCGGCTCCGATCTCGTAGGACATGCGTCCGTTCTCTCCGCGCAGGATGTCGTCGTAGAAAAGCTCGAGTCCCGACACGCCTTCGCCGTCGATGTTCGTGAAACCGACGACCTGTCCGGCCGTCGAGCCGTACGGGTAGATGCGCTTGGTGTCTCCGATGAAGTGAACGCCGGAAAGCCCCTGGCTCCGCAAAGCCTTCGCCGCATCGGCGTCGGCTTTGCGCTTGACGTAGACGAAGGTGGAATCCTGCGTCACAAGCTCGCGATAATCGTCCTGCGTGCCGTCGAAGGCATCGGCGAGCGCCGCAGCGACGCCTTGGGGATCGGAAACCTCGCGGGGATTCACGTAGACGGTGGTCGCGTCGACGCTCGTCGCGAGCACATTGCCGTTGCGGTCGTAGATCGTTCCGCGACGGGCGGGCACGTCGTAGGATACCGTGCGCGACGCCTCCGCCATCCGGGAATACTCATCCGCTTTCGCGACTTGGAGATACAAAAGGCGTCCCGACCACAACGCCGCGATGCCGCCGAAAGCGGCGAGCACGAAGTTTCGGCGCGACAGGGACGGCGCGCCGTCGTCGAAAAGCAATTCCAGGCCCATAGAGGCTACCCCCGGGCTGCGATGGCTTCGATGCTTCCGGAAAGGGAGAGATTGCCGTCGGAATCGGTGGAGACGACATCGTCGTCGAGCGTCACGACGCTCGTGGCGGCGGGAGCGGCCATGCCGAGGCGCGATGCCTGCGAACGGATGATGGTCGCGTTGGCAAGCCGGCTCTGCTGGACCTCGAGGTCGTTGCCGAGCGTGCGCGCGGAATCGATCTGCGCGGCGACGGAATCCGCTTCCATGGACATGCTGACGCTTTCCGCGGTGAGCGTCACGCGCACCATGGCGAACGCCGCGACGATCGCGGCGGCGACGAGAACGATGACCACGGAGGCAATGACGCTCGAGGGGAGCGTGACGATATCGGGCCGCATGCGGCGGCCGGGCACGACGTCGACACGGGGACGGTATGCGCGATCGAAGTCCGGGGCCTCGGCGCCGTGCGTGTAATACCCGCGCGCATACGAGACCGCGCGGCCATACGGCCGGCCGCCCATGCGTGCGTATTCCCTTTCGCCCATGCTCGAACCCCTCCTTCCCTGATTCATCGCCCCGCGTACGCTTCTACTTCCTGCACGCGATCCGCAGCTTCGCGCTGCGCGCTCGTGGATTGCCCTCTATCTCCCCTTCTGCAGGAAGAAGGGGCTTGCGCGTCATGACCTTGAGCACCGGATCGGCACCGCATACGCAGACCGGCAGGTCGGGCGGGCAGATGCACGTCCGAGACAGGTCCGCGAACAGATTCTTGACGATGCGGTCCTCGAGCGAGTGATAGCTGATGACCGCGATGCGGCCTTGGGGGTTCAACCACCTGACCGCTGCCTCGAGTCCCCTCTTGAGCGCATCGAGCTCGGAGTTGACTTCGATGCGAAGCGCCTGGAACGTCCGTTTCGCCGGATGTCCCCCGCGCCGACGCGCTGAGGCGGGGATCGCCGCTTTGATGATCTCGACGAGCTGTCCTGTCGTCTCGATAGGAGCATCCTCTCGCGCCGCCACGATGAATTGCGCGATTCTGCGTGCCCATTTCTCGTCGGAATTCTCGAAGATGATCCGAGCGAGCTCTGATTCGGTTGCGCTGTTGACGAGCTCTGCTGCGTTTCGGGTTTGTCTGCCCGGATCCATTCTCATGTCGAGAGGAGCATCCTCCCTGAAGGAGAACCCCCTGGAGGCGACGTCAAGCTGCGGGGAGGAGACGCCGAGGTCGAAGAGAATCCCATCGATCCCCGGCACCTGGGCCCGTACCAACAGCTCGTCGAGATCACCAAAGTTGCCTTTGAGAAGCTTGATGCGCGGACGCTCCTTCTCAGGGAGCGCACGGAGGCGCTCGCCTGCGGCCGCGAGAGCGGCGTCGTCCTGATCGATGCCGATCAGGAGGCCATCTGCGCCCAAGCGTCCAGCCGCTTCGCAAGAATGTCCTGCGCCGCCGAGCGTTGCGTCCACGAAGATGTGCCGTGGTTTGAGTGCGAGTCCTTCGAGGCACTCGGCGAGCAGGACCGGTGTGTGCCGGTATTCGTCTGTCATGCCGCTCACGCCAGGGACTTATGAGAAGAGCAGCGCATCGAGGTCGATGCTGCTCTGGAACTCGTCCCAACGCTTCGCATCCCAGATTTCGAAGTGGTCGGTGTTGCCGATGAGCACGACGTCCTTGTCAAGGCCGGCAAGCTCGCGCTGTTTGGACGCGAGGTTGATGCGACCGACGCTGTCCATGGAGCTCGACACGGCGCTGGCATTCAGCTTCGTGCGCGCGAGGACATGCATCCTGTCGCTCGGATTGAAGCCGCCGCGCTTTTCGAACAGGGCGTCGACCCATGCCTCGAAGCCTTCGGCGGTGTAGACCGACAAGAACTCGTTCTTGGTGCTGGGGACCACGACGAGCTGGGTTTCCTCGGTCAATGCCTTGCGAAACGGCGATGGAAGCGTCAGACGGCCCTTGGCATCGACTTTGTGGCGGTATTCGCCGAACAAAGCGGTCATGGGGTCCTGCCTCCTTCTCCCTGTCGCATGCATTCAATCGAGTGGTCACATTCTATCCCACTTTCTCCCACATCGCAAAGAAAATCCCCCACCTTGATGTCATGCTCTCCCCTTTTCAGTCCACACCGACCTGCGCGAAGACATGCCGAGCCAAGCCCCGGGAAGATATAGGGGGTCGAAGGAAGATAGGACCTAGATATGGTCCGTGAGAGGAAGCGGAGCATGCGATGAAGAATGTGTGGCGCGCACGCCGCCGAACCCGAAGGCGCGATGGCGTGCCGTCACCGATGCAGGTCTGCCGATCGCCGCGGATGGATGGACGGGATCAGAACGCGGCCTTGGCGCGGGGGTGGGCGCTCAGGTATTCCTCGCGCACGTGCGTGCGGTCGACATGCGTGTAGATCTGCGTCGTGGAGATATCGGAATGCCCGAGCATCTCCTGGATCGCACGGAGGTCGGCGCCTCCTTCGAGCAGATGCGTGGCGAACGAGTGGCGCAAGGTATGGGGGTGCAGATCCTTGATGCCGATGACGTGCCCCGCCTCGCGCACGATCGAGTGGACGGACTGGCGCGAAAGCCGTCCGCCGCGGGCGTTGAGCATGACCGCAGGCGTCAGGCGTCGCGGCGAGCGCAAAAGAGGCCGGGCATCCTCGAGATACAATGCGAGGCAGCGCGCCGCGCTGCCGCCGACGGGCACGATGCGCTCGCGCGATCCCTTGCCCACGATGCGCAGTATTCCCTCGTCCAAGAACACGTCGCCCGCATCGAGACCGGAAAGCTCGCTTGCGCGCAGGCCGCAGCCGTAGAGGAGCTCGAGGGCGCACGCATTCCGCACGCCGAGCGGACCTTCGCGGAATTCCTGATCGAGCAGCGTATTCACCTGGTCGATCGAAAGCACGTCGGGAAGTCGGGCGGGAACGCCGGGCAGAGGAAGCGCGCATGCGGGATCGGACGCGACCAGGCCGTCGCGCACGAGGAACGCATGGAACCCCTTCAAGGCCGAGACATGCCGCTCGATGCTCGCCGCAGCATATCCGCGCCCCGACAGGTCGGCGACGTAGGATGCGAGCGCATCGCGCGTCACGTCGCGCGCGGCATGCACGCCTTCGGAATCGAGAAAGGCGACGTAATCTTCGAGATCGGCGGCGTACGACCGAACCGTGAGATCCGACGATCCCTTCTCTATCGAGAGAAACGACAGGAAATCGCGCACTGACGAAAGAAGAGGGGCGCACAGAGCGCTCCCCTCTTCGTCGACGGTCCTTCTTTTCACATCGCGCGGCACGTCGGGCCTAGCGAGCCCCGCGGTACGCGAGGGAAGCCGCCACGAACGAGGCGAAGAGCGGATGGGGACGGGTCGGACGGCTCTTGAACTCCGGATGGGCTTGGCTGGCGATGAACCACGGATGGTCGGGCAGCTCGATCATCTCGACGAGGCGATCGTCGGGCGACACGCCCGAGATGACGAGGCCCGCATCCTTCAGGCGGTCGCGATACGCATTCGACACCTCGAAGCGATGGCGGTGGCGCTCGTAGACGATCTCGGAGCCGTAGGCCTCGCGCGCACGCGTGCCTTCGACGAGCTTGCACGGATAGGCGCCCAGGCGCATCGTCGCGCCCTTGTCCACAACGTCAAGCTGATCGGGCATGATGGAAATGACCTGATGGGCGGCCGACGTGTCGAACTCGGACGACGTCGCTCCCGCAAGACCCGCGACATTGCGCGCGAATTCGCAGACCGCAGCCTGCAGGCCCAGGCAGATGCCGAAGAAGGGAACGCCGTGCTCGCGCGCATACGTGATGGCCGCAATCTTTCCCTCGAACGCGCGGTGGCCGAAGCCGCCGGGAACGAGGATGCCGTCGCAATCGGACAGAAGGCGGTCAGCCGAATCGCCATCGACCTGCTCGGCATCCACGAAACGCACGTCGACCCTGGTGCCGTCGGCCACGCCCGCATGTTTGAGCGCCTCCGTGATGGAAAGATAGGCATCCGGAAGGCTCACGTACTTGCCCACCACGGCGATGGCAACGTCCTTCTCGCAGCTCCGCTGCGCCTCGAGGAACAAAGAAAGCGGCGTCAGATCGATGGCGTGGGCCTCAAGGCCCAGCCGGGCGAGCACGCGCACATCGAATTCCTGGTCATGCAGCGCGAGAGGAACCGCATAGATGCTCGATGCATCGATGCATGAGAACACATCGGTGGGCGCCACGTCGCAGAACAGAGCGATCTTGTCACGCACATCGCTTGGAATGTCATGATCGGAACGGCAGACGATGAAGTCGGGCTGGACGCCGAGCGAGCGGAGCTCCTTGACGCTGTGCTGCGTCGGCTTGGTCTTCACCTCGTGGGCGGCCGCGATGTAGGGCACGAGCGTGACATGCGCGAAGACGACGTCTCCCGTCGGCATTTCCTTCTTGAACTGGCGCGCGGCCTCGATGAACGGCTGACTTTCGATATCGCCTATCGTGCCGCCGATCTCGGAGATGACGATGTCGGCGCCCGACTGGTCGGCAATGCGGCGCAAACGCTCCTTGATGGCGTTCGTGACATGGGGGATGACCTGAACCGTGCCGCCGAGGAAATCGCCGCGACGTTCCCTGGCGATCAGGCTCTGATAGATGGAACCCTGGGTGAAATTGGAGTCGCGGGTCAGGCTCTCGTCGATGAAGCGCTCGTAATGCCCGAGATCGAGATCCGTCTCCTGGCCGTCGTCGGTGACGAACACCTCGCCATGCTGGAACGGGCTCATCGTGCCCGGATCGACATTCAGGTAGGGATCCATCTTCTGCATGGTCACGCGATACCCGCGCGCCTTGAGAAGGTGGCCGAGAGATGCGGCCGTGATGCCTTTGCCGAGCGACGAGACGACGCCGCCGGTCACGAAGATGTGCTTTGCCATGGATCCTTGCCTATCCCCTCTGGTCTTTCGTGCCGAAGAATGTGCCGGCGATTTCGCGATAGAAGTTCTCGCGCTTGTAGCGAAGGAGCACAGTCGGCGTCGGCGTGCGGCGGATGGTCGCGTGTTCGATCGGCTCATCGGGCGTGATGAGCTCCCCATCGACGAAAAGGCTCGCCTCGCGGCTTTCCGGGTTGCGCGTCAGGTCGATATGCACCACGTCGTCCGGATCGGTCACGACCGTACGGGACTGGAGCGTATGCGGGACGAGAGGCACCACGATCAGCCCGCGGAAGTCGGGCGCCACGAGAGGCCCGCCTGCCGAGAGGGCGTAGCCGGTCGAGCCGGTGGCCGTCGACACGATGAGGCCGTCGCCGCGCAGCTCCATGAGATGCGTGCCCGAGATCGCTACATCGAAGCTGATGACGCGCCCGAGGGCTCCACGCGTGACCGCGAGCTCGTTCAGGGCGAAGCGGGGGGCGAGACGCACCCCTTCGGCGGTCGTGAGCTCGATGGTCAGGCTCGCGCGCTCCTCGCGCTCGACGTCTCCCGCGATCGCGGCGGCGACGATGGCCTCGACCCCGTCGGCCGGGGAATCGACGAGAAAGCCGAGATGGCCGAAGTTGATGCCGAGGATCGGAACCTTGGATTCGCCGACCAGGCGCGCGGAATGAAGCATCGTGCCGTCGCCGCCGAGAGACACCACCATGTCGAAAGCGGGCACCGAAAGCGCGCGGCGCTCTTCGGAGAGCGACTCGATGGAAAGAGGAAGGCTTTCGGTCTCGGCATGCGCGATGCCGCGGGAATCCAGGTATCGGCAGAGCGCGTCGGACGCGGCGAAGGCATCGGGATTCGCGCTATTGCGGATAATCAGGATGTTCATTTCGCCTCGTTTCCATGCGGCGCTCCAGAAGCTATCATGCACATAACTTTCGCATTATACCCAATACGGAAAGCGCGATATGCCCCCCATGCGTAATTCCATACGGCGCGAAGGCGCGCCCTCCGACGAGCCTTCGGCGGCATCCGTCAACATCGGCGGCGCTGCAGCGCTCATCAGCTTCTTCGTCATCATCTCCCGTATCACGGGCTTCCTGCGCACATGGGCCATGGCCTTCGCGCTCGGTTCTACGATGCTCGCGAGCTCCTATCAGGTGGCCAACAACCTGCCGGAGATGCTCTACGAGATGGTCATCGGCGGCATGCTGGTGACCGCGTTTCTGCCCGTGTACGTATCGGTCAAAGAACGCCTCGGGGAGAAGGGCGGCAACGATTACGCGAGCAATCTGCTGAGCATCACGTTCGTCGTCCTCGGCATCGTAGCGCTCGTCTGCACCTTCCTGGCGCCTCAGCTCATCTACACGCAGAGCTTCCTGAACGACCAGTCGACCATGGGCGATGCGATCTTCTTCTTCCGGTTCTTCTCGATGCAGATCCTGTTCTACGGCCTGTCCTCCATCGTAAGCGGCCTTCTGAACGCATCCCGCGACTATCTCTGGAGCAGCGCGGCGCCCATCTTCAACAACGTCATCGTGACGACGACGTTCGTGCTGTACGCCTTTTTCGCGCAGAGCGATCCCGAAGCCGCGAAGCTTATCATCGCCATCGGCAATCCGCTGGGCATCTTCGTGCAGATGGCCATCCAGATCCCGGCGCTCAGGCGCAACGGCATCCGCATCCGCCCGCATATCGATCTCAAGGACCCCGCGCTCATCGAGACGCTGTCCATCGGCGTGCCCGCCACCATCGTGATGGTCATGGGACTCGCCATCGTATCGGTCAAGAACGCCGCCTCGTACAACGCCTTCGACAACGGCCCGTCCATCATCGCCTACGCGCGCCTGTGGTACACGCTTCCCTACTCGTTTCTGACCGTCCCCATCACGACGGCCATGTTCACGGAGATCGCCGAGATGTTCTCGCATGACGATCTGGAAGGATTCAAACGCGGCATCGTCTCGGGCACGTCGCAGATCATCTTCTTCATGGTTCCCTTCGCCATGTATCTCGCGGTCTTCGCGGCGCCGCTCGTCACCTTGTACCACATCGGCGCGTTCTCGAGCGAGAACATCCTGCAGATTTCGAGCTACCTTGCATTCCTCGCGCTCGCGCTGCCGCTCTACGGCGTGAGCACCTATCTGCAGAAGGCGTTTTCCGCCCTGAGGCGCATGGGCGTCTACGCCGCGATCATGGCGGCTTCGGCTGTCGCATCCATCGCGTTCACGCTCTTGTTCGGCTCGAGCGCGCTCATCGCCGACCCGATCATGCGCATGGCCGCCATCGCGCTGGCCGAAACGGTCCAGTACGTCGTTATCGACATCGCCTGCTTCGTCTATCTGAAGAACACCATGGGCAGCATCGGCATCCGCAGCATGCTGGGCGCGACCGCACGTTCGCTCGTGTTCGGAGCGCTCGGATCGGCGGCTGCGCTCGGCGTCATGAGCGTCCTCGAGTCGACCGTGGCACCGCTCGACGGCTCCATTCCCCATGCGCTCGTCGTCATCGCCGCGGGAGGCATCGTGGCGCTCGCGGTGACGTTCGGCGGAGCGCTCGCGCTCAAGGTGCCTGAATCGGCCATGCTCTCAGGCCTCATCAATCGGCTTCTTTGCAGAATCGGGCTGGCCCGTCCTTGATTCGCGTCGCGTCCCGCAATGACACGAGACGGTTGCTTCGAGCCTCGACGCCGATATGCGGAAACACGATCCGCGCACGCTCCCACCCCGCGATCCGAGATCGACCGGCAGCCTGCCCGGAAGATACGGCGCCGCGGAAGCGTCAGTCGTTCACGGGCCTGCGATGATCCGCTTCGACGGACACGAGGACCGGTCCGTCCTCGGTGATGGCCACGGTCTTCTCGAAATGAGCGCTCGGCTTGCCGTCCCTCGTGCAGACCAGCCATCCGTCACGCATCTGCCGGACGCGGCGGTTTCCCATGGTGATCATCGGTTCGATGGCGATGACCATGCCGGCGCGCAGCTCGAGGCCGGTATGCGGCCTGCCGTAGTTCGGCACGTTCGGATCTTCGTGCATGTCCCGTCCGATGCCGTGCCCCACGTATTCGCGCACGACGCCGAAGCCGGCCTTCTCGGCCACGGTCTGCACCGCATGGCCGATATCCCCGATGCGATTGCCGGGCCGCGCCGCGTCGATGCCTGCCCACATGCTCTTCTCCGTAACCTCAAGCAGGCGTTTTACCTCAGGCGAGACCTTCCCCACCGGAAACGTCCATGCATTGTCGCCGGCCCATCCGTCCACGGTCGCGCCCGTGTCGATGGAGACGATGTCGCCCTCTCTCAGGATGACGTCTTTGCTCGGAATGCCATGTACGACCTGATCGTTCACGGAAGCGCAGATGCTCGCGGGAAAGCCGCCGTACCCTTTGAACGTCGGCGTGCCGCCATGGGAGCGGATGAAGTCCTCGACGAAGCGATCGAGCTCCCATGTTGATATGCCAGGACGAACGAGTGCTCCGACCTCGCGAAGGACGCGTGCGGAAAGCGCGCCCGAACGCTTCATGGCTTCGATATGCGCGGGCTTCTTCAGATAGATGGTCATGATGCACATCCTTCGTTCACGATGCCCGTCCTTCGTTCGACGGAAGCATGCTATGAAAAAAGCCCGTCTCGAGCGAGACGGGCTTTTCACGGAAAGGTTACGCGTGCTATTCGGCAGCAACGGCGAAGCCGCGCGAGACCGAAGGATCGATCTTGATGCCAGGGCCCATGGTGGAGCTCACGGTGATGGACTTGAGGTACCGGCCCTTGGCGGCGGACGGCTTCATGCGGACGATCTCGTCATAGACGGCGCCGTAATTCTCGGCGAGCTTTTCAGCATCGAAGCTGACCTTGCCGAGGATGACATGCGCGATGCCGAAGCGGTCGGCGCGGTACTCGACCTTGCCGCCCTTGAGATCGGCGATGGCGGTGGCGACATCCATCGTGACGGTGCCGAGCTTCGGGTTCGGCATAAGGCCGCGGGGGCCGAGGATACGGCCGAGACGGCCGACCTTGGCCATCATGTTCGGCGTTGCGACGGCGGCATCGAAATCGATGGTACCGGCCTGGATGTCGGCGACGAGGTCGTCGGAACCGACGATGTCGGCGCCGGCTTCGCGGGCGGCGTCGGCCTGCGCGCCTTCGGCGAACACGGCCACGCGGACCTGCTTGCCGGAGCCGTTGGGCAGAGCGACCATGCCGCGAAGCTGCTGATTGGCCTGACGGGTGTCGATGCCGAGACGGAAGTGGGCTTCGACGGTCTCGTCGAACTTGACGGAAGAAACCTCCTTGACGATCTTGAAGGCCTCGAGGGGGGCGTACAGCGTGGCGGCGTCGAACTTCTCGACGGCGGCGCGCTGGCTCTTGGTGAGTTTCATCGTTCAGAATCCTTTCGTGGTGATGGCGGGCTTATGCGAACCCTTCCACATACCCCAGGCGGGGTTGAAGACGAATTTACGCGTTCAGCATTTCGGCGAGCTTGCGGGAAGGCACATAGACCTTCTTCATCTCGCGGCCTTCGATGCGCACGCCCATGGAACGGGCGGTGCCGGCCACGACCTCCATGGCGGCTTCGATGTCGTTCGCATTCAGGTCGGGCATTTTGATCTCGGCGATCTCGCGCAGCTGATCGAGCGAGAGCGTGCCGACGGTCTTGAGCTGCGGGATGCCGCTGCCTTTCTGGATACCGAGCTTTTCCTTGATCAGAACGGCCGCGGGAGGGGTCTTGAGCACGAACGTGAACGACTTATCCTCGTAGATCGTGATCTCGACCGGGATGATGGTACCGGACTGAGCCTGCGTGGCGGCGTTGAACGCCTGGCAGAACTGCATGATGTTGACGCCCTGCGCACCGAGTGCCGGGCCGACCGGAGGAGCCGGATTGGCCGCGCCAGCAGGAATCTGCAGCTTGACGAAGCCAGTGACTTTCTTTTCAGCCATTGCTTGGTTTTCCTTACCTTGTACCGTAACCTATGTCGTCCAGCGCATCGCGCGAGAAGCCCTGTCCACTAAGGCGCACGAAACGCGAAGAGCCATTATAAACGCCGAAAGGCGGCTTCCTAGATGGAAGCCACCTGATCGAAGGAAAGTTCCACGGGAGTTTCGCGTCCGAAGATGGACACGAGGACCTTGACTTTGCCCGCTTCCGGAGAGACCTCGGAGACGATGCCGTCGAATTCGGCGAGAGGGCCGCTCGTGACCTTCACGGTCTGGCCGACCTCGAGGGACGTCGAGGTCTTCTTCGGAACCGCAACGCCGGCGGATGCGTCGTTGCGATGCATGATCTTGTTGAACTCGGCGCGCGTCAGGGGCGACGGCGTGCTGCTCTCCGGGCCGACGAACCCGGTGACGCCCGGCGTGTTGCGCACGACCGCCCAGTTGCGGTCGTTCATCTCCATGCGGACGAGCACGTAGCTCGGCAGGACCTTCTTCTCGCTTTCCACCCTGCGACCGCCCTCTTTGATCTCGGTCACGGTCTCGGTGGGAATCTGTATGTCAACGATGCTGTCCTCAAGGCCGTACATCTCGATGCGGGTCTCAAGGGTCTGCTTCACTTTGTTTTCATAGCCGGAATAGGTATGGACGACGTACCACTTCTTAGACATGTTCCTTACGCCCCCAAACCGGAAATGGCGACCACGATGGGCTGGATCACCGCGTCGAGCACGGCGACGAATACGCCGAAGAAGACCAGGGCGCCGAGCACGACGCCGGTCCAGCGGATGACCTCCTGACGGGTGGGCCACGTCACGCGCTTAAGCTCGAGACGAACATCCTTCAGGAACTTGAAACGCTGTTTCTTGGGCTTTGCAGAAGCCTTCTCGGCCTTCTTAGTCTCCTCCTTGGACTCTTCGCTCTTGATGAAGAGACCCTTGAGCTTGGAAGGAGCGGCCTCGTCGGCGGCAGGAGCCTCGACGACTTCGGGCGTGTTGTCCCGTGCGGCCTTGCGGGCCTGGCGGGCGGCCGATGCCTTAGCTTTCTGCGTTTTGGACTTGTTCGCCATTCTTTAATCCTCATGCTCGTAAAATCGGAATCGATGCATATCGAGCTAAATCTCTCATAACCCAAAACAAGCAGCTCATCTAAGCTGCTTGAACAAGCTGGCAGGCCAGGTAGGACTCGAACCCACAACATGCGGTTTTGGAGACCGCCGCTCTACCATTGGAGCTACTGGCCTGTATCGTATACCCTAACGAGTTTCGCGATGCAGCGTGTGCTTGCGGCACCACTTGCAGTACTTCATCATCTCGATGCGTTCGGGATTATTCTGCTTGTTCTTCTTGGTCGTGTAATTGCGGCGTTTGCACTCAGTGCAAGCCAAGGTGACCAACGTGCGCATGAATACTCCTTTAAGAATCAATTATAGAGGCTTTTGAAACGTACACGCTTTCGAGCAGCCTCTGAAAAGAGGCGGGGCGAGCGAGACGCCCCGCCTCTTTGAAAGATCGTCTATTTGATGATCTTCGTCACGCGGCCGGAACCGACCGTGCGGCCGCCTTCGCGGATGGCGAAGCGGAGGCCTTCCTCCATGGCGATCGGGTGGATGAGCTCGCCACGAAGCGTGACGTTGTCGCCAGGCATGACCATCTCGGTGCCCTCGGGCAGATGGGCGACGCCGGTAACGTCGGTGGTACGGAAGTAGAACTGCGGACGATAGCCGTTGAAGAACGGGGTGTGACGGCCGCCCTCTTCCTTGGTCAGGATGTAGACCTGGCCTTCGAACTCGGTATGCGGGGTAACCGTGCCGGGCTTGCAGAGAACCTGGCCGCGGACGATGTCCTCGCGCTTGATGCCGCGCATCAGGCAGCCGATGTTGTCGCCGGCCTCGGCGGTGTCAAGAAGCTTGCGGAACATCTCGATGCCGGTGCAGACCGTGGTCTGGGTCTCGCGGATGCCGACGATCTCCAGAGGATCGTTCATGTGGAGGGTGCCGCGCTCGACACGGCCGGTAGCGACGGTGCCGCGGCCGGTGATGGTCATGGTGTCCTCGACAGCCATCAGGAACGGCTTGTCGACATCGCGCTCAGGCGTCGGGATATAGGAATCGACGGCGTCCATGAGCTCCCAGATTTTTTCCTGCCACGCCTTGTCGCCTTCAAGGGCCTTGAGCGCGGAGCCGCGGATGATGGGCAGATCATCGCCGGGGAAATCGTAGCTGCTGAGCAGCTCGCGGGTCTCCATCTCGACGAGCTCGATGAGCTCTTCGTCGTCGACCATATCGCACTTGTTCAGGAAGACGATGATGTAGGGAACGCCGACCTGACGGGCGAGCAGGATGTGCTCGCGGGTCTGGGCCATCGGGCCGTCCGTGGCGGCGATGACCAGGATCGCGCCGTCCATCTGGGCGGCACCCGTGATCATGTTCTTGACGTAGTCGGCGTGGCCGGGGCAGTCGACATGAGCATAGTGACGAGAGTCGGTTTCGTACTCGATGTGAGCGATGGAGATGGTGATGCCGCGCTCGCGCTCCTCAGGCGCCTTGTCGATCATCTCGAAGGCGGTGAAGTCGGCATGCGCGGTGCCGTGAGAGCCGTCGTTCTCGGACAGCGTCTTGGAAATGGCCGCGGTCAGGGTGGTCTTGCCGTGGTCGACATGGCCGATGGTACCGATGTTAACGTGCGGCTTGGTACGCTCGAACTTCTCCTTTGCCATTATTCCTCCTCTAGGTTCGGCTCGAATGCCAAAGTACGTGATATCGCACGCGCGCCCCGAAAA